>Ga0114940_10000370_pt1 | contig 22699 bp, 18 predicted proteins | sample ColdCreekSource_FD_87195 | JGI IMG/M metagenome (GOLD analysis project Ga0114940, IMG submission 87195) | Groundwater microbial communities from Cold Creek, Nevada to study Microbial Dark Matter (Phase II) - Cold Creek Source | ecosystem: Environmental > Aquatic > Deep subsurface > Groundwater ... | reverse complement strand
TCGTTAGACCTACTGCCTGTAATATCGAGGTTAATGTATCTAAGGTTGGATTTCCATCTCCGCTTAGAATTCGATAAAGGTGCTGTCTTGATATCTTAGACTTATTGGCAATTACCTGAGTCGAATCTTTGGCTTCCACTACGTTTTTTAACGCCAATAAAAATGCTTCTGTATTTCCATCTGATAATGTTTCATCCAAAGCAGCTTTTAAATAGGTTGCTGCATAATTTGAATTGCTTAATCTTGCTAGTAAATCTGTTTTATAGTCTTTTGTCGGCATTTTTAGTTAACCTCTTTTTGTTCTTCTTGGTATTCTTTCCAGTATCTAAGAGATGTTTTTATATCTTTGCTTTGAGTTTTCTTGACTCCTCCCACTAACAGTAAAATCATCTTTTTTCCCGATATTCCATAGTAAACTCGATAACCTCCGCCAAAATGTAATCTAAGTTCATAGATACCATCTATGAGTCGAAGAGCGATTTACCCATTGGAAGTGCGTAATGGCTTGCTATTTTTGCGTGTAGCCGTTGGCGATCGTATACGACAACCTGTGATTGCAAGACTTTTAGTAGATACAGGATCTAGTTTTACAGTTATATCCACTCAAGTGCGATCACCAATCTTGTAGTACGATCGCTAGCTTAAAATTGTAAATTGCTAATATGTCAAATCTGACATATTATTAGAAATATAAACAACCAAAATCTACCAGGTAATGAGTCCCAAAGATAAGGTACTGGTCTGGTTTGCGGGTGAGGTAAAAACTCCTCCATTTTCCAGTGAGGCTCGGATCGAAGCAGGTTATCTACTTCGGTTACTCCAAAAAGGGGGATCGTTGTCTGTGCCCCAATCCCGTCCGATGCCCAGCATTGGTAAAGGATGCCATGAGTTGCGAATTAATGATGAGGATAAAACTTGGCGAATTATCTATCGTATTGATGAGGATGCGATCGTAGTTGTGGATGTGTTTGCTAAGAAGACGAATAAAACCCCTGACCCAATTATACAGCGATGTCAGAAAAGACTAAAGCAATATGACACGATTTAGTAAAAGTAGAGGATCTGGTTATGGACAAGCAAAAACGCAAAAGATTAGAAGCTTCTGGTTGGACTGTGGGAGATGCCAGTGATTTCTTGGATCTAACTCCTGTTGAAGCTGAACTAGTAGAACTTAAAATAAAACTGGCTTTATTTGCCAGGGAACAAAGAAAAATTAGTAATCTTTCCCAAGATGCTCTTGCTAATCTGATGGGTTCTTCTCAATCGCGCATAGCTAAGATAGAATCTGGCGATCCTAGTGTGTCATTGGATTTAATTTTTCGAGCATTGTTGACTAGTGGGGTTACTCGTCAGGAATTAGCACAGATAATTATGAGTTCTTGAGTAAAGTTAGTGCGATCGCCATTGAGCATATAGTAAAAAGAAATCACTACAATCCCCAACAGAAACTCTTAGTTTATCTTGACAGTGATTTGCTTCTGAAGTGAAAATCTTTGTATTCAGTAGTTTTAGAAAGGATACGGCGATCGCTCATAAATTTAAATTGGTGGATAATGCTTTGTGTGGTGCCTTACGGCTACGGCTAACACACCCTACCCTACGAATGATGCTCTTGCTGACAACAAGCGGGGTAATCTACACAAGAACCAAGGAAAACTAGATTTAGCTCTAACTGACTACAATAAAGCGATCGCATTCATATTTCTTCTCTTCCCCAAGATCAAGACTTAATGTTTCTTTGAGTTTCGCTTCAATCTCTCCAGTTTTTGTCCTGTACTTAGATATCAACCTTATTTTTTCTTCTTGGTTAGATCCACCGCTGCGAGTTCCCCGAGATTAAAAGTCACTAGTTTGTCCCAGTTGCCCCCTTCAAACAGAACGGCGACTCTACCGTCATCAATCCGCTGTACCAATCCCTGATAATTGAAGTAGATATCATCAGAGTTGGTCACTTTAACTGTTGCTCCAGGTAATATAATCATTTTTTTTCAGGCGATCGCCATTCTACATAATTTATCTTACCTAGCTTACCAAGGAAACTCGACTTGCGAGCAGCAATCAATCCTGAATAGCATCGAGTATCTCATCTGTGGTCGGCTTGTAGTTAGGCTCTGCCAACTCAATATTCTCTTTCCAAATGTAATAAACCTGTTCAATTGTCCCTTCGTGGTGACTCCAAGAACCCGTATAATCGATAAAATTTAGTCGAACCAAAAGCCATTCTTGGTCAGGAGAATCTAAGGGTTTAGTGGCAAAAATAAACCCTGCTTCATTATCCTGATATTCGTACAATTCCAGCCCATACAAAGAACCTTGCCAGCCATATTCTCCTGAAATTGTGGCTTCGATCGCGGCTCTTTCAGTATTGTTTTTAGGAGTAAAAATAAACGCTTCTTTTGGGATATCTGTATAGATCATAGGAGACCAACTAAATTTATTGAGCATAAATTCAGATAATTTTTGTAGGGCTTGTTTATCTCTGGTCATCAACCAAATTTCTGGCTCATGACGATTACTAATAGTCCACTTAATTTGATCTCTAAATTTATAAGCTACAGCAGCAAAAGCATTGTCTTCAGACAATTTGTGGTCGATTCCAACATATCCTTCTGTAAGTAACTGCTCGATATTTTTTGATGAAGGAAAAGGTTTTTTATAAGAGAAATCATAATGTACTGGCCTCAATTGTAAATCAAACTCTCGGCAAGCATTATTTTGCCTTGGCTTATTTATCTTATTCTGGTTCATGATAAATATTCCTCTATAAAAGAACCGACAATTTATTGTTCCCTAAACAAATGCTAAAGATATAATTAAAAAATTTATAGTTGGTTTCACTGAGAAAAATTATGCCCCAAAAATCCCCTCTTAAATCTTTGAAATTAGACATAATATCCAATCTATTTAGGTGGTCAAAACCTGGTTGAATTGAAGAATTGCGATCGCGAAGCGTAGGGGTCGCCTAATCGCTATTTTGAAGTAAATTAAATAAATGAATTAAATAAATCATGATTCTCCCTGACCAAGACTAGCTAAAATAAAGCTTGTGCCAAGAGTGAACAGGTTATTAGGTTATCTATGTCTGAGATTGGGTCTACTCCCTTTAGTGCTGAAGAAATCGCCGCCGAAGGTATCAAGCCAGAGGAATATCGAGAAATTGTCAGTCGTTTAGGTCGCCATCCCAACCAAGCGGAGTTAGGTATGTTTGGGGTCATGTGGTCAGAACACTGCTGCTATAAAAACTCTCGACCGCTTTTGAGTCAGTTTCCCACTACAGGAGAAAGAGTTTTAGTCGGGCCAGGAGAAAATGCTGGGGTTGTAGATTTAGGAAATGGTCTACAGCTAGCCTTCAAGATTGAATCCCATAACCATCCTTCGGCGGTAGAACCGTTTCAAGGGGCAGCTACAGGGGTAGGGGGCATTTTGCGGGATATTTTTACTATGGGTGCGCGCCCCATTGCCATTCTCAATTCTTTGCGCTTCGGTAATTTAGAAGATGCCAAAACCAGGCGTATATTCCAAGGAGTAGTTGAAGGCATCTCTCACTATGGTAATTGCTTAATTGCCAGTGAAACTTTCATCTGGAGAGATAACCAAGGTATTCACTTTGATACTATTGGCAACTTTGTGGAATCTCTCATGCCCGAAAATCAGGATACCTATGAGTTATCTAAATTTCAACAGGTAGAAACTCTTTCTTATAATCCTGAGACTCAAACAAGTTGTTGGCAACCTGTCAAAAGAATTTTTAAACGCACTACCAAGCAATTAATTAAAATTCGTACTGCTTTAGGACGTACTTTAACAGTAACACCAGATCATCCTGTATTAACTCTAGAACATGGCGATCGCATTATTAAACCAGCAGCTAAACTAGAAGCAGGTGATTATCTACCTCTACTTTTGGATTTTCCAGACAACGAGCAGTCAATAGTAAACATAGATTTATTAGCTACATTAGGAGAAGCACATCAGGATGTTTATGTCGATCTACCCTCAAACTGGCAACCAAATCCTGAAATTAAAGCTGCATTGAAGCAAATTGAATTTTCTACTCTTAAACGTCATCGTTATTGGCAAAAAGGATATCTGCCTCTGGCTCATTTTTTCAAATTAGAATCACTGCTAAATATTTCTCGTCAAGACCTCAGACTATATAGGCGTAGTGGTAAAGCTAATTATCCTCGTGCAGTTATCTCGGTCAACGATTTATTTGCCCGTTTAATTGGGTACTATCTCTCAGAAGGTTGTGTATCTCAAAATGCCAATACCTACAAAATTATCTTTACTTTTGCTCATCACGAATCAGAATATGTCAATGATGTCATAGCAGGATTAAAAAGTCTAGGACTACGCCCCTGCATCGAAAAACGAACCTCCACTATAATTGTTTATGCTACTTCCTGGTTATGGGGATATCTGTTAAAAGAAGTTTGGCAATGTGGTTATTTGGCTACCAATAAATCAATGCCAGCTTTTGTCTTTCAATTATCCAGTCAATTACAAAAGGAAGTACTAAAAGGTTTATTCCGAGGTGATGGCTCGTTAACCACTAAAACCAATGGTAATCACGCTAAAATCACTTTTGCTACCACTAGTAAAAAACTATTCGAGCAGACTTTAGTACTACTGCAAAATCAAAAAATTGTTCCCTATATTCATTGTCAACCATCGAAAAAAGGAACAATTGAAGGACGCGAGTATATTAGTTCACCTCTTTGGCAATTAGAAATTAATAACTATGATGGTTTAACAATACTTGCGGATGTTTTTAGTCAGGAACGTAATCAACAGTTAGCGATCGCTTTAGCTAAATATAACGGCAATAAACATTCTTTTCCGCGATATTTCATTACTGATAAACTAGCTTTCGTCAAAATTAAGAATATAGAACTAGAAGCTGTTACCGACACATCAGTGTATGACGTCGAAGTGGATAATACTCACTTATTCGCTACTACTTCAGGTATTGTCACTCATAATTGTATTGGCGTGCCAACGGTGGCAGGAGAGATTTACTTTGATCGCGCTTATTCGGGTAATCCTTTAGTCAACGCGATGGCATTGGGATTAATGGAAACCGCTGAGATTGTTAAGTCTGGAGCATCGGGGATCGGCAACCCCGTATTATATGTTGGTTCAACTACTGGCAGAGACGGGATGGGAGGAGCAAGTTTTGCTAGTTCAGAGTTAACCGATAATTCCCTCGATGATCGCCCTGCGGTACAGGTAGGAGATCCGTTTTTGGAAAAATCCTTAGTAGAGGCTTGTTTAGAAGCTTTTAAAACTGGGGCTGTAGTGGCAGCACAGGATATGGGGGCAGCGGGATTAACTTGTTCCACCTCCGAGATGGCGGACAAGGGTGGTGTGGGGATTGAACTGGATCTGGACTTAATTCCCGCCAGAGAACCAGGCATGACTCCCTATGAATATTTGCTCTCGGAATCCCAAGAAAGAATGTTGTTTGTAGCGCAAAAGGGTCGAGAACAGGAATTAATCGATATTTTCCATCGGTGGGAACTTCAGGCAGTGGTTGCAGGTTCAGTAATTGAAGAACCAGTAGTCAGAATCTTATACCAGGGAGAAATAGCCGCCGAAGTCACTGCCACCGCTTTAGCGGATGATACTCCGATCTATCACAGGGAATTGTTAACCGAACCCCCCGCTTATGCCCAAGAAGCTGCTCAATGGACAACAGCTAATTTACCAGGCTGCGATTATCAAGGAATCGATGTTCAGGGTAGATATAAAACCTGGAATGAGATTTTGCTCCAGCTATTAGATACCCCTACCATCGCCTCGAAGCAATGGGTATATCGTCAGTATGATCATCAAGTGCAGAATAATACCATCCTCTTGCCTGGAGGGGCAGATGCAGCAGTGATCAGAGTTCGTCCTATCGATGCCAAACCCGAAGACTGTACTATTGGTGTAGCAGCAACCACTGACTGTAACCCCCGCTATGTTTATCTCGATCCTTATGAAGGGGCAAAAGCAGCCGTCGCCGAAGCAGCCCGCAACCTAAGCTGTGTTGGGGCAGAACCCTTGGCAGTAACGGATAATCTCAACTTTGGTAGTCCCGAAAAACCCGTCGGTTACTGGCAACTGGCTAAGGCTTGTCAAGGTATCGCCGATGCCTGTCGGGAATTAGCGACTCCTGTTACGGGGGGCAATGTCTCCCTCTACAACGAAACTCTCGACTCCCAGGGCAATCCTCAACCGATTTACCCGACTCCCGTAATTGGGATGGTGGGTTTAGTTCCTGATCTCACTAAAATCTGCGGACAGTCTTGGATTAACCCAGGAGACGTGATTTATCTCTTAGGGAACTCCAGTGCTGTTCTCGGTGGATCTGAATACCTAGCAACAGTTCATGGAACAGTAGCAGGCAAGCCTCCTGTAGTTAATTTTGAGCTAGAGAAAAGTGTTCAAGCTGCCTGTCGTCATGGTATTCGTCAAGGATGGATTAAGTCTGCTCACGATTTGGCAGAGGGCGGATTAGCGGTGGCTTTAGCTGAAGCCTGTATTGGCAACAATTTGGGAGCAACAGTGCAAGTTGCTATCTCTGAGTCCCAACGTTTGGATGAAGTTTTATTTGGGGAAGTGGCAAGTCAGATCGTGGTATCGGTTAGTCCAGCAGGAATTAACCCCTGGGAAACTTATCTCCGTGATAATTTAGCTGGGGATTGGGGCAAGCTAGGAGTAGTTGGTCAATCTCAATCAAATCTAGAGATTTTAACCAATGATAATCTATCGTTAATTAATGTTAAGATGACAGAGTTAATTATTACTTGGTCCCAAGCCATAGAGAATAGACTAGTCTCCTGATCCTTGATTGCATCAGTCATTGAGATGAGCAGCTTTTTACACCATCGAGGAACGTACTAAGCCCTGCCTTTAGCAGAAATTTTCGGCAGAAGAATAGAGAAGAAAGAATACATACCTGTAAATACTTATCATCCAAAGGTAGGAGCCAACCAGCAGCATGATGCCACAACAATCTTTCGATTGGACAGAAGATTCTTTAATGGATATCCAGGGGGTTGATAAGCCAGAAGAGGCTTGTGGTGTATTTGGGGTCTATGGCCCTGAAACAACTTTTGATGTCGCCAAACTTACCTATTTCGGTCTTTTTGCCCTACAACACCGAGGACAAGAATCAGCGGGCATTGCTACTTTGAATAAGGGGAATATCTATTGTCACAAGGATATGGGGTTGGTGTCTCAGGTATTTAACGAAGAAATATTAGGGCAGTTACCTGGAGAAATTGCTGTTGGTCATACTCGCTATTCCACCACAGGTTCTAGTTTGAAAGAAAATGCTCAACCTGTAGTATTGGATACTAGATTAGGAAAACTGGCTCTAGCCCACAATGGCAATCTGGTTAATGCTGTAGAGTTACGGCAGCATCTAATACAGCGAGAGGCTAATTTCATTAGCTCTACGGATTCGGAAATGATTGCTCTCACCATTGCCGATGAAGTGAATCAGGGCAAAAACTGGATTCAGGGAGCTGTTAATGCCTTTAAGATCTGTGAGGGTGCTTACAGTTTAGCGATCGCTACTCCCGATGGTTTGATGGGGGCGCGCGATCGCAATGGAATTCGTCCCTTGGTAATTGGAGTGTTGCCAAGGGAAGGAAAGTCTAAGGAACGCTATGTCTTGTCTTCGGAAACCTGTGGTTTAGATATTATCGGTGCGGAATATGTCCGCGATGTACAGCCAGGAGAACTAGTGTGGATCACAGACTCAGGAGTGGCATCGGTAATTTGGACAAAAGAAGCAGATAAGAAACTTTGTATCTTTGAAATGATCTACTTTGCTCGTCCCGATAGTGTGATGCACGGAGAGACTCTTTATAGCTATCGTATTCGTTTGGGTAGACAACTAGCCAGAGAGTCCTTTGTGGATGCGGATCTGGTAATTGGGGTTCCTGATTCAGGTATTCCCGCAGCGATCGGCTTTTCTCGTGAATCTGGACTTGCTTATGGGGAAGGATTAATTAAAAATCGCTACGTGGGACGGACGTTTATTCAGCCCACTCAAAGTATGCGGGAAGCTGGTATTCGGATGAAGCTCAACACCCTGAAAGATGCCCTCCAAAGGAAAAGAATTATTATCGTTGATGATTCTATTGTCCGTGGTACTACCAGCAAGAAAATCGTGAAAACCTTAAGAGATGCTGGGGCGACGGAAGTCCATATGAGAATTTCTTCCCCCCCTGTCACTCATCCTTGTTTTTATGGCATCGATACCGACAACCAAGAGCAGCTAATTGCTGCTACTAAATCTGTTAAGGAGATTGAAACCAGAATTGGTGTAGATAGTCTGGCATATTTATCTTGGGAGGGAATGTTAGAAGCAACTCAGGAGAATACTAATCACTTTTGTTCAGCCTGTTTTACTGGTGATTATCCCGTTACTATCCCTGAAGATGTTCGACGTTCTAAATTGATGTTAGAAAAAACTCAGGTTTGATTAATCTTGGACATCAAAATCTTTAAAGGGGAATTAATTCAGGAAAATTTAGTAACAATTGTTCCCCATCAAGTTCATCCCCTAATCTAGCGGGGGAAAAGTGAATTTGAATTGCTCTCAATTTTTCCTGGTAGTGCAGGTTAATCAGGGCTTTAAGTCCATATTCCAAGGCTTCTAGATCTGCTAGATTATTTTCTAGCTCAGGAGATTCTCCCTCAAAAGCAACGGTGAGCATAATTACTAAATTACGAGTCGCAGGTAAGGATAAAGGCTCATCATTAGATGCTGTTGTATCTGTCCCACTTAAATATCTTTGGGCAGAATCAGTAAACAACTCATTCACATAGTCCCCTGCTCCCCCTTCATCCCAGAAAACATCTCCTTCGTTGGCCGCCGATTGCCAGTAACTACTCATCTGAAGTAACTCTTGGGTTAAGGAAACCAACCCTTCCCCTAAAACTTCGAGATCTCCCTCCGCTTCCTCTGTTTCCCTGGCGACACGATTGAGGACACCCAGCATGGGGGCAATTTCTGAGCCTGCCAGGTGGATAAAGACACGGGATACCACAAAGCGAGTTTTTCCACCAAATTGAGAAATGCGATCGCGCCAGGAAGTCATAGTATAACCAGATGTTGATGGTAGGGAATACTTAATTAAAGTACCATTTTATGGTGTTGAGCTAAATTCTCGTTAAAATTGGGGCGAATTATTAGCTATTAGTTGTATCGAGATCCCCATGAAGATTTTATTTTTACATCCCAATTTTCCTGCTCAATTTCGTCATCTCGCTACAGTATTGGGCAAAGAACCGCAAAATACAGTGGTTTACGCCACTAATCGTCCTGAAGGGAGCATTCCAGGAGTTAACAAGGTGGTGTACGAAAAGTCTCGCACTGCTAGGGCTGAAACTCATCACTATGTTAGACCTTTAGAAAATGCTGTCTTAGAGGCTCAAGGAGTTTATCGCGTGGCTCAGAAGCTAAAAGACCAGGGTTTTTATCCTGATGTGGTTTATGGTCATTCAGGATGGGGCCCAACTTTATTTATGAAGGATATTTTTCCTCGGGCAACTTTGCTTTGCTATTTTGAATGGTATTACAACGCCTATGGTTCCGATGCTAACTTTGACCCTAAAGATCCAATTAATGCCGATGATGAAGCCCGAATTCGCACCAAAAATGCTCCTATCCTGCTCGATTTAGCTAGTTGCGATCGCGGTTTATCCCCTACTGCTTGGCAGCGATCGCAATTCCCTCCAGAATTTCAGAGTAAGATTAAAGTTCATCATGATGGCATCGATACTAGCTATTTTCAGCCAATGCCAGAGGCAAAATTAAATCTCCCCAGAATTAACCTCGACTTGAGTTCAGCAACGGAAATAATTACCTATGTAGCTAGAGGCATGGAACCTTATCGTGGTTTTCCTCAATTCATTGAAGCTATTTATCTCCTGCAACAAAAAAGACCTCAATGTCATGTTGTCATTGTGGGGAAAGATCGGGTTGCCTATGGCAAAACTCTCCCTGATGGCAAAACCTATAAAGATGAGATGTTGAAGCAATTTCCTCTGGATCTGAATCGGGTACATTTTACCGATCTATTGCCCTATGAAGAGTATCTTCAGGTGCTACAGGCTTCTTCTGTGCATATCTATCTTACTCGTCCTTTTGTGCTGTCTTGGTCGATGCTGGAAGCGTTGTCCACAGGATGTCTGATCGTGGCTTCTAATACTGCTCCTGTAACAGAGGTAATTGAAGATAATGTTAACGGCTTACTGGTAGATTTTTTCTCTCCTCAACAAGTGTGCGATCGCGTCATAGAAGCCTTAGAACAGCCTGAAAAGATGGCAATAATCCGCACTAAAGCCAGAGAAACTATCCTGGCTAAATATGATTTAGCTCAGTTACTACCGCAACATTTACAATGGGTCAAAGATAGGAGCAAGGACTAATGAGAAAAAAATCCAAGGGAAGATTTAGTAAGCTGGAGGAATTATTTGAGGAGTTAATTTGGAATTTTCGCTTTTTCATCTTAATTCCTGTGGTCTTTAGTTTACTCAGCGCCTTACGGCTAATTTATGTTGGTACGATGGATGTTTGGGCAGGATTAACCATCGTTCTAGATCACAATGATCCTGAAGGAGAAATGACGATTAAAACCGTTACTTATATTATCGGAGGGGTAGATTATTACTTAATTGGTATTGTGCTGTTGATTTTTGGTTTTGGTCTTTATGAATTGTTTATCTCCGAAATAGAAATTAAGAATCAAGACTCTAGCATTCTCCAAAGTAATAGTTTAGAAGAACTAAAAGGCAAGCTAGTTAATGTCATTGTGGTGGCTTTAATTGTCAGTTTGTTTAAGCAAATGCTGAGTATTGAAATTGGCAAACTCAGTGACGTAATTTATATCGCCTTGGCAATTTTACTAATCTCTATTAGCCAATACTTATTACACTTAAGTCATACAAACTCTACTAAACATTTCTCCAAGAGCGATCGCCCTCATCACGAGCCGACTGAAGCAACTAGGGACTAGCAACTAACGGGTATAGACTCATACTTGCTTTTCAAATATCCTTTAATAATCGTCGTTGCTGTGGTTCGATGGTTATAGTCTGCTGTTTTAATAGTGCTAGATCTTGAATAATTACCTGTTGCTGTTGTTGAATTTGATCTAAACGATCCATTATTTCTTGTAGCTGTTGAGAGTCTCTCGTTACTTCGTAGTTCGTTACGGTGGTATTGGAAGTAACTGACTTGGGCTTTGTTTCCCAGCCAAACAGCAATTTGATTAAGCGCCAAGGCGATCGCAATATTCCCAGCCAAAGACGATCTATTGTATTGGCGATCGCACGATAGATCGTCAATAGTAATCTCACTACCAAAATAATGACAGCAAAGCTAGTCAGAATCCCGATGATCGGATGATGAACAAACCAAGCAATGATCGGGTGTTCCGTTAACCAAGCAGTAATACCAGAGCCAATTGAATTACTAATGCCATCTACTAAATAATTGTCTATGGCAGATGCTGTTTCGGTAGTGTATTTAACTAAGGATGTTGGGAAACTCATAATGTTTAGCGTAATCGCCTACCTCAAAAACTAATAACCGATAACGCCTCAAATCTTGGCATCAACTAACTGAAAGATTTCGGCGGCAACTCGATCGCAAACCCCCTCGGAACCCAGCAGCGATCGCATTTCTTGATAACCTGTGGTAATTTCTTGTTGAATAGTTGAGTTAGTTAAAAGTTTAATTGCTTCAGTGGTAATGTTCTCGGCGGTGACGGCTTCCTGTTGTAACTCAGGGACGACCATACGGTCTAGGACTAAGTTGGGGGGGGACATCAGGGGAATTTTGAAGCCAACTCGACGACCAATCCAAGCTGTGAGGGGATGAATACGGTAAATTACCACCTGGGGAATATTTAAGAGGGCAATTTCTAAGTTAACGGTACCTGATTTAGCGATCGCAAGGTCCGCAGCGGCGATCGCATCAAGGGTTTGATTGTCGATAAATTCTACGGGCAAATTATACTCTGCAACTTTGGCGATGATCGCGGAACGATAACTGGATAAAGATATCGGCATTAAAAATTTAATCTTAGGCATCTGCTGGAGAATTTGCTGGGCTGCTGCACAGATCACAGGGAGTAGAGACTTGATTTCTTGCTGACGGGAAGCGGGTAAGAGGGTCACAATCGTATCTGATGGTGCTAGTCCCAGATTTAAACGAGCTTGAGTCTTGTCGGGAGCTTCTGCTATACGATCTAGTAAAGGATGCCCTACCCAAACAGCATTGATATTTTTCTGACTAAAATACTCATATTCTGCGGGAAAAATTGCCAACAGCTTATCTACCACCTGAGCAATTTTGGAGGCATTATTTAACATCGGTACTGCCCAATCTTGGGGAGCAATATAGTAGACCACGGGAATCTGGGGCAAATGCCGTTTAACGTAGCTTGCCAACGCCAAATTAGATGCAGGATAGTCAATTAAGACTAAGACATCAGGGGGATTTTCCCGCAGATATTTTTTGGTTAACTTTTGAATCTTAATGGCGGGGATAACGAAGGGGATGGCTTCAATAAAACCCATCGAACCAATGGAGGCAGTATCTGCCAAGATCTTTACTCCCGCTGCCTTCAGGCGATCGCCTCCTAGCCCTGCAATTTCTAGGTCAACCTGACGTTTAGCAGCAGCTTGAGACAAGGATTTCACCAACATCGAACCCTGCAAGTCGCCAGAAACTTCCCCTGTACTAATAAAAATTTTCATCTGTTGCCGTGAGCCAACCTTGGTAAACTATCTGTAGTTTAGACCAACAAAAAAACTATTGTTCAATCCCTCAAACAGTGGAGAAGATGACTAAAATCTGGAACAATTACCCTAGCGTGATCCTAGCAGCGATCGCTATTAATCACCGCAGCAAGTATGCTTATCTCGGATTTCTCGGCAGTTTAATGGGCTGGAGTTTAGCTAGTTTACCCCTAGCTGCCCAAGTGACTCCCGATGATACTGTTGGCACTAAGACCAAGACTGAGAACAACGTGACAGAGATTACTGGAGGCACTACCTCTGGCAGTAATTTGTTTCATAGTTTTCAAGAGTTTTCCCTGGATACTGGCAGCACGGCTTATTTTAACAATGATGTTGATGTCGGTAATATTATTGGTCGCGTTACAGGCAGTAGCATTTCCAATATCGACGGTTTGATTCGTGGTAACGGCGAAGCTAATTTGATCTTGATTAACCCCAATGGGATCACTTTGGGGAGTAACGCCAGATTAGATATTGGAGGGTCATTTTTGGGTAGTACCGCTGACAGCGTGTTGTTTGAAGATGGTACGGTATTTAATACAGATATTGACAGTCCACCCTTATTAACTATTAGCACTCCCGTTGGTTTGCAGTTGGGACAAGATTCAGCAGGGATTAACGTATCGGGAACGGCAGATACTACAGGATTAGCAATAGCGGCGGGTCATACTTTTGCTTTGGTGGGGAACGGGATTACTTTTGATGGTGGAGTGGTAGCCGCTGAGTCGGGCAGAATTGACCTGGGTAGTGTTGAGTCAGGACAGGTAAGTATTAAGGAAGTTGCTGCGGGATGGCAGTTGGGTTACGAAGCTGTAACGCAGTTTGGAGAACTTCAATTATTAAACAGATCTGCTTTGCTTAACCCAAATAGATCTACTAACACCACGGGAGGCATTCAGGTACAGGGAAGTAAGATTTTCCTGGAGCGATCGCAAATTTCCGCCCAAACCTTGGCAGATACCCCTGGAGGAAATATTGTGGTTAATGGTTCAGAATCTCTAGTCTTATCGGGCGAGGCAGCGGTAGGGGAAAACAGTTCCCAGATTTCTAATAACGTCGTCTCAGGGGCAACAGGGCAAGGGGGAAGGATTGACATTACCACAGGTAAGTTAGAAATCAATCCGCGATCGTTTATCGATAATAGTATTTTTGGTTCGGGAAGTGCAGGCAATATCAAGATTAGCGCCACAGAGATCAATATCAATGGTGCAGGGTTCTTGGAATTCCAACAAAAGTATCGCATTGACGCTTTTTCGGGGAATTTACGTCCAGGTAGTCGGATTACGGGAATTTTTGCGGGGACGGCGACTACAGGCACAGCGGGCAATATCACCATCGAAACGGATTCCTTAGATCTCCAGGAGGGGGCAATTATCTTTACTCCTGTCTACACCGCTGGGCATGGGGGAAATATCAACATCACGGCCCAAGAGACTAATCTCGATGCTTCGGCGATTCAGAATGGCGGTGGAGTAGATAGTACAGCCACAGCTTCTTTGGGAAACATTAACTTAACTAGCGATCGCTTGAACGTCAGTAATGGCGGATTGGTGATCAACGCCACTTTTGGCGATGTTTCGGGGGGGGATATTAATGTAACGGCTGATACCATTGATTTACGCAATACACCACCAGAGAGCATCATCGGCACAGGACTATTCACCAACACCAGTAAAGGGTCAGGACAGGGGGGGAATCTTGACATACAGGCAAATACCATCAACTTAACCGAGGCGATCATTGCCAGTAATTCTGGCGCAATCTTTCCCGACGGTACGATTGTGCCGACTGGGGGCAGGGGGGGAAACATTAAAATCGCAGCCCAAGCAAAAATTGAAGCATCTGGTGTTGTTTACAATTTTAGTAATAATCCAGAGTTGACTGTGGGGGCGGGGATTGGCACGACCACCTATTCTGGTGCTAACGGTGGCGATTTAAATATGAACACAGGTAAACTGATCCTGCGGGATGGTGCAAGCTTCGGTTCTCTTAACGTTAACTCAGGTAATGGCGGTCAGTTGAATATTAATGCCACTGATTCTGTGGAACTTATTGGCAGCACAGACCAAACCAACGTGATTCGGGGGGGATTATTTGCTTCCTCTGGGGTCATCGAATCTCCTCAACCAAGTTTTTCAGGTTCTTCAGGCAATATCACCGTTACTACTCCTAACCTTATCGTGCGAGATGGTGCGCTCATTGATGTAAGGAGTAACGCATCGGGAGATGCAGGCAGTATTAATTTGGTTGCTGACTCGGTTTTATTAGCGAATGAGGGTGCTTTGTCTGCTACCACGAAAGATGGTGCAGGGGGGAATATTGCGATCAATGCTAAGACGGTGCAAGTTAATCGCGGGCTAATTAACGCTTCGGTATTAGGCAAGGGAACAGGGGGGAATATAGAAATTGTGGCGCAAGATTCTGTGAGCGTTGCTGGATCAAGCTTTTCCCAGCTTAAAACCAACATTTTTAACCTCGATAACATCACCCCAGAATTTTTAGCTAACCTCTCCATTGACCAATTTACGGAGGGGATCTTTGCTGTTTCTGTCGCGGAAGGCAATGCAGGGATCATTAACATCCAATCCGCTAACCTGACAATGAAAGAGGGGGGTTTAATTGCCACTGCCACTGCTGCCAGCGGTGCTGCGGGAACTATTAACCTGGACATTTCAAAATCCCTGTTAATCGATAGCTCCTTCGTCTCGAACAATAGTTTATTTCTTGGAGCGGGTGGTGATATTCTCATTAACACAGACAGCCTAGAAATCTTGCGGGGAGGGCAGATTACTGCTTCTACTCTGGGTCGGGGGAACGGTGGCAATGTGACCATTGATGCTCAGAAATCAGTAGCCATTACTGGTAATCAAGGAGAAACTTTCGTGAGTAATATTTCCGTAGGAGCAAGGCCTTTACCTACCATCACAGGCAATGGGGGGAATTTAACCATTAATACGCCACAACTCAAGCTTGATGACCTCGCCACTATTGCCATTGACTCTACAGGCAGTGGTGATGCAGGAAGCTTGGGGGTGAATGCCAACCTGATTACGATTGATCGTCAAGCTACAATCTCGGCGGATACTCAATCTGGAGGAGGAGGCAATATCAACTTAAATGCGGAGAATATTGTTTGGCAAGGAGCAAGTTCTACTACTGCCACGGCACGAGAAACGGGAAATGGGGGAAATATTACGATCCGAGCCGATAATGTTTTGGCATTAGAAGACAGTTTGGTCACTGCTGATGCATTTCAAGGGAAGGGAGGAAATATTCAGATTGATACTCAAGGATTGTTTATCTGTGAGTCTTGTCAGGTGAGTGCTAGTTCAGCATTAGGTATTGATGGAGTGGTAGATATCAATACCCTGGAACCCACCACCTTGAATTCCCTAGATATACCCCAACAACCAACTCAACCCCAAGAAGAAGTTGCAGTGGCTTGTCCTTCAGCACCAGGCAATACTACTAGTAAGCTAACGATTACAGGGCGTGGTGGCTTACCCAATCGACCTCAAGAACCATTAAATGGGCGATCGCTGATTGAATTTGTCTCTCCCTTCGCTGCCACAAAAACCCCTGTTGCACAGGCAACCCTACCTGCCCCTGCTCAAGGCTGGTATCGTCAGGATGATGGTCAAGTGATACTGACAGCCCAAGCTACTAACGGGGAAGCTCATAATTCGGTAGCAAATGCTGTCGATTGTCATCAGTCAGCATCCAAATAGTTGTTTTCCCTTTTCCCTTTTCCCTTTCCCCCTTTCCCAGCCTAAGCAGACTAATTTGTTCATTAGGAGTACTTAACCAAAACTCCAGGCTGTTTTTGAATCGGTAAAACATCCAAAATATCTGTCTGAGAACAATAGCGGAGATCTTCTTCTCCCGCAAGTCTCAGGAGTCTTTGTCCATGACTACATTGATGGAAAACCTTTAACAGATTATCTTTCCACTGGTCATAAAGGGCGATCGCTCCAATTACTTCGTCGTTACCAAACAAATCAGTTAATGTCGTAGCACTTTGCTGTAAAATCGACTGGGCGACCGCTCCAGCACAAGCAGTATCCTCTACAGAATAGTCCCCTTCCCAACCTGAACCAACGAGCCACACAGTTTCTGGTTGAGTTTCTAATAAATAATTAACTGCTGCTTGGCGATTAATCTGGGCTGCGGTGATTACCTGGGGTGAATGTTCAACTCTTTGTAGAGCGCGAGTTCCATTCGTAGTGGTCAAAAATAATCGTTTTCCCTTAACCAAAGCAGGTTTACAAACTAGAGGAGAATTGCCTAAATCAAAGCCTTCTACCGTCATCCCCCCTCTTTCCCCTGCTCGTAGACGTTTATCCTCTGGCCAAGATTCTGATTGACCCATCAATTCTTCTATGTTACTAAATACTTGGACAGCTTCCGCCCCAGCATCAAGAGCCGTAGCAATGGTGGTGGTGGCTCTCAAAACATCAATCACTACCGCGCAATCAGGTAGTCTATCTGTGGGAGTTCTCTCAGGAGTATGATAAACAAATAATTTCACGCTGGCACAACTAAATAACTGAATATGGTCGTTCAAAACCTCCGCAATTATACGTCATTTATCCGCTGTGGAATGCCTGGGGGTCATCATAATCCCGTATTTAAATGCCCGCAACGATAGTATTTACTTTCCAGTCACAGAACTCAAAGTTATGATTGATACTCTCTATTTAATCTTAGTTCGGGTTAGGACAGTTAAAGGTTGGGGTTAGCTTTAAGCCATAAGCTCTAAGCTTTTTAGTTGTTCTTTTTGCCTCACCATTTTGTAAAAAACACGAAAACGATGCTTTTTCTAATAAACGTAGAGTAAGCCTTTTAGTTGATCCCGAACTCAAGTTATTTAAGTCTAATTTAGCCAGATCAATTACCCACAGCAGCGCAATTATGGAAAGCAGCAATGGTCACATCAACCTAAAACGGGGCTTTAGTTTATCCCAGTTATTACGACTAAACCCAGTTAATCATTGGCTTTTAACGGCATCAATCTTGATTTTGCCCTGTAATCTAGTGGTGGAAGCAAACCCTCTCCTGGCACAAGAGATTACCCCTTCTCCTTCTCTGGGTAAAAATAACCATATTATCTATGTTGATCCTCAATCTGGTGACGATCACCAGGTAGGGAAAAAGAACTCCCCCCTACAAACCATTACTCACGCTTTAAAAGTTGCAACCGCTGGCACCACAATTCAATTGGCTACGGGAACCTATAGCGAACAGACAGGAGAAACTTTTCCCCTCGTAATCGACCAGCAAATTACTCTCCAGGGAGATCCCCACAACCAGGGATATAAGACAGTTATTCAAGGAGATGGTTACTTCCTTAGCCCCACTGGAGCAGGACAAAACGTAGCGATCGCCGCCATCAAAGATGCAGCGGGTATTACTGGCATTACCATCACTAACAACCATTCTAGAGGTCATGGGATCTGGGTGGAGTCCGCCAACCCGCAAATAATCAGCAATACTTTTACCCGCAACGGTAATACAGGGGTTTCTGTTAATGGTAAAAGTTCTCCCCTAATCGAAAATAATTATTTTTACAACAATTCAGGCAACGGTTTACTAGTTTACGGCACTTCTCAACCCCAAGTAATTAAAAATACCTTTGAACAGACGGGTTTTGGGATCAGTCTAGTACAAAATGCAGCAGCGAAGATTACAGAGAATCTCTTTGATGGCAATCGCATTGGTATTATCTTGGAAGGCAATTCCCAAGGTGTTTTGCGCCAGAACCAGATTATCAACTCTGGGGAATCTGGCTTAACGGCGATCGCTGACTCTCATGTAAATTTGGGTACTGATGCTGAACCTGGGAACAACATCTTTCGCAGTAATAAGCAGCTAGACATCGAAAACGCTAGTAATAATGAGATTGTGGCGGTAGGCACCGAAGTTCAAGGAGATATTCAAGGGGAGATTAACTTTAATCGTGGAGCCTTGATTGCTAGTGATAATCGATCGCTGCCAGACTTAACACCTCTACCTCCTTTACCCGCCTTACCCCGTCGGGAAACACCTCAACCCTTAGCTCCCCTTCCTCCAGCTCAACCACCTGTGGCAACCACTACAGAATCAGAATCAGCACCAATCGATTTGCCTCCCCCTCCCCCAGTAATCGCCAGCAACACAGGGGACAAAGAATTGATTTTCACCCCCCCTGCTGGTTCCACCGAGACTGCTGATGTCGAACCCATACCATTCCCCCCTGATGTTAGTGGCACTGCTACCGCTTTTAATTCTGCTGCTCAAGTTAAATACAAGGTATTAGTGGAAGTTTTGGATGACGGGGAAGCTGATGAAGTGCGATCGCTTTATCCCGAAGCTTTTGAAACTATCCTGGAGGGTCAGCCTTGGCTTCAGGTAGGAGCCTTTAGCGATCGCAATAAAGCCCAACGAGCAGAACAAAACTTGGCTAATCTGGGTTTAGCTACCTATCTTTTAGAATAGATGTCTGTATAGATCAACATTTTTCACTCAAGCCAAAAAAATGACTACAATTGTCAAGCACCGTCCCACAGGTAATGAATACATTTTATTAGGTATCAATGGTGAGGCAAACAAAGCTAATCCATCCCGCTTTATCACTGAACTTTTTAATCAGGAAAAATCAGAAGTCTCTTGTTCGGCTACGGTTTGTGATGTCCAAGGCAATATTTTTCTCGCCTATATTGATGATCTGTTGGTGGTGGAGATCGATGGTCTTAGACCAGAGGAAATTTTACCCGAAGCCAATTACGAAGCTAATTACGAGACTGTTCAGGAGGATTCGCGATCGCAAAATGCGGAGGTTGTTCAATCGCGAATCGTAGACGTAGTTCAATCGCCATCTTCTGAGTTTGAGGAAGAAGATTTTGAAGATGAAGATGAGGATGAACTTGATCAAGAAGCAGAGCTTAAACCTACTCCACTTCAGACTCCTATTGTCGGGAATGCTGTTGAGAGTCTGGATGCACCGAATCAAGATCAGGCTAGTGAGGATGAAGATTGGATCTAAACCCCTTCAATAAGTAGTCACGCAAAATTAATTACCTAGTTAAGATCGGGAAAAGGGGAAAGGGAAAAGGGAAAGGGGAGTAGTTCATTTGATTCATGGGCAAGCTAGTAGTTCTTAAATTTAGTGGCAGTTTAGCATCAGGGCTTTTGGTTAGCGCCGAAATTGGACAGGAAGGTCAGTCTGTTGAGCGGGGTTGTACAGGGAGTTTACCTCCCGCATCAGAATTAGACTACTATCTAACTACTTGGCAGCAACACTACTACTTGCTAGGTAACAACCATCGAATTAAGCCCCAGCAAATTATTTATGATGGCTCAATTAATCCTTATCAGCATTATCAGCAATTAATCAAATCGGCTCATCAGCTTCAGCAAGCATTCGTTCAGTGGTTGAACTCTCCAGATTTCAGTCCCGTTGATAAACGTTTACGGGAAGAGTTAAATCCCTCAGAATCCGCCAGAATTCTAATTTGCAGCGATCGCCCTGAAATTCATCAACTTCCCTGGTGCTGTTGGGATCTAGTAGAAAGCTATCCTAATTTAGAGATTGCGGTCAGTAACCCAAATTTTGCCCGCGTCTCCTTAGTGCCAAAGCTACAGCAACATCAGCGGGTTAAAATTTTAGCCATCTTAGGGGATAGTCAGGGCATTAATCTTGAGGCGGATCGGACTTTTCTTGATACCATCGAAACTGGGGAGGTCGAATTTTTGGTTGAACCAACTATCCCAGAACTATACGATCGCCTGTGGCAGGATACTTGGGATATTGTTTTTTTTGCAGGACACAGCAGAACCTTAAAACGACAGGGGATTTTATATCTCAACGCCGAAGATCAGTTAACCATTGAACAACTCAAACATGGCTTTAAACAGGCGATCGCTTCGGGGTTACAACTAGCGATTTTCAACTCCTGTGATGGATTGGGTTTAGCGGAAGAATTGGGGCAACTGTCTTTACCCCAGTCCATTGTGATGCGACTGCCCATTCCTGACGAGATGGCACAGCAATTTCTCAAGTATTTTCTTCAGGCTTACGCTGGGGGCAATTCTCTCTATCTATCCATGAGAACCGCCAGAGAACAGCTTCAGAGTTGGGAAACCCAGTTTCCTGGCGCTAGTTGGCTACCCATAATTTACCAAAATCCTGCGGTAATTCCTCCTCAATGGACAGATTTGAGCCATCAACCAAATGCTGATGTACCTTTTCGCCTCAAAGTTAATGACCTAGGACAGTTATTAGTCAAGACGATCCAGATTTCAGCGATCGCCACTACCCTTGTCTGGTGGCTACAAGTTTGGGGTTGGTTGGCAGGAGGAGAATTAAACTCTTATGATCGCTTGATGGTCTGGGGTTATGATCCCCCCGTAGATCAGCGGGTGTTAGTGGTCACTGTTGACGACCAAGATCTTACCTATCAAAGAGAACAGGGTATGGCACTAAATATGCGCGGTTCTTTGGCTGATCCAGTCCTGAATCAGCTATTGCAGCAACTGGAGTCAGGTCAAGCAAAAGCGATCGCCTCGGACATAATTCATGATTTTCCCCTTGAGCCTCAACTAGCTGACACCATCGCCCAAAATGACGAGTTTGTGGGAATTTGTCGGATTCAAAACCTCCCTACCTTAGTTAGCATTGCTCCCCCATCGCAACTTGCTTCCTCGCAGTTAGGGTTTAGCAATTGGGCGATCGATAATGATGGTACAATTCGGCGGCAAATTCTGGGGATGTCCCCCGATCAGGTATGCGACACGAGTTTTTCCCTCAGTCTACGGTTAGCCCATAAATATCTAGGGGATATCCCAACTAAATTTAATGCCCAAGAACCCTTAGAGATTAACCACATTGTCTTTCCCAAACTTCAGGCTGTCAGCGGCGGATATCGTTTACCTGAAACTCAGGGCTATCAGATTCTCCTTAATTATCGTCGAGCTTTTCCCCAAGCGATCCCCCTGAGAACTATTCTCTCTATGACTTCACCAGAGGTTAATCAATTAGTGCAGGACAAAATTGTTTTAATTGGCGTACAGGGATATAACCATGACCTCCACGATACTCCTTACAGTAGAGGTCAACAAAGTAAACGTTCTCCTGGGGTAGTGATTCATGCCCTGATGACTAGCCAGCTCATTGATGTGATCTTGGGAGAGCAAAAACTGCTGTGGTGGGTACCAGATTGGCTAGAAATGCTCTGGATTACTTGCTGGTCAATGATTGGTGCTGTGATAATTTTAGTTGCCAAGCGATCGCCTATTAAGATCATGGTGGCAATTGCCCTTTCCTTGACGTTAATATTCATCTGTTGTTGGCTATTGCTACTCCATCAGGTTTGGCTCATTGTGATCGCTCCCGCATTGGCTTTGCTGTTCTCGGCGATTATTGCTTTGGCTTATATCGGAATTAGGAATTAGGAGTTTGCGGGATTATGTTATTTGTGGTTATTGTGCTTTTGCTGTTAATTGGCAATTGGTTTTTGAGTCACAGCCTAATTTTTCTGCCCGTGGATTTAGCTATTTTTATTAGTTCTCTTGGTTGGTGGATACTGGCTTTAGTCTCTATCTCCTTTGTCGCTTGGTGTATTAGCGATGACTGAGGAGTTAATTACGAAAAATTTGAGTTTACTGCGCTTTTCAACAGCGCGGTTGGATATGCGCCCGCAGGTGACGCATCCCCGCGCTCAAATGAGTAGACCATATCCGAAGGTGTCCCTAAAGGGATACACTTCGATATATCTTTTAGGACAATGATTAGCTTACGTCTGATGTGAATTAGATTTTAGCAAGGAGTCATAGATTGAAAAGTCAAAACATCAATTCCAAAATGACTACGCAGGAGAAGACGTAAGGTATGAGAAGCAATTTTAACTGACATATG
>Ga0114940_10000368_pt1 | contig 22747 bp, 23 predicted proteins | sample ColdCreekSource_FD_87195 | JGI IMG/M metagenome (GOLD analysis project Ga0114940, IMG submission 87195) | Groundwater microbial communities from Cold Creek, Nevada to study Microbial Dark Matter (Phase II) - Cold Creek Source | ecosystem: Environmental > Aquatic > Deep subsurface > Groundwater ... | reverse complement strand
GCTTTAATTATCAACCAGGACAGTTAAAACTTGCAGGAACAGGCGCAGAAATTACTGAGCTTACTCCAGGGGGATATAATCAGCACTGGACGCGCAATATCGTTACCTCTCCAGATGGTAAGCAACTGTATATTTCCGTTGGCTCTAAATCCAATGTCGAACCCGAAGCTTTACCCCGCGCTTCCATTCAAGTAATGAATCTAGATGGCTCAAAACGCTCTACCTATGCCTCTGGTTTACGTAACCCTGTGGGGTTAGATTTTCACCCCGTTACAGGAAAATTATTTGCAGCGGTTAACGAACGAGATTTATTAGGCGACGATCTAGTCCCCGATTACTTTACCCAAGTAAAACAGCATGGCTTTTACGGTTGGCCCTATGCTTATCTATCCCCCAAATTACTCGATCCACGACGGATAGAAGGAGAAAAAAGCGAACAACCTGAGTTAGCTGCAAAAACTATTACGCCAGATGTTTTATTCCAGGCACATTCTGCCGCTTTAGGAGTGCAGTTCTATGATCGGCAGCAATTTCCTCAGAAATATCATAACGGTTCGTTTGTGGCATTTAGGGGTTCCTGGAATCGCGATCGCGGTACGGGATATAAAATTGTCTATGTTCCTTTTGGCAAGGATCATCAACCTCTCGGCTATTACGAAGATTTTCTGACAGGATTTTTAGCGGACGGGCGCGGTCTTGGGGGTTTCCCCCATGAGCGACCCGTTCAAGAAGTCGATCCTGAGACACCCACTACTTTTGCTCGTCCTGTGGGGCTACAGGTGATGCCTGATGGTAGTTTGCTCCTGGCGGAAGATGGCAATAATCGGATTTATCGGATTAGCTATCAAGGGGAGGATAAATAATTGAAGAAGTTAATTTCTAAGGGCGATCGCACTTAAGCGACTTGTGTTAAATTGTACACACAATTTTTTAAATTTGTTAATAGTAAAATTTAAAATAAACTACTCTATCTCATGAAAAATGACTATAAATATTGAACAAGACTTGGGAAGTATATTAAATAACTTAAACTCTAAGCTAGATAAAATAGACGAAAAGCTAGATACAAAGTTAGATAAATTAGAATCGAAAATCGAACAAAGATTTGACAAAGTAGATGAGCGTTTAAATAAACTAGAAATAAGTCAAGCTGATTTAAAAGGCGATATCAAAGCTTTAGACACTAAAACGGATCAATTAGACAAACGAATTGGTAATGTTGAGTTTGCTAACCGTGGTATTTTAATCGGTTTGTTAGTAGTTATCTTGGGTGGATTTGCTATGCTTTTTTGGACGGTAAGTAAATAATTACCATCCAAATAAATAACTTTTAAAGATTGGTAGTAATTGCCGACACAGGACAAGTAGGAATACATTGCTCACAAACAATACAGCGCGATCGCCTAAAATCTAGTTTAAAAGTTTCTGGATCTAAGATCAGAGCTTGGGTGGGACATACTCCAGTACACAAACCGCAATCTACACAGATTTTCTCATCAACAGCAATCTCCCCACTAGCGGAATAAACCTGAAAATCGTTCATTCTCATCCATTCGATCGCCGCATCAATCTGATCAATATCCCCCTGCAACTCCACCACTAACTTGCCAATTTGATTGGGAGCAACCTGAGCGCGAATGATGTTACTGGCAATATTAAAATCTTTTGCCAGACGATAGGTTAGAGGAATGCGAACCGCCGTACGAGGGAAAATTATGGTCGCCCTTTTTTTCATGGGAAATTGTGGATTATCGGTAAAATAGGAAGCGCAAGGATATTCATTCCCTACCTATACATATTACTAATGAGCGAGCAACAACTAAAACCATCCCCTAACAATTCTGTCAGAAACATTGTAATCGCGATCGCCGCCGCTGTCTTGAGTGTGGCTTTATTTTTGGGTTTTCAAACCGAGAATAGTAGTTCGTCTTTAGCATCCCAAGCTAAACAAGCTACTGCTTTAGAGGTAGCTTTAAATAACAATAAGCCTACTTTAACGGAATTTTATGCCGACTGGTGTAATAGTTGTCAGGCGATGGCAGGGGATTTGGCGCAGATCAAAAAAAGCTATGGCGATCGCGTTAATTTTGTGATGCTGAATGTGGACAATACTAAATGGCTGCCAGAAATGATGCGTTATCGAGTTGACGGGATTCCTCATTTTCTGTTTATGAATATTCAAGGGGAAGCGATCGCTCAAGCCATTGGCGAGCAACCTAAAAACATCTTGGAAGCGAATTTAGAGGCTCTGATTGCCAATAAACCTATTCCCTATGCCAACCAGCAAGGGCAAATTTCGACCGTCGAGGCAAAAGTTACCGTTACCAACGACACCACCGATCCTCGTAGTGTAAAGATCAACAAAAGTAGCGAAAGTCTTTAAAAATATCGGATTATTCCTACTCAGATGAGATTATCCTGCAAAAACTTATAATAAAATCACTAATTTCATCTTGATCAGATTATGACGACGGCAAAACCAACTACAAGTCAAAATTCGGACAAAACCTTAGAATCCATGAGAAAATTTGCCGAAAAGTATGCCCAACGCACAGATACTTACTTTTGCAGCAATTTATCCGTCACCGCTGCGGTAATCAAAGGATTAGCAGAACATAAGCAAGAACTAGGCTCTCCTCTTTGTCCCTGTCGCCACTATCAAGATAAAGCGGCGGAAGTTAAAAAAGCTTACTGGAATTGCCCCTGTGTACCGATGCGAGAAGAGAAAAAATGTCACTGTATGTTGTTTTTAACTCCTGACAATGCTTTTGCTGGCGATACCCAGTCGATCACCACGGAAGAAATTACGCAACTCTGTGGCGAAATGACGTAATCACGTAACTATAATGTTTGTCCTGAATTTTAAATTCAAATTTAATCACCATCCCTTCATCTTACTTAATAGCGATCGCTGGTTAATTGTTTTCCTGGCTTTTATCTTAGCTTTGGGACTGGGGATGCTTCCTGTCTGGACACAGCAGCCGATCGCCATTACTACTTTAATTCGGGCGGATGAAGCGCTACAGTTACAGCCGTTAGTGGAAAAGTTTAATCAGCAGCATCCTGAGATTAGCTTGAAAATTGTCGAGGCTCCCAGCGATAGTAACCAGGTAGAAGATTTATATACCTCCTCTTTTTTACTGGGTAATTCTCCCTATGATCTGGTTTATATGGATATTGTCTGGACTCCCAAATTTGCCGCCGCGGGATGGTTGCGGGATATCAGCGATCGCCTTACGACCGAAGCAGCACAGCAGTATCTACCAGGGGATCTGGCGGGGGGAAAGTATCAAGATAAACTTTATCGTCTGCCTTTTCGTTCTGATGCGGGAATGCTCTATTATCGTCAGGATTTGTTAGAGCAAGCAGGATATCAACCACCAGAAACTTTTGCAGAATTACTAGACATTTCTCAGGATCTCCAACGCCAAGGATTAGCGGAATGGGGCTATGTTTGGCAGGGGAAACAATATGAAGGTTTAGCAGCGATGTTTGTGGAGATCTTGCAGGGGAATGGTGCTTATTGGGTTAATCCAGACACTTTAGAAGTGGGTTTAGATCAGCCAGAAGCGATCGCCTCCGTAGAATTTTTACGCACTGCGATCGCTCAAAAAGTTTCCCCCCCTGGAGTTACAACCTATGCCGAGGAAGAAACCCGCCTTCTGTTTCAAAATGGGAAAGTTGCTTTTTTAAGAAATTGGCCCTATGTCTATAGTTTGGCAGAGGATTCAGCGATCGCAGGTAAATATCAAATTCAGCCGATGGTTCATGGGGTAGGCAAAAAGAGTGGTGCAACTCTTGGAGGTTGGGGATTAGGCATCTCTACCACAACTAAACACCCTGATGCAGCTTGGCAGGTATTGGAATTTCTGAGCAGTGAAGAATCTCAACGAGAATTTGTGGTGGCAACAGGTTTTCTCCCTAGTCGTGTAGCTTTATTTAATGACCCTGAAATTGTCACTAAGTACGACTATTATCCTCAACTACTAGATGTAGTTCAAAGTTCTGCCCTACGTCCCCCCATTGCTCAATATGCCCAAGCCTCAGATATTCTTCAGCGTTATCTCAGTGCAGCCATCACAGGTAAAATGACTTCCGCAGCAGCGATGAAAAATGCGGCTCAGGAAACGAGAGATTTATTAGGGAGGTAAAGGGGCTTTGCTCCAGCTATGTAATCAGTTAAATTAAAAGCTAGAGGCTAGAAGCTAGAAGCTAGGAGCTTTATTGGTGAAAAATGACATTTAATCGACAAGAAAAACTTACAGCCTGGGGGATGTTACTTCCTGCTCTATTTGTTTTGGGTTTAGTATTTATCTATCCCATTGCTAGGGCATTTTGGCTAAGTTGGTTTACGGAGAATTTAGGGACGCAGTTACAGCCAGTTTTTGCTGGGCTTGGTAACTATCAAAGGATGCTAGGGGATGGCAGATTTTGGCAAAGTCTCAGTAATACTTCCGTCTTTACGGTCATCAGTGTATTTCTAGAATTACTGTTGGGTTTGGGGGTAGCCCTAGTCCTCAATAAATCCTTCTGGGGAAGGGGTGTTGTTAGAACAGTGGCGATTATTCCTTGGGCTTTACCCACGGCGGTGATGGGGTTAGCTTGGGCTTGGATTTTCAACGATCAGTATGGGGTAGTAAACGATATTTTACTGCGCTTAGGCTTGATCGATACAGGGATTAACTGGCTGGGGACACCGACGTTGGCGATGATCGCGCTGATTGTTGCTGATGTTTGGAAAACCACCCCTTTTATCAGCATTATCTTATTGGCAGGTTTGCAGTCAATTTCAGCAGATCTTTATGAAGCTCATCGTCTGGATGGCGCTAATTCCTGGCAGAGTTTTACCCAGATTACAGTGCCGTTATTGATGCCCCAGATCTTAATTGCTTTACTTTTTCGCTTCGCTCAAGCTTTTGGCATCTTCGATTTAGTGCAAGTGATGACTGGTGGTGGCCCCGCAGGTTCAACAGAAACCGTATCGATCTATATCTACTCAACAGTGATGCGCTACCTGGATTTTGGCTATGGTGCTGCGTTAGTGGTAGTAACTTTTTGCTTATTGGTGTTTGCCGTGGCGATCATTTCTTGGCTGTTCAACAAAATTACTAACTAATAACCTAATGCGATCGCATTTGAATGTAAACGTCTAATGTGAATTAAAAATATAGTGATTGTTTTTTAGCTTAGAGCTTAGAGCTACGAACTAGTTTACTTAGAACGAAGCTAATTCACATTAAGCGTGTTAAATGAATTTGAAGCATAAGATTCATTTTGCCCAAGCTTTCTTACAAATTACAAATAATTCCACCCCATATTCATCAGACTGAATCGACAAAGGCAGCGAACGGAATTTAGAACGAGAAAATAGAGACTCTAGATCATCTACAGAACGATAGATGGAATGCCACTCCAGAATATGTTCCAGCAAAATGCGATCTGGGTTAGCAGCATGGAGATTACCCAGAATAATAATTCCGTTAGGTAAAAGGTGGTCATAAATCCAGTCTAGGATGCGAATAAATTCGCGATCGCGGAGGCAGTTTGCCACACTGACACTATAGATCATCTGTTGTGGGGGAATATCAATCTGGCTATAACCTTCCGCCATCAGAAAGAAATTATCCTGAATAAAAGTGAGATGATCCTGAAAACCCCATTTATGAGCAATGCTCGCCGCCGAAGCTATTTCCTGATGATTGAAATCGATGCAGGTGACATGAACATTAGGTGGTTCGGCTTGAAAATAAAGATCTAAAATTTCCGTTGCCGAACCACTAGCAATACTGGTGATGGGTAAAGGACTGGATGCTGTCCAATGGGGGACTAGGTGCTTGATGGTTTCCGTAATAATCCCCCCACGGTGTTTAAGGGCTAAACAAGTAGGTCGAGAGCGAATCCAGCGGTCTAAATAAATCCCCAGATAGCCGTCTCCTTCAGGTTCATTTTGGGCAAGTAGTTCAGTAATATAGGAGTCGCTAACATAGCCTCCTGGTCGGCGAAAAGCGCGGTCTAGGAAGCTACTGAGCATGAAAAAGGGAAAAGTCTCGCGGAAGATAAAAGTCCCAATCGCCTGCTGAATTTCTGGTTCGGCGATCACCTGTTCTCTCAGGGTGTTAATCAACATATTACAGATTCTGTCGATCTGAATTTGAGCATCCGCTTGACTAATTTCTCGATCGCGGATGGATTCCTCGATGCTAGTTAGGTTATGTTTAAATAGCTCAGTTTCGCTAATTAATTCGGGAGGAATTTCATTTTGTCCTGTTTGTCCTGTTCGATGACCTTCGTACTCAGGAGAAATTCGCACCCGTCGCATCAGGTGAGATACCAAAGAAGCAGATTGGTGGAGGCGACTAGATAGATTGTGGGCTAAAGATTGATAAAACCGATCCGATAAGCCAGGTTTGGTAGCTAGTAAACCAGTAAAATGTTCCTGGTTAATCATACATATCTCTACATCTTCTTGGGCGATTACCCCGCTCGTAGTGGGGACACCTTCAAGGAAAGAAATTTCGCCAAAAACCGACCCTGGTTCAAGAAAAGCGATCGCCACATCTCTTCCTGTAGCTGCTCTTTCGATCCTGACTGTACCTTTGCGGACAAAATAAATCCCCTGGGATAAACGACCTTCTTTAAGAATTACTTCATGCTGTTTATAGGAGGCTACCAGGGCTTGTTCCAGTAGAGTGTCATAGTCTTCGATAGTCAAATATTTTAATCTACTGTTCATTTAGTTTGGGTTCTCCATGCTGCACACCCCAGGTCATTGTTCCCAAATTAATTACCCTAATCACCATTACTAAAAAAGCTTTTAGCTTCTAGCTTTTAGCTTCTTGGCGCATATGCCCTAAAGGATTCCCTTCGGTCACGAAGCGGTATCCTTTAGGATTCGCTCTTTGTACGGCGCGTTTTGGGTAAGAATCTTCTTACCCAAAAGCCGCCTTTGGAAACCAATATGCGAAGCGGTATCCTTTAGGACAAGACCGCGATGCACCGCTTTCAGCTAGGGCGAAGTCCTTTACGAAGCTGAGAATCCGCAGTTAGACGGGTTGTCCGTTACATGAGGGCGTTGTGCCTGATCATTAAATAAATTCTTCAGTGCCGTCTGTCTAGCTTCAGGAGGCTCAGTGGCTAAGTTCCAGAGGCTTTCATAAAAGAAAAAGGATATTCCCGCAAACCCATGACGACGAGCGATGTTCACCTGTTGGCGTATTTTACTCCAGGGAATTGGGCGACCTTTCAAACCAGAGAGAATACCGATGCCGACGGGAATATGTTCCCTTGCTGCCAAGATTTCGGGCTGTTCTAATTCCCTAATAAAATCATTATGGCGATCGCGATATAGTTGTACAACTAATTCTTCAATTAAGCCTTTTCTCTCCCAGCGATACCAATCCAGTAAGAAGGAATTGAGGGAGAACTCTTGAGGGTTGGGAGAGACAGAAACAATTGCTTTGGGGTTATGCTCTTTAAGGTTATGAAATAGAGTTTCCACATAAGCGGTAATTTTATCCGCCCGCCACTGCACCCAGTCAGGATCTTGAGGATCTTCGGGGGGAGAATTCCCCTCATGCTCTGCTTGATAGAGCTTAACGGTATAGTCGTCATAACCTAATTCCGAGGGGTAGCCAAAATGATCATCTAGCTGAATGCCATCAATGTCATAGTTCGAGACAATCTCCACCATCAAATCCGTCATAAACTGCTGTACATCTGGGCGGAGGGGATTTAACCACACCCGTTGATGTACCTTGCCTTCCCACCAAATAACACTACCGTCTTGTCTAGCGGTGAGCCATTCAGGATGAGTCTTAGCTAGGGTAGAATCCGCAGGAGCCATAAAACCAAACTCAAACCAAGGAATGACACTCATCCCCGCTTCATGTCCCAGGGACACCATTTCGGCTAAGATATCTCGTCCTTGAATTCCTGCTGTGGGGTCGAGGGGCAGTCCCGTGAAGGATTTGGCGATCGCTGAGGGATAAAGAGTATAGCCCCAATTCCAAACCGTAGGATAAAGGGTATTAAAATTAGCCTTGGCAAGCAGAGCGATCGCTTCTGCCGTTTTATCCGCTGAAAACAAGACATCACTATCTACATTAGTTAGCCAGACTCCCCGTATTTCCTTGGTGGTTTCCACCTGGCAAATCTGCTCTGGGGACTCTATCGGAGATGGAGCGATCGCTGGTTGAGAATGTCCAGGAAAAGGGTTGATAGCCACGAGAGTAAGAGCCAAAACAAACAAAAATATCCACCAAGATAAACGACCCCTCTCCTGGCTAAACTGCACTAATTTATTAGCGAAAATATCAAAGGATTTAGCAACGCGCTCTTTCATAAAATGCCGAAAAATTTACAGAATATCGCGATTATAACGGTTTTAAAAATTACTGATTACTAGTTACTAAAATTTACAAGGGACTTCGGTTTTACAAGTGTTACTCATCCGATATATTCTATGTTTGGGACGTTTGAGCAATTATTTCCTGAAAGGAGAAATGTATGAGTGAGAAAACGATTATTCTTGGCATAGTTGGGGATAGTGCAGCAGGGAAGACGACTTTAACCAAGGGAATTGCTCAAATATTGGGGGAAGATAACGTCACTACTATCTGTACCGATGATTATCATCGTTATGACCGCACTCAACGGGCAGAGATGAAGATTTCCGCTCTCCATCCCGACTGTAATTATTTAGACATTATTGAACAGCATCTAGGGCTATTGAGAGAAGGCAAAGCGATCCTCAAGCCAATTTACAATCACTCGACAGGGGCATTCGATCCCCCAGAATATATTGAACCCCGTAAGTACGTGATTGTGGAAGGTTTATTAGGCTACTCTACTCGTAAAATGCTGGATAGCTATGACGTTAAGACTTATCTTGCTCCCCCAGAATCCCTCCGCGCCACTTGGAAAATTAAACGGGATACTCGTAAAAGAGGTTACAACGAAGAGCAAGTAATGGAGCAACTGCGTCAGCGAGAGCCAGATTCCGAGGCTTTTATCCGTCCCCAGCGTCAATGGGCAGATATGGTGGTTTCGTTTCATCCTCCCGATGACGAAAATTCTGGAGATGACCTCTTATTAAATGCCAGTCTCATTTTACGCCCAACTATTCCCCATCCAGAACTAAGTACTATCCTCAATGCTCAGGGCAATCATTTAGGGGAAGCAATTCGCTTAGGTTTAAGTCGTGATATGGGCAAGCCTGTAGATATTTTGGAAATAGACGGACATGCCACCATGGAACAGGTAAGGGAATTAGAAAAAATCATGTGTAGCGACGTACCATATCTCGGTCAGTTTTGTAGTCTGGAAGGAAACCAAGAATTAGGTAAACTGGTGGGAACGACAGGAGAAACCTTACAGAGTTATCCCTTGGCTTTAACTCAACTGTTGATCACTTATCATATGCTTAGAGCAGCGTCTTGAATTCTTGGATGCAAAAACTCCAATATTCCTTTAGCGATCGCTTTTTGCATTACTATTCAGCTTCTTTTTGTTAAACTAGTAAACTGTAGTAACAACTGCATTGATCCAACATTAAGCCCACACTTAGCTAAGAAATATTGCCATCTAATGCAAAGAAAAAGTTCTTTTGACTCTGCTCACATTATGTATCGTTCTGAAGAACTAGTGAGCGCAGCTTCTAATCGCTACCGCATTACAGTTCAAGTGGCTAATCGAGCTAAACGCCGTCGCTATGAAGAATTAGAAAGCTTTGATGACCCCACCATGAAGCCTGTGATCCGCGCAATCATCGAAATGTCTGATGAGTTAACCCAACCAGAAATCATTGGTGATTAACTTAAGGACTAGAGTTTAGCTAGAAGCTAGAAGCTAGAAGCTAGAAGCTAGAAGCTTTTATAAGGTAGATTCAATGGAGCGTTTGCTTAAAACTGGGGATGGGTGGCGCGTTGGTTGGCATCCCCAGGGAGATCAATATCAGGGCTTAATTGGCGGCAATGACTGGGCATTCGAGTTAACTAAAGCCGAATTTGCCGATTTTGGTCGTCTCTTAAGTCAACTCGTGGATACCATGAGCCAGATGGAAGCTGAGTTGATGAAGGAAGAAAAGATTAGTTGCGAAGCAGAGACTAGTTTGCTGTGGATGGAAGCAGCAGGATATCCCCACAACTATACCCTCAGAATTATTTTACAAGGCGATCGCCGTTGTGAAGGAAATTGGTCAGAAAACATTGCCCCACAGTTGATTATCGCCCTAAAATCATTGGGTTGTTCTTATATCAAGTTCGGATAATCACTTTAAATGAGCTTGTTCCCTAACCCCCTAATTCCCTAATTCCCCATATCAAAATAGTTAACTGTTCAAGCGTACTTGATATTAGAGGTTATCTGAGAAGTCTTATTTACTAAATTTGATCCCCTTAAATCCCCCTTGTAAAGGGGGACTATAAGACTTGTTCCCCCCTTATTAAGGGGGGCTAGGGGGGATCTAAATACTTTTCAGACATCCTCTTACAGATTGAAATTTATAATCGTTTGGCAGCAGAAACTGAAATACGCCAGCTTAATTTTGACCTAGAACATCGAGTCCAGCAAAGAACAGCGGAATTACAAACTGAGATAGAGCAACGACAAAAAATGCAGGATAAGCTAGAATATCTGGCTTGGAATAATTCTTTAACTGGACTACCAAATCGTCTCTGGCTAGTGGAAAAGTTAAAACAATTATTGTCGATAGTTAAACATCAGCCACAACAAAAATTCACCACAATTATTCTGGACTGTAATCGCTTTAAAATTATCAATGATTCTTTAGGTCGTCAGGCAGGAGATAAATTGCTCAAAATGGTGAGCGATCGCTTGCGATCGCAAATTTCTAGTCAAAATATTAAGCTAGCTCATTTCGGAGAAGACAAATTTGCCGTACTCTTGAAGAATTTAGGAGATGAGCCAGAAGCGATCGCTCTAGTAGAAAAGATTCAACAATGTTTAACTTCCGCATTTATCATCGAACAACGGGAAGTTTATATTGCTTTTAATATCGGCATTGTCATTTGCGATGCTAGTTATACTCAACCCAATGAGATATTTAGGGCAGCGGATCTGGCAATCCAAAAGTCTAAAAGCTCTAGTGGCAATTATTATCAAGTTTTTGATGCCACAATTCAAAATAATACTCTGGAAATTTTAGAAATTGAAACGGATTTACGCATCGCCTTAAAACGTCAAGAATTTCATCTTAATTATCAACCAATAGTCTCCCTCAACACAGGGACAATTACAGGCTTTGAAAGCCTAGTCCGCTGGAATCATCCCCGCAAGGGTTCTATTTCTCCCGCACAGTTTATTCCCATCGCCGAACAAAGCAATTTAATCTTACCTCTAGGGATGTGGATTCTCCAGGAGGCTTGTCAACAAATTCGACAGTGGCAAGATCGCTTAAACGGTAAACATCCTAACTTCACGGTGAGCGTTAATATTTCGGGCAAACAGTTTGAACAAGAAGATTTTATCGATCGCTTAGATCAAATTATTATTGATACAGGTATTGAGGTTAAACATCTCAAGTTGGAAGTTACAGAATCCCTGTTGATGAACAATATTGAGATTGCCGATCGCCTATTCAAGAAGCTCCGAGAGCGCAATATCCAACTAGCTATTGACGATTTTGGCACTGGATATTCTTCCTTGAGCTATTTAGATCGTTTTCCTCTAGATACCCTGAAAATAGACCGTTCTTTCGTTAGTCGCTTAAATAAGGCGAATCAAACCTCGATGATTGTCAAGGCAACCTTAGAGTTGGCTCATAATTTAGGCTTTAACGTAGTTGCCGAGGGAGTCGAAACCCAACAGCAAGGAGAGCAACTAAGGGATTGGGGCTGTGAATTTGCTCAAGGATACTTTTATGCTAAACCTTTAAGCGCCGAAGCGGCTTGGCAATTTTTAGACCAGAATATGAATCAAACAAATTCTCGTAAAACTGAGCCAGTTTTTTAACTGTCGAACCCGAACTTCCATAGGATGATAATTTGACTTCTAGCAGACGATTTCAAGACATTCTGGTTAATATTCCCTTGCTGCTACGGTTGGTGTGGCAAGCGACTCCCCTCTATTTGCTGTTATCTTTGGCAATTCAAGGGTTTCAGTCTTTGATCCCAGCGGTGATGTTGCTGATTAATAAAGCGATCGTCGATTTGGTAATTGCTAACTGGGGGAATGCTAATTTTGTCTGGCGGCCTTTAATTGTATTGGTGGCGCTGCGATTTGGAGTTAGTTTTGTCCAGGCGTTATTGAATCAGACTAGTCTTTATGTGGGTCAGCTTTTTAACGATCGCCTGAATTTACATACTAAATTTGTCTTATTGGAAAAGTCTACTCAGTTAGACTTGGCACATTTTGAATCCCCTGAGTTTTACGATACTCTAGCCCGCGCTCAAGATAGCGGTAGTAATCATCCTGTGCGGGTAATCCAAACTCTGACGAGTTTATTTGGTCAGGGGGTAACTTTAATTAGTTTATTGGGGTTGTTATTGCAGTTCCACGGAGCAATTGTTCCTCTGTTGTTTTTTACCGCTTTACCTTCCTTTTGGACGAGTATTGTCTATTCTGGCAGGCGGTTTTGGATGACTCGCATGGAGACGGAAAGCGGGCGCTTGTCGAATTATATTCAGCAGGTGTTAACTAATCCTGAATTCGCTAAGGAAGTAAGACTCTTTAACTTGGGTAAACATTTGCTAGGACAGTGGCAGGATATTCGCCTCGATTTTAATCAGAAATCGGAAGCGATCGCTTCTGAGTATGCCAAAATGCGCGGTATCTCAGGGGTGTTGGTGGATAGCGGGTTTTATCTTGCCTATATCTGGACGCTAATTAGAACCATCGCGGGAGAAATTTCCGTGGGGGACTTTACCATGTATACGGGGGCTTTTAGTCAAGGACAACAGTTACTACCAGCGATCCTCGAAAATATTGCTCGCATCTATGAATCGAATTTATATGTTTCCCAGTATTTTGATTTTCTCAATCTGCAACCCCAAGTCAAGGATAGCTCTCGTCCTCAATCGTTTCCCCAACCCATTAAGCAGGGGTTATCCTTAAAAAATGTTAGTTTCACCTATGGAGGGGCTAGTCAGCCGACGCTGAGTAACCTTAATCTAGAAGTTAAGCCAGGGGAAAGTATTGCCCTTGTGGGTTTGAATGGTGCAGGGAAAACAACTCTGTTGAAGTTGATTACTAGATTATATGATGTTGACTCAGGAGCGATCGCCATTGACGGGATTCCCCTGGGGGCAATTAAGCTAGCAGAACTACATCAAAATATCGGCGTTTTAAATCAAGATTTTGCCCGTTATCAACTCAGTGCCAAGGATAATATTGGTTTCGGTAATTTGCCTGAAAGAGAAAATCAAGAACGGATCGAGCAAGCAGCGATCGCTTCAGGGGCAGATCGAGTAATCAGTACTTTAAAAGAAGGTTATCAAACCCGTCTAGGTAAGATGTTCAAGGGAGGGATAGATCTTTCAGGAGGACAATGGCAAAAAATTGGGATGGCAAGAGCCTTTATGACTGATGCCCCCATCTTGATTTTAGATGAACCGACTGCTGCCCTCGATGCGATCGCAGAATATGAATTATTTGAGAAGTTTCGTACCCTAACCAAAGGTAAAATGACCTTTTTTGTCAGCCATCGCTTCTCTACCGTCCAGTTAGCAGATCGGATTGTGGTTTTAGAACATAGCAAGATTGTCGAAGTTGGCTCTCACAAGGAACTAATGACCCAAAATGGTCTGTATGCCGAGATGTTTTTGAAACAAGCATCCAGCTATAATCTCTGATGTTGTTTAATTTGGGGAACTGCCGTTGCGATCGACTTGATGATTAACAATGACGATTTTCCACTGCCCTAACTGACTAGCCTGAAACGCAACTCGACTACCGTCTCCAGTAATAGTGGGCTGCTGTGCAGAGCCTTTAACATTAACCGTTAATAATTCTGTTCTTTGCTGTTGGCGATCGTAGACAAAAATATCAGTTTTACCTCTTTCCGTTGATACATAGGCAATATAACGACCATCTGCGCTAAGAGCAGGCTGATCCTGTGCAGAATCTCGGCGATTTAGATTCGGTAAAGAGACTAGCTGCTTTACCTGAAGATCATACAGAAAAATATCTCTCTGACCACGACGATCTGAAGCAAAAGCTAAGTAACGTCCGTCTTGACTATAGGCAGGGTATTCTTCTGGGGAGTTGCTATTGACCCCTCCAGGAATGATTTCTGGCTGGGTTAACAAATTACCACTGCAACTACTGCAAACGCTGGTTAGGGCTACTCCTAATACTAATAATCTAGAGATTTTATCCAGCAGCATATAACGTGGGTTCGATGAGTCGCAAAATAGAATGGGTTAGTCTGAAACTGTCTTGCAGTAAACTACCTGCGGACAAGCGCGAAGTTGCGTCCTAAAGGATACCGCTCCGCATATTGCGGGGGTTTCCCCCGTTGTCTATCACGGATATATCGAAGTGTATCCCTTTAGGGACACCTGCGGATAAGTAAACTTCGTAAGAAGTCCTTTGTGACTGCATGCGGACACACGAATGTCCTTTGCGACTACATGCGGCTAAAGCCTTTGTGACTTCTGACTACATGCGGACAAGTCCTTTGTGACTTGCGCGTAGCGCTATATCAGTGTCCCCTCGATGATAGCCTGCTAAAAGTGACTCGAATACAGAATCGTCTTCCTAAAGATGTAATTTTTTTAGAAAAACTCCTGAAGTTTTACATTGGCAGGATTCAACCAAAAGAATGATGAATTAATTTCTTAGCTATGAGAACCTAAAATTTAGCAACCAAAATAAATTGCTTTATTTCCACACTTGAAGTGTGAACTCAAGGAGAACACAAAAATGGTATCAACTCTTACAGACGAAAAAAGAGCCGCAATTGCCGAAAAGCTTGCGAATATGAAGGCTATTCAAAAACTACTAATTGATATTGAACAACAGTTTGTCGAACAATGTGACGATCTCGACCTTAGCGATCGCCTTAACAAAATGCTTGAAGACGATCAAAAAAACCTAGGTATCATTGAGACAGTGGTTACTCAGTACGGCGTTCAATCTCAACCAAAGGAAACAATTACCGAAATGGTTGAGAAAACTCAACAATTAATGTCCAGCTCGAAACTGAATATGTACGAAAAAGCAGTACAGCACGAACTACTCAAGCACGGACAAGTGATGTCGGGTTTAATCGTGCATAAAGCAGCTCAAATAGTTGGAGCGGATGTTGAAGCTGCCATCGTTCCTCTAAATGCAGTTAACTTTGAAAACCGCGCTCATCAAGAGCAACTCAAAGGCGTATTAGAAGTGTTGGGAACTCGCCAGCTAACAGGACAAGATCCAGATCAAGGTGTTTGGGGACGAGTACAAGACGCTATGGCTGCTATGTCTGGTGTTTTTGGTAGTGCCGTCACTCAAGCTTCCGACAAGTCCGATATGAATATTCAAGATGTCATTCGTATGGATCACCAAAAAGTCAGTACTTTGATTGCACAGATCGAAGGTACAGACGATCCTCAAAAAATCGAAGAATACTTTGGACAAATGTATCTGGATTTGAGCGTTCATTCTGAGGCTGAAGAACAAATTGTCTACCCGACTGTAAAGTCTTTCTATGGTGAAGAGAACACTCAAGAACTTTATGACGAGCAAGCTGAACTAAAAGTGGTTCTTAGGGAAATGAAGTCTTCTGATCCTACTTCTCCAGAGTTTAAGTCAATGCTTCAGCAAGTAAAACAAATGGTGGGGGATCACACTCGCCAAGAAGAAAGCACCATGTTTACGGCAATCCGTAATAATTGTTCTACTGAACAACAAGAGCAATTGGCGACGCAATTCAAAGACGCGAAGAAGCAACTACAGACTCAAATGTCACAAGAATCTGCTGCTGCCTAGTTTTTGAACTACTTTTGCCGTCAAGCATAACATAGAGCCTAAAAAGCCCTAGAGGACGACGAGAAGTTTATCCTTTAGGGCTTTAGCATAAACGATCGCTCCTCTAAATAAAATGGGGAGATCGCTCTACACGTTTAGCAATTAATGATGATGACGTAGTAGCTAAAGTAAGAAAAAAATTCGATCCTAAATCTATTCCCGAAATAGTAGCTCAACTAGAACCTATCTATCGTATTTGTGGTGAAAGCGATCGCCTGCTAAAATTCACTAACTGCGATCGCCTATTTAGTATTGAAAAGTAATTTCAGTTCGATATTCTAAGTCTTTAACTAGTTCAGCGATCGCTCGGCAGAAGCCACAAGACGATATTCTGGCGTTAAGTAAGAACACGATCTTTCATCAGACTTTTTATTACATTATCTTTGATCATTAATAACTTAGATATTTGTATCAAAAGCGAAAGTGCTTCTTCATGACTTATTTCTTGAGCCGATTCTTCGACTATTTTCAGCCGAAATTCTTGTTCCAAAGTAAGTTTAAGACTTTGATTAAACTGGTTCATTTCCATAGCTAGTAATTGTTCTAGAAGGTTTGCATTACATTTAATCTAAGTATATTTTTGTTTTTTCTTGAAATCTTCTTCCTTTAGGGGCATTTTTCAATCGTTCCTGAAAAACATTAAATATCCATCAAACATCCTACTTAAGATTGATTTTATCGCCAAAAACAATTCAATCTTTAGAGAGAATATAAAATGTGTATTTTTAGCTATAAAAGTAGTTGAAATTCATATTGGTGAGAAAATTAATTATGTTAAAGATTGATCTACGGTCTTTTTTTACAACTTCAGTACGAATCTTGGTAACTGTTTGCTTCTGCACCATCATATTTGCATCCAACTCTGTACCAGCATTTGCTGCTACTAGTCGTTCAGATGAAGGCACAGCAAAGCTAAACGAAATTCAAAAAAGAACGGACGATTTGGTTAAAAATACAGACGATATCGCCAAACAAGATCCTTCAGTTCCCCCTTCCCTCAAAGAAGTTCAATCTGCTTCTAAAAAAGGACTCAACGGAGTTCAAGGAGATGCTGATAAAGATAAAATGATTAGCCCTGAAGATGCTAAAAATACAACTACGGTAGCAGATAGCATTAAAAAAACTCTCTCGAAAGTTAAAGGTGACAAATAATAATGGGGCTTATCTCCTAGCTGTAAACCATAAGCTACAAGCCAATCAGACACGTCACCTTTAAAAAGCTGCCTTGTCTGAGAAAAGTTCCCCATTTGCCCTAAAGGACGACGCGCAGTTAGTACCGCTGCGCGGAAGTCACAAAGGACTTGTCCGCATGTAGTCACAAAGGCTTTAGCCGCATGTAGTATCTAATTGTATGGCTTCCAAGACTTGCATATGGTGACTTCATTTACGCCCACGTCTACTAGTCCTTTAGGATAAGCTCCGCTTTGAGTTTAGTTTAGTTAGCGATTCGGCTTCCTCCACACTTTGCGATCGCGGCCTTCGATATTTAGTGAAATAACCTTCAGAAAATTCACTAAATGTTCATCTAAAAATAAAGTATCAAACTTTTAGCCCTGCCAGATAATTTAATCAATAGTCAGTTTAAAACCTTAATCTAACCAGAATTTTGCGGCCAGAAGGCAAGGGTACGTTAAATTAGCAAGTCTATGGGTTCAAATTTAACGTAATATATTCTGAGGATTTTCAATGTCAAGACCAGATAATCCTTAACCAAAAATTAAAGACCCAAAGTTAAAATGGTTATCACCTCTGATCATTAGGATTAAAGGCAAAGGCAATAAAGGAATAGATCGACTTTTAAATTAAAATTTCAGAGCAAGCAAAGTTTTATGATTTACGATCAACAAGCTGCTAAAAAAACTGAAACAGTTTTACAGGCAGAAAATGTAAATGTGTATTACGGTAATTTTTTAGCTGTAAAGGGCGTTTACTTGAATATTCCCAAAAACAAGGTGACAGCCTTTATTGGCCCATCAGGTTGCGGAAAAAGTACTCTTTTACGTTGCTACAATCGCCTTAATGATTTAATTCCGATTTTTCGCTTAGAAGGGTTAATTACCTATCACGAGCAAAATCTCTACGGCAAAGATATCGACCCTGTTCAGGTACGGCGTAAAGTCGGCATGGTTTTCCAAAGACCGAACCCTTTTCCTAAGTCCATTTATGACAACATTGCTTTTGGTGCCAGAGTCAATGGCTATAAGGGCAACATGGATGAACTAGTAGAGCGATCGCTTCGTAGTGCAGCATTATGGGATGAAGTAAAAGATAAACTGAAACAAAGTGGTTTAGCTCTTAGTGGTGGACAACAACAACGCCTCTGTATTGCCAGAACTATCGCTCTCCAGCCAGATGTCGTATTGATGGATGAACCCTGTTCTGCCCTAGATCCGATCTCCACTCTGAAGGTAGAAGAATTGATTCACCAGCTTAAAGAAAAATACACCATTGTAATTGTTACCCATAATATGCAGCAAGCATCGCGAGTAGCAGATTATACTGGCTTTTTTAACGTCACAGAAGTAGCAGGGGGAAATCGTCAGGGTTATTTAGCCGAATTTGCTCCCACCGAACAAATTTTCCAAAATCCTCAAGAAGAAGCAACCCAGCAATATGTCAGCGGTCGTTTTGGCTAGTTAGGTAACTTTGCTAAATCTCAGGGACGGTTTCTTGATAATATGAGGTCAATCTGGGATCGTTACTTCTAAAATTTATGTTTTCCAAAAAATACTTATCTCGTCTACTAGCTTTAGTTTTAGTAGTTTCTATTAGTTTAATGGGCTGTGGTTCTAATCCTTCAGGACTTTCGGGCAATTATCGAGAGGATACTGTGGCTATCTTAGGTAATTTAAGAACAGCCATAGAATTACCTAATGATGCTGCCAACAAAAAAGAGGCTGTGGGTTTGGCTCGCAAACAAATTAGTGATTATGCTTCTCGCTATCGTCGTAATAGTCAAACTGCGGGACTGAGATCTTTTACCACTATGCAAACTGCCTTAAACGCGATCGCAGGATACTATAGTTCTTATGGTAATCGTCCTTTACCCGAAAAACTCAAAAAGCGCTTAGACCAAGAATTTCAACAAGTAGAAATCTCTCTTAAAAGAGGGGTTTAGCTTGAAAGAAAGTTTTTAGTTTGTTAGTCATTTAATTATCAAAAGCTATAAGCTCTAGGCTCTGAGTCTGATCAGCTTATAGCTTACAGCTAGGGGCGTAGCCCCTTTACTTATTACCTAAAAATCCCAGAGATTTAAAATTACTAACCAGGTAAAATCCTCGTCGTATTTTCCCCTTGGCGATCGCCGATAAAATCTTAAAATAAGTAAGGGGGTTAGTATATCTTTGGAACAACCCCGTCACATCACTAGTTGTCACGTCTTGGTGATACCATTCTTGCCAAACTGATAAACTCTGATCGAGAAACATGGCCTTACACTTACTACGCTGTACTTTGCCACTAGAAGTTTTTGGCATCCTTCCTGGCAATAATAAAACAATGCCGTAGATATCAATGAAATGCTGCTGAAAAACTTGCCAGCGAATCGCTTCGACCACTTCTTCCATCACTAAAGATTTTCGATGGGTGCGCTCAATTTCCTGGGCAATTACCAATCGAGGCTTTCCTTCCACCTCAACGGCAAAAGCTGCTCCAGAGTTTGCTTTTAATCCCAGATGACACTGTTCTACTGTTTGCTCAATATGCTGAGGATAGTGATTTAGTCCCCAAAATACTAAAACATCATTTAAACGACCAGTAATATAGAGTTCCCCATCACTCACGAAGCCCAAGTCTCCAGTCCGTAAATACTTTTTACCTTGAAAACTAGTCTCAAAAGTTTGCTCAGTCTGTTCTGGTAGCTGCCAATATCCCTGCCCTATACTGGAGCCTGAATACCAAATTTCGCCAATGCGATCTGGTTCACATTCTTTTAAAGTCATCAGGTTCCCCGCCTTTGAAAGGCGGGGCTTGCCTGATGACGCATTCCGCGTAAGGAGATCAGCGATCAAAATCTGACCATCTAGCCAAGGATAACCCGCACTCACAAAACTCTTGGTCTTTGGCTGGGATTCTTTAGCAACTACTATTTTATTCTGCTCCAAGGCAATCTCATCCAGATACTTAATCTGAGGAGCTTTAGCCCGATCTCCCCCTGTCATCATCAGAGTCGCCTCCGCCATACCATAGCAAGGATAGAAAGCCGTAGATTTAAAGCCACAACTGGCAAACTTAAGACTAAATTCTTCTAAAGTGAGAGCTTGCACTGGTTCAGCACCACAAAAAGCCACTTGCCAACTACTCAAATCCAGTTGAGACAACTGCTCAGTAGTTAAGCGATCGCAGAGCAAATCATAGGCAAAATTTGGCGCACCACTAGTAGTCCCCCGATACTTACTAATTGCCTGTAGCCAGCGAATTGGTTTCTGGACAAAACTAACGGGAGACATGAACACGCAAGATCCTCCCACATACATAGGCTGGATCACGTTACCAATCAAACCCATGTCGTGAAACAATGGTAGCCAACTCACCCCGACTAAGTTTGAAGTGTGTCCAAACGACTGCTTGAGTATCTCCTGATTCTGGATTAGACACCCGTGGTTAATCATCACCCCTTTAGGTTCACCTGTAGAGCCAGAAGTATATTGCAAGAAAGCCAAAGTCTGAGGCGTGATATCTGGGGCAGTCCAAGTATTCCCTGGGGACTCAATTTTCTCCGTATCCAAACAATGGAGGGGAGTTTTTCTCCAATCCGATAATCTTAGTTTTAATTTATGAAACGAACTAGAGTCCGTGAGAACTATCTCTGCCTCCGAAGATTCTAGACGAGTTTGCACCTCCAATGTCGTCAAGCGATTTTTCGGTGGATGACAGGGAACTGCCACAATTCCCCCATAGAGACAACCAAAAAAAGCCGTGATGAACTCCAACCCTGCACCGTAAGGATATACCAGTAAAGCTCTAGAGCCTGGAGCAGCTAGTTGCCGTAACTGACAGGCGATCGCTTTTGCCTTGAGATCTAATTCCTGATAAGTTAGTCTAGTTTCCTTATTTGCCCCATCTTGCAAGAAAATATAAGCCAGCTTCTCTCCTTGAGTTCTGGCTCGACACTGCAATATTTCGACAATGTTAGACTTTGGTGGACTAGACATTTAGCTACGGTTTATTCAATGCAAACTAAACCATAATATAACCTGGGTTTCATAGAATCTGAAAGCAGAAACCCCATCTTGATTATTAGTTAACTACCAACGGATAATCGGGAGTCGGATTTAGGGGGCAACTAAATACATAATCCCCAGCAGTCAGATCAACTTCATAATCTTTAGTGATTCCCTTGGTTAAACCACCGCCACTAACTTTAGGTAGGCTAACCTGCTTGATTCCCTTTCCCCGCAAGTAGAAACCCAGTGGATAGGAAACATTGGAATTAGTGACGCGAAAAATATACTTTCCTGGTTTTAACTCTAGAGGTTTAAATCCAGACTCCCTGGAAGCTAAAGTCTCAGCATTGATCTTCTTGCAATCACTAGCGTTCTGGGTTTGATACTGATAATTTTTCCCTTCAACTTCCAGAAATTGACAGCCAACTTGAGTCAAGTCGATTACTGTTGCACTGGTAGTACTGCCATTAGACTCAGGTGTCGGTGATGGACTGGTAACTTGATTGTTATTGCAGCCTACCAAAGAGAATAATAATAAACTGGTACAAATAAAAGATTGGTAATACATAATTAGCGATTAGACTCCGTTTCTGCTGCGCGATCGCAAATAATATATTTAGGCGTTGCTGATTTGAAGTATGAAACCGAAGAGTAATCTGTTCGTAGCTATTAGTTCGTAGCTATTAGCTCTTAGCCTTTTAATTAATTTACTTAGTCAAGAAAGTTTTAGAATCATATCCTAATTCAGCAGCGCCTATATTTAAATATAATCTGGACATTTCCACATCTTGCAACCCAGTCACAAAGCTATCTAACAAGGCTTTAAATAGCGATCGCATCGATTTTAAAAGGATGCAGAACTAAAACTTGTTTAAATAGATCTCGCAATAGCTTTATATTTTCAGGCACACAAAGAATGGAACAGCGATCGTGAGTAGACACCAGGTGAAAAAAATAGCTAGGGCTTGGATTTTTTGGCTCGACGATATTGCATGGCGCTATCATAGCCTAGTTTATCAATTGTTGGGTTTTGCTTCGCGCTACCCAACCTACAAATCAGATGCTTTTGGTTTTCGGATTGCTGCTAGTATTTAAAACTCAAATTATTAGGAACTTTAGATTGCTTTTTTTTGATTCGCGATCGCTATTTTTAGTTGCTAATTTACGCACTTTAAATAGTGAATTACGCTTATTTGCTGAACATGAATTTTGTCAAGTCTAAATCATAGATAAATAACGATAGTAAATAAAACAGTATTTGTTTCTTTTGAGTATTTATACGAATGTCATTTTCCGACATTTAAAGTTTTAATGATTTTAGATTGAAGCCTAACAAAGTAGTGATTACAAGTACGTAATTGCCACAATATTTTGAATTCTAATCTGTGAAATAGCTTTGCTATTTTCAGTTTTTATGTCTTTTGTTTATTGAATTTACTGAACAACAAAACAATAGTTTAGATATTTTATGAATTTCCATAGCTCTACCATTAAGAAATACTATCCCGCGTTGGTTGGTGCAGCCTTGATCGCTGCCAGCCTCTTTCAATTCTCCCGTCCTGTATTTTCCGCAGGTACAGAAGCAGGTCAGAAAATACGTAACACTGCAACTG
>Ga0114940_10000367_pt1 | contig 22822 bp, 27 predicted proteins | sample ColdCreekSource_FD_87195 | JGI IMG/M metagenome (GOLD analysis project Ga0114940, IMG submission 87195) | Groundwater microbial communities from Cold Creek, Nevada to study Microbial Dark Matter (Phase II) - Cold Creek Source | ecosystem: Environmental > Aquatic > Deep subsurface > Groundwater ... | reverse complement strand
CTTCTGCTACCCAGCGCGTTGTGCCCACCACCACCTGCTCAGCGTTCCAGAGAATGCGATCTTGGAGGGCTATCGCCCGTGCCAAGGCATAGACCGCCAGCATTTGCGTTCCCCCCGCCAGCATCACGCCTCGACGACCACTAGCGGCGATCGCCATTCCTGCAACCACAATCTGCATCGGATCGCCAATGGCAGCCACTAATTCTAAAGGATCGTCAGATGGGGTTAAATCCACTTTGGATAAGCCAGTTTCAACTAGCGACCACTTCTGATGATGGTTGCAGTGGGGATGACTGCTATTGACCATTCCTTGAGCCTCAATACCCAAAGCGGTTAACAAAGCCAGGGCAGTTGTGGTTCCCCCCACCACACATTCCCCAATAATCAAATAATCAGCGGTATCCGCTAGCTTGTTGCCCCATTCCAAACCCTGAGCAAATAAATGCTGTACCTTCTCTAAGGGCATCGCCTGACCAGAAGTAAGACACTGCGCCACAACTCCTGATAAGTCAATGGTGTCTACCGTGGGGGCATGAGGTAAACCTGCATTAAAAATATAGGTTGGAATGTTTAAGGCTTCTACCACCGCGCGGGTAATAAAAGTAGGAGAAGCCCCTGCGGTCAAGATAGGTAAAGGATGCTGATAGCTGGACTGTACTCCCCTGGCTAAAAATTCAGCATCAGCGATCGCCGTATATTCCCGATCCTGGGGGGTAGCCCCTGCTGCGGAAATGCCTGGAATTAGTCCTGTGGCGGTAAAACCCAGAACACAGGCAAAACTGGGATTCGTGCCATGATATCGCCTTAACCAACAAAACCCCGACTGTAGCTCGCTATATATGTAAATCATTTTTTTAGCTTCTAGCTTTTAGTCTCTAGCTTTTTTTGTTCTGATACCAAGTTGCAATCAAATGCATAACATTTTGCTTGAAATCCTTTGTGTCTTTGCCCCGAACTAAGCGGGATAAACGCCTTTGCGACGCGAAGCTAGTGCTAAAGCATACCGCTCCGCATATCCTTTAGGGCGCGAAATAAAATTACTGCTCAGACTGCGACATAGTATGATTAAGCAGCGGAAATGCCGTATTCAGCCTCAAGAACACGGCGATAGTAACTCTGTAGCTGTTTAGTAGCAGCAGCCCAGCCCCACTGTTCAGCTTCCTGGCGGGCGTTATGGCGTAATTCTTCCCTGGCTTGGGTCGCTTCTAACAAAGATTTAGTAGCGGTAATTGCTCCATTGGGATCATCGGGTTCAAATAAATAGCCGTTAACCCCATCCGTCACAATATCAGGAATCCCTCCAGAGCGGGCAGCTACTACAGGACAACCCGCAGCCATCGCCTCTAGCAACACTAGCCCCAAAGTTTCCGTGCGGGAAGGGAAGACGAAGGCATCAGCGGAGGCAAAAGCGGCAGCTAATTCCAGTCCTTGGAGATAGCCCACAAAATTTGTTTTAGTCCCAGCAAAGTGAGCTTCTAGGGTTTCCCTGCTGGGGCCATCGCCGACAATTGCCAAGCGCGCCTGGGGAATTGCCTCTAAAACAGGTTTAATTTGGTCAATCTGTTTTTCTGCTGACACTCGACCCACATAAAGCAACAGAGGATCTTCGGGATGTCCTTGAGTTAGACGCGATCGCATTTGAGTCGAAGCTAAATGAGGTTGAAACATTTCTGTATCTACCCCCCTCTGCCAGAGATCTACCCGCTCAATTCCATGACTGAGCAGCTCTTTCACCATCGCGCTAGAGGTACAAAGGTTTAACCGCGCTTTATTATGAGCCGCCTTTAACAATTCCCACAGCAGCCCCTCTAATGCTCCTAAACCGTAGTGATGGAGATATTGAGGTAAATGAGTGTGATAGGAAGCCACCAGGGGTATATTCATCGTTTTCGCATAGTAGATGCCACCAATGCCCAGAAAGGCGGGATTGACCACGTGAATTAAATCGGGCTGAAATTCCTCGATCGCATTTTTAGTTCCCAAAGGAGGTAAAGCCAACTTTAGCTCAGGATATAATGGTAAGGGCATTCCAGGGATACCATAGACTTTTGCTCCTTTGTATTCAGTTAAACCCCCTTCGGGAGCAACTACGAGGACGCGATCGCCGTTACGTTCAAGATGTTCGATTGTGTGGCGTAGGCGGGTAACAATACCATCAACCTTGGGCAAAAACGTTTCGGTAAATAAGGCAATACGCATAATCTGGATTTATTAAAAGCTCAAAAGCTAATCAATAATTGATAAAAATTTTAGATAGTATGTAAGATTCTACAGCTAGTTTTCCCCATCCTGATGAATCTCTTCGTTAGCTTAGAGTCACCTTAACTACTTCTTGATCAGCTTTAGGCTCTAAGCTTTGCATCGTAACATTTAACAATGATTATCTTGACTATGACTACTTGGTATTTACAAATGTTATGATTATATAGTCATACTATATAGTAAAACCAGGTCTATCTACTATGCCCAAAATAGGAATAAGTATAAGCGATCGCTCTTTGAAGTATTTGGATAGTCATACCGATAATCGAAGTGCTTTTATTGAAGAATTAGTTGAGGCTCAAAGAAAAAAAGATTTTGAAAAAGAGTTAGAAGATGATTACGCGGAGTTAGAAAAAGATCCTGAATTTCAGGCTGAAGTAAAAGCGTGGGATTGTACAGCAGGGGATGGCATAGAGAACAAAGACGAAATTGATTAACACTTATAGAAGAGGCGAAATTTGGTGGGTAACACTCGACCCTACGGTGGGTTTTGAAACTCGGAAGACAAGACCTTGTTTAATACTCCAAAATAATGCAGGAAACAAAAGAAGTCGCTTAACAACTATTGCTCCTCTACTTTCGGTCAAGAAATTAAAGTTTGTAGTCAATATTCAGCCAACAGCTAAAAACGGTTTGGATCAGGAAAGAGGATTACATTTAAATCAAATTAGAGCTATTGATTCGAGCAGAGTGAAAAATAAGCTAGGCGAAATAGATGCAGCTTACTGGGAAGATATACATCAAGCTATTAATATTCATTTGGGGTTTATCGTTTGATTTTGAAAGCGATCGCCTTACGGCCGTTTTCGGTCGAATAAACTCCGTTATTAACTAGTCAGTTCGTAGCTTTTATAGCAATCCTAAATGAAATGAGAAATTTCTATATGCCCTAAAGGATTCCCTATCGGTCACGAAGCGGAATCCTTTAGGACTACCTACTACTTAAAACCAATTAATGTGGTTTCATGAATCAAATAGGACTGCTATAGCTTCTAGCTTCTAGCTTCTGATAACCCTTGAAACATAGCTAGACCGTCAGTAATCCCAATACTTGGATCAGAAGCCCTTTCTGGGTGAGGCATCATGCCCAAAATATTCCCTTGCTGGTTAACAATTCCCGCGATATTATTCATCGAACCATTGGGATTGTCGGCTAAATTTATTTCCCCTGATGCACTACAGTAGCGAAACAAGACTTGCTGATTATCTTCCAAAGCTTTTAAAGTATCATCATCGGCATAATAGCAACCTTCCCCGTGGGCAATGGGAAGAGTGATCACCTGTTGCCCTTGATAAGCTTGAGTCCAAATCGAATCATGACGCTCCACCTTCACGGGAACGCGATCGCAGATAAAATGTAGACCACGATTACGAATTAACGCCCCTGGCAATAAACCCACTTCCGTTAAGATTTGAAACCCGTTGCAAACACCCCAGACATACTTCCCTTGACGGGCATGTTCGAGGATGCTGTTCATAATCGGCGAAAACTGGGCGATCGCTCCACAGCGCAGATAATCGCCATAACTAAATCCCCCAGGAATTACCACCACATCAATATCACTCAGATCAGTTTCCTGATGCCAGACCATGCGAGTGGGGGCAGCTAATAATCCTTGAGTAACGGTTAAAATATCGCGATCGCAATTCGACCCAGGAAAGACTATAACGCCAAACTTCATAACTTGTACCTAACTTGTTCGATATAATCCTATACTGTCGCCATTGCAGTCAGTTCAAAGCAGTAATTTTCAATGACTGTATTTGCCAACAGGCGATCGCACATTTCATCTAAGTGCTGTTTTGCCTCCTCCTCATCCTTGGCAGTTAACTGCATTTCAATATATTTACCAATCCTGAGGGACTCTACCTGGGTGTATCCCATTTGCTGAAGTCCTGATTCAACTGCCGTCCCAGCAGGGTCTAGTACCGAAGCGCGAAGGGTAACATATATACGAGCGTGATACTTAGTAGCCATAGGAGATTGTCAGAGATTATTTAAAGCTATTAATCCCTTTGATTTTATAGCTTTGTTTCCCTCAAAGATAGAGCCAGAACCAGAAAAGCTAAAGGCTAGAAGCTAGAAGCTAGAAGCTAAAAACGTATCACCATGACTTTTAATTCACATCAGAAGTATTATTTATATAGGCATTCAGCAGTTATTTCTTTGTTGAGGGCTAAATATATTTTGGTGTTGCTCAATCGTAATGCTGCAAGGCAGTTTTTGGTCGCTTTTTAAATAGAAAGTCTATTTAAAAAGCTTAGAGCTTAGAGCTTACAGCTAAGAACAGACAGCTTCTGTACGATATTATCTAATGAGCAACGCCCATATCTTAAAGTAAGTAATTATTTGAGAATAATCATGAGAGATATTTTGTCTATGAAGCGAGCAGTTTCACTAAAGACGAACCTATTTAAATCGGCTTTATCCAGCCTCCTGTTGATGGTAACAATATTTTGTGTTGCCACCCCAGCGATCGCCACTGGACTATTTAACCTTCCCAATTTTGATGCGGAAAACCTGTGGGTGGTAGATACTGCTGACGCAATTAGTAGTGTCAATCAAGGCAGTTTAAGCAAGACTTTCAAAGATTTGGCTAACGCTACAGGTCAAGAAGTGAGAATGGTGGCAGTTCGTCGTTTAGACTATGGTGAGACGGTAGATAGTCTAGCAGAAGAAATCTTTAAAGATTGGTATCCTAATGCAGAAGTCCAAGGAAATCAGACCTTATTGGTATTAGATACCCTCACCAATAATGTAGCTATTCGTTCAGGAACCGTCGCTCAAGGATTAATTGGCACGGAAGCAATCAAAAGTATTATTGACGATACCATTGGCTACAACATTCGTAAGGGCAATAAATATAATCAAGCTTTTCTGGATGCAGGCGATCGCTTAGTGGCTATCCTTTCGGGACAAGAAGATCCTGGCCCACCAACCATTGAAGACGAGATTCAAACCGAAGGTACATTTACGAAAGCTGAAGATACAGACCAAGGCAGCGCAACTATTTGGGTCATTGGTTTCTTAATCGTCGCCACTGTCGTACCAATGGTTACCTACTACTGGTATGTAGGGTTAGGTAATTAACTGACTTTATGCCCTCATTGAGTTGTGAAGATTGGGAAAAGGGAAAAGGGAAAGGGTTTAGTGAGTCTATTTTCATAACAATAGTCTATGCTAAAGCCCTAAAGGACTAACTGCGTGTCGTCCCTTGGAATAACTTAATTAAACTATCGATTTCTCCTTATTTTGCGTAATGTCAGTAATTAATCTTGAATATACTCAAGATTGTTAACTAAAGCAGACTCAGCCCTAGTAAATTCCCGACCTAAATAACCAGCGTGGTCTAGCATGGTGATGGGACAGGGTTGAGGTTTTTCAATTACCTCGACACATAATTCTTTGGCAGTTCTGGCAGTATAGAGTTTCTCGACGGTGCGCTCAACTTGTTTGCCTCCACAGGCAATCACCTCTCCTGTTTTGGGATCTGCCGCTAATCCCTGTTCATTAATAATATTGGCATAGTGCTTGGCGCAAATTAGTCCCGCATCTCGGTCTAGATAAATAATATAGTATCCTCCTGGATCGAGAGCTATCGGACGTTTGGAAAGTTGATCATCTATAGCTTTTAGATGTTCAGGATTTACGGTAGTCGGCATCAAAAATAGAACCCTTGTTGAATGGAGAACTATTATAACAAAGACTTTCGGCATTGCTGATCCGTAGCTTTTAGCTTTTGAAATTATCCTGTAGTTAGAGTGGCATTCATAAAATCATAGGGATAAGCAACAGTGTCTAATCGAGGGAATATTCTGATGCTGTTACAATTTTACCTAATCGAAATCCTAAAAGACTTTAAGTAATGGATCTATCTCCCACTAAAAAAGCATTACTCGCATTGAAACAAATGCAAAGTAAGTTAGATGCTCTAGAACGTGCAAAACATGAGCCGATTGCTGTAGTGGGGATGGGTTGTTGTTTTCCTGGGGCGAATAATCCAGAGGAATTTTGGCAGTTATTACAAGAGGGCAAAGATGCCATTACCAGTATTCCTGACGAACGATGGCATGAGCTAAATGACTCTACTGGTATGGATACTTCAGTGGGAGGATTTGTCCCTCATTTGCGAGAGTTTGACCCCAGCTTTTTTCGGATTTCCCCCAAAGAAGCAATGAGTATTGATCCGCAGCAAAGATTATTACTAGAAGTAAGTTGGTCAGCGTTAGAAAATGCAGCGATCGCTCCAGAGCAAGTTCAGGGTAGCCAGACAGGGGTTTTTATCGGGATTGCAGCGGTGGACTATTGGCATCAGTTATTGAGCCGCAACAACGCCGAAATTGATGCTTATTTGACCACTGGCAACACTCATAGTTTGGCATCAGGAAGAATCTCCCACTTTTTTGATTTTATCGGCCCTAGTATTTCTTTGGACACCGCCTGTTCATCGTCTTTAGTCGCAGTACATCTAGCCCTTAAAAGCTTACGCGATCGCGAATGCAACATGGCTTTAGTAGGAGGGGTGAACCGTCTAATTTCCCCCAAGGTGAGTCTTAATTTTACCCAGGCTAACATGCTGTCCCCTGATGGCAGATGTAAAACTTTTGACGAGAGCGCTAATGGTTTTGTTAGATCCGAAGGTTGCGGGATCGTCGTGCTAAAAAGATTGAAAGATGCGATCGCTGATCGGGATCAGATTCGTGCTATTCTCTTAGGCTCGGCGACCAATCAGGATGGACGTACCAGTAGTATTACGACTCCTAGTAGCTTGTCACAACAGGCGGTAATTAAACAGGCTTTGGCTAACAGTCAAGTGGCAGCTAATCAGGTGAGTTATCTCGAAACTCATGGTACAGGAACATCTTTAGGAGATGCGATCGAACTTGAGGCTCTGGGTCAAGTGTTTAAAGACAATGAGAAATTAACTTTAGGTGCGGTTAAAACTAATGTTGGTCACTTGGAAGCAGCAGCAGGAATAGTGAGCTTAATTAAAACAGTACTAGTATTAGAAAATAGCTTAATTCCTGCAAATTTACATCTAAAACAGCCTAATAGTAAGGTAGAGTGGCAAGAATTACCTTTTAAATTACCCCAAAAAGCGATCGCCTGGCAGCCAACAACTCAACCTCGGATTGCTGGTATCAGTTCCTTTGGTTTTAGTGGTACTAATGCTCATCTGGTGGTGCAGGAAGCTAATGGAGAGACGGGGAAGCGGGGAGATGGGGAAACAGGGAGATGCCCTAAAGGACTAGCTTCGCGTCGGGGAAACAGGGAGATGGGGAGACAGGGAGATAGAGGGGAAGACTCATATCTGTTCACTTTATCTGCCAGAAGTAACAAGGCTTTAGAGGAACTGGCAGCTAGATATGTGGAATATCTTGAGGCTCACCCCGATATTTTGATTGAAGATATTTGTCATACGGTAAATTTAGGGCGATCGCATTTTAATTATCGGTTAGCAGCCAGTGTAATTTCTGTTGCTGACTTGCAAACTAAATTAAATCAATATCTTGCTCAAGATCTTGCTCAAGAATTTACAGCAGATTTATGGCACGGTAAGACTAATCTTAATCAAGAGACTAAACTAGCTCTGATCTTTAAACCAGAAAATCAAGAGTTACAAGAGTTGATTACATCGACAGTTGATAGTCCTGTGGTTGCTTTTAATTTCGCGGATATTTATTGGGAGCTTGCCGAGGAACAGACTTTGAATAGTAATCAAGAGGGTAATCAAGCAAAGGTGATTTATTCTCCCATTAAGCTTGATGGGAACTACAGGCAAGTATTGATTAAGGGACTGGCTCAACTGTATATCTTAGGTGCAAATATAAACTGGCAAACCTTTGAAAAAAATAGCGGAGGCAAAAAAATCAGCTTGCCGACTTATCCCTTTCAAAGATCTACTTATTGGCTTGAATAAGGGGGCTTCGCTCCAGCTATAAGCCATAAGCTCTAAGCTTAATTAGAAGACGCGCCACCTTTTCTAATTGCAGGCTCCTAAACCCGAACTTCTGTAAGTTTAAAGTTCCTATATGCCCTAAAGCGGCGCAGGTAGTACCACAAGGGTATAACATCAATTAAAGGCTTAAAGCTTAGAGCTTAAAGCTTTTGATAAGTAGGTATATGTGTTTATTGTCGGTAGAAGTTGATCGAAGTCATAATACTGGCATACTTACAATTTGGAGAAAACCATGCTGTTACCCGTGCTTGGCATAATGTTATTGCTCGTTTTTTCATCTCTTAAAATTTGTAATCAATGGGAAGAAAGTTTGATTTTTACTTTAGGGCGTTTATCCAAAATAGCTAAACCTGGAGTTTATCTTTGTTTACCGATAATTCAAACATCACAAAAGGTAGATAAAAGAACGCTTACCTACGCTGTACCCCTACAAAAAGGATTAACTAAAGACAATATTCCTGTAGAAGTGGATGCCATCTTATTTTATAAAGTTATGGATGCTAAAGTAGCAATTTTAAACGTCGATAACTATCATCAAGCGACTCAATTAGCGGTGCGCTCTTCCATCAGAGATATGGTAGGTAAGTCTAGCCTAGACGAACTATTATCCCAAAGAGATAAGATTGGGGATATTGTCATGGAACACATCGCTGAATTTGTCTGTCAGTGGGGAATTTTAATTGTCGGGGTAGAAATCAAAGATGTAATTGTTGCCAAAGAACTGGAAGAAGCCATCTCCCGTGAAGCAGCAGCGGAAAGAGAAAAAAGAGCGAGAGTTAAGTTGGCAGAAGCAGAAGAATTAGCCGTTGATGCGATCGCCAAAGCTGCGGAAAAATATGCCAAAAATCCTATTTCTTTACAACTACGTTCCATGAATATGCTCTACGAGATGTGCATGGAAGGTAAATCCACGATGTTATTTGTGCCAACCAACAATTCTGGGACGGCGATGCCAACTCCTTTGGGCATTGAAAGCATCGATAACCTACTCGATCGCCATAAACAGGTTTGACTTAAAAGCAATTATAGCTAGCGATCCAATAGAACAAGGGGGATAAAGCGATCGCTGGTAAAAAAGAAGCTACTCGAATCTTGGCTATTTCTAGTAGATTGCAACCAATTGCCATAATCATTAGACCACCAATCCCAGTGATCATGAGTAGATAAGGGTTATCTTCTCCTTGGGGGACTGTGCCACCAACTAAACCAATAATTAATGATAGCCCCCCCTGGTATAGCAGAATAATTACGGTAGAAAAACCAACTCCCACCCCATAAATATTAGCTAGGGCAACGGCAATTACTCCGTCCATAGTTGCCTTGAGAGTCAAGAGGGTATCATCCCCCCTAAGAGCATTATTAAAGCTACCAATTAGCGCCATCGGGCCAACACAAAACAAGAGACTACTCGCGACGAATCCTTCGGTGAATAATCCTTGACCCTTAAATTTATATTTGAGCCAATCGCCAAAGACTGTTAACCTGGCTTCAATTTCTAATAACTCCCCGATAACGCCACCAACAGCGATCGCCAATAAGCCTAAGACTGCACCATTAATTCTGCCTCCCTGCACCTGTCCCATACTGTTTGCCATCGTGATCCCAATCCAGAGAGTCAGCAAACCAATCCCTTGAGTAATAATCGTCTGTATCTTTGGGGAAAGATGCTCTTTGAGCAGTAAACCTAAACTAGTTCCTAGAATCACCGTGAAAACATTAATCCAGGTACCACTAGTTTGCTCCCAGAAACTTAAATTAGTCATTGGTTTAGTAGGGGCAAACGGCTGTTTGCCCTCAGATAATCTTGTAGTTTTATTTGAAATGACTGTAATTCTGAATTATTAACCTACCGAAGTTGGGGTAGAGTTCAGTTCTGTATGTTCCTCTATAGAGACACTATGCTTTTTTAGAGCTGCTTGAACTAAGCCTAAAAACAGTGGATGGGGATTATTCGGGCGAGAACGAAACTCTGGATGGAATTGAGTCGCGATAAAGAAAGGATGACTCGGCATTTCAATAATTTCTACCAATCGACCATCAGGAGATGTGCCACTAATCTCATAATCTGTTTCAAGTAACAGGCTGCGATAAGCATTATTAAACTCATATCGATGGCGATGACGTTCATAAATTACCTCGTCCTGATACAGAGAATAAGCGAGAGTATCAGGCTTTAAACGACAGGGGTATGTTCCCAAGCGCATTGTTCCTCCCAGGTCAATTACATCCTGTTGTTCAGGTAAAATATTGATTACAGGATTAGCAGTTTCAGCATCAAATTCAGCACTATTAGCATCATCTAACTTGGCTACATTCCGCGCCCATTCGATCGCACAGCACTGCATACCCAGACATAAACCTAAAAAGGGTAAATTGGTCGAACGGGCATAGGCGATCGCTGCCACTTTACCGTCTACCCCACGAACCCCAAAGCCACCAGGGACAATTACCCCCCCCACATCATGGAGGTACTTAGCCGCCCCATCAGCCTCGATATCCTCGGCACTTACCCACCGCAGATTAACCTCGCAGTCTGCCTCGATCGCTCCATGTCCTAAAGCTTCTACCACCGATAAATAGGCATCGCTAAGTTGAATATATTTACCCACAATCGCCACGGTGATTTTGGTACGAGGGGAGTTCATTTTAATCACTAAATTGCGCCAGTCTCGTAAGTCTGGTTCTCGCTGCTCAAGCTGTAATAACTCTAGGGTTCTCTGGGCTAATCCTTCTTGTTCTAAGATCAGCGGTACTTCATAAATAGTGCTGGCATCGAGAGAAGTAACGACGGAATTTACTTCTACGTCACAAAATTCGGCAATCTTTTCTTTAATTCCAGGAAATAAAGGGCGATCGCTACGACAAACTAAGACATCAGGTTGGATACCAATGGAACGTAACTCCTTAACAGAATGCTGAGTCGGCTTGGTTTTCATTTCTCCCGCAGCAGGAATCCAAGGAATCAGAGTAACGTGCATATAAACAACGTTATTTCTACCCACATCTTTACGAAATTGACGAATCGCTTCCATAAAGGGCAAAGATTCAATATCCCCCACCGTACCGCCAATTTCCGTCAACACCACATCCGAGCCTGTATTACTGGCAACGCGATGAATCCGTTCTTTGATTTCGTTGGTAACATGGGGGATCACCTGCACTGTCCCCCCGTCATAATCCCCTCTTCTTTCTTTATTAATTACCGCCTGATAAATCGAACCCGTGGTGACACTGTTGAGACGAGACATAGAAGTATCGGTAAAGCGTTCATAATGCCCTAAATCCAGGTCAGTTTCCGCCCCATCGTCAGTAACAAACACTTCTCCGTGCTGATAGGGACTCATGGTGCCAGGATCAACGTTAATATAGGGATCTAGCTTCAAAATCGAGACAGAATAGTTGCGCGACTTTAATAATCGACCCAAACTAGCCGCCACAATACCTTTGCCGATACTAGAAACTACCCCACCAGTAATAAATACAAATTTAGTCATAATATTTTATTTCACCACATTTACTGCTTGATTATCATCGCGAATTTTCCTCAGTCAGATAGGGTAGAGTACAGAGCTTGACTGATGCTTGTTGAATATTTTGCTTGTAGATAAACCTTGAAAAGAAGCAACTTTGATATGCATACTCATCAGGGAACGTAATTCTTAGGAATGCTTCAGATGCCAGAGATTAAACTTACATCTACAAGTTAATCACATTACTGGAAACAGCCAGCAAATACAAGTCATCCGCGGTCAGAGAGACTCCGCCGTGGAACGACGGAGCTTCCTCTGACTTCGTCAAGGCGCTGTCCCCCGAATTCATTCGAAGGCTTGCTTGCTTGTCTCGCATAGTTTGAGGCACCGCTTTGTTTGGTGTACGCGCCGTCAGAGAATAATGGGTAATGAGTTTTTGAAAATTTATTGCAATTAATTATCAATTAATGTTTATAATTATCTGGAGAGGTAATTATTGATTTATATTTTCAATAAGCTATTTGATTTAATCGGTTAAATATAGAGTTGAAAACCAAGTTAAATACAGGAAAGAGATTATAAGATGAGCGATCGCTATGCAGAGAACTCCCATGTTTCAGCACACCAAGAGACAAGAAGAGCAATAAACGTAAAATGGGCTTATCGTTGGGAAGTGTTTCGGCGCTTGCAAGCTCTAGAAATAGATTGTCAATGTGCCACCAATGAACCGCTGCTGGTGAACTTCGATAGCCCCACGACTCTGGCACAAGTATGGAGCGTCATGAGACAATCAACTGCCCCTCGTCATCAGCTAATTGACTGGTTAAACGATTGCTGGAAGCTAAAATAGGTAGTAGGTAGTAGTTAGTAAGTAGTAAGTAGTAGGTAGTCCTAAAGGATTCCTAAAGGATTAGCTCCTGCGTCCTAAAGGATACCGCTTCACATATAGAAATTTCTCATTTCATTTAGGATTGCTATAGCTGGATATAACTTTCAAATCATCATGACCAAGACTAGCAAGATCATTACCAGTTTTAATTTTATTGGTAAACTGAGCAAAATTGCTGATCAGAAAAATCAGAAAAAGAAAATCAAATACCTCCAATTAGAAACAGAGGAAGGTAGCTACTGGATCAAAATTCCTCGGCAATTAAGAAAACAGATTCCTAATTTGTCTCCTGGGTGTCAATTAGAAATTCGAGGGAGGGCAAAACAAGGGTCGAAAACGGGCAAAATTAGCAAAATTAAATATAAAGCCCAAACGATCATCATAATTGCCACCGAAAGCCTAGAGGTATTAAATGCGCCAATTCAAGCTAAAACTAAAGCTAAAGTTCAAATAGCGTCTCTATTACCTAGATTGAAGGGCAAAACGCAGCCGAAACCGAAAGCCAAAGTGCTGATCTGTAGTAAATCTAACTGCTGGAAAAAAGGGGGGCAAAAAGTTTGTGGCGCAATAGAATCTATCTTACAAGATCATCATTTAACCCAAGAAATTCCGATTAAGCAAACAGGTTGTCTGAATCAGTGCAAAAAAGCTCCCGCTCTAGTCATGATGCCAGATAAAGCTCGCTACAACAAAGTGCAACCCAAACAGGCAAGAGAGATGGTCGAGCAACACTTACTTGTGAATTATTAAAGATATTAAAAATTAAACTGCTGGAGAAAATCGGTAAAAGCCCAGACGGCGTGGGATAAATCCGTATCTTTAGGGGTTGCTGCCACCACAATACGCTGGAGAGGCTGAGGCAACTGGCAAATAGTCACCCCTGGGGGAAGATAAAACACCGACAGTTGAGGTAGGATGGCTGCACCCGATCCTGTGGCAACTAAGCTAACAATAGTATCGCTTTCGCGGACTTGTTCCGCAGGTTCAAATTGATATCCAGCGGTGGCAAAGTAGTTTCTGATCTGTTTAAAACAGCTATTTTGATGGGGATAAGAAATAATCGGCAGGTCAAGTAACTGTTTCCAGCTAATCTGGGCTGAATCCGCTGAGACATCTAACTTCAGATTAGGAGGTAACAAGACCACATAGTTATCCCGTAGCACTTCAATGGTGCTTAAATCCTTAGAGGTGGGCAAAATCGTAAAACCGAGATCTGCTTTACCCTCATAAACCATCTGCTCAACTTGGGGACAGTCTTTCTCTTCCACAATCTTGACTTCAATTTGAGGATGCTTCGATTGAAACTCCGCTCTAATTTTAGGTAGTAACTGCGCCGCTGCACCCCGAAAAGCAGAAATACGTATTTTGCCGCTACCCAAACTTTTACATCGATTAGCTTCCTGTTGAATATCTTCCATTGACTGTAATAGGCGATCGCAGTGAACTAAAATCCTTTCTCCTGCGGGGGTTAAGTGTACCCCTTTCTTGCCTCGGAACAATAATTGCACCCCTAAGTCTGCTTCCAAAGTAGCGATCGCATGACTTACCGTAGGCTGAGTCAGATCCAACTCCACCGCTGCCTGACTGAATTTGCCACATTTTGCCACGGCAACAAACGACCTAATCTGAGAAAGTTTCATGGGTTGAGATTTTCACCAGTTGCTAACCTTAATGATAATTATCAATCAATTAGCTGTACGTAAAGATTTAATCGTGGCGATCGCCGCCTGCCCGACAATTTCAATCTCTTCTGAGGTATTAAACCGACCAATGCCAAAGCGCAAAGAAGCGTGGGCTAGTTTTTCAGATCGCCCTAAAGCGGTTAAAACATGAGACGGTGCAGTAGATTCAGCAGAACAAGCAGAACCAGAAGAGACTGCTACCACAGACTGTAAGGCTAATAATAAAGCCGAACCGTTGACTCCTTCAATACTCAGATTAAGATTATTCGGCAGACTATGATTAAAATCGCCGTTTAAGTGAATCCCTTCTAGGGGTTCAAACATCGACCAGAGTTGTTTTTTTAGTTGCCTTAAACTCTCTGATTCCGTTGCCATTGATGCCACTCCAATTTCCAAGGCTTTAGCCAAGCCAACAATCTGGGGTGTATAGAGAGTACCTGATCGCCTGCCTCTTTCTTGTCCGCCACCGTGCATCTGGGGCGCTAGCTTGACTCTGGGATCGCGACGACGTACATATAAAGCACCAATTCCTTTCGGGCCATAGATTTTATGAGCAGTTAAGGACATCAAGTCAATATTCATCGCTGCCACATCTAAAGGAATCTTGGCGATCGCCTGAGCAGCATCGGTATGAAATAATACTCCGCGTTCATGGCAAAGTTCGCCTATTGACGCTAACGGTTGCAGTACCCCAATTTCGTTATTGGCAGCCATGATGGAAACTAAAATCGTATCCTCACGGATAGCAGATGCTAGCTTGGTCAAATCCAAAATGCCATTCGACTCCACAGGGAGATAAGTTACCTCAAAGCCAAGAGTTTCCAGATAGCCACAGGGATCGAGTACCGCCCGATGTTCCGTAGCGACGGTAATAATATGCTTACCCTGATTAAAATAAGCCTCCGCAACTCCTTTAATAGCTAGATTATTAGCTTCCGTTGCCCCACTAGTAAAGACAATTTCTTCAGGAGTAGCATTGATTGTCTCGGCAATTACTTCCCTGGCATTTTTAACAGCAGCGCTAGCTTCCCATCCATAAACATGAGTATTAGTTGAAGGATTACCAAAACGTTCGGTAAAGTAAGGCAACATCGCTTCTAAGACTCTTGGATCTACTGGAGTAGTAGCATGAGCATCGAGATATATCAGATTGGGCATCCAAAGATCGATAAATATCCGTTGTCTTCAACATTAACATTTACCAACCATCTAGTTCTAAATCTCGTTCGTGCCAAATTTCAATATCTAATTCTGCAAAATACATCAAAGCATTATAAATTTGTTGAGAAGTGCCTAAGAGTTTAACGTCAAACCAGCCATCTCCTTGACCGTTTTTACCTAAAATTGCCGCCAAAAAAACAACCTTAAGTTGATATTCAGAAATTAGTTGGGAAATAATTGGTTCTTGATGATAATTCTGCGGCACTCTGAGTTTAAGTTCAATTTCTGTCGGCCGATTGTCCTGTAATTCGTTGGTTTCCCCAAAAAAATCTAGATTATTCATTGATCATCTCCTAAGTTATTTCTTGAAAGAAGCCGACTATCTCTTAGATTTGCAGTGCAATTTAATCCTAAATCATATATAAAAAAAATGCAATTCATTTGCTTTTCAAAACCATGAATATGACAATTGCTGGCAGGATTACCGAAATTCTCAGTAAAGTAAGGCAACATCTCTGCCAATACCCTCTGAGCTACATGGGTTTTAGAGTGAGCATCAAGATAGATCGGGGGATGACTCATCGTATTTTAGTCTTTAGCAAAAACGCAAAGTCTCCTGGAAATTTTCGCCTAAGTTTAGCTCAATGATAAATTCTTCTGCGGATTGGCAGGTGAATTCTAGTTGCATCCAATCATCACGATCTTGAGCTATTGCCGACAAACAAACTTTCTCGGTTGCATCTAAAACTTTGACCGTCAAACCTGTAGGTAAACTTTGATTATCTCCATCAGGATATAGCTGCAAACAGCAATTAATGGCTTCTGGAGCAGATTTGTTAGTTGCTGCTTTGTTTGTCTGGGTAATTTTGACAATCAAATTGTACCCTTGTGGTATAAATCAGCAACGCCTATTTTTACACACCCACTCTAAAGTGCGATTGTAGGCTTCGGGATAGTCTTGATGAGCAGCGCGATAAATCCCTGGTAGTTGTTGAATCAGCAATAGTAGACGATTGAGGCTTTTCTGTCGCTGGAGACTTTGACTGTCGCAGTTACGAATCAAAGCGATCGCTTCTTTAATTTGTTCTTCCACTTTTTATCAATGTATCAACTATTAGACAGTAGGTTGGGTTGAAGAATGAAACCCAACACAGCATAAGGTTTCGTTGGGTTACGCTGTCGCTAACCCAACCTACGAAAAATCAATGTTTCAGGAGTTTTATCAGTTAACCAGTAATCAAACATTGAGAATAGCTTTTGCTTGATTTAATTCAATAGCTAACTCGTTAAAAGAGGGAAAGTTTTCATCTCTTTCTAAAACAATTCCTTTAACCTTAGTACGAGAAGTTATCTGTTGCATTAATTGCCATACTTCAGCGGGAGTAGATTCGGAATGACTATCAGTTAATACACCATCGTGCCAATATCCCCCAACAAAATGAAGTTGTACGACTCTTTCCAAAGGTAATTGAGCAAGAAACTGATTAATGTCGTAACTGTGATTAGTGCTGTTGATATAAAGGTTGGTAATATCTAGTAGTAAACCACAGTCGGTTTTTTCAGCTATTTCGCCAATAACAGGAATGCTTCATCCCTTTACTCTGGTATCGCTGAGGGCGATCGCCTGTCAACATACTTTGCCAAGTTAAATAACGGCTGGCAGGTTTCAGACACAAAGTAGGCAACCAAACTGCACCAAGATAACGAGAATTAAACCCTTCCAGTTTTTTTCTAGCTTGATGCACCGCACTAAAAAGCGAATGGCGATCAGTAAAGGCGGTAAAGAAATGTTTGATAAATTCAATCGCCACTTCATCGGGAACAGGTTCTTGCATCACAATAATTTGAGTTAAATTCAACTCGCTTAAGCGATCGGCTAAACCCAAACCATCACAGGAGTTGAAAATGGCTAACTGTAATCCTTAATCATCTGGACTTCTTGCTGCTTAACGCTGTAATTCAGAATATATCAGCGCCCAGAAGTAATTGATATTGATATGCTGCAATATAAATTTAAGCGTAGAAATCATCTTTGTTCTCTAGTTTGGACATTATTTTTATTGATTACCGTTACCAAGGAAAACAAGTTAATCAACGGTGTTACCTGCGCTGCCCTGTTTGGATTGCCTACCATAGTAGCGGGAATTAATCTACGAGAAAAAGCCGAATGCGATCGCCGCAGACAAATTATTAGAATGATTACAGAAAAGCAAATGCTCACTGTGGAAATTATCCTAAAGGATACACTTCGTTATCAATTATCCATTTTTAATTATCAATTATTGAACTACCCCTTAAATAATCATGACAGAATGTGCGATCGCTTTAGGTAGTAATCAAGGAGATTCTCTCAGCATCTTGGAGAGTTCTCTTAATGTCCTAAATCAATTTCCTGGAATTAAGCTGAAGACAACTTCAAGCTGGTATCAAACTAAACCTGTGGGGACAAAAGAACCCCAAGCAGATTATCTCAATGGTTGTGCTTTGTTATCTGCGAAGCAAACTCCAGAAGAATTATTAACGATTCTCCAAGCCACAGAACTTCAGTTTGGTCGTACCAGCAAAGGAGATCTCCAGCCCCGCACGTTGGATTTAGATTTGTTGTTCTATGGGGATTTAGTGGTGAGTACCCCAAACTTAACGTTGCCTCATCCACGAATGGTAGAAAGGGCATTTGTTTTAGTACCTTTGGCGGAGATTGCTGCTGATTGGATTGAACCAATATCGGGGATGAAAATCGCTAAATTACTCAGAAATGTTGATACTTCTGGAGTACAACCACTTGTTACGGCTTAGTAGGGGCGAACGGCCGTTCGCCCCTACTATTACCCATTACTTATTACTGGTGAGATCTGATCTTCCTGCTTCAATTAAAGCGCGATCGCGGATTCGACAAGAATCACATAACCCACAAGGTGTTGCTGCCCCTTGATAACAAGACCAAGTGTCAGCGATAGGTACATTTAACTCCAACGCACGATGAACGATATCCACCTTGGAATCTTTTACTAAAGGGGCTATTAATTGAGGAGCATTACCCTCTACTCCCGCTCTGGACGAGAGATTTGCTAGCTGTTGATAGGCTGCTAAATATTCAGGACGACAATCGGGATAACCAGAATAATCTACGGCATTAATCCCCAGGTAAATCGCTTGGGCGTTTTTTGCTTCGGCGAGGGAAAGAGCGATCGCCATAAAAACTGTATTGCGTCCTGGTACATAAGTAGAAGGAATAATATCAGGCTGTAAACCCTCTTGAGGAATGGGCATAGACTGATCCGTCAGGGAAGAGCCTCCCCACTGAGCTAGATCGATCTCGCTGATAAAATGTTCCTTAATTCCCAAGGCTTCGGCTATTTTCTGCGCTGCCACTAATTCCTTTTCGTGTTTCTGACCATAACGGAAAGAAAGTGCAATAACCTGATACCCTTCGGCGATCGCGATCGCGGCGGTGGTGGCGGAATCCAATCCTCCAGAAAGTAAGACTACTGCTTTGTTCATAAACTCTGATTTACTTGAAACTTGTCTTCGTTTACATCATAGTATTTACTGCGCTTTTCACATGAGTAGACCACAATGATTAGAATATTAAAAGCTAGAAGCTAGAAGCTACGAACTAACTGGTTAACAACGGAGTCAATTCAACTGAAAACGACTGTAATGATTCAGGGAGAAACTATTGTGGCGATCGCCACTGCCATCATGCCTCAACAGGGTAGTGTCGGCATTGTGCGTCTATCAGGTACTAAATCTCTGGCGATCGCTAAAAGTCTGTTTCATGCTACAGGCAAGCAAGAATGGTTATCTCATCGTATTCTCTACGGTTATATTCGTGATCCTGAAACTAAACAGACTATAGATGAAGCACTGTTATTATTAATGCTGCAACCTCGCTCTTTTACCCGTGAAGATGTCGTAGAATTTCACTGTCATGGCGGAATTATCGCTGTACAGGAGGTTCTACAGCTATGTGTGGCTCAAGGAGCAAGATTAGCCCAGCCAGGGGAGTTTAGCCTCAGAGCTTTTCTCAACGGCAGAATTGATCTAACTCAGGCTGAAAGTATTGCTGAACTAGTATCAGCCCAATCGAAACAAGCCTCTCAAATAGCTTTAGCAGGTTTGCAGGGTAAATTAGGTAGCCCGATTCGGGATCTGCGGACAACTTGTCTAGATATCTTGGCTGAAGTAGAAGCCCGTATTGATTTTGCTGATGATTTGCCTCCCTTGGATGAAGTTGAGATCAAACAACAGCTAGAGCATGTCCTCGCTCAAGTAAAGCAGATCTTAGCAACCGCCGAACAGGGAGAATTGCTGAGAAATGGTTTAAAAGTGGCGATCGTTGGTTGTCCTAACGTGGGCAAGTCTAGTTTGCTAAATGCCTGGAGTAAAAGCGATCGCGCTATTGTCACCGATTTACCTGGTACCACTCGCGATGTAATTGAATCTACTCTTGTTGTAGGGGGAATTCCTGTCCAAGTTCTAGATACCGCAGGAATTAGGGAGACTACCGATACTGTAGAAAAAATTGGGGTAGAGCGATCGCGCAGTGCTGCTCAAGATGCAGACTTAGTTCTTTTAACCGTGGATGCTGTCCAGGGTTGGACTGATGGAGATCAGGAGATTTTTCAGCAAGTCAAAGATAAACCGCTAATTCTGGTAATCAATAAAGCGGATCTTGCTTCGCCTCAGTCGGTAAATTATCCCCAGGCTTTGAAACAGATAGTTCAAACCAGCGCTACTCATCACCAGGGTATTGACGATTTAGAAGCAGAAATAATTAGCCTCGCTCATCAGGGAAAAGTGCTGGCAGCAAATTCCGAGGTAGCAGTAAATCAAAGACAAGCCTCTGCTTTAACTAGAACCAGGGTAGCTTTAGAGCAGGTACAGGAAACTATCGTTAATCAACTGCCTTTAGACTTCTGGACAATTGACCTGCGGGGTGCAATTCAAGCGTTAGGAGAGATTACGGGAGAAGACGTTACCGAGTCGGTACTCGATCGCATCTTCAGCCGTTTCTGCATCGGCAAATAGCCAGAGTTTAGTTTCAAAGGAGTTGCTGAATTCGGGTATGATTCTAAGATTTTCCCGACCAAGCAAACCAACTAAAAAGCTAGTAGCTAGTAGCTAGTGGCTAGTAGCTATGTTTAAAACTATCTACCTTTACCTAGTACTACTACTCTCAAAGTTTTAAAAGCGATCGCCAAATCCATCAACAAGGAGTAATTCTTGATGTAGTAGAGATCGTAAGCCACCTTTTGGTAAGCATCCTCCACTGAAGCGCCATAAGGATAACAGACTTGCGCCCAGCCAGTAATTCCAGGCTTAACTAGGTAGCGCACATCATAATAAGGGATTTGCTCTCTTAACTGGAGATCAAATTCAGGACGCTCAGGACGGGGTCCTACCAAACTCATTTCCCCTTTGAATACGTTCCACAGTTGAGGCAATTCATCGATTCTAGTTAGACGAATAAAAGAACCAACCTTAGTGATGCGGGGATCTTTTTCCTTCGCCCACTGAACTCCTTTGGACTCAGCATTTTGGTACATTGAGCGAAACTTATAGACGCGAAACTTTTTACCATTTAAGCCAGTTCTTACCTGGGAGTATAAAATAGGCCCTGGACTACTTAACTTAATGGCGATCGCGATCGGCAAAGTTATGGGCAAAGAAACCATGATCATTACCGCTGCCACCGCAATATCAATTAAGTGTTTGAGTTTGGCTTTAATTCTATTGTGGAGAATGTTGAACCCAGAAGTAAAAGCAAACCAATCATCTTGAACATATGCAGGAGGAATCTTTTGCCAAAATTGCTCACAAAAATCAGCAATACTATATACGTGAACTCCTCTGAGTCTCATGTCCATCAACTCTCTAACCATCTGTTCAGATAGGTTTCTTTCTGCCCCATCAATCAGAATTCCTGACCAGTATTGCTGTTTCCAAGTGGAGCTTAAACTACCAACTCTTTCCATCACTGCGGTTCTTCCATCGACTCTATTAGATCTTGTGGATCTTGCAGAAGTAGAAGCGTAAGTACCTTCAGTAGCAAAATTATCGGCAAAAGATACAAATTCAGTCCGAGAATTTAATTTGCGGTGTTCTTTACCAAACTCAACAACTTTTTGATTATCACCAAGTACTAAAAATCGGCTAGGTTGTTGATTAGCTTTGAGCCAATTATCAACAATTGTTCGGCTAACTACAGCCCAAATTGAAAACAAAACAACGCTAATAAGTAAGACACTTCTGCCTACAATCGGCTCACTACCCCATAATCCTGTAATGTAAACGAGGGAAGTTACTGCCGTCAAAGTAGCGACGATACCCAATATTGCTCTTTCTGAAAGACGAACTCCTGAAACTTCTCGGTTGAGTTTGTAAGTATCAGTGAGATACAAACCGAATAGATACATCGCAATCAAAGCATATAGAATCGGCATTCCCAGATCCAAAGGCTGCGACACTCGTAACTGAAGAGCCAAGTCAAAGCACAATAGTAAACCAGCGATATCTCCGATGACTAACAAGCATACGATAATCATACGGGATGTATGACTATACATTAAAAGAGTCGATAAATACTTCGACGGTTGCTTACTATAAAACATTTTGATTGTAAAAAAACTAGTTCAAGGGATTTTTATTCCTTAATTCTACAGGAGAATTAGTAAATATACCGATTAAACACAGCAATTTCATAACAATTACAAATCGTGTTTTTACTGAGCCAACAAAGTCGATAATTGATTGGGATAAAAGCCTCAAAAACAACAGCAAGAACAACTCAAATTGATATGATACTTGCTTTGCAGAAAATATTAAAACACTATTAAAACGATATACTCTGATACCAAGCACCATAACGAGGCGGGTTCTAAAATCAAATAATTTAGGCTAAAATTTCTTACTAATTAGCTAAAAACAAACTTCAAGATATCTTTATAATTAATCATAAATAAATATTATTCTAAACTCATCTTTGTATAATATTTTCTTTACAGATGATATCCGAAAAACTGTTGTTTCATCGTGCTTTTAAAAGAACTTTCGACAATAAAATGGTCAAAATTTACTCGAAAGTTAGAAAAATATCAACAAAACGAGAATTTTAGTGATTTCTCCCATTACTTTGGTTAATGATTTTTTTCGGGTTTTTGACAACTGACCGCTAACACGCTCCCTCGACCTTACCTACAGCCGTTTTCAGTTTAATAGACTCCGTTGTCAATTGGTTAGTTCGTAGCTTCTAGCTTCTAGCTTTTAATAAGCTACGTCTGATGTGAATTAGGAAAAAGAGAGGAAAAGATAGAAGATGAAAGTTACCAAGCTAATCATCAAAAATCTTCCCTCATGAATAGCATAGACTTTGAAAGCCTAATAATTACAGTATTT
>Ga0114940_10000366_pt1 | contig 22849 bp, 12 predicted proteins | sample ColdCreekSource_FD_87195 | JGI IMG/M metagenome (GOLD analysis project Ga0114940, IMG submission 87195) | Groundwater microbial communities from Cold Creek, Nevada to study Microbial Dark Matter (Phase II) - Cold Creek Source | ecosystem: Environmental > Aquatic > Deep subsurface > Groundwater ... | reverse complement strand
ATATGTCAGTTAAAATTGCTTCTCATACCTTACGTCTTCTCCTGCGTAGTCATTTTGGAATTGATGTTTTGACTTTTCAATCTATGACTCCTTGCTAAAATCTAATTCACATCAGACGTAACTTATACTGACGAACCATTACAAGCAACAATTGATAGTTTATTTGAATTACTACCAGAATCCCAATCTAACAAAAACAAAGCCTCAAATAAAAAACTACTAACCTTTTCTGATGGTCGTCAAGATGCTGCTTTCTTTGCTGCCGATTATCAACGCAATCGTATCGAAATTGTTTATCGTCAAATGCTTTGGCGAGCCTTTTAGGATGTTAAAGATTATGACAATACTGCTTCCATCACTCAGGTAGTTAATCGCCTTAAAGACAACTTCACTGAAAAGTTTCTACCCCATCCCGATCGCCATTCCGATCTCAATTATCTCAGTTATCGTCCCCAAGATAACAAGGAAAGCCGACATTTACAGAATAAAAGAGATTGTCAAGAGGCTGCGGAAAAAAGAGCCAAAGAAATATTACTAAAAGAGTTTTGCTTAACTTTTAACCGTCGATCTACTCTAGAAGCATTTGCTATTTTAGCTTGTCAGATTGAACTACCCGATGAAATTATTTCAGCCGTTGCTGAACGCTTTAAGATATCTAAATCTGAAGCAGGTATCTTTTTAAACATCCTGACTAATATCATTCGTCGCACAGGAATTGTTAGCATCGAAGGGGCTTCTAATTACTTCCCTGAAACTGGAGGAGGAGAAGGTCAAGGAACACGCCCCAAAATGGTTGATGCTCAAGGAAAATCGAAAAACTATTTATTTTTAGAGAAATTAGACCAAGAAACTAAGAAATATCAAGATTCTCCTTCTTTTATGCCCAAATGGAACAAAGATGGTGCAGTTAGTAAAATTATTGGCAATTATTTGGTGAAGAGCTATTTCCCAGTCGTGAAGATTTTTTTTGGTTATTTCAACAATTACAAAATCGCTTATTAGTAGAAGCAGAAGCAGAACATGCTTACCAACTTAATTGGAAGTTATTAAACCTGATTGAAAATCAACAAGATTGGTATAAATGCGATCGCTGTCAGCTAATTTATCACGTTCCAGGTTTATCCGCCGAGATAGGAAAATCATCCCTGAATATTTGTGGTTGTTCCAACTACAAATGTACTGGTAAATTAAAATCTTATGCTGAAAAAGAAATAGAACAAGCCCATAAGGAACACTATATTCAGTATCAGGTTAAGAATCGCCAGCCATTACCATTGCGATCGCAAGAACATACTGCCCAGTTAGGAGTTGTTGAATTAGAAAAGCGCGAAAATCAGTTTCGTAGTGGCAAAATAAATTTACTCAGTTGTTCTACTACCTTAGAGATGGGTGTGGATATCGGGGAATTACAAGCAGTCGCATTACGCAACTTCCCTCCTCATGTCAGCAACTATCAACAACGGGCTGGAAGGGCTGGAAGACGTACCGACGGCGTAGCTATTACCCTAATGTACGGTCAACGTCGCCCTCACGATCGCTTTTATTTTGAACAGCCAGAAAAACTAATAGCTGGTACAAATCAAATTCCTCAAATCGATCCAGGTAATCAACAAATTCAGCAACGTCATATTCGCGCCGAATTATTGGCTGAGTTTCTGAAAAATAATGTTGGTACTGGTGCAGAAAAGATCGCGATCGCTGATTTTTTCGGTTTAGATACCGAAAACTTTGGTTTAGAAACTGCTTCCGAATCTACGATCAATCAACTACAAGAATGGTTACAGGGAGATGATGCCAAAAAAAAAGCAACTTCTTGGCTAAAAAGACTTCAAAGTAAAACTACTGCGACGGAATTAATCAAAGAATTTACAGCAGCAATTTCAGGTTTTGAACAAACACAGCGATCTGATTGGAACGATCTAGCTTTACCATTAGATGAAATTTACCAAGAACTCGATGCTGTAGGAAGAAATCGCACCCGACGTAAGCCTTTAGAAACTAGACGAGATCGCATTGAAGCCGAACTTAAAAAAATTGCCAACCGTAGACTACACGATGAATTAGTCAAAGCTGCGGTATTACCAATTTATGGTTTTCCCATTGATGTGGTGCGGTTATTGACAGGCGAAAGTAATGAATTCAAATCATCTCAAGGTAAACATCGCCTAGAACGCGATCGCCGTTTGGCATTGGGAGAATACGCCCCAGGACAAGAGATAGTTGTCGATAATCGGGTTTTTGCTAGTGTCGGCATTCTCAGACCTCAAGAACTAGAACAAAAATATTACTGGGTGTGTAAACAATGTAATGACTTCCAAACCTCAGTACATGAAGATATTGTCGAAAAGTGTTCAGTATGCGGTTATGAACCAAGTTCAGCTAATGCAAAAAAAATGAAGCTGTATAAAATTCCCAAAGCATTCACTACAGATTGGACAACTACTGCTAAAGTCACTTCTTACTTCAAACCTCAGCGTCAACCAACATCACAGATATTTTTAGCTAATGATGGCAACAATCCCCAAGCAATATCTAACGATTTATACCATTTAACTATCAGTCAAAGTGGTACTTTCTTCCTTGCTAATTCAGGCTTACTCGGACAAGAAAGAGGTTTTGATAAACAAGGTTTTGCTATTTGTAGCTGTGGTAAAGATTTAAGCGAATTAGTCCAAAAAGAACGAGAAACTAAAAGCAAAAAGCAAAAAAATCACCAAAAGTCTACTAAACCTTCAAACTCTTCTGCTAAATATCACACTCACCCCATTACAGGTAAAGAATGTTCTTCTTCTTACGAATCTGTTTATTTAGGACACGAATTTCGTAGCGATTTAATCAAAATTCAATTTACCTCTGCTTCCCAACCAATCCCTTTATATGGAGAAGTAATTAACTATGCCGATGACAGAACAGTTTCATCTCTTGCAGATGACTCCGAAACAACTAGCGGTTTGGATTTTTGGCGATCGCTAACCTATGCTTTACTTGCAGCCGCATCTCAAAAAATCGATGTTCCTCGCACAGAATTGGATGGCTTATTTAGACCATTAAATAATCAACTAGCAGAAATTATTATTTACGATAACGTTCCAGGTGGCGCGGGATATAGCCGACGCATTGCCGATAAATTCAATCAAATACTAGAAACTGCTTATCAAATTGCCTCTACTTGTGACTGCGACACCAGTTGCTATGATTGTCTGCGGACTTATTCCAATCAACCATTCCATGCCAACTTAAACCGTCATCTGGTAGTAGACTTTCTTCAGCCGTTAGTCGAAAAAGTCAGTCCCGATCCCCAATTACAAAACTTTGCCCCCGATGCTATTCGAGTTAGCTTATCCAAGATGGCAGATCGCTTACCTGCTTTATGTCGTATGGCTGGCAGCGATAGTGTAATTTACTTGCCAAGTTTAATCGATAAATTCAATTTAAATAATGCTTTTCCCGTATCCTGGCTTAATCTTTTAACTGATGCCGTTTATGGGATGCAAAATAGCGGTAAAACTTTAGAATTAATTGTCAACGAATTACCTACAGTCAACAGCAACCGTAACGATTATTTAAAAGTATTACAAAAGCGTCTCGAACAGTGGATTGACCAAGGTTTACTCAAACTATATCAATCGTCTGATCAAGAGTTACCTATTCTTTGCTTTAATACTAATCATACTAATCGACAGGCGATCGCTTTAAACAAATGCGATGATTCAAATGAATGGTTTCAAACTAAAAGTGTTGAAGGTGTGGATATAGTATTTAATAGGCTAAAAATTATTCGTTCTTCTGCCAAAATTATTACTGCCTCACAATTAGCACAACCAGACACCCAGATTATATTTCTCGAACCCAATAAAGATCAACTTAGTCTTCAACAACTAAGACAAAAATTGGGTTTAGAGGCAATACTAACCCGAAGCAAAATTAAGCAAGCTACTTATAGCGATCGCTATCTTCAAGCACCAAGGGCAAAAATTATGGCTAACTTATTAAAAATTGGCTGCGATCGCCACACGGAGTTAACAATCAAAGTCTTAGAAAATAGCAGAGAACAATCTGCATCTGCAAGAAAACAGGAACTAGAATTGGCTTTAGATAGCTTAAACAAGATTGAAACATCTTATCAAGTTAAAGTTCAACCCAAACAAAACAGAAAACATTTTGAACACGCCCGTATCTTAGAAATAACCACTGAAAATGAGACAAAATATCAAATCATCTTTGATTGCGGTTTAGACTTTATCCAGTTAGATCAAGCAAGCTACTCTATTACTAAACCTACTTATATTGCGATCATTAGAGTTTAGCAATACTTGCCTTTAATTATTCCGTTTATTTATCTACGAAATAGGAAAATAGCAACGATATTTCTAAACTCCCGATGTGGAGCTAATGCACTTAACTCTACTAGTCCTTTAGGGTAACTCCGAATTACGAATTCGACGCGGAGCGAAGCAGAGTTATATGCGAAGCGGTATCCTTTAGGAATCCTTTAGGGCGAATTCCAAACTCCTCTAAAGGAAGATGATCATGGTCGTCAGGGACTCGAATCAAAAACCTCTCTACCATTTCTGTCAGCACAAAATCAGGTTTTTCCTGCTCAATGTAATCATAGTCAATCCAAGGAGTCCAAACAAAATGAACCTCGTTTAAGGTTTCCGCGAACATAGTCGATAATCTAGCAATCAAACGTTTTTTCTCACTATAGTTAGGAATACCAGGGTTACAAAAACTGTCCCCAAAAATAATCATTTTGCCGTGGGCAATGCGTTCGTTTTGCAAAACTCGAACACTACCCTGGTGTGCATGATTGATTACTTGATTATCATAAATAATTTTCGAGTTTAGTTTTAGTTTTTTTACTGATACCAGATCTCTTAAACCAAATTTTGCTCCCAAATCTCCCTGAGATTTAATTGTTTCGACTGGAGCATTAACTAATCTAGGATCAGGGGATATTTTTAATTTTTGACAGAGTAATTGATAGGCAAGATAACAACCCCAGAAGCTCCAATGAGAATCTTGTTTTTCATACAATTGATATTGATTTTTATGTTGAGCAAATAGTTCTAGAGGATAGGTAAAAAGCTGAGGACATTTTTGCTGAAGTTGAATAATTGGGCGATCGCCTTGGATATCTAACAAGTGAGGATGATATTCAGGATACACCGCAATTTTATTGGGAATAAAAATATGTTGATAGGCAATTTTTCGCGATTGATGCCATTGTATTCTTTGGGTGAGTAACTGTTCCCACTGATCAACCTTGAGTAATGGTAGTCTTTTTACTCCCGTATGATATTCCGTAAGATGATTAGTACCTGAATTGATAAAAAACCAGCCTTCTTTTCCAGCGATCGCTGAATTGTCGGCTGAAACTTTGCCTAATTCTGGATAATTATGCTCTTTAATTTCGCCTTGGGGTTTGGTATTAGTATCACTAAATTTCCAAAACTCAGATAAATCTATTTTTAAGGTTTGTTGTAGAGTTTGATAATCTTCAGCGTAAATTTTTCTAAGCTGCTGTATTTCGTCGCGACTAATAACTAGCTTTTCTTCCTTACGATCAGGAAAAATCAAAAATACGCCATCGTCTTCAGAGCGATACTTCAACCCTTGATTATGATATTGATCAAGATTAGTAGCAGGAGGAAAAAGCTGATGGTCTACTTCTAAAAAATTGCAGATGTCGACAATAGTTTGTTGTTTATTTTGCTTAATATCTCGTTCGTAAATCAACACTTTAAAGTTATCTAAAGAAAACTTACGCAACCAAGCATTGAGGTGATAACTATAAAATCCCATATCGATGATGCCGTAAAGATGTCCGACATCTAAAATGCGTTGAGACTTATAACAAATGCGATGGCGTTTGATGTGATGAAAATAAGCTGAAATTGCTCTTTCCACTGGATCTCTCAGACAAAGAATGAGTTTGAGTTGGTCCCCTAAAAGCTGATGTACGGATTCAGGTATTTGAAAATTAAAGTTCTTATTAGGGGTATTTGACCATTGACCTTCAGGGTTAATTGACCAAAAGTAACTGGGGGTAGCTTCTCCGATGGCTTTAGGCTTTTCTTGATTGATTAAATCTTCAAACTGATTGAATTGTTCGAGATAGTAATTTAAACCATGATCAGCAATTGTCTTTTGGTAGTAACTAAAGAATTCTAGTTCTTTTTTGCCTTGAGGTAAGAATATTTGTGGGTGTCTTTTAAGATTTTCGTGTAGCCAGGTTGTACCGCCTTTTTGCGCTCCTATAATTAAGAAGTTAGGTAGATTAAAATTCAGATTATTTAGTACTTTAGCTCGCTGATTGATCTCAGTTCTGATTTGAGTTTTTTCAGGAAAACTTTGTTTAAGATTGGCTAAAGTCTGATACTTTACCGCTAAATTACCTTTGATCTGCTTAATTTCTTTACATAACTGGACAAATTCTTGATGATTTTGCTCAAGAGAATTCTCTGGAGGAGATATTGCTGGCGCACTATCAGGAATATTGATTACTTGATTGACCACACTATTACTTGTCATATTACCTATTAAGCACCTAAAAAAAATAATTACCTACTTGAATTGCTTTTTTCCAATTTTAACTGGGAAGTTTTTTTCTCACGACTACTCAACTTAAACAAGGTTGTTATAGATTTATTCTTTATTGTTTTTTAACATTTTAAAGAATTAAAAAAAATCTTGATTATGCCTCCGTAAAGACATAATCAATATAACCACGAATTAATCAAATGACGAATTAATTAATAGTACTTAAAGCTCTAGTAAAAATTTCGACATAAGCATCAGCAAAGTTAGCCATGAGATATTGTTCTTTCACCTTTTTCTGGGCTGCATTAGCTAATTCAGTTAAATTGTCTTGATGGTTAAGACATTGAACGATCGCCCGATACCAAGCTTCAGGGGTATTATCCACTAAGATGCCTTCCACTCCCTGGGTAACCACCTCTTGATAAGGAGTAACCTGGCTGTAGATGGCGGGTAAACCAACGGCAGAGTATTGCAGGAACTTCAGGGGACTTTTATATTGATTAAACTCATTGGCTACCAAAGGAGCGATCGCTAAATTACATTCTGCTGCTAGGTTTCTAAACCAAGGCACGAACCGCTCATAAGACTCCAAGCCTTGAGGGATTGAAATACGGGTATACCAATTGGGGGCATTCTCCGTCACTTCTGATTCGCCACCGACTACTAGCAGCCTGACCTTAACCTGTTCCCTCGCCAACTGTTCAAAGACAGTCTTGATCATTGCCAAGTCCTCCCCGTGGGAGGAGTTACCCATATAAAGCACTTTAAATGTGTCCGTGGGTAAGTTGCTCAGAACGTCTGATAACATCCCTGGGGTAATAGGTTTTAACCAGGTAGCCTCCGCAATCACATTGGGCATGACTGTCACCCGATTATTGAATTGTCTCATCTGGGTTGCCAAAGGTTCAGTACTGACAATCACTTCTGCTGCTGCCTTCGCTAAAGTGGCGATCGCTGGAGTAGAACGGGCATAAATGCCTTTGAGATCTTTGTCCGCTGGGACTTGTAAGAGATTATCGTCAAGCTCATAGACAATGGGTAAATTGCGATCGCCACAGACATCAATTAGAGGTTGAACATTGTGGGGTTGTAGAATATTCCTTTGAATTAGGACTACATCTAGGTCATAGAGACGATTCTTGTCATTGAGAAAAGTGTCAATTTCTAAAAATTGCACATCTAGGCGATCGCAGATCTCAGGATGCTGTAACCACTCTAAAACCCGAATATGAGCAGTAGGAGGACGTTGTTCATTAATAAAAACTCCCACACGGTGATAGTTAGTTCGATTAGTTTTACTCTCTAAAGTAAAGGGACGAGACTTGTCAAACACTTGCTGATAAAGCTGATGATATTGAGCAGCCATCGTGGCAATATTATTTTGCCGTACATAGTTCAACTGCCAGCGATTGAGGTGGGAGATCTTCTCAATATAGCCGTCGGCATCATCGGCGATCGCCAACAGACGTTGGTAAACTGCTTCAGGATCGACTTCATCCACCAGCCAGCCACCACCATGACGGGTAATTCTTTCCCCTACCGCACCTTTGTTGATTGCCACCACTGGGACACTACTCGCCCAAGATTCCGTCAGGGTGTGGCAGTAAGTTTCCGGCCAGATGGAGAAGATGCCTACACAGTGGGGACGAATTTTTTGCATCCACTGGTCAAAATCATTTCGGGTATAAGTGCCGTGGAGTTTGCCGACGGCGGACAAGAAATGTCTGGTGCGACCCAGGAAGTGGAATTCTAGACGATTATTCACATCTAGCTTTTTGATTTGCACAATTAATTCCGCCCCTTTCGAGGAACTAATATTTCCTGGGAACAGCACTCTTAGGGGTTGATTGGACTTAGGTGGTCGCAGAATAAAAGTGGGTTCCTTTTGCAGGTGGGGAAAATCGCGTCCGTGGGGGATGACTTTGAAGTTTGCCGACCCTAGCTGCGGATAGTTTTTCACCATCATCGCTTTGGCGGTCGGTGCAGTGGTCACAAAAGCATCAATGTATTGGAACATCTGTGCCATGTTGTGCTGCCAAGTTTTAATAAACTCGTGCTTCAGGTTAACCAGTCGGTGTTCCGACCAAATCGGCAGAGGACAACGCCCTTCAGTGGCAGTACATTCTCCCCCACAAAAAACTTGATTTTCGTCTAACAGGTTAACCGTCGGACAGATGGTGTAAAAGTCATGGAAAGAAAGGATGCTGGGGATATCCAATCTGTTTGCCAAACGAGCTAAAGACAAACTGTGCCAAGCAATATGACGAATGTGGACTAGCTCAATGCCATAGCGGAATAACAGATCGCCGACGATATTGTCGTATTCCTTAGAAGTGTGGGAAGTAGGATTAATGGGCGATCGCAACTTAACCGTTTCCAGTAAGATATGTTCCTCTGGTCGAGCATCATAGAAGCTAATTTCCTGACTGTCGCAAACTAATAGCATAGGATGATAGCGATCGCCTAACCCTGTCATCAAGTCCTGATTGGTTTGGGGAGTGCCTCCTGTCTTAGTAGAAATCACAAACAGTACCCTGGGACGGGGGGCCGGCAATTGACTGGAATTTTCCAGAAGTTTGCGGATTTGATAGCGCATTAAATCCATCGGTGGCGAATGGACAAAATGAGTTACCAGGGCTTTATATTCAGGATAACGGCGATCGACCACTTCCCGCCCAGGCTTATAGAGGGCGGTTTTTTCTCCCTGGAAACTAGCGGAACGCACATGATATACAAGAGTGCGATCGTCAACAATGTGTCGCCACCCTGCTCGTAACCCCCGCATGCAAAAGTCATTTTCTTCTCCGTAACCTCTGGGGAAAGCCTCTTCATCAAACAGACCAATATCCTGCATCAACTCACGACGAATATAAAGACAAAAGCCACTACCTGTCGGCGTTTCAGGATAAATCAAGGAACTTTGCTGATGAATCATGCGGGCGGTTTCTTCTGGCTGTAACCACTCAGGAAAATCATTAGCCTGACCCATTGTGGGTACAGAGAAAGCTCCCGAATTATCAGAGATTGCCGTGACTGTGCCGATATCGCGGTCTTGATAAGCAGCAATCCGCATATTCTCTAACCAGCGAGGGCCAACGGCAGTATCGCTATTGAGGAGAATAATGTCATCCTGGGGGGCAAAACTCATCGCCTTATTAATGGTTCTGGTATAGCCTAAATTTTCTTCGTTCACCATCAGGCGCACGTTCGGACGACCAGCCACCATCGCTTCCAACATCGGCTGGATGCGTTCATCGGGGCTAGCATCATTGAGGATAATCAACTTGGCATTGCGAGAAGTATGTTTAAATACCGCTCTTAAACATTGACGTACCGCCTCGTAAGCGTTGTACACAGGAATAACAATGGTTACTTCCTGGAGATTGGGCAGGGGAGAGCTATGTAGCTGAGAAAAGCGACCATAATGTTCTGGTTTTGCTCCCTGGCCATAGGTAATGGTAGTGGGACTCTTCTTGAGTTGCTGCTTAGTACCCTTAAAGAAGATTTCTACCAGATATTCTGTCTTGGCGGCGGGGGGAATGGGCAGGGGAATTTTGTAGCCGTTTTCCCCTTTCGCACTGATTCGATGCTTGACCAGATCTGGGCGGGGCAGATTAGCGCGCACTTCTTGATAAAAAATACCATCGAGATACACATCTAACAGGGCGGGAGAACCATCATGACCATCGGGGAGTACCCAGCCCTGTAGACAATTATTGCTCCAAGCTTCCAACACGCCATAACCACGACGAGGAATGATCATCCGTGAGGAGATTGGGGTCAGGCTAGTTTGATCACTATTGGTCGGCACCAAAGAAATCAAATGTTCTTGATCGTCTAGGAACTGCAAGGGTAACTGTACTTGAAAGTTTCGTGGAGGGAAGGTTAAATAACTTTCGGGAATGCTGGGATAAACCGTCGTAGTTTCCACCACTCCAATAGCTTGTCCATCCACCATTACTTTGAGTTTAACAGAGCGATCGCTCTCTAGATTATCAATTGCCCAGCCTTTTAAAATCCCCCCCAAGGCAACTTCTGTTACCTTGGCGAAAATTGAACTTCTGCCTGAATTTTTGGCGCTACTGCCGATGGCAGAAATGGGGCTGCGCTTCAGGTGTTGTTGAGTACCACTAAACATCACCGCTATCTGATAGGTATGATCAGGATCGACAGACAGGGGGAGCAAGAGATCATAGCCATTGTGACCATTTCCTAGCCCTTGTTTGTGCAGATCTGGTCGCGGTAAGTTAGCTTGGATCTCCGTGTAGAAGACATCATCAATATAAACATCCAGTTTCGCTGCCCCTGTTTGGTGACCATCGGGTAAAGCCCAGCCTCGTAAACGATTATTATTGGCTAAATCGATCACCCCAAATCCACGGCGAGGAATCACCAAGGAAAAAGTCAAGGATTGTTCCTCAGAGTTCTTGTCTTTTAAGGAAACTAGTTCGACTAAATGTTCTTGATCATCTAAAAACTCCACGGGTAACTTGACTTCAAACCGCTGGGGGGTCACGGTCAAACCCAAACTCTCTACTTCTGGATCAACTACTAATAGCTCAAGAGCAGTGGGAGTCTGGGTGGTAACTGTTTTTACTGCCTGACCATCGATCAATACTTTGAACTTAATTGCCCTGGTTGGTGCTTGACGATCCACCGCCCAACCCTGCAAAATGCCCCCCAGAGCTACTTCTGTAATTTTGGCGACAATTGTTCCTGTCCTCTTGACTTGACTGCCTAAAGAGATAATCGGCTCAACATGTGTTGCGCCTGGTTTTGAGGGTCGATTTTCCAGGGCATGGTCTAACCGCTGGGAAGCATGGCTAAAATCAGACTTAAGCTCCAGAGAACGAATATAGGTGGCGATCGCCCGATCCCATTCTTCCGTCGCTGTCAAGGCTTCCCCTAGGTAATAATGTAACCAGTGGGAGTCAGGATAGAACTGGAGTCCTTGGTTACCAACAGCGATCGCTTTATCTAACGCCCTTTTCTTAGTTAATAGTTCGATCAGGTGATAATACACCCACACAGGTTGTTCAGGATTGAGCTGAATTGCCTGACTAAAGCAGTGAATACTTTGCTCATCATCCTGTTTTTTCCCCGCAGCGATCCCAATAGCACGATAGATTTCGTCTGAGGTGGGATATTCAGCCAGAGCTTGCTGACCTAATTCAATTCCTTCATTAAAACGTTCAACTTTTGCCAATAAAGTAATGGTATTGCCATAAATCCAATCGGGAGCTTTATCGGCGATCGCAATAACTTGTAAATAGTAGTCAATGGCAGCTACTAAATCCCCTGCTTTATGTTTAGCTACGGCTTCGGTGGTCAACCATTCCTGAGAAGAATGGGCGGCGGGGCTATGGGGTTCGGATTGAACTGATTTCATGTATTAATTGATTTAGTGTGGCCAGACATTGAATTGATATTGAATTGACAAGAAGAAATAATTAATAGCTAAAAGTCACTGTAGATTTGAAAGCGGACAGTTAGAAATTAATTTAGATGGTATGAATTGTTCAGGAAGATACTTAACTAGATGAACTATTCCATTGATTAGCTGGTTTTTAGCTATACAGCCACACTGAAGTCACCCCTTCGAGTTGGACAATTCTGACGAAATTTGACTTGTATGTTCTACATAACTGAAAAGTGCCGTAAGTAGACCTCTAACGGCTTTTGATTCCTAAGATCTATTAGAACAACATTATATTAATCGCTTTTTTTGCGATTGTCCTTACATTGTCTGGATTTGCTGAAAAATCTCCGCTACTTTTAGTTGGACGGCAGCAGGACTATAATCAGCGATCGCTTGACGAGCATTACGGGAGAGGGTGTTCCAGAGATGGACATCGGTGTAAAGGCGTACAATTTGCTGGGCAAAGTTGAGGGAATTATTTCCTTCTAAAACATGTTGTTCGGCAATTAGGTTCATTCCTTCTGTGCCGATTTTGGTAGAAACCACGGGCAGGCTATATTCTAAACTCTGACCGATTTTGCCCTTCATCCCTGCACCATATCTGAGGGGGGAGACGAATAATTTATGGCTTAAAAAGTAGGGGCTAACATCCTCAAGGTATCCTGTAACGGTAATGCGATCGCACATCTTAGCTAAAACCTCCGCCGTCGGATTGTTCCCCAGTAAGGTTACCTTAATCTCAGGATTGACTTGCCACACCAAAGGCATGATTTCTTGACAGAGCCATAATACCGCGTCGATATTGGGCAAATGGTTGTAACTACCAATAAATAAAATTCCTTCACGGCTAGCAAAATCGGGAACAGTAACAGTATGAGCCTGATGAATATTGGGGATCACTGCTACTTGAGCTACTCCTTGAGCTTGGAGCAACTCTTGTTCCGTTGTGGTCACGGTGATAGTCAGATCTGCCGAATGAGCGATCGCTAATTCTTGGTTTTGCATCTCCATCCACTGTGACTGGGGGCAGTTATCAGGGTCAATCCCCCAAGCTCTTTTAAGTCTTAGGTAATGCAGATCCACTGTATCGTAAATTAGCTTAATTCCTGGCTGTTGCCGCAGCATCGAGGCATATTTTTGATTTAACTCTGGACGACAAATCCAAGCAAGGTTAATTAAACTCAGGCGGGACTCAATTTGTTCTAGGATCGTCTCACCATAACCAGACTGAGTATAGAGAACTTCAATCTGCAAATTTTGTAACACGGAGACATAAGGTTCTTCCCTGATGCCATTATCCGCCACAAAAATTACGTGATAGTTTAAAGCCTTGAAGATTTTTAAAAGTTCAAACAACCTCCGCGAACCAGATTCGCGGTCGTAGCTGGGCATATAGCTATCAATCACGACAATAGTTTGGTTGCCAAAATGCTTTCTCGCCGCCGCAGGAACATGGTCGATACCAGCATTGGGCAGATAATCTGCTTGGTTTAACTGAGTCTGCCACTTCTCCCGAAACTTAAGAGCATTAACGGCTTGGTATTGTTTCGTTCCACTGGTAATAGAAGTCCCCGAACTAATCCCCTCATAGTGAATCACCTCAGACTTCGGTTGATACATCACCTTCATCCCTAGCTGATGGCGAATGGCAAAACAAAGGTCAGTATCTTCATAGTAAGCAGGGGCAAAATCGGTGGTAAAGCCTTCTAAGCCCTCAAAAACCTCTTTTCTTACCATCAAACTAGCTCCCGAACAATAGTCTACAGGACGGAGATAGTTATATTCAGGGGCATCAGCATTTTCCTGTCTGCCGTAGTTCCAGCCGGTCGCATCTTGCCAAATAATTCCTCCAGCTTCCTGGAGCATTCCTTGGGGATAGATTAATTTTGAGCCTACCGCCCCCACAGACTGGTCTTCCGCCAAAACCTTTACCAGACTGGCAATACAGTTGGGTTGAATTTCTGTATCATTGTTAAGAAAATAGAGATATTGACCCCTAGCGATCGCTGCTCCTTGGTTACAAGCAGCAATAAAACCTTTATTTGCTTCTTGATTAATTAACTTAACCGCCGTCAGAGGTAAGAGAACTTCCTCAGTTTGATCCGTGGAACAATCGTTCACCAGAATAATCTCCACTGCAATTCCAGGATCGAGATTAACAGCGATCGCCTTGAGACATTGGAGGGTGTAATTTAATTGGTTATAAACAGGAATAATGATCGAAACGACCGGAGTATCACGATGGGATAACTTAGCCTCAAATTCCCGCTGTAACTCGGTCACCAAAGCAGCATCATCAACTTGATTCAGGAGATTGAGACTTTTATACTTTCCCAGATTTTGCTGAATTTTGCCCAAAGCTTCCAAAACTTGGCGATTTTTTGGCTGTACCTGGAGGGCCATTTGATAGGTAGCAAAAGCTTGATCAGCCTTCCCAGATTTCACCAGCAACTCCCCCAGCTTCAGGTAGAGGTCAAGATTACGTTGATCGATCGCCAAAGCCTGATGATAGATTTCAGGATTATCAGGTTCTTGAGCCATCGCCAACCTCAAATGCTCCAAGGCTGTGGCACGATCTTGCTGGCTGCGACGATATAAAGCATCCCCTAACTTATGCTGTACTTGGGGTAGATCAACTTGTAGTTTAATTGCCTGGTGATAAACGGCGATCGCTTCTGTCCACTGCCCTAACTTGCCATAGGCTTCGGCGAGGTTATTATAAGACCAGGAAAAATCAGGTTTGAGTTTAATTGCCTGACGATACACAGGAATTGCCTCTGACCATCTCTGTAACTGGATTAGAGCATAACCGAGGTTATTATAAGACCAGGAAAAATTCGTCGGGCGTGCGATCGCTTGTTGATAAGCAGTAACCGCCTCCGACCATTGTTGTTGCTGGCTTAACACCTCTCCCAATTCATGACAGGCTTGCCCGTGGTTGGGGTCAGCTTGCACTGTTTTTTGATAGCAAAGAGCCGCCCGTGACCACTGCTTTGCTCCCTGATAAAGATTCCCCAGGGCAAAATATAGTTCAGGATGTTGCTGCTGTTTTAAACCAGCTAAATAGCAATTAATTGACTGTTTTGCCTGACCCAATTTACCCAATAATTGACCCAATGCCAGATAAGCTTCCATGAATTCAGGCTGTTGCTTAATGGCTCGACGATAGCAGGCAATGGCAGACTGATGATCACCCTGGCTAGCAAAATTTTTTCCCTGGGCTAAATATTGTGGTGCATTATGGGGAACTTCCTTAAGGGGTATCCTCCCAGAAGAATTTGGTCGCTGGATAAAGGAAGGAACAATGTTGTGATGAATGTTCTGACCTTGTTGATCACCTAAGTCTAAAGCTGGGGAAGTTAGTTGAGGCGAAAACCCTACCCCCGTCTGGCGAGTACCATTGCCATTGGTCAATTTTAAAATCAGCCGACAGTATTTAGCTGCCTCCGACCATAATTCTAAGCTTTCACAGAGCTTAATAATTTCTCTGTAGGTTTCAATTCGCTGGGGTTTCAGCTTCGCTGCTGCTAAATATTTTGCTAGGGCAGTTTTTAATTCTCCCTGATGCTGGAGATTATCTCCCTGTTCAAGATAGTGATTTAGAGTTGCCTCGGATTGAAGAGCAGTCTGCTTCGTTACAGAGTGATGTTGCTGCTGTAGTAACTTATTGGCTCTTGCTAAGTGTTTCTGGACTCCAGTAAAGTTCGGGTCTAGTTTAAGTGCCTGTTGATAACAGTTAATCCCTAGCTGATACTGCTGCTGCTGGACGTAGAGAGTTCCGAGGTTGGCATAAACCTCAACAAAATTAGGCTGGAGCTTAATGGCTTCTCGGTAATAGCCCATCGCTTCTTTTGCTTTGTCAGTTTTTTGCAGGGCATCCCCCATCAGCTTATGAGCCTGGGGTAACTGTTGATTTAAAGCCAGAGCTTGAGCGCAGGACTGGATCGTTTCCTGCCATTGCTGAGATTGCCAGGATTTTTGTGCTTGTGCCAAACAAGCTTGAGCCTCATCTACTTGGAGCATTTTAAAATCTGCTGAGAAAAAAATTAGTTTATCGGTTGAACTAACCGCAGAACTTAACATCCAATTGGATTATTGCCCACTTTTTGATCGTTGTTACGTTGAAATAGGTGTTTTTTGGTAATACTGTTCGTAGCTCTAAGCTCTAAGCTTTTAAATGCGTCTTCAGTTGGGCAACGCTTGATCTTGGGGAAACTGGCTCAGAGCGATCGCCAATCTTGTAGCATTGGTTCGTCCAGGCTAACTTGTTGGGCTGAATTAATCAAATTGGTAAACTATACGACGTTGAGCTATCAAGAATAGTTAAGAAAACAGGTAAAAATAAGTATTCTAAATCGGTGCAATTAATGGCATAACTCAAGATCTAATTGGATTATTGCCCACTTTTTGATCAGAGGTCGGAGTACAGTTAAAATTGAAAGATGCCGACTGCCCAACTTTTATGATCGACCCTTTATTTTGGCTAGGATTATCGCTGCTTCTAGTCTCTTTTAGCTTGCTTGCTGTTTTACTAGTGACTATTCCGACGTTACAAGAGGTGGGAAGAGCGGCTCGTAGCGCCGAAAAGCTATTTGATACCCTGAATCGAGAATTCCCTCCCACTTTGGAAGCAATTCGCCTGACAGGAAAAGAAGTAGGGGAATTAACCGACGATCTTAATCAAGGTATTGGTAAAGCTACGGGAATTGTCCAGCGGGTAGATCGGGGATTAGTGACGGCACAACAACAGGTACAACAAGTACAGCAAAATAGTCGTGGTTTGGTTGCAGGGGCAAAAGCTGCCTGGAAAGTCTGGCGCAGTCCCACATCAAGAGTTATTAAAGATGTTTTAGATGCTCCCCAACGAAAGAGTTTCCCTGTAGAAGAATCTCCAGGGACAGAATCTCAGTCGAATAAATGATAACCTTAGAATAAGGTAAATAAATGTAACGAAAATAAGAGCATTTTTATAAAGCCGAATTTGTATACCAATAATTTTTTACACGAAGCAATCATGGCAAATAAGTTTATACAGCGTTCCCTGCTGATGTTAGGGGTTTGTTTATTGGTTTTAGTAACTTGGTTGACTCCTCCCGCTTTAGCAGTTAACAATCCAGAACTATTGCCTAGTGAAGTCACGCCAGTGGTAGATTTAGCTAACTTGTTGCCAAAATTACAGGAAGAATCTTTAGTCGAGAATTTAGCAGCATTTGAAACAGAGACGGGGTGGAAGATGCGAGTTCTAACTCAATACGATCGCTCTCCTGGTCGAGCCGTCAAGAAATTCTGGGGTCTAGATGACAAAAGTATTTTGCTGGTAGCGGACAGCAGAGGGGGGAATCTATTAGCTTTCAGTATTGGGGATGCTGTGTATGAGCTACTCCCCCGTAACTTCTGGATCGAACTTCAGACACGCTTCGGCAATATGTACTATATTCGCGAACATGGTGAGAATAACGCGATCGTGGAAGCTTTAGAGTCGGTCAAAGTCTGCTTACGTAGAAATGGCTGCAATGCTGTCCCTGGTTTACCCCAAGAGCAGTGGATCTTAACCTTAATTAGTTCCATTGTCGGCGGTGTAATTTTGGGTGTGGCGGTAATTCCCCGTAACAAAGATCAGGTGATTGCTTGGCAGTGGGGTCTAATCATGTCTCCTCTGTGGGGAATTCTCTTTATTGCTTTTGGCATGGGGCCTGTGGTGATTCGTACCCCTGAGTTTCTACCTCTATTTCGTAATATTATCGGATTTATGTTGGGTGCAGTAGTGGCTTTCTTGTCTCCTTCCATGATTAACACTTCTACCTCCGATTCAGAAACCTAGAGAACTTTCTCCCTTCAAGCTAATCTAGCCAACGCTCATCAAGCAAGCAAGGGAGAATAGCAAATATTCAGCGAAAAATAGTTTCCAAATAAACTGATAAAAATCGGCGATCGCACTTTTCTGTTCTAAATCAACATCCAGACTACGCCACCAGAGAAGTCCTAATAAAATTAGATGGCTCGTGACAAAAAAGCTCACGTTTAAAGCAGTAAGCCAAAATAAACCAGCGGCGATCATGCCAAAATAACACACGGTAATCACCCCACGGGAAAGATTAAAAACCGCAGGTTTCCCCATTACCAAGGTGAAGGTTTTGATTTTATATTGCTTGTCTCCTTCTATGTCGGGGACATCTTTAAAAATGGCGATCGCTACAGTGAAGAGTAAGATAAATAAGGTCAACGTCCAAACATAGGGGTTTAAGACATCTCTGCCATTGAGTTGGTCGCCATAGTGTAAAAACAAACCAATGTTAACCACAACTCCCCGCACCGTCAGGATACAAAATGCAGCCCAAAAAGGAAACCGCTTTAAGCGGATTGGCGGCACTGAATAGGCTGTACCAATGATCAAACTAATGATTATCGTAGCGAAGAGCCAGATTCCCGATAACCCAGCAATCACTATTGATAAGCATCCTGCCACCACAATGATTAGCTTACCCTGCCCGACAGTAAATTCCCCTGAAGCTAAAGGTAATTCTGGCTTATTAACTCGATCTATCTCAAGATCATAAAGTTGATTTAAGCCAACTATATATATGTTGCCCCCCAGACAGGCAAACCAAACCGCCATCATCTGCTCTAAATTAACTAAGTTAAGGTTTGTGTCTGTAGTAGCTAGGGAAATTAAGTACAGCGCCAAGACACTAAGACTTGTACCGATAATTGTATGGGGACGGGAAAATTTCCCCAAACTTTTAACCCACTTCTTTGGATTAGGGGATTGTTCTAAAGGATATGCGGAGCGGTATGCTTTAGCAATAGCTTCTTGCTCAATAGCCTCAACGGGGGGAACCCCCGCAACGGCTTTTCGCGCTTCGCGTCGGGGGATTAGGGAATTTAGGGAAGTTAGTTTCACGTTTAATTTAGATTGACTTACTTATTTGTTAAATACAAGGCGTAGAGATTGTCTTTGAATATAACGTAGTCAATCCACTAGGACGATTTTTCTGTATCTGTCCTCAACAATTGTCTGGCTTTGAGTATAATTCTTCTCACTTCTTCATGAGCTAGAAGCTAGAAGCTAAACATTTTAATCCCGACTAAAAACATCGGGTATGTTTGACTCATGGTTTTTACTCGTGATACCATCCAGATACTGTTGACGAAATAAATGTTTAATCATGACCCAGACACCCATCAAAACCGCTAAAGGAAAAACTTTCACTCATCTGGTATCAAAAGAAGGTGGAGTGAAATATCCGTTAAAAGCATTGAATGTATGCGAAGAGACTTTTTCTCCTTTAGAAGTTGCTTACGATTATGACGAAATTCGTCGCCAGGTGAGCCGTGAAAGTATTGCCGCTGGCCCCAATTCAATTTGGCGTTACAAAGCATTTTTGCCCGTAGAGAGCGATAACCCCATTGATGTCGGCACAGGGATGACTCCTTTAGTTAAGTCCAACCGTCTAGCTCGTCGTCTGGGTCTAAAAAATCTTTATATTAAGAACGATGCGGTTAACATGCCTACCCTAAGCTTCAAGGATCGGGTGGTGTCAGTTGCCTTGACTCGCGCTAGAGAACTCGGTTTTTCGACCGTTTCTTGTGCTAGTACTGGTAATTTAGCCAATTCTACCGCTGCGATCGCTGCCTACGCAGGTATGGACTGCTGTGTGTTTATTCCTGCGGACTTAGAAGCAGGAAAAATCATGGGGACATTGATCTACAATCCCACAGTGATGGCGGTCAAAGGCAACTACGATCAAGTCAACCGTCTTTGTTCGGAAGTTGGCAATAGCTACGGTTGGGGTTTCGTCAACATCAATCTTCGTCCTTACTATTCCGAGGGTTCTAAAACATTGGGTTATGAAGTCGCCGAACAGTTAGGATGGGAATTGCCCGATCATATCGTCGCACCTCTAGCATCGGGTTCGCTGTTCACCAAAATCTATAAAGGCTTCAATGAATTTGTCAAAGTCGGTTTAGTAGAGGACAAAGCAGTACGCTTTAGTGGCGCGCAGGCAGAAGGTTGTTCTCCCATTGCTCAAGCCTTCAAAGAAGGTAGAGACTTCGTGACTCCAGTTAAGCCCAATACCATTGCGAAATCCATTGCGATCGGAAATCCTGCCGATGGTTACTATGCCCTAGAGGTTGCCCGCAAAACCAACGGTAATATCGAAAGCGTCACCGATGAGGAAATTATCGAAGGGATGAAGTTATTGGCAGAAACCGAAGGTATTTTTACGGAAACTGCTGGTGGTACCACCATCGCTGTGCTGAAGAAGCTAGTGGAAGCTGGTAAGATTAATCCCGATGAGAAAACAGTTGTTTATATCACAGGTAACGGCTTGAAAACCCAAGAAGCAGTGCAAGGATATATCGGCGAACCTTTAACCATCGAGCCAAAATTAGACAGCTTCGAGCGCGCCCTAGAGCGATCGCGTACTTTAGAGCGTCTGGAATGGCAACAAGCTAGCGTTTAGTCGTTAGTTATTTAGCTAGGGTCAGGTTCCCTGCCGTAAAACGACAGGGCTTGCCTGACCGATGGCGAAGCCCAATTATCATTCATTTATTTTTCAATCGATCATGACCGTCAAAGTATTAGTTCCCACTCCCCTGCAAAAGTTTACTAACAATCAGGCAACTATCGAATGTGATGGTAGCAATATTGATCAGCTGATCGATGCTTTAGAAAGCAACTGTCCAGGTATCAAAGCTCGTATCTGTGATGAAAGTGGTCAACCCCGTCGGTTCTTAAATCTTTATGTCAACAGTGAAGATATTCGTTTCCTGGAAGGTACCAGTACAGCCCTCAGTGATGGTGATGAGGTGAGCATTGTTCCCGCCGTTGCTGGGGGTTAAGGCAACAGTTTGATAGGATTTTATAAGTTTCGTAACAGTATTTTGAAGGTTAGCTTAATTGCTAGCCTTTTTTTCTAGAGTGACAAAATAGGGATAACTGGAGACATGATAGGGATTTATTTTAATAACTGGAAACTCCTAGCTTTATATATCCCTAACCCCCACTTCCTAACCCCCAACCCCAACCCAAGTCTCTCGCTACATTCGAGAAATGGTATTAGGCGATTGGGCAAAGCCAACGCTTTGCCATGAATCAATCTTGATTAAATCGGTCAATTTTGATTACTCCAACTAAGCTTGAAGCACAAAATCACTCCCAGCTAAAGTAGGAATGCCAGTCAGCGTAGCAAGTTGAGCGCCTGAACCCAACCCTGCTATCACTCCATTTTGGTTGTAGAACAAGTTGCCAGTCTCACTGCTATAAACAATCAAAGCGTCCACAGTGGCAGCGCCAGCATCGCTACCGACAACAGCAAACTCAGTGGCAAGGTTGGGCGATCGCGAAATTAGAAAAACCCTTACAACAACCAAGAGGCTTTAAAAGTTATTTAGAAATTCAACAGTGGCTCGAAAGCGAGTGTGGAATTAAAGTTCGATATCATATCGTACATGAATTAGTACGCTATCGTTTGGGAGCGAAGAGAAAAAGACCTAGACCAGTGCGTCAAAATCAAGATCATGAAGCAGTTGAGGCTTTTCTAGATTATTTTAGTCAGCAATATCCTGAGACGCAGTCCTTTAGGACAAGGGTATAACATCAATTAAAAGGCTTACAGCTTAAAGCTTATAGCCTTTTGATAAACTCGCGATCGCCGAGCTGCTTTAGGACTGGCAGGAGTAGCGGTGAAGGCTGGTGCGAGAAGTACCTTGGCAACCCTCTGGCGAGTTAATGATCAAGCAACTGCTTTGCTGATGGAACAATTTTATCGAGAATTAGCGACTCAAAATCCTGCTGATCTTCCTGTAACTAAAGCTGAAGCCTTGCGTCATGCCCAATTGACTCTGCAAAAAAGCGATCGCTTTAACAGTCCTCATTTTTGGTCGAGTGCAGTACTGGTCGGAAATTGGTTGTAAGTAAGTCGCCGACAAAAATAGTATTATGGAGATGTTTATTTGATTCGTAGGTAATTTGCGAGATTTGAAAACCAAGGTGGGAGTAGGGTCATTATTAATGATTATTTTTGGTGGTGGATTTTACTATTGGCGGTTAGAAAGTTCTTTAAATAAAACACCAGAAATAAAATTGTTTGAGGAGGAGCAAGCTCAATTTCCTTTGTTTTATCGTCATGAATTTCATGGTATCTCAATGACATATCCTCCTAGTTGGAAACTATCTTCATCTCAACAAAAGTCCCCAATTGTTGCTCAATTTATACCTCAAAAAACCGACTCTTTTCTCATCATTCCCGAAGTAAAAATTGAAGTCAAACCATCAAAAGTAAATTCTTTAGATCAATATACTACCAACTCTGTTTATCAAATAACTCAAGTACCCCAAGCTAAAATTATCGATTCTCGTCCTGTAAAATTAGCTGGAAAAAACGGTCATAAAGTTATTTTTACTACCGTTGATCCAGATAATGGCATAGAGCAAAAATATCTACAAGCCTGGGTTTTACAAGAGGATCTAGCCTATATCATTACCTATCAGGCAACCATAGACGACTATCCCAATTTTGCTGAAGCTGTAGAACAAGATATGCTTCAGTCTATTCACATTAATTTAAACAGTAAATCGAAGGTTCGGAATAGCAATTAGTAGTTGACTAAAATCAATTTTTGCTTAACTTGCCACTAATTATCAATTATCAATTATCAATTACTGCTTGGTGCTTGTACCCATAAACTCAGAAGAAGTGGTATTTTGATCTTCGTCTACTCCTTCTCTAGAAACTATTTTAGTTACAGTCTGGAGGAGAATTTTAATGTCTAGCCAGAGACTCCAATGGTCAATATACCAAAGGTCTAACTGAAACTTTTTTTCCCAACTAATCGAATTGCGACCATTAATCTGCGCCCACCCCGTAATTCCAGGAGTAACTT
>Ga0114940_10000365_pt1 | contig 22852 bp, 20 predicted proteins | sample ColdCreekSource_FD_87195 | JGI IMG/M metagenome (GOLD analysis project Ga0114940, IMG submission 87195) | Groundwater microbial communities from Cold Creek, Nevada to study Microbial Dark Matter (Phase II) - Cold Creek Source | ecosystem: Environmental > Aquatic > Deep subsurface > Groundwater ... | reverse complement strand
TGTAGGCAATGTTTTGACGGCTCAACAACAAAGCGGTTGGTTTGCTCTTGTTTTGCAGAGCAACAGCCCACGCTACAGCAGTTTCAGTCGTGTCACCCGGACGCCACACATCCAAATTCGGAATCAAACGCAGGCTGGCAGCGTGTTCGATGGACTGGTGCGTCGGGCCGTCTTCGCCCAAGCCAATACTGTCGTGGGTGAAAACGTGGATCACGCGCAGCTTCATCAGCGCGGCCATGCGGATGGCATTGCGTGAATAGTCGCTGAATGTCAAAAACGTACCGCCGTAGGGGATGTAGCCGCCGTGTAGCGCCACGCCGTTCATGATGGCGGCCATGCCGAATTCGCGCACGCCGTAGTTGATGTGGCGACCGCCTTGGCCGGCTTCATTGACGACGACATCGCCATTCATGTCAAAACGCAAGCTTGGCGTTGACTTGGTGTTGGTCAGGTTTGAGCCAGTCAAATCGGCTGAGCCGCCCAGCATTTCAGGCAAAGCGGCGGTGAAAGATTCCAGCGCCAATTGTGATGCTTTGCGCGATGCGACGGTTTCAGCCTTGGTATGGGCGACGACGACGGTGTCAAACGCGATTTGGTTGAAGTTTTTCGGCAAATCGCCCTTCATACGGCGCACAAATTCTTTGGCGAGGTCTGGGAATTTGGCTTTGTAGGCAGCAAAGGTGGCATTCCAAGCTTCTTCGTTGGCTTTGCCAGCGGCTTTGGCGTCCCAGTCTGCATAGACTTCTTTAGGGATCGTGAACGGTGGGTAGTTCCAGCCAATAGACTCGCGGGTCAGCTTGATTTCTTCAGCACCCAGCGGCTCGCCGTGGGCTTTGGAGGTGTTGGCGCGGTTTGGGCTGCCTTTGCCGATGTGTGTTTTGCAAATCACCAAAGTTGGCTTATTTAAGCTGGTTTTAGCGTCAGCAATGGCTTGGCTCACAGCGGCGGCGTTGTGGCCGTCAACAGGGCCAACCACGTTCCAGCCACAGGCGGCGAAGCGCAAAGCCGTGTTGTCGATAAACCATGGCGCAACTTGGCCGTCAATGGAGATGCCGTTGTCGTCGTACAGGGCGATCAGTTTGTTCAGCTTCCAGGCGCCTGCTAGGGCGATGGCCTCGTGGCTGATACCTTCCATCAAGCAGCCATCACCCATGAAAACGTAGGTGTGGTGGTCAACGATGTTTAACTTTGTTTCGCCGTTCGCTTCGTCAGCGACTGTACGGTTGAATTCTTTGGCGAGCAATTTCTCAGCCAGTGCAAAACCCACCGCGTTGGTGATACCTTGGCCAAGCGGGCCAGTGGTGGTTTCCACGCCTGGTGTGACGCCCACTTCGGGGTGACCGGCGGTTTTGCTGTGCAATTGGCGGAAGTTTTTCAACTCGGCCATGGGTAATTTGTAGCCTGCTAGGTGCAGCACGGCGTAATTCAGCATGGAGGCGTGGCCGTTGGAGAGGATGAAACGGTCTCGGTTAGCCCAGTTTGGGTTGGTCGGGTTGTGCTTCAAATGGTCTGACCACAGCGCGACGGCCATATCAGCCATGCCCATAGGGGCGCCGGGGTGGCCGGAATTGGCTTGTTGGACGGCGTCCATTGCGAGTGCGCGAATGGCGTTCGCCATGAGGTTGTGATCAGCCATGAGGGAAGTGCTCCAAAAGTCGAAAAAAGATGCTTTAAGGGGAAACCCTGAATTTTAACGGTTTATATCAGCAAGACAGCCTCAAAACGCAGCGTCAAGTTTGTATGGGTTACGTACCCGTAAGTACATTTGTAAATTGCTATATTTTTAATAGCTGTTTAGGTAGTAAATACAATGGATACAGCCATATTAAATGCCTAAAATGCATAAAAATTCGGCAATTATGCCGCAGCGTTCTTACGCAAAGTTTGCATGATGCCTGTATAGCCACCGCCTACATCAGGTGCGCCGAACACCGCGCTGCCCGCCACACAGGTGTCCGCACCGGCGCGGACGATTTCGCCAATGTTGTCGGCCTTCACCCCGCCGTCCACTTCCAGCCAAATCGGCTGGCCGCCAGCTGCCGTGTGGGCATCGATGCGGGCGCGGACTTGTTGCAGCTTTTTCAGCGTCGAAGGAATGAATTTTTGTCCGCCAAATCCGGGGTTGACGCTCATTAACAAGACGATATCCAGCTTGTCCATGACGTGATCTAGCCACTCGATGGAAGTTGCAGGATTCAGCACCAAGCCCGCTTTGCAGCCCAGTTCGCGAATCATGGACAGGGTGCGATCTACGTGTTTGGAGGCTTCAGGGTGAAAGGTGATGATGTTTGCACCCGCTTTAGCAAACAGCGGGATGATGGCATCGACCGGTTCCACCATCAAATGCACGTCGATGGGGATGCTGACATGCGGGCGAATCGCTTCACAAACCAGAGGGCCGATCGTCAAATTCGGCACGTAATGGTTGTCCATCACGTCGAAATGAACTAAATCAGCGCTGGCCGCCTCGATGGCGCGGACTTCTTCGCCTAATTTTGCGAAGTCGGCGGAGAGGATGGAAGGGGCAATACGGAGGGGGCGCTGGATTTGAGTCATGGTTTACTTGGTCGAATGTTGTAACTAACCTGTATTTTCGAGCATTTTTAGAAAATTTTTAGAAACTGAGAGAACACAGGGAAAACACCAATAGTCACCGAAAGCGCTTTCGGAAACAATCTAAAGCATCAGCAAAGTAAAGTTTTAGAAAAAAATGACATCCGCCCAGCAGACCGAAGTTCAAAAAGTAGCGCCCAACAACGAGTGGTGGCGTGGTGGCGTGGTGTATCAAATTTACCCGCGTTCGTTTCAGGACAGCAATGGCGACGGTATTGGCGACTTGAAGGGCATTACGCAGCGCTTGGACTATGTCGCCAATTTGGGTGTTGATGCCATTTGGTTGTCACCCTTCTTCAAAAGCCCGATGAAGGATTTTGGCTACGACGTGAGCGATTACTGCGATGTTGACCCGATGTTCGGCAATATGGCGGATTTCAAAGAGCTGCTGAAGCGCGCACACGATTTGGGTTTGAAGGTCATGATCGACCAAGTGCTGTCGCACAGCGCGGCTGAGCATCCGTGGTTTGTTGAAAGCCGTTCCAGCTGTGACAATGCCAAGGCGGACTGGTATGTGTGGGCTGATGCCAAGGACGACGGTAACCCGCCCAACAATTGGTTGAGTATTTTTGGCGGCAGCGCTTGGCAATGGGACACACGCCGCAAGCAGTATTACCTACACAACTTTTTGACGTCGCAGCCAGACTTGAACTTCCATTGTCCTGCCGTGCAAGAAGCGCTGTTGGGCACGGTTAAGTTTTGGTTGGACTTGGGGGTGGATGGCTACCGCTTGGACACAGCTAATTTCTATTTCCATGACGCCTCTTTGCGCGACAACCCGCCGCGTGGTGAACCTACCGGCGAAGACCCCGCAGTCAGCTCGGTCAACCCTTACGCTTGGCAATGGCACAAACATGACAAAAGTCAGCCAGAGAATTTGGTTTTTTTGAAGGTGCTGCGTGAACTGCTCAACCAATACCCCAACACCACCATGGTGGGTGAAATTGGCGATGATGATGGTTTAGCGCGCTTGGCAGAATACACCCGTGGTGGTGACAAGCTGCACATGGCCTATTGCTTTGATTTGCTGGGAAACCCGCATGACGCGCCGTATTTGCATGGTGTTCTGAGTCGATTCATTGACGTTGTGGGTGACGGCTGGCCCTGCTGGGCTTTGAGCAACCACGATGTGCCTAGGCTTGCCACGCGTTGGGGTGGGGACAAGCCAAACCAAGCATTGCTGCGCTTGGCGGCAGCGTTGCAAATGAGTCTACGCGGTTCGCCATCGCTTTATCAAGGTGATGAGCTTGGTTTGTCAGAGGTTGACATCGCTTTTGAAGATTTGCAAGACCCGTACGGCAAAGAAATGTGGCCTGAGTTCAAAGGGCGTGATGGTTGCAGAACACCTATGCCGTGGCTGTCGTCTGAGCAGCAAGCTGGTTTTAGTGCAGCGTCAACCACTTGGCTGCCTGTGGCTGCTGCGCATTACCCCTTGGCGGTTGATCAGCAGCAAGCAGATGCGGACTCGCTCTTAAATTACTACACACAGCTTTTGATGTGGCGTCGGGGTGTGCCAGCCTTGGTAAAAGGCAGTATGCAACTCTTGCCTAAAAACTCGCAAGTACTCGCCTTTGTGCGTGAGCATGCTGGTGTCAAGTTACTTTGTGTTTTTAACTTCAGCGCAGAAAAAGCAATTTTTGAATTGTCAAACGAATTGTCGAGCGCGGTGACATTAGCGGGTAGTGGTTTATCCGGTGGTCATTTAAAAGATAACTGTGTTCAATTAAGCCCTTGGGGTGGTTTGTTTGCCAGTGTGCAGTAAATAATATGGGTGTAGATATCAAACAATTGGCAGCTGGACTGGGCGTATCTGCGTCCACGGTAAGCCGCGCATTGAATGGTTATACCGATATCAAAGCGGAAACGCGTGAGCGCATCATCAAAAGAGCTCATGAGCTTAACTACCACCCAAATTTAAGGGCGCAACGCTTGGCAAAAGGCCGCGCAGATGCTGTAGGAATAGTCTACCCATTTGACAATGGGTACGTCGGAAACCCCAAGTTTTTGGAAATGATATCTACGTTTTCTGCCAGACTAGAAAACGATGGCATTGATCTTTTGTTGGCAGCTGCTGGCGATGTGACTGAGATGGCAACCTATGGCCGCTTGGTGCGGGGAGGTCGAGTCGATGCCATTTTGTTGGCAGACACAAAAGTCATTGACCCTAGGATTGATTTTTTGCAGCAGGCGGGCATTCCGTTTTTATGCTATGGGCGTGCGGGTAATAGAAATGACTTTGCTTGGTACGATTTTGACAACGAGGCGGGTAGTCGTCTGGCGGTTGAGCGCTTGGCAGCATTGGGCCACAAACATATTGCCTATATACATACCTCACTTGAATTTAACTATGCTACGCAGCGACATACTGGTTTTATCTCGACGATGAAACGTTTGGATTTGCCTGTACATCAAGACGCCGTTGTCAAAGTGGGTCGCGACAGGCGTTCTGGCTTCATTGCCGTAGAAAAGCTTTTGCGTTTGCCTGTTCGACCTACAGCTATTTTGGTGGATAACAGTGTCGGTGGCGTTGGGGTGATTCATGCGTTACTTGAAGCTGGACTTGTTTTAGGGCGTGATGTTTCAGTCATTGTGGACGGTGGCAACCCGACAGACACCATGCTGCATCAAATCGATGTGGCCGTTGTGATGCAGCCAACGCCACGTGAGTCAGGCAAAACAATGGCAGAAATGCTGCTTCAAATCATTGACGGCAAAGAGCCGAAAGAGGGACGGCATGTGCTGATGCAGCCACAGTTTGTCGATGGCAAAACAATTGGTCCTGCGCGGAGTTAAATCGCATAACAGCATGACAAAGATTAAATAGTTGGAGCTTGAATGATTCAGACAGAAGTCAAATTAAATAACATCAAAAAAAGTTTTGGTGAAACACATGTCTTACACGGCATTGATTTGGACATCAAACCAGGAGAGTTCGTCGTGTTTGTTGGCCCATCTGGTTGCGGTAAGACAACCTTGTTGCGCATGATTGCAGGATTGGAAGACATCACATCTGGCGATTTGATGATTGATGGCGTGTTGTCGAACGATTTGCCTTCGTCAAAACGCGGTGTTGCCATGGTGTTTCAAAGTTATGCGTTATACCCACACAAAACTGTGTATGACAACATGGCATTTGGTTTGAAAATTGCAAAAACACCGAAAACGGAAATTGACCGCAGGGTAAAAGAAGCAGCTGAAATTTTACAAATTACAGAGTATTTAGATCGCTTGCCAAAAGCGCTGTCCGGCGGTCAACGCCAGCGCGTGGCCATTGGGCGTGCCATCGTGCGTGACCCTAAGGTGTTTTTGTTTGATGAGCCTTTGTCAAATCTGGATGCGGCATTGCGTACAAAAATGCGCGTCGAACTGGCAACCTTGCATCGTCGTTTGGGTGCAACCATGATTTACGTGACACACGACCAAGTCGAAGCCATGACCTTGGCAGACAAAATTGTGGTACTCAACAAAGGCCGTATCGAGCAAGTTGGTCGCCCACTCGAACTGTACAACAAGCCAGCAAGCTTGTTTGTTGCAGGTTTTATAGGGTCACCACAGATTAACTTCCTGCCCCAAGAATTTGCGCAACGTTATGGTGCAAGTACCGTGGGTATTCGTCCAGAGCATTTTCGCGTAGAAGCTGGCGGTGTCATCAAAGGCACTTTGAAGCATGCAGAAAAATTGGGCAATGAAACTTTTGCTTATATCAATGCAGGTGTGTTGGGCGACATCACAGCGCGTATCGATGGGACTTTGGCAATTGAGCCAGGCAACACCATTGAGCTGGGGTTTGAGCAACAACACATATACAAATTCGACAGTTCCGGTAAGCGGATCGAATAGTTTATTGCGGGCGCAATAGGCTTAATTAAAAGTAAGAATAGCTTTGTGGATGGGCCATGAAGCACTTAAAGGAGAAAAGTGAATGATTAAGAAAACTCTCATCGCTGGAGCATCTGCTTTGGCTTTGGCTTCCATGGCCAGTTCAGTGTTGGCTGCAGATTACAAAGGCCCGAATTTAAAAGGCGAGGTAGTTACGATTACTTGTCCTTGGACGGGTGCTGAAGAAACTGTGTTCAAAAAGGTTATCAGCGTTTTTGAAAAATCAACAGGTGCAACGGTGAAGCATTCGTGCTCACAAAGCTCTGAGCAACAAATCGTGATCGACATCAAAGCTGGTTCACCATCTAATATCTCTGTGTTCCCACAACCAGGTTTGGCTGCAAACATGGCTGCTATTGGCGGCTTGGTGCCGTTGGGCGATAAATCTAGCAACTGGGTGAAAACAAACTTTGCTGCTGGCAGCTCATGGGCAGACTTAGGCACTTATGCCAACAAAGCCGGTAAAAAAGAATTTTTCGGCATGTTCTATAACGTCAACGTGAAGAGCTTGGTATGGTACATCCCTGAAAACTTCAAAGAAAAAGGCTACAAAGTTCCAAAATCAATGGAAGAGTTGCAAGCTTTGACCAAGAAAATGGCAGCAGACGGTGGCGCTAAGCCATGGTGTATTGGTTTGGGCAGCGATGCCGCTACTGGCTGGCCAGCAACTGACTGGGTTGAAGACTTTATGTTGCGTACACAAACGCCAGCTGTTTATGACGGTTGGGTTGACAACAGCATCAAATTTAACGACAAGCGTGTTGTTGAAGCCATTGAAGCTTATGGTGCGTTTGCGAAGAACGATGCTTATGTAGATGGCGGCGCGCAAGCGGTGGCTACTGTGAGCTTCAAAGACAGTCCTAAAGGTATGTTTGGTTCACCTCCAAAGTGCTACATGCATCGTCAAGCCAGCTTTATTCCAGCTTTCTTCCCAGAAGGCAAGGCAGACGAGGCTGACTTCTTCTACTTCCCATCTTATGCAGGCAAGAAATTGGGTAATCCAGTATTGGGTGGCGGCACGATCATGACGATCACCAAAGACAGTAAAGGTTCTCGCGCGTTTATGGAGTTCTTGCAACATCCACAAGCGCATGAGACTTGGATGGCTGAAGGTGGCTTCTTGACACCGCACAAAGGTGCAGACATCAACAAATACAAAAACAAAGCTTTGAAAAAACAAGGCGAAATTTTGTTGGGTGCTACAACCTTCCGTTTCGACGGCTCTGACTTGATGCCTGGTGCTATCGGCGCTGGCAGCTTCTGGAAAGGAATGGTTAACTACTCTGGTGGCCAATCAGCACAACAAGTGGCTGACGAAATCCAAAAGAGCTGGGATGCTATTAAGAAGTAAGCAAAAAAAATCCTAGGCGGTGTTGTTCAACAGCGCTTAGGAAAAGTGCCCAGCAATTGTTGTAATTGTTGGGCACATTTGGAATTTAGAAATTTAAAGAACTTGACACTATGATTGAGCAAATCGGACAAACTTTACTAGCCGTTGTGGTCAGCATAGCGTTTTGCTTACTGTATTTTGCGGGCACAAATTTTGTCATCGATAAGATGATTCATTTCCCGACTGTATCTAAATCTAAGCTTGAGCAATTTCAAAACAATATTCGTCCTTGGGCATTTTTGGCACCTGCGCTGCTGCTGCTGGGGCTTTATTTGTTGTACCCCTTGGTTGAAACTTTTCGTTTGAGTTTCTACGACGATAAAGGAGAGGCTTTTGTGGGCTTTTCCAATTATTTGTGGGTTTTTACAGATCAAAATTTCTTGATCACGATCCGTAATAATTTTTTATGGTTGGTCGTTGTGCCAACTATGGCTACTGTATTCGGTTTGATCGTAGCGGTGCTTGCTGATAAAGTTTGGTGGGGCAATTTTGCAAAATCAATGGTTTTTATGCCTATGGCGATTAGCTTTGTTGGCGCAAGTGTGATTTGGAAATTTGTATATGATTTTCGCGGTGCTGATTCGGATCAAATTGGTATTGTTAATGCGATAGTCACAGGACTAGGAATGCAGCCACAAGCGTGGGTCACTTTGCCGTTTTGGAATAATTTTTTCTTGATGGCTATTTTGATTTGGATTCAAACAGGGTTTGCGATGGTGATTCTTTCTGCAGCGCTTCGCGGTGTTCCTACTGAGACCATAGAAGCGGCTCGCATTGATGGCGCGAGTGAACTGCACATCTTTTTTGAAATCATGGTGCCGCAAGTCATGTCAACAATTTTGGTAGTTTGGACCACGATCACTATCACTGTTTTGAAAGTGTTCGATATTGTTATGGCCATGACCGGCGGGCAATGGGATACCGGTGTACTGGCTAATTTGATGTATGACTGGATGTTCCGTGGCGGTGGCGATTACGGCCGAAGCTCAACTTTGGCGATGGTACTGATGTTTGCTGTGATTCCTGTGATGGCTTTCAATATTCGACGTTTCCGTACAGAAGAGGCACAAAGGTGAAAAAGCGATGAAAAAATATTTTAATTTCCCATCGATTTTTGCTTCATTGATGCTGCTGGTGATAGTCGCTATGTGGGTGCTCCCTACATTTGGTTTATTTGTCTCAAGCTTCCGCGAAAAAGAGCAATTGGCATCTAGTGGCTGGTGGACATCCATGTCAACACAAACGCGTGCTGATATGCGTAGAACAGCTGGTGCACAAAGTGCTGTGCAAGAGGGAGACAAATTTGTCATCAATGGTCGGCTATTCGGTCCGGAAGCAAAAATACTGATTAAAAGCTTTTCTTTGAAATCGTCTAAGCCAAGCGAATTTAAAGTTGGGGAAACTATTCAAGTTGCAGACGGTCAGGTGTTTGATGAAGAAGACGGAACACCAGATGGTAATTTAACTGTCAAAACAGATGGAACCTATCGCTTGGAGTTAAACAAAGCCTATGAGAAAGACAAAGGTGTACGAATTTTCTATGTAGCAGAAACACCACCCGTATTCAGCACGAATAATTACCAAAAAGTGATTGCTTCTGAGGGCGTAGGCCAAGCGTTTTTGAATACGTTTAAGGTGACGATTCCTGCGACATTCATACCGATTTTGATAGCTGCATTTGCTGCTTATGCGTTCAGTTGGATGGAGTTTCCAGGCCGCAAGTGGTTGTTCATTGTGGTGGTGGGCTTGCTCGTCGTGCCATTGCAAATGTCTTTGATTCCGTTGTTAAAAATGTACAACGGCATAGGCGATGCTTTGGGTATACCGTCCAAAGATTATTGGAGTGTGTGGCTGGCGCACACGGCTTTTGGTTTGCCGTTGGCAATTTATTTGCTGCGAAACTACATCGCTGCATTACCTAGGGATATTATTGATAGTGCCCATATGGATGGCGCCTCGCATTTTCAAATATTTACAAGCATCGTACTGCCCTTGTCGATCCCGGCACTCGCTAGTTTTGCCATTTTCCAATTTCTGTGGGTTTGGAATGACTTTTTGATTGCGTTGGTGTTCTTAGGCAAAGCGCCTGATCAGGTTGTGTTGACCATCAAACTGAATGACTTGTTGGGTTCGCGTGGTGAGAGTTGGGAGATTTTGACAGCGACAGCGTTTGTGTCCATCGCTGTGCCAGTTGCCGTATTTTTCTCTTTGCAGCGCTTCTTTGTACGTGGCTTGTTGGCGGGTTCTGTCAAAGGCGGCTAAAAAGAGATGGCTTCGTTGGAAGCTATAGTCATTAAAAAAGGGGCTAGCAAGCCCCTTTTTTGTGACTGCATTATTTGTTTTCTACGATTTTAAAAGCGCCTTGACCATCAAGGCGCTTTTCTTTTCGGTTCTTGCTTGCGTTTCAAAATCTACGTGAACAACACCAAAACGTTCGCTGTAACCATGCGCCCATTCAAAGTTATCTAGCAAACTCCAAACGTAATAACCGCGTATGTTTGTTCCTTCTGTGATGAGCTCTGACATTTTGTTCAAATGCTGCTCAATATAGGAACAACGCATATCGTCATTGCAGCTGCCGTTGACGACTGGCGTGTTATCAGCGGCACCGTTTTCAGTGATCCAAATCGGTGGCAACGGCCAGTTTTGAGTTAAGTTATTGACGACCCGCTTCAAACCTTCGGGGTAAATTTCCCAGCCAATATCTGTGAGTTGCTTGGTCGTATCTGCTGCGTCAGGCGGCACAAAGGTGTAGCCTCGTTTGGCATCTTCTAGGTTGATTGGCGCTTTGGCAATGGAGCGGGTGTAGTAATTCAAACCGATGAAATCCATAGGTTGTGCGGTGATTTTCAAATCCCCAGCCTGGCGATCAGCTAAGCGCGAACCCATTTGATCCAGCAACACGCTAGGCCACTCTCTGCCAAATAGCGGGTTTAAAAAACTGTCGTTACGCTCATACTCCGCCATTTTTGCAGCTTGAATATCTTCAGCTTTAGAAGTCAACGGATCGCACAACTCGGGGTTCAGCACAATACCCAACGAAGTTTGTGGCAAGCGGCTGCGCCAAGCTTGAATGCCTAGACCATGTGCAAGCATTAAATGGTGTGCCGCGCTCAAAGAGCTCTCACGGTTTTTAAGCCCGGGCGCGAAAACCCCCAAGTCATGACCTAAAAATGCTGAACACCATGGCTCATTCAACGTTGCTACACGGGGCAACCTATCGCCCAAATGCTCGGCAACCAAAGCCGCATAATCCGCAAAACGATAGGCCGTTTCACGATTCAGCCAACCACCTTCTAGGTGTGAAGGTAAGTCCCAATGAAACAGCGTTGCGTTAGGTGTGATGTTGTATTTCGCTAATTCATCCAGCAAGCGACTGTAGAAATCAACACCTGCCATGTTCACGCTGTTGTCCGCATTCACAATACGCGCCCAAGCGATCGAAAACCTGTAGTGCTTAAAACCCAAGTCTGCAATCAGCTTCACGTCATCGGCATAACGGTGAAAGTGGTCGCAAGCAATAGCGCCGTCACTTGCGTCTTTGATGCGACCAGGTTGCGCACAAAAATCATCCCAAATGGTGGCGACGCGTCCACCTTCGGAGGTTCCTCCTTCGATCTGAAAAGATGAGGTGGCGCAACCCCATTCAAAGTGTTTTGGCGATAGATTTGGTGGCAATATTTTCATTGTGTAAAAAATAGTAAAAATTAAGCTATAAATTCGACCATAGCCGGCGTATTATAAGCTTAAGATGCTACTAAATTAATAGTAAAAAAATCTAAAGTTCGTTTAAATGCAAGTTCAGCAGCAGGCGCGTTAAAAGCGCCTCTATGATCGCAATTAAAGCCATGATTGGCAGAATAAATTTGCACTTCAACTTTTGACTGTGCGTGTGAAAAAGTGTGAACAGTTTCCATCGGAATGCTGGCGTCTTGGTCACCAAAATGCACCATGACGGGACACTGCGGTTGCCGCGTCAGCTCTGCCCCTACAGTCATACCAGCGCCGTAATAAGGTACTGCCGCGCTGATGCCTTGGATTAACGAAGCAGCTCGCCAAGTTAGCAAGCCACCCCAGCAGTAACCTACCATCCCCACTTTTTTGCCGACGGGTAGTTGCTTCAAGGCAAAATCTACGGCTGACTGAACGTCTTGCATTACCAATGTTGGAATCGCTTCAGCGGCTGCTTTCAGATCTTTGCCTGCGTTAACGTCGTCAACCGTGTAGCCCAAATTGACATCCACTTTGACGCGATGAAACGTGCTGGGCGCGACAGCCAAATAGCCTTGCGCTGCATGGGCATCTGCCATCGCCTGAATGTGGCTGTTGACACCAAAAATCTCCTGCAAAACCACTATGGCACCTTTGGGTGCGCCGCTAGGTTGGGCAACATAAGCGGAAAATTCAATGCCGTCGTAGGAAGTGATGTTTTGAAAGCTGCCCATGCTGAAATTCCTAGTTGATATTAGTAGTGAGATTTTACAAATCCGTTCTAAGTTTCCAGATTTCAGGAAATAGGATGGCGTCCAACATGCTGCGCAAATAACTCACGCCGCCGGTGCCGCCTGTGCCGCGTTTGAAGCCGATGATACGCTCCACTGTCGTCACGTGCCGGAAGCGCCAGAGACGAAAGCTATCTTCCAGATCGGTCAGCTTTTCGCCAAGTTGGTACAGCTCCCAGTGCTGTTTGGGGTCGCGGTAGGCCACCAGCCAAGCTTGTTCAACGGTATCACTGGCTTGGTAAGGCAGGGTCCAATCGCGCTGGATGTGCGAATCGGGTACAGCTAGACCGCGTCGTGCCAATAGTTTGAGAGCTTCGTCATAAAGTGAAGGCGCTTCAAACGCAGCCTGCACCTGTGCCTGTAGGTCGGCCCGGTGTGCGTGGGGTTTGAGCATGGTGGCATTTTTGTTTCCTAAAGCGAATTCGATACAGCGGTATTGCGCGCTCTGGAAACCGCTTGACTGTGCTAAGTAGGGGCGAATCGCGCTGTACTCGGGCGGCGTCATGGTCGCCAGTACGTCCCACGCTGTGACCAGCTGACCCATGATGCGGCTGACTCGCGCAAGCATTTTGAAAGCGCTGTGCAGGTCGTCCGTGGCCACGCAGCGCATGGCGGCGTGCAGCTCATGCAGCATCAGCTTCATCCACAGCTCGCTGGTCTGGTGCTGGATGATGAAAAGCATCTCGTTGTGGTCGGGCGAAAGCGGCTTTTGCGCGTTCAAAATCGCATCCAGCTGTAGATAATCGCCGTAGCTCATGTCCTGGCTGAAATCCAGCTGCGCGCCGTGCTGCGCTGGGTCGGGTGGGGTGTAGGGGCAGCCGCTCATTCAGGTCACCGCGTGTTTCTGGTTGAATTCGGGGCGTTTCCATTCTTCTGAGACCAGGACTTGGCGCAAATGTTCAACTGCATGCCAGACATCTTCAAACCCGACATACAGCGGCGTGAGGCCAAAGCGCATGATGTCTTTGTGCACTTGACCGTCGCCAGCCCGGTAGTCGCCGATCACGCCGCGGGCGATCAAGGCTTGCACGATGGCAAAAGCTCCGGAATCGCCGCCCAACCCTGCGCGATGTTCTCGTGTCAGGCAGACCTGCGACCCGCGTTTTTCATGAGCCAGCGGCGTCGCCAGACCAATCCCGAAGTCAGCACAGCGTTCTTCAACCAAAGCAATGAACAAATCTGTCAACGCCAGCGATTTTTCACGCAGCGCAGCCATGCCGCCCAGCGCCTCGGCGGCCATGAACACGTCCAGCCCGCAGTCCAGCGCCGCCATGTTGATGATGGGCTGAGTGCCGCACAAATAGCGGTTTACGCCGGGGGCGGGGCGGTAGTCGGGGGTGAACGCAAACGGTGTGGCGTGTCCCCACCAGCCGGCCAGCGGCTGCCAGAAACGCTCGGCGTGTTTTGGGTTGACCCACACAAACGCCGGCGCACCGGGGCCGCCGTTGAGGTATTTGTAGCCGCAGCCGATGGCAAAGTCGGCTTTGGCACTGGTCAAATCAACGGGAACAGCTCCTGCACTGTGTGCCAAGTCCCACACGGTCAGGATGCCGGCGGCGTGTGCGGCATGGGTCACGGCGTCCATGTCGTGCATTGCGCCGGTTCGGTAATTGACGTGGGTGAGCATCAAAATCGCCACATCGGCAGTCAAAGACGCGGTAATCTCGTCCGGCTCCACCAGTTTCAGGCTGTAGCCGCGCTCCTGGCACAGCGCTTCGGCGATGTACAGGTCGGTCGGGAAGTTGCTGCGCTCGCTGACGATCAGTTTGCGGCTGGGTGCGTCGGCGGCGACGATATTGAGTGCGGCGCTGAGTACTTTGTACAGGTTGATCGAGGTGGTGTCGGTGGCGACGACCTCACCGGCGTTCGCGCCAATCAGTCGGGCGATTTTGTTGCCGGCTTTTTGCGGCGACTCAAACCAGCCGGCGGTGTTCCAGCTGCGGATCAGACCCACGCCCCATTCCTGCGTCACCACTTCGGCGACACGGGCGGCGGTGGCTTTGGGTAGCACGCCCAGCGAGTTGCCGTCAAGGTAGATCACGCCGGGCGGCAGGGAGAAGTGGTCTTTGAGTGAGCGTAAAGGGTCGTTTGAATCGCGTTCTTGGCAGTGGGCTAGAGTAGTCATAAAGGTGCTTATAAGGTTCTGTCGAAGTGAGTCTTAGAAGGTATCATTGCTAATATCGGCGTGGTGTCGGTTTAAACCAACAAGTCGCCAACAAATCGCCAACGAAAAATCTTGAAAGTTAAAGTTCAACATGACGCAATTTGCCGCTTTTCCCAGCAACCGTCCTCGTCGCCTGCGCCGCGATGCGTTTACCCGTAATTTGGTGCGTGAACATGCCGTCACTGCCAACGATTTGATCTACCCCGTCTTTGTGCTGGATGGCCAAAACCGCCGTGAAGTCGTCAAATCCATGCCTGGCGTCGAACGCGTGAGCCTGGATTTGTTGCTGCCTGTCGCCGAAGAGTGCGTGAAACTGGGCATCCCCGTGATGGCGCTATTCCCCGTGATTGACGCGAGTTTGAAAACTCCTGATGGCAAAGAAGCCTTCAACCCCGGCGGCTTGGTGCCGCGTGTGGTGCGTGAATTGAAAAAGCGTTTTCCCGAATTAGGCGTGATGACCGACGTGGCGCTAGACCCTTTCACCAGCCACGGCCAAGACGGATTGCTAGACCCAAACCCGTCAGAGAACAACTACATCATGAACGATGCCACGGTTGAGGCGTTATGTAAGCAAGCGCTCACTCAGGCGCAAGCAGGTGTGGATATTGTTGCCCCTAGCGATATGATGGATGGCCGCATCGGAGCGATTCGCCGTACGCTGGAGACCAATGGCTTCATCCACACCCGCATCATGGCCTACAGTGCCAAGTACGCGTCGGCGTTTTATGGCCCGTTTCGAGATGCCGTGGGCTCAGCAGCCAACTTGGGCACGGCCAATAAAAAAGTATACCAAATGGACCCCGGTAATAGCGATGAGGCCCTGCGTGAAGTGGCGCTGGATATCACCGAGGGTGCGGACATGGTGATGGTCAAGCCCGGCATGCCTTACTTAGATATCGTGCGCCGCGTTAAAGACGAATTCAAAGTGCCGACGTTTGCCTACCAAGTCAGCGGCGAATATGCCATGCTCAAAGCCGCCGCACAAAATGGCTGGTTGGATCATGATGCTGTGATGATGGAAAGCCTGCTGGCTTTTAAACGCGCCGGTGCAGATGGCATCTTGACATATTTTGCACGGGATGCAGCGCGATTAATCCGCCAATAACATTTCGCCAAAACCGAACAGAAATCAAACCGCAAAACATATGCAAATCGTCATCTTTACCCAAGGCAGCTTGCAGTTTGTAGATCAACTGCCTAGCAGCCCGCCTAGCGACGGTTTTGTGTGGGTGTTTACTGACCGTGAAACGATGCAGACGGATTTACCAGCTTTGCAGACTCTGGCACAGCAAGTAGGCGGCTCGACCATGTTAGATTTGCATTGCCAAGATTTGGCCTCTGCCGTACACCCGTCGCATTACGATTACACCTCTGTTTACGACTTGATCATCTTTCGCCGCTTGGCAACGCAGACAGAGATGCGCGCTGAGGCTGAGCATGAAGCCGCGATTGAAGCCTGCCACGGACAGGGCGGGAAGCCGCGCATCAAGCCGAATAATATGCTTCCTGGACTGAGCCGTATCAGCTCAAAGGCTGTAGGTTTTGCGGTGTTTGACCGCTTGCTGATCAGCATACATCCGCGTGATTGTTATTCGGCGAAAAGCTTTATTCAACGATTTTTAGCCGATGCCAGCTCTGGCTTGGATGCTGCGAATGCGCGTAATCGTATTCCCACCAATCCTGTCGATTTGGTGCTGCGCATGGTCAATGCCATGGTGGACAGCTATTTAGATTTGCGCAAAGAACTAACAGTTCAACTCGATAACTGGCAAACCGAGCTGCTAAAACCCCATTCCCGATTTAACAACTGGTCTGCGCTCACCGGCATTCGCAGCCAGTTGCACACGTTAGAAGACTTGTGTGAAGAGCAGCATGATGCCATGCAAGAATGGCTAGACACCTTGCGCGAGCAACCTTTGATTGCTGATGCCATGAGTACCATTAGCTCGGCAAGCCCAGTGATCAACCAATCAGAGCATGACGCTTTGATTGCTCGCGCCAGAGATGTGATTGAGCACATTGAGCGTGTGGTGCACCACGTGCGGCGCTTGGAGCAATCGGCAGAATCGGCGATTCAAATCTACTTTGGTGCGCAAGGTAATCGCACCAACGACATCATGCGAACCTTGACCGCACTGACGGCGATTTTCTTGCCCTTGAACTTAATTACTGGCTTCTTCGGTATGAATTTTGAGACTTTCCCCCTCATTCATAACAAAAACGCGCTGTGGTGGACCATGGGCGTGATGGTGCTCATCGCCATCACGATGGGTGTGGTGTTTTGGCGCAAACGCTACCTAGCGCGAACGGGTCGATGAATCGATTTCAACTGAATAAAATACAAGAGAATGAATCAATGACACATAAAAAAGTTGTTTTAATCACGGGCGCTTCACGCGGGATTGGGGCAGCAGCAGCTTTGCTTTGCGCTAAGCACGATTGGGCTGTCGCAGTGAATTACGTGAATAACTCCTTGGCTGCCGACGAAGTGGTGCGGCAAATCCGCGCTGCTGGCGGCACGGCCATGACGGTGCAGGCCGATGTGGCTGTCGAAGCACAAGTGTTGCGCTTGTTTGAAACCGTTGATGCAAAGCTGGGCCGCATCAGCGGTTTGGTCAATAACGCAGGTGTGGTCGATATGCCCTCACGCGTTGACGCCATGACGGTGGAGCGCTTAACCCGCATGTGGACGACCAATATCACCAGCGGCTTTGTTTGTGCACGTGAAGCCGTCAAGCGCATGAGCACTAAGTACGGCGGCGTGGGAGGCAGCATTGTTAATTTGTCCAGCGCGGCGGTACGCATTGGCTCTCCTGGGCAATATGTAGATTACGCGGCCAGCAAGGCAGCGATTGACACTTTCACCATGGGTTTGGCCAAGGAAGTAGCGCTGGAGGGCATTCGCGTCAATGCTGTGCGCCCTGGCATCATCGACACCGATATTCACGCCTCTGGTGGTTTGCCAGACCGAGTAGCTCAAGTAGCGCCTTTGGTGCCTATGCACCGCGCCGGTACAGCGCACGAAGTGGCCGAAGCCATTGTTTGGCTACTGTCAGAATCGTCAAGCTACACGACAGGTTCTATTGTTGATGTAACAGGAGGTCGTTGATGGCTATGGACTTAAAACCGCTAGTGACCTTGCTGGCCATCGTTAACCCATTGGCTTGCGTGCCATTCTTTATTCATTACACACAAAACTTTTCGAAGCAACAACGCAAACACACCATCCTTGTCGCCTCGTTCAGTGCATTTGTGGTGATTGCGGTTAGTGCGCTTTTGGGTTTAGAGATATTGGGATTTTTTGGTATTTCATTAGCCAGTTTTCAAGTGGGCGGTGGTTTGTTGTTGATGACCTCGGCATTAAGCATGCTGAACGCGCAGCCCGCTGATGCACGATCAAACCCAGATGAACTGCAAGAGGCCGAGGTCAAATCAGCCATCGGCGCGAGTATTGCTGTTGTGCCCTTAACCATCCCGCTATTAACCGGCCCCGCCACCATGTCTACGGTGGTGATTTACGCGGACAAGGCGCAAAGCTACGTCCAAATCCTCACCTTGGTGGGTTACGGCGTGGTGATTGGATTGGCTACAGCGCTTTGTTTTTCACTAGCGCAGCCCATAGCGAAGTTTTTAGGGAAAACGGGTATCAACATCATGACCCGGTTGATGGGCTTGATTTTGACGGCGCTGGCAGTCGAGCTGATTGCAGAGGGGCTGCACAAGATTTTTCCGATTCTAGGTCGCTAAAACTACTCTTTAGAAAGCACAAAAATGAGTGAAACCGCACAAGCCTCCTTGTCTGAACTGTTGATTGAACAACGCGGCGCAGTACTTTGGCTCGCCATCAACCGCGAAGCGCGGCGCAACGCAATGAGCCACAGCGTGCTGGCGGGGTTGCAGCAAGCCATTGACGCAGCGCAGACCAACCGCAGCATTTTGGCCATTGTCATCACCGGTGCAGGCAGTAAAGCCTTCTGCGCCGGGGCTGATTTGCAGTCCGTCAACGCATTTACCACCGATTATTCAGATCCCACTGGCCACTTGGCACGCGTGCTGCGCAGCGCCAAAGCCAGCCATATTCCTCTCATCGCGCGCGTCAACGGTGCTTGCATGGCTGGCGGCATGGGGCTGATGGCGATGTGCGACATGGCTGTTAGCACGCCAGAAGCTGTGTTTGGCCTGCCTGAAGTCAAAGTTGGCGTCTTCCCCGCACAAGTGCTTGCGGTGTTGCAGCATTTGATTCCTAAGCGCAAATTGGCTGAAATGTGCATCACGGGTGAGCCGATCACTTCTGCGCAGGCGCTGGAAATTGGGCTGATCAACTACGTCAGCGACGAATCAGGCTTAGAAAGCTTGGACAGCAAGCTGCAATGGCTGCTAGACCGCATACTGGACAAATCACCAGCTGCCATTCGCCGTGGTTTGTACACCATGAAAAAGGTGGAAGCGATGTCGTTTGAAGAGGCGATGTCGTTTTGCGAGAGCCAAATCGCCCTATTCACATTGACGGAAGACGCTAAAGAGGGCCAAAAAGCCTTTCAAGAGAAACGAAAGCCGCAGTGGGCGGGGAAATAGAGCTGTAAAACGAGCCAAAGATAGCTTTTGTTAGCTATTTATTTGATAGCTGCTAAGGCAATAAATATGCGGGCTACAGGCCTATTTCATATTGAAAATCACTACTGTCCGGTATTTTCAGAACAAATCTAACTGCGAGCTAATCAGCCGGTTTTCTAAGTCGGGCAAAGCATTTTTGACCATCTGCTGCAAAGAGACTCTCTCAAACATATTGACCTCCACTAGCTGCAGAAATAGCTGAAGCGGCAGCTCTAGTTTGAGTTCTTTTCTTGCGATGAGTGCCAGCAAGTAGACACACACCGCAATCCAAATCTGCGACTTCACGGCATTGAGCGAGTTGCCGTAGAAATGCTTGATGCACAAGTTCTGCTTCAGCCACTTGAAGAACAACTCAATCTGCCAGCGCTGCTTGTAAATGGCAGCTATCGTGTGCGCGGGCAAGTCAAATCGGTTGGTCAGAAAGATCAAATGCAAGCCGCTGTCACGGTCAAAGAAGCGGATCCTGCGAAGCGACTGCGGGTAGCCCCGCTTGGGTGCGGGGTTGACCAAACCAATGGTTTGGTCTCTCAGAACACCCAAACGGTTATCCACAGCACGCCAATCTGAACAACTGTAGTTCATATTCTCCTTTGCACGCACCACAAAGCTACAACCGCGCTGAACCAAGCCAAACAAACGCTTGAAGTCAATGTAGCCACGGTCTAACACCACAATCGCCCCACTGGGCAAGTGCAGCTGGTCAAGCATGGCAGAGTCAGCCACTTTAGCCGTGGTGATACACAAGAACACAGGAATAGCACCACGCAGATCAACCACGGTATGTGCTTTGAGCGCTGCCTTGGTGCTTCTGAAGTCAGCCCAAGGAAACAAGCTCAGGCACAGGTCAATGACGGTGGAGTCCATCGCATACAAAGGCTCTTTGAGACCTAGCACCAAGCTGTCCTAGCTGTGCAGCGCCAATGCGTTGGTGATTAAACGCTTGCCCAAAGCTTCAAAGAGTCGCCAGTCCCGTCGCTCGTTGGCATCAGCCAGTGTGGAGCGGCTGAGCTTGTGGCGAAGACCGACATGGTAGAGCTTTGTGCTGTGCGAGTTCAAGCAGGCCACCAAGTCCCGAAGGCCGTCACGGCGGGTGAGTTGGGCGTAGCTCATCGCCACAAAGTGAGACCAAGCAGTGAAGCTGTGCGTGCCGTGATTGGCGGCGTATTTGCGCACCAGATACTCAAAGTGTTTGAGCGGCACAAAGCTCAGAAGTTGTGCGAAGACGCTGCTTTGTAGATTCATAAGATGACCTGCAAAATGCAGATCACCTTAACCTCGATTCAAACTCGTTTGACGATCGCCCCACTCGAAATAATCATGTAAGTCGTTGTCGTATATGAAATATTTAGTATTTCTAGTGGAAAATACCGGACAGTAGTGATTGAAAATTTATCAATATAGTAGTCACTGACTCACTCTGCTCAGCGCTAAATCCACCATGGTCATAACCTGCTCTTGCGCGTTATCCATGAACTTGGGATGAAGTTCTAAACCGCACAGGGTTTGGCTTTGCATGATGGACGCTAGCCCGTGCAGGGTTGACCACACGAACATAGCCGCCGTATCTATAGACTCTGCAGCGTTTGTGGACTGGGCAAAAAGCGGTTGTAGCGCTTGGCGCAGCACGTCAAATGAATATCTAGCATCTGCCAGCATCTCTGGCTGCGCGGCAGCTTCGGGCCACGGCGTGCCAAACATCAAGCGGTATTCCAACGGGTTTTGCAGCGCAAACTGTAAGTAGCTGATGCCTAAGGCATGGATATCTTGTTTTGTGTCTGCCGATCGGGTACGAGCTTTTAGCGCATCACTAAACCGTACAAAACAGCGACGAATCACCTCTGCCAACAAATGGTCGCGGCTGGCGTAATGTTTGTACGGCGCTTGATGCGACACATTGAGCTTACGCGCCACATCGCGCAAACTGAGCTTCTCAACGCCATGCTCGGCAATCACCGCATGCGCGGCAGTGACGCAGGCGTCTTTCAAATCTAAAGGTGGTGAAGCTGTTGCCATCAAGCCATTTTAACTCTATTCAAATTTTAGGTTGACAGCGTCTACCAAGACAGATAAAATAGTTGACACTGTCTACCTGATTTTTCAGGCAACTGCAGAAACAGCTTAAAACCTAACGTACTCAATCATGAAAACTAGCAATTTCTACCAAAATCTAACCCAGCAGGTAAAACAAGCGGATGCCAGCTCAGCGTGGCTCAAGCGCAGTGCTTACATCACGGCAGGTTTGCTGGTCGTTTGTGCCGTGGCGTATTTGTTTGATACCCGTACGGTCAACGACATCAACGTTTGGATCAAGCCGAACAAATTTAATACGTCGTTACTCATGCAATTGCTCACCGTGTTGTGGCTGTGGCAGTTGGTTGAGCCTGCCAAGCGGGCGACGAAGTTTTCAGTGCGCTTGATGGCGACATTGGCTATCAGCGGGTTGATTGAGATTTTCTACATCGCCTTTCAGTCCGCCCGTGGGCGGGCATCGCATTTCAACAGCCAAACCGCGTGGGAAGCATTCATGTACACCGGCGTGATGGGCACGGCTGCCGTGGTTTTGGTGCTGACCACCTCAATCGCGGGCTATATGATTTGGAAACATGCCAGTGCTGAAACCCGTCAAAACCCAGGAAGCCAAGGTTTGTATTGGGGTGCAGCGCTAGGCTTGTTTTTAGGTGGCATTGCCACGCTTATCACCGCCAGCGCCTTGGCCTCAGGTCAAATTGCTGGGTCAGGTCACTGGGTGGGTGGTGTTCGCAGTGATTTGGGTGGCCTGCCCATTTTGGGCTGGAGCACGACAGGCGGTGACCTGCGCGTGCCGCACTTTTTTGCTACCCATTTGATGCAGGCTTTGCCCATCGCTGGACTATTGGCGGATAAATTATTCCCGTCTAACGCCAAATTGCTAGTCTGGCTGGCCAGTGCTGCTGGGTTGGGGGTAGTAGCGCTTACTTTTGCACAAGCGGCTAGCGGCCAGCCATTCGTGTAGCGCTATTTATCTGCACAAGCTATCTGGCCAATCAGCTATATATTTCATAGCTGTTTAGGCAGTAAATGCGCTGGCTACAGACCATTTTATGTTTATATCAAAACGTCACCGGCAGGCCGCTTTTGTAGCTGGCTGTGGCTGCATCAGCCAGTTTTTGCGCGGCCACGCCGTCTGCAATGGTGGTTTTGAAGGTGCCGCCAGACTGCAAAGTTTCGAAGAAATGGGCGATTTCTAGGCGGTACGCTGCTGCGTAGCGCTGCAAAAAGAAGGCTTCTGGCTTGTCAGCATGGATGCCGTTGGCGTTCCACTGCACCACTTCAGTGGGGGTGTGGTTGCCGCATTGCAAAAGCCCAAGCGAGCCCATGACTTCAAAGCGCTGGTCGTAGCCGTAGGCAGCGCGGCGGCTGGTGTTGATTTGGCACAAGCGGCCTTTGCGGGTGCGAATGGTCACAGCAGTGCTGTCCACATCGCCTGTGGCGGTGATGGTGGGGTCAGTCAGCACCGAGCCGGTGGCGCTCAACCACTCAGCTTCGTCGCCGTCGGCGCACAAAATCCAGCGGAAAACGTCAAAATCGTGAATCAGCATGTCGCGAAAGATGCCGCCAGAGGCTTTGATGTACTCGGCAGGCGGTGCTCCTGGGTCGCGGCTGGTGATGATGAGCATTTCTGGTGAGCCAATCTCACCCGCAGCCAAGCGG
>Ga0114940_10000364_pt1 | contig 22889 bp, 19 predicted proteins | sample ColdCreekSource_FD_87195 | JGI IMG/M metagenome (GOLD analysis project Ga0114940, IMG submission 87195) | Groundwater microbial communities from Cold Creek, Nevada to study Microbial Dark Matter (Phase II) - Cold Creek Source | ecosystem: Environmental > Aquatic > Deep subsurface > Groundwater ... | reverse complement strand
TGTATGCCACCCAAGCCACGGTTAAATTGCGCCAAACATGCTCGGGCAGCGTCATTTGTGCGCCCAGCATGGTTTTGAGGAAGTTCTTTTTGTACACCCACAGCGCAATACCCAAAGCCAGCGACATGAATGTGTAAAGCACGGTGGGTTTGATTTTGATGAAGCGCTCGTCGTGGAAACCCAGTGTCATCGCGCCAAAACCTAAAACCAAGCCTAAGGTGACTTTGTGCATAGTGGCCAATTTGCCGTCTAACTTGTACAAAATTGCCATTTGAACAACGGTGGCCGCCATGATGACGGCTGTCGCTGTGTAGATGTCGTAGGTTTTGTAGGCGACAAAAAACAGCAGAATGGGCAGGAAATCGAGTATTTGCTTCATAGCGGGGCATTATCTCCTGCTTTATCCCTTGCTTTGAAGTTCAAAGAAGCAGAGTTCATGCAATAGCGCTGCCCAGTTGGTGCAGGGCCGTCTGGGAAGACGTGCCCTAAGTGTGCGCCGCAGTCTGCGCAGTGCACTTCAGTGCGTTTCGTCCACAGCAAACCATCTACTTTCGTGCCAATAGCAGCGGCGTTCAAAGGTGCGTAGTAACTTGGCCAGCCCGTGCCGCTATCGTATTTGGTTGCAGAGTCAAATAAGTCTTTGCCACAGCAGACGCAAGCGTAGATACCGCTTTGCTTGTTATCGGCGTATTTGCCTGTGAATGCGCGTTCAGTGGCTTCGTGGCGGGTGACGTCGAAGGCCAAAGCTTCGGCGGAGCCGGCTTTTTGGCGTTCAGACAGCAGAGCTCTCCATTCGGCGTCGGTTTTTTGAATTGGGTAAGTCATAAAGGCCTTTAAATTTATTCGAAATAATCTATGAATCGAAATTCAGCAATTCCCCTTCATTTGAAGGGGTGCCCAGAGGGCGGGGTAGTTCTTCGTCGCGTTACAGCTACCCCGTCGCTTCGCGCCACCCCTTCTAAAGAAGGGGAATTTAATGCACTTCAAGAAGAGCAACTGATTTCAATATCCGCAGCCCAATCAGGCGGTAATTCAGCGAAACGTTCAAATCCAACATGCTCGTCATATGGGGATTGCAGCAGCTTTAACAAGGTTTCGACCTCGCTGAAGTCTTTAAGTTTCGCTTGTCGAATAGCTTGTTCGCCTAAATAGTTGCGTAAAACGTATTTAGGGTTGATTTTTAGCATTAAATTAGGCTCTGGCCTATGTATTTGTTGCCTAAATAGCTCTGAATATTGTAGCATCCAAGCATCAAATTCTGCCCTGTCAATGAACATATCACGCACCAAGTCAGTGGATTTTCCGTTCATAACTTCACTTAAATTGCGCCAAAACAGTGTGTAGTCCACTTTGTCTTGTGCAAGTAGCTTTTGGATGGTTTCAACCAAAGCGCGGTCACCTTCAAAAGCTTTTTCGGGTTCAGTAAAGCCCAATTTAGCCCGCATTTGCGTCATCAAAGAGTTGGGGAAAGCGGTTTTGTAAGGTTCTAGTGCGGCTAAGGCGAGTTCTTGGTCTTCAATCAGCGGCAGCAAAGCTTGACCCAAGCAAAACAAGTTCCAGTAAGCCACATTAGGTTGTTTGTTGTAGGCGTATCGCCCCAAGCTGTCGGTGTGGTTACAAATATGGTCTGGGTTGAAGGCGTCTAGGAATTGGAAGGGGCCGTAATCTAGGGTTAACCCCAGGATGCTCATGTTGTCCGTGTTCATCACGCCGTGACAAAAGCCGACAGCTTGCCATTTGGCGACCATCTCGGCAGTGCGCAGACTGACCGCGTCCAAAAGCGCGGCGTAGGGGTTGCCAGCGTACTTGGCTGAATCTCGGCATGCTGGGTAGAGGTTATCGATGACGAAATCTGCCAACTGCTTCAGCTCAGCGTGCAGGTTGTTGTGCGAAAAGTGCTCAAACTGCCCAAATCGAATGAAACTCGGTGAGGTGCGGGTGACGACGGCTGCAGACTCCAAGGTTTCGCGGTAAATGGGGGCATCTGAACCCGTCACACACAGTGCGCGTGTCGTTGCGATACCTAGGCCGTGCATGGCTTCGGAACATAAAAATTCACGAATCGAGCTGCGCAGCACAGCGCGGCCGTCGCCACCGCGCGAGTAGGGCGTTCTGCCCGCGCCTTTGAGTTGAAGTTCAATTCCATTTTTGAATTGCCCTAAGCTCAAGGCTCGTCCATCGCCCAATTGACCCGCCCATTGACCAAATTGGTGGCCGCTGTAAACGCTGGCAGTGGGTTGCAAACCGACAGGAACGTTGTTACCAGTGAGGGTTTCCAATACTTCGTGACTGCGCATCCATTCGTCACTTAACCCAAGCTCCCGTGCCAATGCAGCGTTGCGGCAAACCCAGTAGGGCGCAGGTAGGGCTTGTGGCTGAACGTGCGTTTGAAAAGCATCACCAAGTGATGAATACCTTGCTGGGTTGAGGGTAGTGCCTTGTAATTGAATTGTCATGTCATGAATTTTTACATCTATCTTTACAAAGTGAAGCCAGCTAAAGTCAACCCAGATCGATGATTTTGGGTTAATGTGGATGTACTAAAAGCGTATTTAAGGAGTTTGTTATGTCGCGTCTTCACAAAGTTGGAATTTTAAGTGGTTTAGCCACTGCTGCCGTTGTCCTTACGGGCTGTGTTGTTGCTCCCGCACCTTACTATCAGTCACGCGTGGCTGTGGTTCAACCTGGCGTGTCTGTGAGTGCCAATGTGGAGTATGTTCAAACCGCGCCACCAGCTGAGCAAGCAGAGGTTGTTACTGTGTCGCCTGGCGTTGGTTATATTTGGACGCCTGGGCTTTGGTATTGGTCTGGCGGCAGGCATGTTTGGCGTGCTGGTGTTTGGACGCGCCCACCGGCAGGTTATAACTCCTGGAATCGCGGTGGTTGGTATCACACGCCAGGTCGCGGCTGGTATCACAGTGGCGGTCACTGGCGTTGAGTTAAACGCATAAATCGCTAAGGGTAATTTCTTTAGGAAGTTATCTTTTTTTGAGTGATACTATTCGTTAGATTCTTGTTCAATAAAGTCTATAGCGAGGAGTATCACGATGTTGGGTTTGATGCAAAATCAGCCGCTGCTGATTTCAAGTTTGATCGAGTTTGCGGAACGTCACCATAGCGATGGTGAGATTGTTTCGCGTCGTGTAGAGGGCGATATTCATCGCTATACCTACAAAGATTTGGCTCTTCGTTCGCGCCAAGTTGCCAATGCTTTAGATGGCTTGAACATCGGCTTCAGCGACCGTGTTGCAACACTCGCGTGGAACGGTTACCGCCACATGGAAATTTACTTTGGTGTGAGTGGTTCGGGGCGCGTGCTGCATACCTTGAACCCGCGTTTGCACCCTGACCAAGTGGTTTGGATTGCGAACCATGCCGAAGACCAAGTGCTGTGTTTTGATGCCAGTTTTTTACCCATTGTTCAAGCTGTGCACGCGCGTTGCACCACCATCAAACATTACGTGATGCTGTGCGATGCAGACAAGCTGCCGCAAGATTCTGGCATCCCCAATTTAATCAGCTATGAAGCTTGGATTGGCAAACAAAGCGCTAACTACACATGGCCAATGTTTGATGAAAACTCGGCTTCTAGCATGTGCTACACCAGTGGTACAACGGGTAACCCCAAGGCCGCGTTGTATAGCCACCGCTCCACGGTCTTGCATGCGTATGCTGCTGCCTTGCCAGATGTGATGAACTTGAGTGCGCGTGACAGTGTCCTACCCGTGGTGCCGATGTTTCACGTCAACGCTTGGGGGATCCCATACAGCGCTGCGTTGACGGGGTGTAAATTAGTTTTCCCAGGTCCTGCGATGGATGGCAAATCTATTTACGACTTACTGGAATCAGAAAAAGTGACATTCGCTGCAGGTGTGCCAACGGTTTGGCAAATGTTGCTCGGTCACATGCAAGCCAATGGCTTACGGTTTAGCACTGTGAATCGGACAGTGATTGGCGGCTCTGCTTGCCCACCCGCGATGATCAATGCGTTTAACGACGATTACGGCGTTGACGTTTTGCACGCATGGGGAATGACTGAAATGTCACCCCTGGGGACTCTTTGTACATTGAAAAATAAACATCTCTTGCTTTCAAAAGAAGAGCAAATGAAGATTCGTTTGAAACAAGGTCGTGCGATTTATGGCATGGACATGAAAATCGTCGACGAAGCTGGCAAAGAATTGCCCCATGACGGCAAAGCGTTCGGTGATTTACTGGTCAAAGGGTCGTGGATTGTGGCTGAGTACTTCAAGCAAAGTCAAGAGCCTTCAGCAAAAAGCCCATTGGTTGACGGCTGGTTTCCAACAGGAGATGTTGCGACGATTGATCCTGACGGTTATATGCAAATCACCGATCGAAGTAAAGATGTCATCAAGTCCGGTGGTGAGTGGATCAGCTCCATTGACATTGAAAACATTGCTGTTGCGCATCCTGCTGTGGCGATGGCTGCTTGCATTGGTGTCTACCATCCCAAATGGGATGAACGACCGATTATTGCGGTTGTCAAAAAACCAGGATCGGATGTTTCACGCGAATCACTGATTGCTTTTTACGAAGGCAAAACCGCAAAATGGCAAATTCCAGATGATGTCGTTTTTGTAGACGCGATTCCTTTAGGTGCAACTGGAAAAATGTTAAAAACCAAATTGCGGGAAACTTTGAAGGACTACAAACTTCCTCAAAGTTAGTTGTACTTTTAGTCGCATTGGCGATAGTTCTAGGGCAATCCCTGAGACTGAATTTCAAAATAAGAGTTAATCTTCTGCTTGTACTTTTTAAATGGAGTGAATATGAAATTTGCATTGAAAGCGGTGACGGCAAGCGTAGTTTTGTTGACCAGTGGTTTGGTATTTGCACAAGCAGCTAAGCCGGCTGCAAAACCTGCGGCTGCAGCTGCGCCCACAGTGGCGGCGGCACCTTCGGAAACAAAAGGTCAAACCGTCAAAATCGCCATGATTGAGGGACTTTCTGGCGCGTTTGCCAATGTGGGCCAAAACCAACTCAAAAGCTATCAGTTCGTAGCCGAGCGTTTGGCTGGTGCTAAAAACCCAGCAGGTGTGAATTTTGAATTCGTTGCGTTTGATAACAAGGGTTCACCTCAAGAAGCGCTTAATCAACTGAAAGCTGCTATTGATCAAGGCTTTCGCTATGTGACGCAGGGCAACAGCTCTGCAGTTGCTGGTGCTTTGTCTGATGCTATCAGCAAACACAATGAGCGCAATCCTGGCAAGGAAGTGGTCTATCTCAATTATGCTGCGGTTGATCCTGCATTGACCAACGAGCGTTGCAGTTTCTGGCATTTCCGTTTAGATGCAGATACTTCTATGAAAATGGAAGCGCTCACTAGTTTTGTTAAGGACGAGGCTAAAGTGAAGAGCGTGTATTTGATTAATCAAAATTACGCACATGGTCAGCAGGTCGCCAAGTATTTCAAAGAAGGCATTGCACGCAAACGTCCTGATGTGAAGATTGTCGGCGAAGACTTGCATCCGATTGCGCAGGTTAAAGACTTCTCTCCTTATGTTGCCAAGATCAAAGCTGCCGGTGCAGATGCTATCGTTACGGGTAACTGGGGTACCGATATGACTCTGCTCGTCAAGGCTTTGAACGATGCGGGCATGAAGTTGCCACTGTATGCTTACTATGCGGGTGTATCAGGCACGCCAACAGCGTTGGCGCAAGGCAAAGACATGAATGTGAGTCAAGTGGCAATCAGTCACTCTAATTTCACCGGAGAATTGCGCCAGCTGCGTAACGATTTCAAAACAAAATTCAATGATGATTATTACACTTTTCAGACATATTTAGCCGTATCTATGCTGGCACAAGGTGTTGCAAATGCTAAAAGCATTGATCCTGTAAAAGTAGCTTTCGCTATGGAGGATATGACATTCAAGGGCATCAGCGGTGAGGCGAAAATGCGTAAATCTGATCATCAGTTGCAGCAACACATTTACATCAGTAAATGGACAAAGGCGACGGCTAAAGATCCGTACAGTGAAGAAAACACTGGTTTTAATTTTGCTGTAGTCAAAGCTTTGGAGCCTTATGTTTCATCTACACCTACTTCTTGCCAAATGAAACGCCCTTCTTGATGGTTAACGGCTTAGCTGCAGAAATGCAGCTTGGTTTCAATCTATAAATGGGGCACTTACGTGCTCCATTTTTTTTACTGAATATAGATATGGAATTTTTTACCAATTCTCTTCTCAATGGCATTAGCTATGGCTTGTTGCTATTTATGCTCAGTTCGGGCTTGACCCTGATTTTTAGCATGATGGGTGTGCTCAATTTTGCACACGCTAGTTTTTACATGTTGGGTGCTTTCTTTGCATACACGATTACTCAGTTTTTGGGGTTTTGGGTTGCGCTGTTTATTGCTCCTTTGGTGGTGGGAATAGTAGGAGCGGGATTTGAGCGCTATTTTTTACGTAAAGTGCATCCGTTTGGACATGTGCCAGAGTTGTTGATTACATTTGGTTTGGCGTTCATTTTGTTGGAATTGGTGCAGTTGGTTTGGGGGCGTGCATCTTTGGATTATCGAATTCCTGCAGCCTTAGATGGTCCGTTGTTTACATTGTTTGGGACGCAGTTCCCCAAATATCGTGCTTTCATGATGTTTGTAGCTTTGATGATGTTGCTATCAATTTGGTTGCTTTTGACCAGAACACGAATAGGCTTGGTGATTCAAGCGGCGCTGACACATCCTGAAACAGCACAAGCACTTGGCCACAATGTGCCACGAGTTTTCATGCTGGTGTTTGGCGGTGGTGCAGCTTTAGCAGGACTTGCAGGTGTTATCGGTGGAAATGCGTTTGTGACGGAACCAGGCATGGCCGCTACTGTTGGCTCAATTATTTTTGTGGTAGTTGTGGTTGGTGGTTTGGGTTCATTGGGTGGTGCATTGCTTGCTTCACTGCTGATTGGTGTTGTGCAAACTTTTGCCGTGGGTATCGATGCTTCTCTAGTGGGCGCTGCTGCATCCCTAGGTGTAGCTGTTACATCGAGTACTTTTGGCTATGAACTTTTGTCTTTAAAAGTCAGCCAAGTTGCTCCCATCATGCCTTATTTATTTATGGTTTTAATTCTGATTTTTAGACCTAAAGGTCTCTTGGGCACGCGTGAGGGTTAAGCCATGTCAAATAGTATTGTTAAATTTAAACCACTAAACATTGGGCGAATTCTCGTTTGGGGGTTTTTTGCCTTGGTCTTATTATTAGCGCCATTACTTTTCACAAGCTCTCTGTCGCATACCATGCTGAGTCAGATGGGTATTTTTATCATCATCTGTTTGAGCTACAACATCTTGCTAGGCCAAGGTGGCATGTTGAGCTTTGGTCATGCGGTGTATTCTGGGCTTGGTGCTTTTATGGCTATCCATACGCTCAATATGATCAGTTCAGGTACATTGCCTCTACCCGTAAGTTTGGTACCGATTGTGGGAGGTCTGGCTGGCTTGGTGTTTGCTGCTATTTTTGGCTCGGTCACTGTAAAAAAAGCTGGCACACCATTTGCCATGATTACGCTTGGTATTGGTGAGTTAATTTGGGCGATGTCTTTGATGTTCCCGGGTTTCTTTGGAGGAGAAGGCGGTGTTAGCGGAAATAGAGTAACAGGTAGCTCACCCTTCGGGATTACTTTTGGTCCTCAAATCCAGCTGTACTATCTTATTGCGCTTTATACATTTGTGTGCACAGCGCTTATGTTTGCATTAACGCGTACGCCTTTGGGTCGCATGTTGAATGCCGTGCGTGACAACCCAGAACGCGTTGAGTTTGTCGGATACGACACCCAGCGGGTTAGGTACATTGCATTCATGATTGCAGGTTTTTTTGCTGGAATTGGTGGTGCCCTTGCAGCTTTAAATTTTGAAATTGTGACGTCAGAAAATGTCAGTGGTCCGCGTTCAGGCGTGTTCTTGTTGTTTACATTCCTAGGGGGTGCCACTTTCTTCTTTGGTGCCATTATTGGTGGCATCTTGTCCGTTTTGGCATTTGTGTTGTTCAGTGAGCTGACCAAAGCTTGGTTGCTTTATCTCGGCTTGCTATTTCTATTCATGGTGATGTATGCGCCGGGTGGCTTCGCCAGCTTGATTATGATGAATTTGCGTGTCGTTTCATACGGAAAATTTAAACCACTTATCGGTAAATATTGCGTACTGTTTGTTTCAGGGGTTGTAGCACTTCTTGGTTTGGCTGCCATGGTAGAAATGATTTATCACATGCAATTGAATCAAGCGTTGGGAGAAGGGCTTACCTTCTTAAACATTGGGTTGAATGTGAAAAGCGCAGCAAGCTGGGGTGGAGCCGTCGCAGTTATGTTAGTTGGCTCATTGATATTTGAGTTTACACGCCGTAAGTTTGCTGTTCAGTGGAGCACGATTCAAGAATTTATTGAAAATGAAATTAAAAGAAAGGAGTCACTATGAGCTCCTATGCATTGCAACTTAAAGATTTACGTAAAAGCTTTGGCAAGAGCGAAATAATTCGTGGCGTTAATTTGGATATTCCAGTCGGTGAGCGATTAGCCATCATTGGTCCTAATGGCGCTGGAAAATCGACATTATTTAATTTAATCAGTGGACGTTTTCCACCTACAAGTGGTGACGTGTTGCTCCATGGCCAAAAGATCAATGGTAAAAAACCATTTGAAATCAACCGCATGGGTTTATCACGTAGTTTTCAAATCACTAATATTTTTCCTAAATTAAGTGTTTTTGAAAATTTGAGGTGTAGTGTGCTGTGGAGTCTGGGTTACAAATATACGTTTTTAAAGTTTTTGGCTGATTTGGATGATGCCAATGCAAGAACTGAAGAGTTAATGTCGATGATCAAACTCGATAAAAAGCGTGATGTATTGGCAGCTAATTTGACATATGCTGAGCAGCGTGCTTTAGAAATTGGTGTCACCATTGGTGGTGGTGCTAGTGTCGTATTGTTAGATGAGCCAACTGCTGGTATGAGCAAAACAGAGACAACGCGCTTTATTAGTCTTATTAAAGAAGTCACAGTAGGGAAAACGCTCCTAACAGTGGAGCATGATATGGGTGTGGTTTTTGGTTTAGCCGACAAAATTGCAGTCGTCGTGTATGGTGAAGTGCTGGCTTATGACACGCCAGATGCAGTGCGCGCCAACCAGCGCGTGCAAGATGCCTATTTAGGTTCTGCTGTTGCGGATGAACAAGGAGCGCAGCATGCTTAACATCGAAAACCTTCACGCTTATTATGGCAAAAGTCATGTCTTGCATGGTGTTACTTTCGATGTGCAGCCTGGTGAAATTGTGGCCTTGTTAGGACGCAATGGTTCTGGACGATCAACGACAGCGAAGGCCATCATGGGTTTGGTCGACTGGCAAGGTAGTTTGTCGTGGAAGGGCGCTCCGCTTAATCATAAAAAGGCGTTTGAGATTGCACACTTGGGTATTGGTTATGTACCGGAAAACCGTGATATTTTTCCAAGCTTAACTGTGCGACAAAATTTACTTCTCGGTCAAAAAGGAACTGGCAAAGGCAGCAGATGGTCGTTTGATGACATGTTTGCGATGTTTCCCCGTCTTAAAGAGCGTGAACATACTGAAGCTGGTGTACTTTCAGGGGGTGAGCAGCAGATGTTGACGCTTTGTCGTACCTTGATGGGAGATCCTGATCTCATCATCATTGATGAGCCAACAGAAGGTTTAGCACCAAAAATTGTTGAGCTTGTTGGGAAATATCTCAAAACACTTCGTTCTAAAGGTGTTTCTGTATTGTTGATTGAGCAAAAGCTAACGATTGCGATGTCTATTTCTGATCGTGCTTTGGTCATGGGGCATGGCAGCATCGTTTTTTCGGGAACACCTGACTCTCTTAGAGAAAACGCAACTATTCGTAAAGAATGGCTAGAGGTTTAGTGATAATTTGAGGACTTGTCCCTACGGGGACTTTGAGAGTTGAAATTCAATAATTTCTCACTACAATAGTAAAAAAGAACGACCGTTCTATTTTGTTATATGCATAGCTTTTGAAGGAACATTTGCATGACAGCACAATATAAAGTCCATGGTAACGTGGCAATCATCACTTTAGATAACCCGCCAGTAAATGGTTTGGGTCTGGCCACTAGACAAGGTATTACTGACGGTCTAGCTCTGGCAAATCAAGATGCATCTGTGACTGCAATTGTGATTACTGGCGCTGGCAAGGCGTTTTCAGGTGGCGCAGACATCAAAGAATTTGGTAGCCCGAAAGCTTTGCAAGAGCCAAATTTATTAAGTGTTATTTTGGCGGTTGAAAATTCTTCAAAACCAGTGGTTGCTGCCATGCACACTGTAGCTATGGGTGGCGGCTTAGAGCTGGCTTTGGGTTGTCATTACCGTATTGCAGCACCAGGCTGTAGCATCGCTTTGCCTGAGGTGAAACTAGGTTTGGTTCCTGGCGCTGGCGGCACGCAGCGCTTACCCCGCGTGCTGGGCGTTGAAGCTGCTTTGAATATGATGGTTAGTGGCGAACCTGTTAAAAGTGAATTGTTGGCGCAATTACCAGGTCAAAAGCTGTTTGATAAGTTGTCAGCATCAGTAGAAACTTTAGCTGAAGAAGCGCTGGTCTTCGCGCAATCTGTTGCAGCCGTTCGACCTTTGCCCTTGGTGAGAAATTTGCCTTGCAAGCATCCTTTGGGTGACGCCTATTTTGGTTTTGCTGGCAACATGGTCAAAGGTATGTCTAAAAACTACCCTGCCCCCATGAAGTGCGTGGAAGCGGTGATTGCAGCTACCAAGCAAAAATTTGATGTTGGTATGCGTATTGAGCGTGATTTGTTTATTAATCTCATGCTTACGCCTGAAAGCAAAGCTCTTCGGCATATTTTTGTGGCGGATCGTGCCGCTTCAAAAATTCCTGATGTCCCTGCAGATACGCCTCAGCGTGCTATTAAATCGATAGCTGTTATCGGTGCGGGAACGATGGGTGGCGGTATCGCCATGAATTTCTTAAATGCGGGTATCCCAGTCAAAATGCTGGAAATGAAGCAAGACGCTTTGGATCGTGGAGTGGCTACCATTCGTAAAAATTACGAAGCACAGGTCAAAAAAGGCAAACTCAAGCAAGACAAGTACGACCAGCGCATGAGCTTGTTAAGCACAACACTGAGCTACGACGATTTAAAAGATGCCGACATGGTCATTGAGGCCGTGTTTGAAGAAATGGGTGTCAAAGAAGCGGTTTTCAAAGAGTTAGATCGGGTGATGAAGCCTGGCGCCATCTTGGCTAGCAACACATCAACCTTGGATTTGAATAAAATCGCAAGTTTTACCAAACGCCCGCAAGACGTGATTGGTACACACTTCTTTAGTCCTGCTAATGTGATGAAATTGCTTGAAGTTGTTCGCGGTGAACAAACGGCAAAAGACGTTTTAGCTACCGTCATGGCCTTGGGTAAAAAGATCAAGAAAACATCGGTCGTATCAGGTGTGTGCGATGGCTTCATTGGCAACCGCATGATCGAACAATATGGCCGCCAAGGTGGTTTCTTGTTAGACGAAGGTTGTACGCCAGCACAGGTTGACAAAGCCATGGAAAACTTTGGTTTTGCGATGGGGCCGTTCCGCATGGGCGACTTAGCCGGCAACGATATCGGCTGGGCTATTCGCAAGCGTCGGGTTGTTGAAAAGCCGACCATGAAATATAGCAAAACAGCCGACTTGTTGTGCGAAAAAGGACGCTTCGGTCAAAAAACAGGTGCAGGTTGGTACGACTATATTGCGGGAAAACGCGATGCTGTGCCTAACGCAGAAGTTGTTGCCATGATAGAAGAGCATCGCAAATCTTTAGGTATCACACCCCGCAAAATTTCAGACGAAGAAATTGTGCAGCGTTTGGTTTACGCATTGGTCAATGAAGCGGCGCATATCCTAGAAGAAGGCATTGCTACCAAGGCAAGTGACATTGATATGGTTTACCTCATGGGTTATGGCTTCCCGATCTATCGTGGTGGTCCTATGAACTATGCTGATCAAGTAGGCTTGTTCAATGTGGTTCAAAGTATGAATAAATTTGCGCAAAATCCTTTGGATGATGCAGCGTTCTGGAAGCCTGCCCCTCTTTTGGCAAAGCTGGTAGCAGAAGGCAAGACTTTCAATTGAATGGTTCTACTCGCTTGAGTGTGTATCAATTTATTCACAGAATTTCATAGAATATAAGGGGTTAAAAATCATGACATCCGCTGTAATCGTTTCTACTGCACGTACGCCTTTGGCAAAAAGTTGGAAAGGCGCTTTTAATATGACCCATGGCGCGACACTGGGTGGTCACGCTGTCGAACATGCTGTTAAGCGTGCAGGCATTGAAGGCGCTGAGGTTGACGACGTTATCATGGGGTGCGCCAATCCTGAGGGCGCGACAGGCGCCAACATTGCACGTCAAGTAGCGCTTCGTGCCGGCTTACCTATTACCACTTCGGGTATGACAGTCAATCGCTTTTGTTCCTCGGGCCTGCAAACCATAGCCTTAGCAGCACAGCGCATCATTGCGGGTGAAGGCGATATTTATGTGGCTGGTGGTGTAGAGAGCATCTCCTGTGTTCAGCAAGAGATGAATACGCACATGATGGCAGATTCTTGGTTGGTTAAAAACAAACCAGAAATTTATTGGAACATGCTGCAAACGGCTGAGCAAGTCGCAAAGCGCTACGGTATCAGTCGCGAAGCAATGGACGAATATGGCGCAGCAAGCCAGCAAAAAGCAGTTGCCGCATTGGCAGCAGGTTTGTTTCAAGCCGAGATTGCGCCTATAACGGTGACCATGGGTGTTGCAGACCCAGTGATGGGTTTGACGACCAAGCAGGTGACGGTTAGCAATGATGAAGGCATCCGTGATGGCACAACGAAAGAAGGCATCGCTGGACTACGCTCAGCCTTGCCTGGTGGGTTGATATCTGCGGGCAACGCCAGCCAGTTTTCTGACGGCGGTGGTGCTTGTGTGCTAATGAACGAAACATTAGCTGAGAAAAAGGGATTAAAGCCTCTAGGTCGTTTCCTTGGTTTTGCTGTTGCAGGTTGCGAGCCTGATGAAATGGGTATTGGCCCTGTATTCGCAATTCCTAAAGTTCTAGCGCGTCTCGGTCTTAAAGTCAGCGATATAGATTTGTGGGAATTAAACGAAGCATTCGCTGTACAAGTTTTGTATTGCCGCGACAAGCTGGGTATTCCTGCTGATCGCTTGAATGTCAACGGTGGCGCGATTGCAGTGGGTCATCCTTACGGTGTCAGCGGACAGCGGTTGACAGGTCATGCATTGATCGAAGGCAAGCGTCGCGGCGCTAAGCGCGTTGCGGTGACCATGTGCATCGGTGGCGGTATGGGTGCTTGTGGCATTTTTGAAGTTTTGTAAAAAGGTCGACTATGGGTTTGCGTTCGACGATTGATTATTTACTTTACGATTGGTTAAATGTTGAATCGTTGAACAGGCGTGAACGATTTGTCGATCATTCACGCGAAACTTTTGATGCCGTTTTAGACACTTGCGAGCGTATAGCGCGCGAAAAATATGCACCCTTCAACCGCTTAGTTGACACGCAAGAGCCGCAGTTTGATGGTGAAAAAGTCATCTTGCCTCAGGCCACGCATGACGCGCATGCTGCCTATGTGGCTTCCGGCATGCTTAGCGCTGCGCAGGACTATGCCTTGGACGGCATGCAATTACCCTATGCGGTAGAGGCTGCAGCAAATGCCTTTTTTGCCTGTGCGTCTGTCAGTATAGGTTCCAATATGTTGACGGCGGGTAATGCTGGTTTGCTCTTGGTGCATGGCACGGATAAGCAAAAAGAAGTTTTCGCTAACAACGAGTTTTCAGGGCTGTGGGCTGGCACGATGTGCCTGAGTGAGCCGCAAGCTGGTTCTAGTTTGTCTGACATCACTACAAGAGCTATGCCTGATGTTAGTAGCAGTTTTGGCGATGATTGGCAAAATGACACCTTAGGACCACGTTATCGCCTTAAAGGCAACAAGATGTGGATATCTTCGGGAGACCATGAGTTGACCGAGAACATCATTCATCTCGTACTTGCCAAAATTCCAGATGAATCTGGAAAATTGGTTGCAGGCACGCGTGGTATTTCACTGTTCATCGTCCCTAAAAAGATGGTGAATGAGAAAGCTCAGTTAACAGGTGAACGAAATGACGTAGCCTTGGCGGGTTTAAATCACAAACTCGGATGGCGCGGAACAACGAATACCTTGCTCAATTTTGGTGAAGGCAAGTTTACACCGGGTGGTCAAGCTGGTGCGGTTGGGTACTTGGTAGGTAAGCCAGGTGAGGGATTGCGTTGCATGTTCCACATGATGAACAAAGCCCGTATTGGCGTGGGGACCGCGGCTACCATGCTTGGCTTGGCGGGTTATTACGCTTCGCTGGACTATGCCAAGAATCGTCCGCAAGGTCGTGTCTTAGGTGCTGCTGGCAAAGACGCATCACAACCGCAAGTTCGCATCATTGAACACGCAGATGTTAAACGCATGTTGCTAGCTCAAAAGTCTTATTGCGAAGGTGCATTGGCGTTAGAGCTGTATTGCGCACGCATGGTTGATGAGGAAATGACGGGTGACGCAGCTTCAGCCGAAGAGGCACGGCTTATCTTAGAAGTTTTAATGCCGATTGCCAAAAGCTGGCCTAGTGAATGGTGCTTGGAGGCTAACAGCTTGGCGATTCAAATTCACGGTGGTTACGGCTACACGCGTGATTTTCCGGTTGAGCAGTATTGGCGTGACAACCGCTTGAACATGATTCATGAGGGTACGCATGGCATTCAAGCGGCTGACCTGCTGGGGCGTAAAGTGCTCATGGAAGGCGGGAAAGCTTGGCAACTGTTAAAGCAAAAAATTGCCTCAACGAGCAAACGCGCTGCGCAGTTCGGTGAGCTTGCTGGATATGCCGGCAGTCTTGATAACGCTGTGAACGCTGTAGATGATGCAACTAAATCGGCATGGTCAACAGCAAACCCAAATGACGCTTTGGCAAACGCAGTGCCATACATGCAAGCCTTTGGGCACATGATCATTGCTTGGATGTGGCTTGATATAGCTATAAATAAAATAGCTGCTCAGGCAATAAATACGCCTGCTACAGCGTATTTTTACAATTACGAATTGCCTAAAATTTCTGCTTGGTTAAATGTAGTGAGTAACCGTGACCTGACATGCGCCAATATGGCTGAAGACGATTTTTAAACCGATAAATTGGGAGTAACTATGGCGCGTACGATTCAACAACTCTTTGATCTCAAAGGAAAAACAGCTTTGGTGACAGGAGGTTCGCGAGGTTTAGGCTTGCAAATGGCGTACGCCTTAGGTGAAGCTGGGGTAAAAATAATCGTCAGTTCACGTAAAGCCGAAGACCTTGCTGAAGCGGTCGCAGAACTCAAAGCTGCAGGCATTGATGCAGATTGGGTTGCTGCAGATTGTGGCAAAGAAGCTGACATTCGCGCACTAGCCGAAGAAGCCATTAAGCGTATGGGACACATCGATATCTTGGTCAACAATGCTGGCGCGGCTTGGGGCGCACCAGCGGAAGACCACCCAGTTGAAGCATGGGACAAAGTCATGAATCTCAATATTCGTGGCTACTTCATCTTAAGCCAACATGTTGCCAAACTCAGCATGATTCCTCGAAAAACTGGCCGCATTATTAATATCGCTTCTATCGCAGGTTTGAACGGAAACCCTGTGGGCATGGAAACGATTGCGTACAACACATCCAAAGGGGCCGTCGTTAATTTCACCCGCACTTTAGGTGCAGAATGGGGTGAGCACAACATCACTGTCAATGCCATTTGTCCTGGCTTCTTCCCTAGCCGTATGACCATGGGTACTTTGAAAGCATTGGGTGAAGACAAACTCATTGGTGGCACACCTTTGCAGCGCCTGGGTGATGATGAGGATTTGAAAGGCATTACCTTGCTGTTTGCTTCAGCTGCTGGTAAGCACATCACGGGTCAATGGATGGCGGTTGATGGTGGTGTGTCTGTGGTGACTGGTGGCTGATTTTCTATGTCGTTTGAACAATATGCGACAAAGTTTGGCGTTGAAATACCCTTTGTCAGCTTACTGGGATTCCAGCTTAGTTTATTTGAAAATGGTCATTCGCAAATTGATTACGCACCAAAACAGGAACATTACAACTCTCTGAATGGTGTACATGGTGGCGTGAGCATGACACTGCTTGATGTTGCCATGGCATTAGCAGCACGTAGTGTTGATCCAGAGTTTGCGGTGTTGACCATAGAGATGAAAACCACTTTCATGCAAGCTGCGGTTGGCGACTTGGTTGCCAAAGGACATTTACTGAAGCGCACAAGCAAAATGGCATTTACGCAGGCTAGCATTTACGACGCAAGTGGTAATTTATGCGCACACGCTACGGGTACTTTCAAATACGTTAAACGAATAACTAAATAAATCAAGTAAAACTAGATATTTTTTCATCATGCCAAACAATATTCAAATCCATTTAGACAATCGCCCAACTGGTGCTGCTGTTGCAAGTAATTTCAAGCAAGTTAGTACCGCTACACCAGCGTTGCAAGATGGCGAGGTGTTGGTGCAACATCACTTCTTGAGCCTAGATCCTTACATGCGTGGCCGTATGAATGACAGCAAAAGCTATGCGGCTGCACAAGCTTTGGGTCAAGTTATGGGCGGTGGTACGGTGGGCGAGGTGCTCGAAAGCCAGCATGCTAAATATGCTGTGGGTGACAAAGTGGTTGGAATGGGTGGCTGGCAGCAATACAGCGTGGTTGATGGCAATGCTCTTGGCGCACTGCGAAAAGTCGACACAGCGCATATTCCATTGAGTGCTTACTTGGGCGCTGTTGGAATGCCAGGTGTTACTGCTTGGTATGGGTTGATGAAAATCTGCCAGCCAAAAGCTGGTGAAACTGTCGTGGTCAGTGCAGCTAGCGGTGCAGTGGGTAGTGTGGTTGGGCAGTTGGCCAAAGCCAAAGGCTGCCGCGTTGTTGGCTTCGCTGGCGGGGCTGACAAATGCAAGTATGTCGTTGATGAGCTAGGTTTTGATGCCTGCATTGATTACAAAGCTTTTCCAGATGCCAAGTCTTTGTACAAAGCTTTGAGAGATGCTGCCCCCAATGGTGTTGATTGCTACTTTGAAAACGTAGGTGGCGCAATATTAGATGCGGTGCTGAGCAATATGAATGCGTTTGGCCGCATCGCATTGTGCGGCATGATTGCTGGCTACAACGGCGTGCCCGTACCTATCACGCAGCCTCAGTTGTTTTTGATGAGTCGCTTATTGATGCAAGGTTTCATTGTTTCCGAGCACATGGAGCACTGGCCAGAAGCTTTGAAAGAATTAGGTGGTTTGGTTGCTACAGGGAAATTAAAATTCCGTGAATCTGTCGCCCTCGGAATTGAATCTGCACCAGAGGCATTTTTAGGTTTGCTCAGCGGAAAAAACTTCGGCAAACAGTTGGTGAAATTGGTTTAAAAGTTCGAATAAGGCTCGTTATGACCGACATCATCCTGCACCATTACCCAACCTCTCCATTTTCTGAAAAAGTGCGATTGGTGCTCGGTTATAAAAATCTGAGCTGGCAGTCCGTAGTGGTTCCTATGATCATGCCCAAACCTGATGTGGTGGCTTTGACTGGAGGCTACCGTAAAACACCATTCATGCAAATCGGGGCTGACATCTACTGCGACAGTGCTTTGATTTGCGATGTGCTGGAGCAATTGCACCCCACACCCACACTGTATCCGGTCCATCAAAAAGGCGTTGCACGGATCCTGGCGCAGTGGGGCGACACGACGCTGTTTTGGGCTGCGATGGCCTACAACTTCAGCCCCGCTGGTGCTGCGCAGATGTTTAATCTTGATAAGCCAGAGAATATGGCAGTTGCCAAAGCGTTTAGTGACGACCGCGCCAAAATGCGCATCGCTGTGCCGCGTATGCCGCCAGCGGATGCGGCTGCCAGTTATAAATCTTATCTACGTCGTATCAGTAATATGGTAGAACAGCAGCCGTTTTTACTCGGAGATGTACCCTGCATTGCCGACTTCGCGGTTTACCACCCGCTGTGGTTCACCCGACATTGCACCTCTGCCATGGCCGGCATTTTGGATGCGACACCTGCGGTGCTTGCCTGGATGGACCGCATGGCTGCTATTGGCTCAGGCACTATGCACAAATCAAACGCTATAGATTCGATAGCTGTTTGCGCAAGTAACACGCCGACTATTGTGCAGAATGATCCTTTAAATTCAGTTTTTCAAGACGAACATGGTATTCCTTTGGGTAGCCTGGTCACTATTGCCAGTGATGTATTTGGTCCCGAGCCGACTGAGGGTGAATTGATCGCCTGCTCACGCATGCACTACACACTACGCCGCGTTGACGAACGCGCTGGTGTGGTGCATGTGCACTTCCCGCGTGTCGGTTATGTACTAAAGAAAAGTATTCAAGAAAGCTAAAAATAAGATGATCTCTAATTTCAAAAACAAAACCGCCATACTAACTGGTGCTGGTTCTGGCTTCGGCTTGGAGTGTGCCCGCATCGGTGCCAAGCTTGGTATGAACATCGTAATGGTGGATGTGCAGCAAGATGCTTTGGACAAAGCCACGGCAGAAATTACTGCGGAAGCTGCCAAATTCGGCGGTAAGGTCATGTCTTTTCGTTTGGACATTTCCAAGGCGGCTGAGGTAGAAGCCATGGGGCAAACCGTGTTAGCCAAACTGGGTGCACCGCACTTTGTGTTCAACAATGCCGGCGTGGGCGCTGGTGGTTTGATTTGGGAAACCACACTGAAAGACTGGGAATGGGTGCTGGGTGTCAATGTCATGGGCGTGGCGCATGGCGTGCGCGTGTTTACGCCAATGATGTTGGAAGCTGCAAAAAAAGACCCCGCTTACCAAGGCCATATTGTCAACACAGCCAGCATGGCCGGTTTGCTGAATGCACCAAACATGGGCGTCTATAACGTTAGTAAGCATGCCGTTGTGGCATTGACAGAAACCTTGTACCAAGATTTAAAACTGGTGACTGACCAGATCAGTGCCTCCGTTTTGTGCCCCTTCTTTGTCGCCACGGGTATTGCGCAAAGCCACCGCAACAAACCGGGTGAGTTTGCCAGTAGCGATGCAAAACCAACCAAGAGCCAGCTCATCGGCCAGGCTATGAGCGACAAGGCCGTGGGCTCAGGAAAAATCAGCGCGGCAGATGTGGCTCAAAAAGTGTTTGATGCGATTACAAACGACCAGTTCTATATCTATAGCCACCCAAAAGCCTTGGCTTCTGTGCAAACGCGCATGGAAGATGTGGTGCAAATTCGTAACCCGACCAACCCGTTTGCGGGCAAGCCTGAAATTGGTGAGGCTTTGAAAGCTGCGCTGCGGGCAGACTAGGTTTCAGATGTTTAGAATGGCTGCATGACCACTGAGATTGCATCCACAACGGTTCGGGGCGCTTGTCCCCATGACTGCCCTGACACCTGCGCTTTGCTGACCACGGTGGTGGACGGCATAGCCGTCAAAGTGCAGGGCAACCCAGCCCACCCTCATACGGATGGTGTGTTGTGCACCAAGGTGTCGCGCTACACCGAGCGCACTTACCACCCCGAGCGTATTTTGACACCGCTGAGGCGCGTTGGCCCTAAGGGTCTGGGCCGTTTTGAGCCTGTGTCATGGGACGCTGCTTTGACGGGTATTGCAGACAAACTCAAATCAATTGCTGCCAGTAATCCGCAAGCTATTGTCCCCTACAGCTACGCCGGTACCATGGGTTTGGTGCAGGGCGAGGCGATGGCTGCGCGGTTTTTCAACACATTGGGCGCGTCTAAATTGCACAGATCTATTTGTGCAGAGGCCGGGGCGCAGGGGTTGATTCATACCTTGGGTGGCAAGGTGGGTATGAAGGTCGAGTTTTTTGCACAGTCCAAGCTCATCATCATCTGGGGCAGTAACTCTATTGGCAGCAATCTGCACTTTTGGCGCTATGCCCAGGCCGCTAAACGCGATGGTGCCAAACTCATCTGCATCGACCCGCGTAAAACTGAAACTGCCGACAAATGCCATGAGCATATTGCGTCATTGCCTGGCACCGACGCAGCGCTGGCGCTGAGCATCATGCATGAGTTGATCGTCAACGACTGGCTGGATCACGACTACATTGATAAACACACGCTCGGTTGGCCAGCGTTGAAAGCGCGTGCCCTGCTCTGGATGCCAGAGCGCGCTGCCAAAGTCTGCGGCATACCGGTTGAGCAGATCAAGTCATTGGCCTTCGACTACGGCCAGTGTTACATCAACCAAACACCTGCCGCCATCCGCCTGAACTACGGCATGCAGCGAGTGCGTGGTGGTGGTAACGCGGTGCGTGCGATTGCTTGCTTGCCGGCGCTGATAGGCGCTTGGAAGCATCCTGCAGGCGGACTGCTATTGTCCAGTTCGGGCATGTTTCCAGTGAACAAAGCGGCTTTGCAACGACCAGATTTGGATACTTCAAGTAGCCGTACCATCAACATGGTGACCATCGGCGACGATCTACAAAAATCAAGTTCAACTGAATTCGGTCCCAAAATCGAAGCGCTGATTGTCTATAACAGCAACCCTGTGGCAGTCGCGCCTGATTCCAGCCAGGTCGTCAAAGGTTTTGCCCGTGAAGACCTGTTTACCGTGGTATTGGAGCATTTCCAAACCGATACGGCTGATTATGCCGACTACATCCTACCTGCCACCACGCAGCTGGAGCACTGGGACGTCCACACGTCCTATGGTCATACCGACGTGCTGCTGAACCGTCCCGCCATCGCGCCCGTGGGTGAAGCTAAAGCAAACACCCAGATTTTCCGCGAGCTGGCCGCCCGCATGGGTTACACCGATGCTTGTTTCTCAGACGATGACGAAACCTTGTGCAAACAAGCTTTTGGCGACAAAGTTAGTTTCGACACCTTGCTGGAAAAAGGATTTTCGACGTTGCCAGTAGCCGATGCACCGTTTGCCAATGGCAACTTCCCTACGTCATCGGGTAAGTGTGAATTTTTCAACGATAACTTGGCCAAACAGGGCTTGGACGGTTTGCCTGATCATTTGGACAACTATGAACTGGTGGGTTCATCTACTACTTACCCGTTGGCGATGATCTCACCGCCGGCGCGCAATTTTCTTAATTCCAGCTTCGTCAATGTCACCAGTTTGCGTGATATTGAGGCTGAGCCTGTGCTGGAAATCCATGCGGAGGATGCGCAAGCTCGTGGCATCAGTTCGGGCGACGTGGTCAATGTCTTTAACCAACGCGGCAGCTATCAGTGCAAAGCTGTGGTGTCCAAGCGTGCTCGCGTTGGTGTGGTCAATGGCATGGGGATCTGGTGGCGCAAGTTGGGTTTGAACGGTACTAATGTCAACGAAGTGACCAGTCAAAAGTTGACTGATTTGGGTCAAGGGCCTGTGTTTTACGATTGCTTGGTTGAAGTAAAAAAGTGAAGGGTCAAGCGTTGCACCTGATGGCTAAACTTCTGCTTTTACCACTGCTGCTGTGTTTGAGCAGTTGTGCAGATTTGGGCTACTACTGGCAGTCTGTAGAGGGTCATGTGTCGCTAATGAAAGCGGCACGTCCTGTGGATGATTGGTTAGCAGATGCGCAAACGTCTGAAAAACTTAAAGCAAAACTCGTATTGACTCAAAAAATCCGCGCCTTTGCAGCGCAAGAATTGAAATTACCCGACAACGCCAGCTATAAAAGCTATGCCGATTTAAAACGCAAAGCTGTGGTCTGGAACGTAGTCGCCGCACCTGCGCTATCACTCAAACTCAAAACTTGGTGCTTCCCCGTGGCTGGCTGCGTGGGTTACAGGGGTTATTTTTCTGAAGTTGAAGCAAGAAAGGAAGCCGAAGAGCTCAAAAAACAAGACTTTGACGTCAGTGTTTATGGCGTTCCCGCCTATTCCACACTGGGCTGGAGCAATTGGGCGGGCGGTGACCCGCTACTCAGCACCTTTATTGGTTACCCAGAGGGCGAATTGGCACGCATCGTTTTTCACGAACTGGCGCATCAGATGGTTTATGTGGCGGACGACACCTCCTTCAATGAATCTTTTGCCACTGCGGTTGAGCGCTTAGGCGGCGCGCGCTGGCTGGCAAAATACGGCTCTGAGGCTATCAAGGCCGAATACGATGTGTACGATGGACGACGCAAGCAGTTCAAAGCATTGACCAAAGCGACAAGGCTTCAATTGGCTGAAATTTACAAAGAAAATAAGCCGATAGCCATTAATAATATTGCCTCAGTAGCTATTGAAAATATAGCAAAAAAACCTGATTTTGCGCAACGTAAAAACCAAATACTTGACGAATTTAAAGCGCAGTATGAGTTGCTGAAAACCAGTTGGAATGGCTATGCAGGCTATGATAACTGGGTCAAACAAGCCAACAACGCAGCTTTTGGCGCTTTGGCTGCGTATGATGATGGTGTGCCACAATTTGAAGCGCTGTTTGAGCAGCAAGGTGGCGATTGGGACAAGTTTTATGCGGCTGTGCAAGCTTTAGCCGCCATGCCGAAAGAGACTAGGAAACAGGCATTGAAATCAATCAAAGTTAAATAAGAAAATAAACCACAAGGACATTGATATGGCAGACATTCACATTCACCGCAAACACACCTTGGGTTTGACCAAAGCGCGTGATATGGCTTTCAAGTGGGCTGAAGACGTCGAGAATAAGCTCGACATGGCTTGCACTTACGAGGAAGGTAAAACCGAAGACTGTGTGAGCTTCAAGCGTTCTGGCGTTAATGGTACTTTGACCGTGACCAAAGACGGCTTTGAATTGAACGCAAAGCTAGGCTTTTTGGTCAGTGTATTCAAAGACAAAATTGAAGCGGAAATCAGCAAAAACTTAGACGCTTTGCTTTCAAAG
>Ga0114940_10000363_pt1 | contig 22912 bp, 20 predicted proteins | sample ColdCreekSource_FD_87195 | JGI IMG/M metagenome (GOLD analysis project Ga0114940, IMG submission 87195) | Groundwater microbial communities from Cold Creek, Nevada to study Microbial Dark Matter (Phase II) - Cold Creek Source | ecosystem: Environmental > Aquatic > Deep subsurface > Groundwater ... | reverse complement strand
TTTTCTCTCCACCGCATCTAAGCAGGGTTTTAACCTGTTAGAAGTGATTACTGCCGCACTCCAGGATAATGTTTCGGTTTTTCTGTTCTCCGATCTTACTAGCTAGGCAGTTACCATTTTTTTCTATATGGGAGACAGACCCTTGATTAATTTATAATTACTTCAGGCGATCGCCATGATTAGCACTACGATAAGAATATGTTGTAAACTATAAACCCTTGTTCCAAGTCTCCAAAAGACTGCTGTAGTATCAGCGCAGATATTTCAGTTTTTTTGGCTTGAGTAGTTACCATGTTGTCGTTTTTCTGTTATCTTGTCATAATTCGGAGTTCCCCTAAAGGATTAGCCCTACATGACAGATAATTCCTCTCTCGAAAAAAGTAGTAATAAAAGTTTTATTACCAACAACCATGCACTGCTCAAAGAGTATGCTCAAAAAAAGCAGCAATTATTGGGATCTGGCATCATCGTCATTAATTTGCTGTTATTGAAAACAGATCAGCTCGATAAAACTGATGGTTTACTAGCTGCCGATTTGACAGAACTCAACGAGCCGACGATACACCAGGCGATATCCTATATACCTTGCGATAATTTTTGGTTTAAGACGATAAATCTGAAAATCAAGCAACGACATAAAATTGATCTACAAGCCGAAAATAACGCCGATCAGATTTCGATTGTATTTATTAAAGATGTTGCCATAGAACACTTTTCAATTTATACCTTGAAGCTGAGAAATAGCCAGAGTTAGGCTACTGCGTTACGGCGGGGAATTCGGAAGTAGAGACGTTTTATGGAACGCCTGTACCTTGAAGCTATCCTGCAAGGCGCTTCAAAATCTCAATCAATTGCTGCTGTTGATTGGTTAGCTGAGTCTGGCGATCATCCAAGTTTTTCATGATTGTATAAGCCGAAATTTGTTTAGCTGTTAGATCTGACATTAGGTTGTACATTACATCGCGATCGCGCTTCATCTCTGCTATATCATCAGTCAAAGCCTGTATAGATTTAGAGTTGGATTCAACAATCGCTTCAATGCGATCTAATCTGTTTTCTGGGTTGTCCATTGCTATGATTATATTTGGTTGAGTTTTGGGCATTTCCTATTGCTTGGGCGACGAGGGAAATGCCCTTGACTAATATTCTGCTGACGGGGATTAATTGGGACAAATTTGATTAACGATTAAGGCGCACTCGTTACTTCCTATTCTTCCTCATACAAACAAGCTCGATCTCTGCCTGCTGCTTTTGCCTGATATAGTCCCTTGTCTGCAAAAGCAATTAGTAATTCAGGAGTTGATTCCGAGGAAGGAATCAGGCTGTAGACTCCCAAACTGATGGTGACATACTCATTAACTTGGGATTCTTGATGGGCAAGGTGGAGATTATTAACGTTAACCGCAATTTTTTCGGCGATTTTCAATGCTTGGGGCGCATCAATATGGGGCAGGATAATGCCAAATTCTTCCCCACCATAACGAGCCACTAAGCCAGGGGTGGATTCCATGACGCATTCAATGGCTAACGCCACCTGCTGCAAACAGTAGTCTCCTACGGGATGACCATAGGTATCGTTATAAAGTTTAAAGTAATCGATATCCCCCAAGATTAAGGAGAGATGGCTGGCTTGTGGGGCGAGTTCTTGCCACTTTTGAATTAAATAATCGTTAAACCGACGGCGATTAGCTACTTGGGTTAAGGCATCTAGGACACTAAGCTGTTCTAATTCTCGATTGGCAAGACTTAAGGCAGCTTGGGCTTTTTGGCGATCGCAAATTTCATTATGTAGCTGGGATTCTACCAAATCCGCATGTTCTGTCGCATTTTCCAAGACGATTTCTAGATCATTTTTTTCTGACTTGACTTCACTTAATTCGTGACGCAGTTGTTCTATTTGAATTAATAATTGTTCTCTCGCTAATTCTTCATCCATCAAGGAGCGATAACCTGCGACTTCAGCTTGTAATGGTTTAGCCAGATCCGCGGCAATTAAATTTTCGAGAACTACTTTCTCCAGAGGTTTTGAGAGATAATATCCCTGTCCGTATTCGCATTTAAGGGCTTTTAATTTGGTAAGCTGATTAACGGTTTCAATGCCTTCGGCAATGGTGTCCATCCCCAAATTACGAGCGAGGGTGATAATAGCGCGGACAATACCTAATTTCTCAATATTATCGCCAATACTGTTGACGAAAGAACGGTCTATTTTGAGGGTATCAAAGGGAAATTGATGTAAATAGCTTAAAGAAGAGTAACCTGTCCCAAAATCATCGAGAGAAAATTCAATACCTGAAGCTTTAAGTTTATGAAGAATAACAATAGTCTGTTGTGTATCTTCCACCAAAGAACTTTCTGTAATTTCTAGCTTTAGGTTATGAGGATCTAACTTAGTCTCGAATAGAATTTGTTCTACTTCAGTAATAAAATTGGGCAATGCTAACTGTTTGCTAGAAATATTAACACTAATTTTCCAGTCAATTAAACCAGCAAATTGCTGTTGCCAATTATACATTTGTAAGCAAGCTTCTTTTAAAACCCAAAATCCCAGAGGAATGATTAATCCCGTTTCTTCCGCTAGAGAGATAAAATCTCCAGGAGAAACCAAACCTTTTTCAGGATGTTGCCACCGAACTAATACTTCAAATCCTTTGATTTTATTACTAATCAAAGAAATAATTGGTTGATAGTGGAGGATAAATTCTTTTCGTTTAATGGCACATCTGAGGTCATTTTCTAGTTGCAATAAAGTCAGAGCTTCCCCTCTCATTGAGGGACTAAATATCTCATAGGGGAGTCTGTTTTGTCTTTTCGCATTAGACAGGGCTAGTTCCGCATCTCGCAGTAAGTTTTCAGGCAGATCATATTCGCCATCGCCTACAGCAATACCGATACTCGCCTCAATAAAAACTTCATATCCTCCCAGATTAAAAGTTTCTGATAGCTCACGATAAATCCGATCTGCAACATTAGTTGCATACTTTAAATGTTCAACATTACTCAATAAAATAACAAACTCATCATTACCCATGCGAGCAATAAAATCTTGCGATCGCAAACAAGTCTGTAGCCTCTGAGCAATGGCAATTAACAAGCGATCGCCAATAATACGACCCAAGCTACTATTAATCACTTTAAAACGATTAACATCTACAAACAGCACTGCAAAATTATAATCTATCTTTTGATCACAAAAGTTAATTTCTTGTTCAATACGTTGCAACAATAAATCATGACTAGGCAATCCAGTTAAGCGATCATAACTAATAGTTTGATTAATAGATTTTAAAGATAGTCCACCATGTTCATAATTTTCCTCTAAATGACTAGGCTGAAGTTTAGGCTCACGAATTGCTAAGGATTTATGCTGATTTAATTCTTGCCAAAATTCATCAGATACTATTTGTTGCTGTAGAATAACCGCTACTTGTAATTCCACTTCGTCAGTGTTGGCTAGTTGTAGAGGAAGCTCTTGTAGCTTGCAGACAATTGGTTGAGGCAATCCAGCCCCAATTTTGTCGCGAATCCAATTTCCCACTAAAGAAATATTAGAGCGATCGCTGAATATTTGTTCCGCTGCTTGATTCAAAAATAAACAGTTATTATCAGCATCAAAAATAATTGTTGCTTGACGCAAATTGTCGATTGTGAGGCTTGAGAGGTCGGATAAGTGAGCTACTTTTCCTACCTTAAACTGCATTTCGTAAAACATCTAATCAACTATCACTATTTAGTTAATGCCTAGTTTCTATTTTGGCAACCCAATTAAATTTAGAGCTTGATTTACTAAGAGTAAAATAAAATAAAACTAAAATACCCATTCTAATTTAATAATCTGAGATTCATAAACTTAATCAAGCAAAATCATAAATATTACCCTCCCCCCAACTCCCCGACACGAAGCTAGTCCTTTAGGGCAAATCCCCAAGTCCTCAACCCTAATTGTTCACCACCTACACCGTAACGGACTAAACAAATGTAGTATTTTAGGTACTCGAACTCTTGATTGACTATATGAACCCCAATAAACCTACTGCTGTTAAAACTATTCGGCCGATCGCAGCCAGTTCGATTTACGGCATGGTGTTTCATGAAGATTTAATTTGGGCGATCGATTCTCGTAACGGTTATTTGCTGCAAATCGATCCAGAGACAGATAACACCACTATATTGAATACTCGCAATTGCTCAGATTTTGTTGGTGCGACGGGTTTAGCCATCACTGGTGATATCCTCTGGTTTACTAGGGGTGAAAGTGTTTATTGTTGCTCTTTAGTTACCCAAGATTTTGAACCGCAATTATTTCTACGTTTAGATTGTGACCTTGATGGCATTGCTGTATCGGGAGCAACTATTTATATAACCAGTCAAAGACAGGGGAAAATTCTGGTTTACGATCGCGATCGCGCCACCAAAATCACCCATTTTTATGCCCCTGGAATCGGCTTGGAGAATATTACCGTCAAGTCGGAGGAAATCTGGCTGACGGACACTTTAGAACAAACAGTCTACTGCCTGGATCGAGCTACGGGAGAAATTATTTTTAGCGTCTTGACTCCCTTTGCTTCCCCTACAGGATTAGCTTTTAATCTCAATGATGAGGGTCAAGAAACTCTTTATGTTGCCTACGCCGATCAAGAAATGTATATTCGTGACAATCCCAATGCCGAACCCAGTTACGAATTACAAGAACGCGATCGCACTTTTATTCATCCTCTCTATTTCTATTACAACCCCAAGGAAAAATATGCTCTGTCTAATGGGTATTTAGTAGAGATGTCCTACACCGAGGAGATTTCCCCCCTCGATCCTATAGTCATCGATGATTTAACCTGGCGCATTGCTCTCCCCGCCGAAACAGCGCGACAAAAAATTCGGTCAGTTCAGGCGATCGGTCTACCCTTCACCGAAGAAGTCACCGACGGACAACGCATTGCTGTATTTAAGTTAGATAATTTTAATTCCGAACAGCGTTATATCTTTGGCTGGAAAGCAATTCTAGAAGTTTGGAGTATTAAGTATCAGATTAAACCCGATGATTGTGAAAACATTCCCCAACTTAGTCCAGAATATCAGCAACAGTACTTATTAGACGACGATAATCTGGCAATGGATACAGAGATTATTAATCAGGCTGCCAAAACAGCGATCGGCTCCGAAACTAATCTTTTGCGTCAGGTATATAGCATTCGCAACTACGTCTATGACAAGCTAGCTTACGGTATCAAACCCCATATTGATACCCCTGATATTGTCCTTGAACGGGGAGTGGGTTCCTGCGGAGAGTATCTTGGCTTACTACTTGCCCTGTGTCGCTTGAACGGGATTGCCTGTCGCACTGTTGGCAGATATAAATGTCCTGGAGATCCTCTTAAACGCAATCTTCCTCTACAGCCTGACTATAATCATGTGTGGATGGAGTTTTATCTCCCTGGCTATGGCTGGCTACCGATGGAATCTAATCCCGATGATTTGTTTGAAGGAGGGCCTTATCCTACCCGCTTCTTTATGGGACTAGCCTGGTATCACGCCGAGATGGCAAAAGATACGTCTTTTGAAGTGATTACTAGCGGAGGCGTAAAAATTGAGAAAGAAATGGCTTCCATTGGGAACTTATCTCTGAATCATATTAGATTTATGATTTTGGCGGAATTGCAGCCAACAACTAGCAACTAGCAGAGAGTTTATCTTGTTCCCCATCTCCCCATCTCCCCATCTCCCCATCTCCCCATCTCCCCATCTCCCCATCTCCCCATCTCCCCATCTCCCCATCTCCCCATCTCCTTTATTGATTTCAAGTTACTTGTCGTCTCTTTAGATATTTACTTGAACTTCATATTTTTTACTTTTACTTCAAGCATATTTCATAAAAAATATGTGCTTTTCATAACTTTTATATTTATGTTGATCTCATATTTATTTTAAAGATAGACAATAGCTGATCCATAGCTTCAATTTCTAATTTTAAGCATTATATTCATTGTGTAAAACACCTAAATACATCTAGTCATCCTCAATAACACTAGTTTATTATCAAAGCAATCAGAGAAAACACTTACGAATTTTCCTGGAAAAACTGATATCAATCTATCTGAAGTTGTCTCTATTAAATCATTTGCTCAGGTATTTACTTGGCTAAATGACTAATGACAAGTGCAGAATTTTAAACAAACTTATTTTCAATCTAATTAATATAACAATTGGAGTTTAATTTCAATGACTAAATTTTTTAATGGAACTAAAGATAACGATAATTTAGTAGGGACAGACATTGACAGTAATATTTTTCAAGGTAGTGTTGGCAACGACATTCTACTTGGGTTAGCAGGCTACGACATCGTTGATTATAGTCGCTTGGGTCAGGCGGTTACGATGCTGCCTAGAGGGGTAATGCAGAAAGGTCTTTCAGATACGGATCAACTATATAGTGTTGAAGAAGTTATCGGTGCAGTCGGTCACGCTAATATTATTGATGCTTCAGGGGTAACTGGCGGTGTTTCCCTTAACGTTAATCTTGCCCTCAACACCCTTGTGGTCAAAAATATTCCCTATCTTGGTGATCAACATTTCACCGTCAAAAATTTCGTCAACGTCTTGGGTACTGAAGGTGCCGACACAATTATTGGCAATGTTAAAAATAATACCCTCCAAGGTAATGGGGGTAACGACTTCATTGATGGCGGTGCGGGACAAGATCTACTATCTGGGGGACTAGATAACGACACTATTTTGGGTGGTATTGGCAATGATACCCTCAATGGTGATGAAGGTAATGACTTACTTAATGGCGGTGCTGGCAAGGATTTACTCAATGGTGGCGCTGGTGATGATGCTCTTAATGGTAACGATGGCAACGATACCTTGAACGGCGGTATTGGTAATGATGCTTTGGTTGGTGGTAATGGTAATGACACCCTCAATGGTGATGAAGGCAATGACTTCATTGATGGTGGTGTTGGTGATGACTACCTTGACGGTGGCGCTGGCGATGACTATCTAAAAGGTGGTACTGGGAATGATATCTTAGCTGGGTTAGCAGGATATGACGTAGCTGATTACAGCAATATAGGTCAAGCCGTGACAATGCTCGCTCAAGGAGTTGTCAACAAAGGTAATTTAGGCACGGATCAAATGTATAGCGTTGAAGAAGTAATTGGTGCAGTCGGTAAAGCTAACACCATCAATGCTTCAGGAGTCAGCGGTGGTGTTTTCATGGATATTAACCTGGGACATAATCAAGCTATTGTTAAAAATATTCCTTATGTTGGGGATCAGTACTTCACCGTCAAGAATTTCGTCAACGTCTTGGGTACCGAAGGTGGCGACAAAGTTTTGGGTAATGTTCAAAATAACAACCTACAGGGTAACGGTGGCAATGACTTGCTCAATGGTTTAGGAGGGAAAGACACTCTCTCAGGTGGTGCTGGTGCGGATACCTTTGTTCTGGGTGATGCTAATGGTGGTTTCTATCACAATCAACGTTGGAGTGATTATGCCGTGATTCAAGACCTCAACCTTTCTGAAGATAAAGTACAACTTAGCAATATTGTTGAATATCGGTTAACTAGTAGCAGTAGCGATGGTAATTCTTATCTTTATGAATATACAGAAGAACGTTGGGATACTGTCGCTGTCTTGGAAAATACCCAGCTTAACCAAAATGACTTGAATAATCAGGCATTGTTTCAATACGTATAATTTCTTCGCTGTTAGCCAAGAGCATTAAATAAAGGGGTGAAGCCTATAGTTATAAGCTATAGGCTTTTTCTAAGTTGCAGCCGATCCAGTACCGTTAAGAGAATTCTAAGCAACTTTTACGATTTTTCTCAGTAACCAATCAGTAGTTTTTCAGAGAGATCGCCCACTCTAATAGTTACAGAAAACAGATTCCCAGTTTGACTATAGGAACTACTATGCAATATCGATTAATCGCTACCCTGTCTACTTTGATCCTGGCTACAGCTACTCCTTTATATTCCCAAGAAGTCGTTATAATTAGCCAAAATGTCAATCCCAATTTAGTGGAAATTACACCATTCAATTTGGTAAAAGAAAGCTATCAGGGTAAATTCAAGCCAGAAATTCCCACTTACGGAGCCTTTAAGAGTGCTGTTCGTGCTAGAAAAATCAAAGCAGTTGATTTAGTTAAAAGTGCGATCGCAGCGGGGCGGTTATCTGAAGATAAATTAGACGATAAAAGTTATCTTAGTGCCGTTCAAACTGAACTAGATAATCTTGCTCGCGGCAACTAATTTAGATAATAAGCGATCGTTTATCCTTTAGGGCTTTTAAAATGCAGTTTAAACTTAAATACAGATGATTATCTTGGTAGCTTAGTGATTGTTATTTAATTTCAGTTAAGGAAAAGAACGATGACTGAAGAAGAAACAAGACTACAAGAAGCTATTTCTCATCAAGCCCATTGGCGCAGATGGGGTCCTTATTTGAGCGATCGCGCTTGGGGAACGGTAAGAGAAGACTATAGTGCCTATGGTACGGCTTGGGACTATTTTACTCACGACCAAGCCCGTTCTAGGGCTTATCGTTGGGGAGAAGATGGTCTTTTGGGTATTTGCGATAATCATCAACGACTTTGCTTGGCGATCGCTCTGTGGAATGGTGAAGATCCGATTTTAAAAGAAAGGTTGTTCGGATTGACGGGAAATGAAGGCAATCACGGGGAAGATGTCAAGGAATATTATTTTTATCTCGATAATACTCCCACACATTCTTATATGAAAGCTCTGTATAAATATCCCCAACCAGCTTTTCCTTATGGAGAGTTAGTCGCCGAAAATCAACAACGCAACCGTCACCAACCAGAATTTGAGTTGTTGGATACGGGAATATTTAATGAAAATCGTTATTTTGATGTCTTTGTCGAATATGCCAAGAATAGGGCTGAAGATATTTTAATGCGCATCGAAGTTATCAATCGGGGTACAGAAACCAAAATATTGCATTTATTACCGACACTTTGGTTTCGCAATACTTGGGCTTGGAATGGCAATACCCAAAAACCAAGACTTCAAGAGGGTGTGAGGAAAGATAAATTCAGTGTTATTGAAGCTTTTGACCAAAGTCTGGGGAAAAGATGGTTATATTGCGCCAATGTAGGGGCTGTTCGCGAAGTAAGGGCGGTTCGCGAACCGCCCCTACTATTTACCGAAAACGAAACCAATAACGAGCGGTTATTTAATTCTCCTAATACTTCTGCCTATGTCAAAGACGGCATTAATGACTATATTATCTTGGGTAAACAAGAAGCGATTAATCCTCAGCAAACTGGAACTAAAGCAGCAGCCCATTATTTATTAAAAATCGAACCAGGTGAAAGCCAAACGATTCAACTGCGACTTTCGGATACAACTTTAATTGAACCATTTAGCTGCGAATTTGATGCTATCTTGGCACTTCGTAAGCAAGAAGCCGACAAGTTTTATCAACGTATTACTCCTTTTGCGATCGCTGCTGAGGGTCGTAACGTTCAGAGACAGGCATTTGCAGGAATGTTGTGGAGTAAACAATATTATGGTTATGTAGTCGAAGATTGGCTCAAAGGCGATGCCAACACTCCCACTCCTCCTCAAACTCAAAACCGCAAAAAAGGCAGAAATCACGAATGGTTTCATCTTAATAACGAAGATATTCTTTCCATGCCCGATAAATGGGAATATCCTTGGTTTGCTGCTTGGGATTTAGCATTTCACGCTATTCCTTTAGCCACGATCGATCCCGATTTTGCCAAGTATCAGTTAGATGTAATGACTAGGGAGTGGTATATGCACCCTAACGGTCAAATTCCAGCTTATGAGTGGGCATTTGGCGATGTTAATCCTCCCGTTCATGCTTGGGCGACTTGGCGGGTTTACAAGATCGAACAAAAAATGTATGGTAGAAGCGATCGCCAGTTTTTAGAACGGGTGTTTCAAAAGCTGCTGCTGAATTTTACCTGGTGGGTGAATCGCAAAGATGTTGAAGGTAATAATGTTTTTCAAGGGGGATTTTTAGGTTTAGATAATATTGGCGTATTTGATCGCAGTGCTACTTTACCTACAGGGGGTCACCTCGACCAATCCGACGGTACGAGTTGGATGGGGATGTATTGCCTCAATATGCTAACGATATCTTTAGAATTGGCTAAAAATAATTCAGTTTACGAAGATATCGCCACCAAGTTTTTTGAACACTTCCTTTATATCGCCTCGGCGATGAATCATATCGGGGAAGACGAGGCGAGTTTATGGGATGAAACCGATGGCTTTTTCTATGATGTATTGCATCTACCTGATGGCAATCAGTTTCGCCTTAAAGTGCGCTCAATGGTAGGATTGATTCCCTTATTTGCGGTAGAAACCATCGAACCAGAAATACTGACTGTCTTGCCTAATTTTAAAAAGCGATTGGAATGGTTTATCAATAACCGTCCCGATCTCAGGCAAAATGTCGCTTGTATGGAAAGCAAAGGTATGGGTGCAATGCGATTAATGGCGATCGTATCACAGGATAAACTGAGACTAATTCTGCAAAAAATGTTAGATGAAACCGAATTTTTTAGCGATTATGGCATTCGCGCGGTTTCTAAATTTCATCAAAACTACCCATATACTTTTAAGATCAACGGTTCACAATTCCGTGTCGATTACGAACCCGCAGAATCTAGCAGTGGTTTATTTGGCGGTAATTCTAACTGGCGAGGTCCAGTTTGGTTTCCTGTAAATTATTTACTCATCGAATCTCTGCAAAAATTTCACCATTATTTAGGAGATGATTTTAAAGTCGAATGTCCTACCGATTCTGGTAACTGGCTGAATCTTTGGGAAGTAGCTTCACAAATTTCCCAACGACTAATTGGGATATTCTTAAAAAATTCCGACTTACAACGACCTGTATATGGCGGTACTGATAAACTACAAACAGACCCCCATTGGCAGGATTTTATTTTATTTTATGAATACTTTCATGGGGATAATGGAGCGGGAATTGGCGCATCGCATCAAACTGGATGGACTGGGTTAGTTGCCAAGCTAATTCAACAAAGTGGGGAGTATATTTAACATTAGTGGTAGTTCATCCAAAAACTTGAGCGCAAAATTATGGCTACACAACATATTCTGTTAGTGGAAGATGAAGTTAAGCTAGCACGATTTATTGAGTTAGAACTTAACAGTGAAGGTTATGAAATCAGTGTCGCCCACGATGGAATGAGTGGGTTAATAATGGCGCGAGAGTTATCATTCGATTTAGCTATATTGGATTGGACTCTACCAGAGTTATCGGGATTGGAAATATGTCGCCGTCTTCGAGCAACTGGTATAGAGTTACCAGTTATTTTTATCACTGCCAAAGATGAAATTAGCGATCGCGTGTCTGGTTTAGATGCAGGAGCGGATGATTATCTAATCAAACCTTTTAGTATTGAGGAGCTACTGGCTAGAATTCGCGCTCATTTGCGTCGTACTCAGACATTGAACCACAATATATTGCAATTTGAAGATTTGAGTTTAAATAGCCTGACTCGTGAAGTATATCGCGCTCGGCAGTTAATTGAGCTTACTGCTAAAGAGTTCGATTTGCTGGAATATCTCCTTACTCACCCACGACAGATATTGACAAAAAGCCAAATTTTAGAGCGAGTTTGGGGTTACGATTTTATGGGGGATTCTAATGTTATTGAGGTTTACATTCGCTATTTGCGGCTGAAATTAGAACAAAATAGCCAAAAACGTTTGATTCGCACGGTACACGGTGTGGGTTATGCCCTGCGAGAATATTAAGGGGTATGACAAGTTGGGGAGAAGCGCGATCGCTTAAGCCTCTTGATTCAGTCAGAAAAAGCTAGAAGCTAGAGGCTAAAAGCTACTTATTACTTATTACTTATTACTTATTACTTATTACTTATTACTTATTACTTATTACTTATTACTTAACTTGTGAATCCTATTTCCCTGTTACTGGTTGAAGATAGCCCTGCTGATGCTTATCTGCTTATAGAAATGCTAGAGGAAGCAGAACCAGAACAATGGCAAATCGTTTACGCCAAGTCTCTTAATTTAGCACTTGAATCTTTGAGTAATTCTCGCTTTGAAGTAATTTTATTAAACCTTTCTCTTTCTGACTCTAAAGGATTAAATACCATTACTCGCATCAAAACTGTCGCTCCAGACTTACCCATTGTCGTACTAACAGGAACAGACGATCGAGAACTAGCTCTCCAAGCAGTAACAACTGGCGCACAAGACTATTTAGTCAAGGGGCAAACTTCTACTGAAATGCTCTTAAAGGTAATTCGTTATGCGATCGAACGAGGAAAAATTCTCCAGCAACTCCAGGCTGAAGTTCTCGAACGGCAACGCTCGGAACAAGTACTGCGCTTAATCGTCCAAGGCACGGCATCAGTAACGGGAAAAGACTTCTTTCGTTCTTTAGTTAGCTCCTTAGCTGAAGCACTCAAGGTTCGCTATGCTTTAATTAGTGAATGCTTGGATTCTCCCCCGATGAGGGTTCGCACCTTTGCCTTTTGGAATGGCAATGATTTTCAGGAGAACTTTGAATATGACCTCCATGGTACTCCCTGCGAAGGAGTGATTAACGGTAAGAGTTGCCAATATTATCCTGAAGATATACAGTCGTTATTTCCCGAAGATCGAGATCTAGCTTCTTTACCCGCACAAAGCTATGCAGGTATACCTTTAATTGACTCTAAAGGTATGCTTTTAGGACATTTGGCAGTGTTAGACGATCGCCCCATGAAAAATGAGTTGCCCTATCAAGCTGTTCTAGAGATTTTTGCTGCTCGTGCTGCGGCGGAAATGGAACGACAACAAGCAGAAGAAGCCTTAAGAATTTCCGAAGAAAAGTTTGCTACCGCATTTCGTGCTTCCCCTGATGCGATCGCCTTAAGTACTCTTAATGATGGCTGCTATATCGAAGTTAACGATAGTTGCTTGCGAATGCTCGGTTATAGCCGAGAGGAGACCATCGGACATAGTGCCTTAGAATTAGGAATTTGGGCTAAACCAGAAGATCGAGATCGAGTTAAGGAATTACTGGAAGCACAGGGAACGGTTTCTAACTGCGAGTTTGAATTTTGTAAAAAGTCTGGGGAAATGTTTAACGGTTTATTCTCAGCCGAAATCATCCATCTAAGAGATGAACCCTGCCTGTTGACGGTAATTACTGATATTACCCCTCTCAAGCAAGCAGAAAAAGCTCTAGCAACCTTGGCAGAAATCGGCGAATTAGCAGCAACTATCGTCCATGAAGTGCGAAATCCTCTAACGACAGTCTTGATGGGTTTAAACTCCTTCAAACGCCTCAACCTGCCCCCTAAGTTTCAAGAATATTTAGCCTTAGCCTTAGATGAAGCGCAACGTTTACAGCGTTTATTAAATCAAATTTTACTTTATGCCAGACCTCAAATCTTAAAGCGATCGCAGCTAGAGTTGAACTATTTTATCTCTGAAATGGTGGATCTCTTACAGAGTATACCCTGTGGAGTGAGAAGACAACTTCACTTTATCTCTAGCCCAACTCCTTTGCAAATTTTAGCTGACAAAGATAAGTTAAAACAAGTGCTAATTAATCTAACTACCAATGCCTTTGAAGCTATCGACGAAGATGAAACCGTAACCATTCAAGTCACCACAGAAATTATGGGAAAAGTCTGCATTCAGGTTCATAATGGTGGCAAGCCAATTCCCCCAGAAGTATTATTAAATTTAACAACACCTTTCTACACAACCAAATCTAATGGTAATGGCTTGGGATTAGCGATCGTCAAACGGATTGTCGAGGCTCATGACGGAGAGTTGAGTATCGAGTCATCTTCTATAGTTGGTACTCAAATAACAGTAAAATTACCTTATTTGCCCTCTAAAACTTAAATTCCTCTTTGATTGTTTCTTTAACTCTCTTTATTTGCAATTGGTTCATAATAAAATTGGTATTGATGACAGAGATGAACTATGACGGATGAAGAATTGAAACTGTTGGTACAATCAAATGCCCTAGCAATACAAGCGATAGGTCAGCGAATAGATTCTAATTCTCGTGCTATTCAAGCAATGATCGAACAACGTGCGACTGACAGATTAGAACATGAGGAAAGAATAGTTCGACTAGAAGATGTGGTATTGAGACTAACACGCATAGAAGAGGCACAAAACCGTATGTTGTCTTCAATTGATGAAGATAGACCAACGGTATTGAGGAAGCTAACTGCCATCGAAAACAAAATCGATCAAATCATTGAAAACCGATCTTGACAAAAGCAATCGCAAAGTTTGGACGCTGTATACGAGATGGTTTGGGATTAGCAATTGTCAAACGGAGAGTTGAGTATTGAGTCATCTTCTATAATTGCTACTCAAGTAACAGTAAAACTACCTTATTTGCCCTCTAAAACTTAAATTCAAATTCCTCTAAACCCCGTTACCATTTCCATATACTTACCAAGAGTGAGACTTGAGGGCTGGGATTGCCGCAAATTACCGATCGCACCTAAAATAATGCCGATTAAAATAATACTACCTCCCCAGTATTGAGCTACAGTTGGTACTTCTTGTAGGATTAAATAAGCAAAGGCGATCGCAGCCAGGGGTTGAACGGAATTAGTGAAAGTAATTTCGGGAACTGAAGCGTTTTTCAAACCCGCAAACGAGAATAATTGACCAGCAGCGACGATAATTGCGCCATAAATCAACATCCATCCCCAAAGAAAAGGGGAAAAAGCTTCGGCAAAATGTTGTGAGCCGTAGATATAATGAGCCAAAATAAAAAAGACAATAGTCCCAAGTGCCGTACGAAATAGACTGAAAAAACCCAAAGGAATTTGTTGTAATCTTAATTTACTCAAAACAGTGGCCACTGCTAATAACAAAGAGGCGATCGCCACCTGTAATTCTCCTCTACCCAAGTGGATTAAGCCACCCATCATGGTTATAGTTGGCTGCGAACTTGTCAGTAGTGCCGTAATAACTACCCCCACAAAAGACACCAGAGAACCTGCAACCGTCCAAATATTGACTGGCGATCGCAAAAACCAAATGCTCAACGCTAGAGTGACTGGTGGTTCTAGGCGACCAATTAATACCACACTAGTAACGTTAGTATTATCGAGAGCAGCAAAAATCAATCCAGGAGCGATCGCCCCTGATAAAATAGCGATAATCACCAAACTAATCCAATCCTTGCGGGTAAACTGTTGCCAGCTTGTTGGATTTAATTGCTGGTAAAAAATGGGCAGCATTACCGCTAAGGCACAGATATTACCCACAAACAAAACATTACAAAGTGAAATAGGATTTCTGCCATCAACTAGGTGATTTTCACCAATTTCGATGATTTTTCGCGTAACTGAACTAGAAGCAGCACCGATAATCAAAGCCATCCACAAATAAATAGAACTGGGAATACGGCTTAATATTTGGTCAATAGAATTATTTGTCATTTGTCCTAAAGATACCTGTAACGAGAATAACTCTAATGGTGTTATTTAAGATTTTCGTTCTGATAAATTAAGACGTTCCATAGTTCTTTGGATTCTCGCTTTTTTGGTGTCAAATTCGTAAGCGATAATTATCCAAATCAAAGTCATAAAGAAGATGTTTTTGTTGAAGCTTTCTACGCCATTAGCAAACAGACTACCACCAGGAATGATGCCGAAAGCAATGGTAATACTGAAAGTCATGAGGATTAAAATCAAGCCAGTCCATTTTGTCCAAAAACCCATGACAAATAAAGCACCAAAAACAATTTCTGCAAGGGGTAAGCACCAAGCATAGGGAATAGCGATCGCACCTGGTAATGGGGGTGTACCTTGCCACCATTGGGGAAAAGGTCCCCATAGTTGCAATCTTTGCATGACTACAGTGTGGTAAAAACCGTTTTCGACGTTGAAATTGAGATAATTACCAATACCTGAAAGGAAGAAAAATAATCCTACCAGAATACGGTTGATGACTATAGCTTTTTTGAGAGAAATTTTAAAATTGGCTAATTTATTGATGGTATTCATTAATTTTATTCTCCTAAAACAAAACTGGTTTTAAGCTACCAACAAAGTATTTTTATTTTCTTGTCTTTGCACATATCGGGTTTTTCAGTCTTGGTCATGCTATCCAATAGTGTAGGAATACCCGTATCGGTCATTTGTTGCTGGAATTGTACAGGGTGGGCAGCACGCCAAATTAAAGGCAGGGAAAGGATTAGGCTCGCAACAGTGGTAGTCATACCTGCAACTAGAGGAGTTTTTCCCTGACGTTGAGGATGAATAGACCTTGGCATATGTCGCTGTAATAATTCGTCGGTAAACCATTCACTGGCAACTTTAAAGTTATAAATGGGTTTGGGAAGCAGTTCTAAGTAGGTAGCTTGACGGATTAAGTGACCGAGTTCGCCGTTGATTTTGACGCGATCAAATATATTGGCAACTCCTTCGTCCAAACCTAACTTCATCAACGTACCGCGTAACTTAACCGAGATTGGACTTGTAGAACGTCCTCCTGATAAAGCTTTAAGATTATAAGCGATCGCTTTTCCCTGTTGATAGGCTATTTGTGCTGTCGGTGGTTGGGGTGTATCTTTTACATAAGCACAGTCACCACCGACAAAAACGTCTGGAAAATCTGGCAACTGTAGTGTAGGATTAACTTGTAACTGTCCTTTTTGGTTGCGATGTTCTGGAGAGACGGCTAATTCTTTAAGCAATGGATTGGGTTCTGTTCCCGCAGTCCAAACAACGATCCTCGCTGGGAGAAATTTAGTTGCCCCGTTTTGACTATATTCAATTCCTTGTAGCTTAATTTCCCTGACGGCAGCATCGAGTAATAATTCTACGGCAACCGTGCGATCGCGCAAAGATTTTTGAGCTATCTCACGTAAGCGGCTGTTAATGTCACCTTTAAGAATTTCATTGCTACGATTAACCAGTACTACCCGAATTTCTGTGTAATCTCCGCCCATCATGTCGTACCAAACGGGTAAAATATCAGCCAAAGTACAAGCCAGTTCGACTCCTGCTGGGCCAGCACCAATAATCCCTACGGTTAGTAATTGTTGACGTGCTTTGGGATCTGAAGTTTTTAGAGCGGTTTGTAAACAATCTTGCAAGCGAGTTTTCAGGGCGATCGCTTCCTGAGCAGAAGTAAAGGGCAAAGACATCTCCACAGCTCCAGGAATATTAAAGTAAGCAGTTGTGCTTCCCAAGGCAATAACTAACTTGCCATATTCGTAGTCTTGTCCCGACTCTAAAATAATTCGACGTTGAGGTAAATTGATCGAGGTGACTGTATCTTGGACAAAACAAACATTACTTTGGACAAGCAAATCTGCGTATCGAGGACACACCTGTTCTAAATGGAGTTCGTCGGTAATAAGTTCGTAAAGAAGGGGTTTAAATGAAAAATGCTCGTACTCTTCAATCAGAATAATCGGCTGGGAGTAGTTTTGTTGACTCAAATACAAGGCGGTAAATAATCCGACAAAACCGCCACCTACAATAATTGTGGGATGAGGTTCTTGGTTCATAGCTATCTAAGCCTGATTTAAAACACCATTATTGTGGCTTGGCTTGGAACTCAAAAACTTATAACCATTTAAGTTTTAACTGAGAATTGTTCGGGCTTTTTTTTCGCTTTTTTCTCAGATTTCTCTCCGAAAAAACTCAGTTTGCCAATTCACAATACCAAATCATGAGGAAACCTCGAATATCGAGTCCTTGAGAAATTTTACTTACTTAAAAGAACTAAAAATCATGAAACTTAACCAACTACTATTGCTAGGCACAACTTCTCTATTAATTTCTACCCTACCTATTGCTAGTTATGCAGCCAAAAATTTCAACAATTGGGAGTTAGGTAATTCTCAAACACTTGTGGCACAAAGTTCATCGGTTGCCATGTCGGGTAGTTTTGTCGCTGGAGAAAAACCGACAACTGGTACGGTACAAATTATCTCTGAAGGGGGACATAATTTTTTAGAATTAGATGAAGCTTTTAGTACTAGTGACCAAGGACCAGATTTGCACGTTCTTTTAGATCCTGCTGAGACTCCCCCAAAAACTTATGAAAATATGAATAGTCCCGTTAATTTGGGTAAGTTACACAGCTACACTGGCACACAACGCTATCCCCTTCCCGATGCGATCGATCCTGCTCAATTTAAATCGGTAGTAATTTGGTGTCGTATGGCAAATGCTACTTTTGGCTACGCTCCGCTTCAGTAATCACTATAAATACAACAAAACTTCGTATATTGATGCGCACTTTTAAAGTACCTCCGTATTTATCTATTACGGATACATTTCTTTATGACTACTCAGAACAAAGTTACTAACGTTCAGTTGCGATCGCGAATTAATTAGGCGATCGCCCTTTCTACATTAATCATCTTTTTTTGGGTTTTGAAGCCATAATTTTAGAGTAAATTCTGAATCAAGAAATATTAGTGTTATTTTGTAAAATTTGTTATGCTATAGCACCGTATGTAGCGCATTTTTTAAAAAATAAACTAAAAACTTTTATGACTTCATTTTTATCTCAGCAGGAATTTTCCGCAGCCTGTTCTCCTCAAGACGCTATGTCCCCTAACCTCATTTTTAATCCAGGAGGAGACGACAAAGTAGAGAATCGTTCGATTTGGTTTGGTAACACTACCAATCTGATGCAGCTTAATGATGTTAAGTACTCTTGGGCAACTGGTTTATATAATCAGATGCGGGAAAACTTTTGGATTCCCCAAAAACTCGATTTAACTCAAGATGTTACCGATTATTGGAATTTAACTAAAGAGGAGCGTCGCGCCTACGATGGCATACTGAGCTATTTAACCTTCTTGGATTCCGTGCAAACCTGCAATATTCCTCATATTAAAAGCTGTGTTACTGCCCCTGAAGTTAGTGTATGTATGGCGGAACAAATCTCTCAGGAGGGGATGCATAACCAGAGTTATCAGTATATCATCGAGACTGTAATTCCTAGCGATCGCCGTAGCAGTGTTTATGAATTTTGGCGTACCGACAAGATCCTCCGCGATCGTTGTGAGTTTATTGCGAGCATCTATCAAAAATACATCGATAACCCTACCACTGAAAATTATTTTGTCTCCTTGTTAGCGGACTACTTATTGGAAGGAGTGTATTTTTATAACGGCTTTATCTACTTCTATAACTTAGCTTCACGGATGCTGATGCCAGGTAGCGCCGATATCTTCAAAATGATTAATCGTGATGAACTAAGTCACGTTCGACTCTATCAAAAACTACTGCCAGAAGCGATGGCGTTGTTTCCCCACTCTGTTGAGCAAATCTACGAAATGTTTGATACCGCAGTGCAGCATGAATGCCGTTGGACTAATCACATCGTCGGCGACAGTGTATTGGGGGTTACCGTCGGCAGCACAGAACATTATACGAAGTATATGGCAAATATGCGACTTAAAGCGATCGGGTTGGAGTCCTTATACACTGATGAAAAGTACAACAAGAGTCCTTATCGACACCTAGAAAAATTTTCTGATACTAAAGCAGAAGGTCACACGAAAGCTAATTTCTTTGAGGCTGGAGTTACCAGTTATGTCATGTCCTCTGGGGTTGCTGGTTGGGACGAAATTTAACCAACTTCTGACTAAGATCTAATCTAAGCAGTTAGGAAAAAATTAAGTTGAGAGTCAGAATGCGATCGCAATTCTTGGGGAGAGCCTTGGAGTTTGAGTAAACCATCTTCGATTAAGATAATCCATTCTGCTCGATTGATCACGCTGGGACGGTGGGTGATCGTAATCGTGGTTTTACCACGGCGAAAAGCCAGCAATCTCTCTAGTACTTGTGCTTCACTGACTGGATCTAATGCTCCTGTAGACTCATCTAAAATTAAGATCGCAGGATCACTGACTATGGCACGAGCGATCGCTAAACGTTGTCTTTGTCCTCCTGACATATTCGTGCCAAATTCCCCCAATACGGTATGGTAGCCATCGGGTAAACGACTAATAAATTCATCTGCCCCCGTAATTTGGCAAGCGGTAACTATTTGGTCAAAATTAATATAAGGGTAACTTAAACGAAAGTTATCTAAAATAGAGCGACTCCAAAAGTGGGCTTCTTGGGGAATCAACACAATTTGTTGACGCAAACATTCTAAAGCTAAATCCTTTTGATGATATTTACCAAAACAGATGCTACCAGAGTCAATTTGATAAAGATTGGCGATAATTTTTGTGAGGGTACTTTTGCCACAACCTGACTGTCCAATTAGGGCTGTAAATTTGCCTCCAGGTATCGTCACCGAAAAGTCTTCTAGTAAATCAACTCTGCCTGGATAGTGGAAATTGATATCTTGGCACACAATATCAGCGTTAGAATCAATCGTTACCCAGGGTTTTTCAACTTTGCTGGTTTCGGGATTAAAATCAATTACTTCGTTAAGACGCTCAACCGCAGTTTGAGCTACAGCAAATTCATCCACAAAGCCAATGATAGTGGCTACTAAACCCACAAAATTGGCGTTCATGCTATTAAATGCCATCAATTGTCCAATACTCAAATGTTTGGCAATCACTAAACTACTGCCAAACCATAATAAAGACACAGAACTAATAGATGTCATCAACTGAGAAATTAGACCATTGGCGATCGCAATTTGATTGGTGCGAAAATTAATACTAGCCAAACGACCAAAACGACTTTGTAGTTCTTCCCAAGCCTGGGGTGCAGCATTACTTGTTTTTAAGGTTAAAGCACCTTTAAATGTCTCAACTAAAAAACCTTGGTTTTCGGCATCTAGAACTAGAGAAGTGCGGGTTTTTTGTTGCAGAGTAGGTAAATAGAGCATCACGGGAATAAACATTAACCCTGTCATGACCACAGCTAATAACGTTAGCTTGGAACTATAAGTCAGCATTAACATCAGAGAAATTAAGCCCACAAATAATTGACTGGGTAAGCTAGTAACCGTTTGAGTCAAAAGATTATTAATTTGTCGAATATCCCGCAAACGACTGACAATTTCGCCACTACGACGAGTTTCATAATAAGTTAGGGGCAGATTTAAAATTTGTCTGCCAAATTCCAACAGGAATCCCAACTGCAAACGTTGTACAAACTGAGCAATTAAATTCGACTGCACCAACCGACAGGCGCTAGAAAACAGATTCATGGCAATTACCCCAATCGCCACTACCGTTAGTAACTCTTGATCTCCTCTAACCAAGACATCATCAGTTAAGATCTGCAACAAAAAAGGAAAGGCTAGGGACAGTAGGCCAATAGTAAAGTTAATTAAAGTAGCTTGGATTAAGATATTGCGGAAAGGTAAAAGTCTTTTGAGAAATTGCCAACCGTCACTTGTTTCATCGTCATCCATTTCAGCGAAACGAATTGCGTCAGGTATCAGCAACAGCATGATGCCATTTGTCCAACCCTGATCCAACTCCTGACGAGACAAATAACGCACCCCGACACCTGGATCGGCGACAATATATTGATCACCTTTCTTGCCGTAAACAACTACCCAGTGATAACCCTTCCAATGAATTATCCCAGGTAACGGAGCTTCATTCAGGCGATCGATCAGTTGAGCATTAACCCTTACTTGACGAGCATTAAAACCCAGGGACTCCGCACCCCGCCTCAAACCCAATAACGTTGTCCCTAATTGTCCTGTGCCTACCGCCTCACGAATCCGCGAAAAAGCAAAGGTGCGACCATGATATTTAACTACTGTAGCCAAACAAGCCACACCACAATTTTCTTCTGAACGTTGTAAAATTAGCGGATATTTCAATTTTATTTCGCGCTAAGGCGCTAAGACGCTAAATGTATTTTCCTGAATCTGTTAAGGCGATCGCTTTCAATGAATCTGGCAATTGCGATCGCCTACTTTTTTAAACTACTTTATACTACTAACACTTTGCTGTAGTGCTTGTTGTGCTGCTAATGATTGTTGTGCTGCTAATGATTGTTGTGCTGTTAATGATTCTTGAAATTGGACTGATTGTTGTGCTGCTGCCTGTTGTGCAGCTATTGATTCTTGTGCTGATTGTTGTGCCGCTCCTGCTGAATCTGCTGCCGATCCTACTGGAGATGCTCCGCCATTAACTTGAGAGGCATCTGTATCATTTACTTCTTCAGTTTGAGCGAGCCAATCTGTTTGTTGGTTGTTGAGTTCTGAATTCATCATTTTATTTCTCCTCTATTTTTTGGACTAATGTTCCCAATACTTGTTGTAATTGTGGATTAGCTCCTGACTCTCCTACCTTTTCTTGGAGCGATTGTATTTGTGCTGCTACTCCTTCTCCACCATTAACCTGAGAGGCTTCAGTGTCATTTAATTCCTCAGTTTGAGCCAGCCAGTCTGTTTGCTGGTTGTTGATTTCTAAATTCATCATTTGATTTCTCCTCGTTTATGTAGTTGATGTCTTGTGGGCGATCGCTTATTTATTAAAGTGATTTAATTTTGTCTTTAACCTCGTTGCGCCAATTGTTGCGCCACTTGTATTAATTGTCCTTCTTGCGTTGCTTGTTGCTCCGCTTGCATTAGTTGTGCTTCTTGCGCTGCTCGTGCTGCTTGATCTGCTTGTGCTGCTTGTGATGCTGGACCTGATTCCGCTCCTAATCCTACTTCCATTGCACCACCATTAACTTGAGAGGCTTCGATGTCATTTACTTCTTCAGTTTGAGCAAGCCAATCTGTTTGTTGGTTGTTGAGTTCTGAATTCATCATTTGATTTCTCCTCATGTATTTTGCTGGATGTGTCAGTGGTGAATCGCTTCAATCACATTAATTTAGAGAGTAACTGCCCAGGTAGGAGGAGCGGAATAATTTCCAGCCAGGAAAAAGTGTGGTAATGTGCTGTACATGAGTCCAGAGGAACAAGAGCAAAAAATTGAGAGGCTAGAACAAGAAAACAAAGC
>Ga0114940_10000362_pt1 | contig 22920 bp, 17 predicted proteins | sample ColdCreekSource_FD_87195 | JGI IMG/M metagenome (GOLD analysis project Ga0114940, IMG submission 87195) | Groundwater microbial communities from Cold Creek, Nevada to study Microbial Dark Matter (Phase II) - Cold Creek Source | ecosystem: Environmental > Aquatic > Deep subsurface > Groundwater ... | reverse complement strand
GTCCGTCTCAAGCGGCACCACAGTTTATCTCTCAATCGAGTACCCCTGAAACTGTAAGTGTTGGCATCAATCTTCAAGAGCGTTGCTGGCTCAAGGTGATGGTAGATGGTGGCGTAGCTTATGAGGGGATTTTGCCTGAAGGTACTAAACGCCAGTGGCATGGCAAAAAAGAAGTGACTATTCGTGCGGGTAATGCTGGCGGGGTGGTGATTAGTTTTAACAACCAACAGCAGCAGCTCTTAGGTGCGCCAGGACAAGTGGAAGAAGTAACCTACACAGTCAATTGAGAAATTAACCGTAAGCAACTTAGTGAAAAATTAGGGGTTTAGGGATTTAGGGTTAGTCAAATCAAAATATTAGATCAAATATTAAATTGTCTACTAAAACTTTGGGTATTACTAGATAACTGATTATCATTTATCTGTATCTGGGGATATTCTGGGGAGTCTTATAGATAGATAATTAATTATGAATACAGCATCTAAGGCAGCGATCGCTTCTGACTATTTTGACTATATTAATCTCAATTCTTTACCTGATGTTTGGCGCTTAACTGCTGAAAAATTCCGCGCTCACATCGCTCTAAAAGACCCTCATAGTAAACCAGAAGTAGCGATTAATTATCGGGATTTATTTACCAAAATTCAGCAGTTTGCCTCTGGGTTGCAGGCTCTAGGAATCCAGCCACAAGTCAAGATTGCCCTCTTTGCTGATAATAGTCCCCGTTGGTTTATTGCCGATCAAGGAATTATGACCGCAGGGGCAGTAGATGTGGTGCGTTCTTCAGGGGCAGATCCCCAAGAATTAGCTTATATTCTCGAAAATAGCAACAGCGAGGTTTTAGTCGTTGAAAATCTCAATACTTTGACTAAGCTGAAAACGGCGATCGCACTTTTACCCATTAACCTGATCGTAGTCTTAAGTGACGAAACCCTACCAGAAGAGCCTGGAACTAAGACCATTAACTATCAACAGTTGATGGCATTGGGGGCAGATCATCAATTACAGCCTATTGCCCAGAACAAAGACACCCTCGCTACCTTGCTTTATACCTCTGGCACAACAGGACAGCCAAAAGGGGTAATGCTCACCCACGGTAATTTATTGCACCAGGTTAACTATGTTAAGACAGTCTTTCAACCTCAGCCAGGGGATGTGATTCTCTCGATTCTGCCAAGCTGGCACGCCTATGAACGAGCAGCAGAATATTTCTTTTTATCTCAAGGGGCAACCCAAGTCTACACTTCAATCCGCTATTTTAAGCAGGATCTCAAACAGTTTCAGCCGACTTATATGGTGGGAGTTCCTCGGCTCTGGGAATCTCTTTATGAGGGGGTACAAAAGCTGTTGAAGGGACAGTCTGAATCCCAGCAAAAACTAGTTAACTTTTTCCTCAAACAGTCAGAGAGTTATATCCTTGCCCAGAGAATTGCCAACAATACGAGTTTAGAACATTTTAATGCCTCGTCGGGGGAAAGGGCGATCGCCAAGGTCAAGGCAGCTACTCTCTATCCTGTTCATGCTCTAGCAGATAAGCTGGTATATCGTAAAATTCGGGCTGGCATCGGCAACATCAAAGCTGTCTGTAGCGGAGGTGGTTCCTTAGCAAAATATCTCGATGATTTCTATCAAACCATTAACATTGATGTTTTTGTCGGTTATGGATTAACGGAAACCTCTCCCATCACCAATGCTCGTACCCCCCACCATAACGTTCGTGGCTCTGCTGGTAGACCTCTACCCGAAACGGAAATTAAAATTGTTGACCCCCAAACTAGAGCGAATTTACCTCAAGGAGAACGGGGATTGGTTTTAATTCGAGGTGGTCAGCTAATGCAAGGCTACTATCAAAACCCAGAAGCGACAGCCAAGGCTATTGATCAAGACGGCTGGTTTGATAGTGGGGATTTAGGCTGGTTAACTCCCGACGATGATTTGGTGCTGACAGGTCGAGCTAAGGATACGATTGTCCTGAGCAATGGCGAAAATATTGAACCTCAACCCATTGAAGATGCCTGTGTGCGGAGTATTTACGTTGATCAAATTATGCTCGTAGGACAGGATCAGCGAGCTTTGGGAGCGCTAATTGTGCCCAATTTTGAGACTTTACAGCAGTGGGTAACAGCGCAAAACTTGGATCTCAAACTGTCAGAATCGATGGAGCAAAGAGAGCTTAATCATCCAGCCATTATTAGTCTCTATCGTGAGGAACTTAACCGAGAGGTAAAAAATCGTCCTGGCTATCGTGGGGATGATCGCATTGCTGATTTCCGCTTTGTAACCGAAGCTTTTTCTCAGGAAAATGGCACTATGACTCAAACTTTTAAGGTTAAACGCCCCCAGGTTATGGATAAATATCAAGCTTTGGTTAAGGAAATGTTTCCTGATTAACTAAAACTAACGAATAAACTTCAAGGAAAACCTTGTCAGACTAGAAAACAAACTGTACTCTTTAAGCTGCAATCAAAATATAAGATCTATCTCGGTACCAAAATTATGGATTATTCCAACACTAGTCTGCTGTTAAAACGTCCAGTCACCGTTAAAGCGATTGTCACAGCTCAATGGAAAGAAGAAGTCACTCAACAATTACAAAAACAGGTTGCTCAATTAGATCAGCAAATGCAGCAACTAGAAATGCAGGGCAAACGAACCATTGAAGAAATTACCAAACAGGCAGGAGAGGCTAATCCTCAAGTACAAAAACAAGTAGAAAATATCCAGGGACAGGTGAATCAGAAAAAAGCGGAAATGCTGGAGAAAAAAAATCAGTTCCTTCAGCAATTGCAGCAGATTCAGCTACTAGAACTAGATCAAGAAGTTGTTCAGGCACAAATGGAAAGCTTCTTTCGCTTAGAACAAGGAGATAACCTAGTTAAGAAATTGAACGTGGAGGTTGTGCTACGGGATGGGGTAGTTGAAGAAATTCGTGGCGAAGTTTAAAACCATCGATAAAACTTTACTTAATTAAACAATTGTTAAAGTGAGGACATCAAAAAAAATAAACCTTCTTAAACATTGTTGTGATCGGCAAAAGATACCCTGAGAATTAGAAATATAAGAAGTTCGTATGTATTGAGGGAGCAAGAGTTGAACAATAAAGCGATCGCCCATCGCCCTGCTAAAGTTATTTGCCTGGGGGAAATGTTATTTGATTGTCTTGCTAATGAATTGGGCAAGTCTGTGTCGGAAGTTACATCTTGGACTTCTTATCCAGGAGGCGCTCCTGCTAATGTTGCTAGTGCCTTAACCAAACTAGGTACTCCCTCGGCGTTTATTGGCTGTGTTGGTCAAGATGAGCGGGGCAGGGAATTGATTCAACTCTTAGAGTCCATTGGTGTTGATGTATCTGGGGTGCAATACACCGACCAAGCCCCTACTCGGCAGGTTTATGTGACTCGAACGGCGGATGGCGATCGCACTTTTGCAGGCTTTGGGACGCAACCCGCCGATGGCTTTGCCGATGCCTATTTGCAAGGAGATTTGCTCCCAGCTAAATTATTTTTAGAAGCGGAATATTTGGTCATTGGCACCCTTGAGTTAGCCTATCCCAGCAGTCGAGCCGCCGTGTTTCGGGCTTTGAAATTAGCGGAAGATTATCATCTGAAGATTGTGCTAGATGTTAATTGGCGATCGATGTTTTGGCTCGATGAAACCGAAGCCTTACCCTTGATTGAGCAGCTTTGGCCCTATGTAGATTTTCTCAAGTTGGCAGAAGAAGAGGCTCGGTGGTTATTTGAGACTGCCGATGCTGGAGCAATTTTCTATCGTCTTGCTTCTGTGGAGGGGGTTTTAGTCAGTAATGGTGCTGCCCAGGTAAGCTATTGTCTGAGTGAAAACGAGGGCAGAGTTAGCCCCTTTCCTGTAAAAGTTCAGGATACCACTGGGGCAGGAGATGCTTTTCTGGCGGGCTTCATTCATCAGTTGTGTCAACAAGGAATGCAAGAATTGGCTAATCCTCAAGTGGCTCGTGAGGTTGTCCAGTATGCCTGTGCGGTAGGTGGTTTAACTGCTACGCAAGCAGGAGCGATCGCCGCTCAACCAAGCCCCGAATCAGTTCAAAGGTTGCTCGAAAAATCCCAGAAACTCTGAAGATGTCAATAACCTGAACTGACCATCACTTTAGATAGCCATTGAATAATCTGGGCGTTGACTGCTGTGGGGTTTTCGTCGTGGGGACAATGACCAGCCTGGGGAATAATTTGAAACTCAACCTCTGGATTACTGTCTGCTAAGTCTTGATATATTTTTGCCCCTGCTACTGGTGTCCAAGGGTCTTTCTCCCCCCAAACTACTAATAAAGGACGGTTTAGATTTGGTAACAACTCATCGGGAGTTTTTCCTGGAGGAGCGGTTAAAACCGAAGCAAATACCTGCTGCGCCCCTGGATCGCAGGATGGTTGATAGAGCATATCTACTAAATCATCGGTTACAGCCTGGCGATCGCCATAAACTTGATAAAGAGTACGGCGAATTTGGCTTTTACGGCGAATGTTATTAAAAATCAAGTTACCTGTGATGGGAGAACTAACTAGCTTGGCGAACCCTGCCATTACCATACCGAGGAGGGGGTTGAGATCTCCTGGACGATGATTTAAGCCTCCAGCACAGTTAATTAGTACTCCTCCAAGGGCGATCGCAGGATGGTTGGTAACGAGGATCAAGGCTAGCAGTGCGCCAATGGAGTTACCGACAAAGATCGTGGGCTGATGAATGAATTCTGTCCAGAAATCGAGGATTTGAGATTCCCAAAGTTCTAGGGTGTAATTTAAAGGTGCTTTATCGGAACCGCCAAAACCCAAAAGATCTACAGCAAACACCTGATAACCAGCATCTGCCAATACAGAAATATTTTTTTTCCAGTGGCCGATAGATGCCCCGAAGCCATGAATTAATAATAACGGTTTGCCTGCTCCTGCAACGGTATAGCGGATTTGATGCCCTTGCCAATGCCAGTCCAATTCTGGCAAGCTATTGTTTGATAATGAATTTGTAATCACAGTTTTTAGATCTCGATCTTTAATACATAGATCATACAAAAATTTAACGGTTTTAAGCTTTAAGCTCTCAGCCCTTCGGGTTCGACATTCGCTCACGGCACGGAAACCAACAAGTCCTAAAGGATTAGCTTCGCGTCACCGCGATGCCTCACTATTAGCTTTCAAGACATTAGTATACGCGCGTTAGCATACTGCCTATTTGCTGATATTAACGATGGTGTTGAAGGTATACTGGTTTCGTTGTGTCTTGGGACATCTAGACATGAGAGGTTGGCGACAGTGGATCATCATTCTGTTATTTAGCTGGAGCTTGGTTATAGGACTTAGGACGAACCTATCTGCTCAAGGTTCAACCTCTTGGTTAGTACAGCAAGCGCAACAGCAATATCGGTTGGGCAAGTCATCGCAAGCTCTGAAGTTATTGACAGAGGCGGGAAAAATCTATCAAAGTCAGCAACAGATTTTACCCCAAGCAGAAGTGTGGGCCTTGACCTCTTTAGTACTTCAGCAGCAAGGTAATTGGGAGCTAGCTCGTACTAATTTGGAGCGGAGTTTAGCTGTAATCGAGACTGTTTCTGCTAGCCTAGATAAAATTCAAGTAGAGGCGCAAATCTGGAATATACAAGGGCATTATTCCTTTGCCACAGGACACCATAGTCAAGCCCTAACGGATTGGCAGCAGGCAGAAAAACTATATCGTCAAATTGAAGACCCCATCGGGATTGCAGGCACAGGTTTAAGCCAGGCAGAAGCATTGGGAAAAATGGGATTTCATCGTCGTGGCTGCGATCGCTCTCTTCAGATTTTTGACTCGGAAGCTCGTTGTCAATCTCTAACAGCGCCGAAAATAAAGACCATTATTCATCAAGCCCAAGCTCAAAACGAACCTTGGTTAGTTGATAGTTTAAACAGCGTCGGTAATAGTCTCTTGTCCCTGGGGCAACTCGATTTTGCTCAAAGATTTATTCAAGCTAGTGACCAGAGTGCAAATATACTAAGACCCTTAGAGGCTACCACTAAAGCTAAAATCACTTTAAGCTTGGGGAATATCCATCAAGCGATCGCCATACTTGCAAAAGAACAGGGAAATACTGCTGGTTTTAGCACCCATAGTCATCTGGCAGTTAAATATTTTCGACAACTTGAAAAGAAAACCGCCACCCCCTTCGACAACACTTACAAACTAGCTGCCCAATTAAACGAGTTGGATCTATTGATTGCTAGTGAAAATTGGTCAAAAGCTGAGGATTTGGGAAATAACATTCAACTAGCTGCTGATTCTCAACCAAACCTCTATGGTCAGGTAAAATTTGCCAATAGTTTGGCTTTACTTCAGCGTCGAGGTTTAAACCTCAAATATTCTCGACAGGATCTGGCAGATATCTATCTCAAGGTAGTTAAACAAGCTCAGTTATCGAAGGATAGTCGCCTCGAATCTTATGGTTGGGGTAATTTGGCTGAGATTTGGGACGAACAATTGCAACTGGAATTCACACCCCAGGAACTATATGAACAGGCTTTATTATTAGCTCAAAGCACCCAATCTCCAGAGATTGCCTATCGTTGGCAATGGCGACTAGGACGCATCTATCGACAGCAGGGATTGCGAACCAAAGCGATCGCCAGTTATCAGGCTGCCTTGGCTAATTTGAGCAGTTTACGCAGCGATCTAGTGGCGTTAGAAAAAGAGGTGCAGTATGAATTTAAAGACCAAATTGAACCTGTATATCGCGAACTTGCGGATTTACTCTTGACGGGTTCTCCTAATGATCAGGACTTAGAAGCAGCGCGGAATGTGATTGAAGCCCTTCAACTAGCAGAACTGGACAACTATTTCCAGGATGCCTGTCTGACTTTTGAACCCAAGAGTATCGATCAGATCGATCAAAATGCAGCCATTATCTACACGATTGTTTTGCCAGATCGTTTAGAAGTAATTATGGCAACGAGCGATCGCTCTACTAGGAAACAAGTCTTGCAGCATCATGGTCAAATTATTCCTCAGTCTGAGCTTGAGCAAACTATTCAACAACTCCGACGCTATCTCACCGAACCAGATCGCGCTAGGGAGGTGCAGCGACTATCCAACCAAATTTATACTTGGTTGATGAAACCCTTGATGGCAGACTTAGAAGCCCAGCAACCACAAACGATAGTATTTGTCTTGGATGGGATGCTGCAAACTGTTCCCATGTCTGCTTTATATGACGGAGAGCAATATCTGGTTGAAAAATATGCGATCGCTTTAACTCCTGGGTTAAGACTCTTGAATTCTCAAGTCGATTCCCATCCTCTCTCCTTTCTGGCGGGAGGTATTAGCCAATCCCTGAAGGTTAACACCCAGAGTTTTGCGCCCTTAGTACATGTAGCAGCAGAATTAGAAATTGCCAGTCAAACAGAGAATCCCGTGTTATTGAACCGTCAGTTCACCCCTAGTAATCTGCTGTCACAATTAAATCGAACCTCCCCCTCTGTGGTTCATCTGGCAACTCATGGTCAATTCCGCGCCAATCCACAACAGACTTTTTTGCTAATGTGGCAAAAAATGCTCACGATCAATGAATTTAGTCGCATCCTTCAAAACCGCTTTAAAGCATACCGTAATCCGATAAAACTGCTAGTTCTCAGTGCCTGTGATACCGCAGTAGGCGATCGCCGTGCGGCTCTAGGATTAGCGGGTATTGCTGTCAGAAGTGGCGCTCTCAGTACCCTGGCAACTCTGTGGGAGATTAAGGATGATTCCACTACAGAATTGATGAAACACTTCTATCAACATCTCCAACACCATAGCAAGACAGAAGCACTCCGCAGAGCGCAACTAGATCTTTGGCAGACAGCAGATAAGGATTGGCAAGTTCCTGCTTTTTGGTCAGCCTATGTGATCATCGGCAATTGGCAGTGATTTACCAAGTCCTTCGGGCTTAAGTAACTTTTGCTGCTTCGGTGATCAATCTCCGCGCCACGGTTTGAATGCCTGTATGCTCAAAGTAATTGGTTGAGCCATCTAAAAATGCTGCGAGGTAATCTAGTTTGCCATCAGTTAATTCGATAAACCCGCCCAATTTTTTCGCGAGGGATTCGGGAGTAACCCCAATAGTTTTACTAAAGTTATCCAGCCAATCCCCCGCTGAGTTAAAGCTTTGGTCGATAAATTCTTCTTTATTCTCGACGGGAATGAGTTCTCCCACTGCATCGTAGGCGGGGTTGGCTTTGAGGTCGTCTCTTTTTTCTAAATCTTGCTTGACTCGATTAACAAAGTTCACCCCAAGAGGTAGAATCCCATCGATACAAATTAAAGATGCCATCCGCAGTAAGGCTTCATCTTGGTAGTTTGCTTGTAGCGCACTGGCAAATTGAGCAGGATTGAGACTCAGTTTGTTGAGCTTGCTAAAAATAATTAGTTCAGCTACCAGCTTGATTCGCAGATCGACACTCTGTACTGAATCAGCTTTGGGGGTAATTTTGTCGAGGAAAGGAATAAAGCGAAATTTATCACCAATTTTATCAGCGATCGCTGCCGCTGCAATACCCTTATCGGTATTATCTACAGTGCGGTAGAGCCAGATCGCAGTTTGATAGCCTTGTTTTTTATCGTCGTATAGACTTAAAGCGCGATCGCGAATCTTGGTAATTTCAGTGGCCGTGGTGGCTCCTGTGATGGCGGTAATCGTATGATCAAAACCAACTAAGTTATCCCATTTACCAGGGGTAAAAGTCTTGATCGCTTTAAGTACCTTGACCGTAATATTGTCTGTAGGTAGATTATCTACCAACTCGATAATTGATTGACTCATGTGCCAGAAAGTGGAGTGGGTGATTAGTCTTGAGTCTAGCAGCAACTGGAGTGAAGTCTAATTTCTATCGAGATAATTCTTCAACCAGAAGTCGTGGCACAATAATAAGAGAAGTAAAAAAATTTAATAAACGTTATCAAGATTAGGGATATGGTCGCAACACCAATTAAAACCCAACCCAGGTTAACCACTCAAACTGCCGAAGTTGGCTTGGATACCACAGCAATTCGTTCTCTAGATTGGGATCGCGATCGCTTTGATATTGAGTTTGGTCTTCAAAACGGTACTACTTATAATTCTTATTTGATCCGTGGGGAGCAAACAGCTTTGGTTGATACCTCCCACGCTAAGTTTCGAGGGCTATATCTAGATGCTTTGCAGGGTTTGATCAACCCCACAGAAATTGATTATTTAATTATTAGTCACACAGAACCCGATCACAGTGGCTTGGTTAAGGATTTTCTTGCCCTCGCTCCCCAAGCAACGGTAGTCGCCTCGAAGATGGCGCTTAAATTCTTGGAAGATTTGGTACATCAGCCATTTGAGCAAATTATTGCCAAGAACGGTGAGACGATCGATCTCGGTCAAGGTCATGTGATTGAGTTTGTCAATGCCCCTAATTTACATTGGCCAGATACCATCTTTAGCTACGACCATAAATCCAAGATCTTGTTCACCTGTGATGCCTTTGGTCTCCACTACTGTTCTGATGCTACCTATGACGAAGATTTAAAGGCGATCGCCAAGGACTATCGCTTTTATTATGATTGCCTGATGGGGCCTAATGCCCGTTCCGTACTTTCCGCCATGAAACGGATGGATCAGCTAGGGGAAATCAATCTGGTGGCTAATGGACATGGGCCTTTGTTGCGCTATAACCTCCAGGAATTACTCGATCGCTATCGCCAATGGAGCAATGATCAAACCAAGGCAGAAAAGAGTGTGGCGGTATTTTATGTAGCTGATTATGGTTACAGCGATCGCCTCAGTCAAGCGATCGCTAAGGGGATTACCAAAACTGGCGTAGAAGTAGAAATGGTGGATTTGCGTTCGGCAGACAGCACGGAAGTCCACGAGATTGTTAATCGTTCTGTGGGGATTGTCTTAGGGATGCCTCCCCTCAAGGGTAAAAACCAAGAAGATATCACAGGCAACTTGGGTACAGTCCTAGCAGCAGCCAAGGAGAAACAGCTAATTGGCGCATTTGAATCCTATGGCGATGAAGATGAACCCATCGATCCACTGTTAACTAAGTTCCGTGAAGCTGGGTTAAAACCTGGTTTTCCGCCGATTAAAATTAAAGATGTTCCCACCGAAGCCGACTATCAGATCTGCGAGGAATCAGGAACAGATTTGGGTCAACTGTTGACCTTGAAGGATTTGGTCAAGCAAATGAAATCTTTAGACAGCGACTTAGATAAAGCGATCGGTCGTTTAAGTGGCGGACTTTATATCATTACCGCCACCAAAGGCGACTTAAGTAGTGCGATGTTGGCTTCCTGGGTATCCCAGGCGAGTTTTGAACCCATTGGCTTAACGATCGCTGTGGCGAAAGATCGGGCGATTGAGTCCTTGATGCAGGTGGGCGATCGCTTTGTGTTAAACATCCTCGAAGAAGGCAAATATCAAGGCTTGATGAAACACTTCCTCAAGCGATTTAAACCTGGTGCAGATCGTTTTGCGGGGGTTAATACCCAAACTGCTACCAATGGTTCGCCTATTTTAACTGATGCTTTGGCTTATCTAGAGTGTGAAGTCTCTAGCCGTATGGAATGTAGCGATCACTGGATCGTCTATAGCCAGGTGGAACTGGGTCGAGTATCTAATCCCGATGGTTTAACGGCTATTCATCACCGTAAAGTGGGGAATCATTATTAAGGCGACTAGTGCCGCTGCGCGGAAGTCAGAAGTTAGAAGTCAGAAGTCAGAAGCATTTAATTACAATTTAAATAAATTAAGTTTTCTGATGGGAGCTTTTGTTTCACGCTAGAGTAATGAAGATAATGGCTCTAGAAACATGGAAGCAGCAAGAGATATTCTGATTGTGGGTGGTGGCGTAGTTGGTCTAGCGATCGCCATTGAATTAAAGCATCAAGGGGCAAAAGTCACGGTAGTTAGTAAAGACTTTACCCAAGCAGCATCCCACGCCGCCGCAGGGATGTTAGCACCGTTAGCGGAAAGGCTTTCCTCCCCTCCTCTACTAGATTTATGTTCAAGATCCCGTTGGCTATATCCTGAATGGACGCAAAAGCTGGAAACGTTAACAGGAGTAGATACTGGTTATCTCCCCTGCGGTATTCTTGCCCCTAGCTATAGTCATAGTCAACCAGAAGCGATTTCCCTCCAGGAACGCTCCGCGATCGCCGAAGATGATCAAGCAGTTTGGTTAGACAGAGCAGCAATTAACCTATATCAGCCAGGATTAAGCGATCGCGTATCTGGCGGTTGGTGGTATCCCGAAGATGGACAGGTGGATAATCGTTGTTTAATGCGATCGCTGTTACAGGCTGCTCAAACTTTAGGCATCGAGATCAAAGAAGGAGTCAGGGTCAAGGCAATTCAGCAAAAACAGGGTCGAGTTAACGGTGTGCTAACCGATGCAGGACAGCTAACGGCAGCGCAATATGTTTTGGCGGCTGGTTCTTGGTCAAGGCAGTTACTTCCCTTACCTGTGCGTCCCGTAAAAGGACAAATGCTCTCTTTGAGAATGCCCCAAAAGCTACATCAACCGTTTCCCTTAGAGCGGGTTTTATATGGCGAGGAGATCTATCTCGTGCCACGGCAAGACGGCAGACTAATTGTAGGGGCAACAGTAGAGGAAGTGGACTGGACTCCTTTTAATACGCCAAAAGGTATTCAAAGTTTATTAGCCAAGGCAACAGCATTATATCCCGCCATCGCCGACTGGCAAATTGAGGATTTTTGGTGGGGTTTTCGTCCTGGAACTCCTGATGAATTACCAATTCTGGGTAGTAGTGCTTGTGAGAATTTATTCCTGGCTACGGGACATTATCGTAATGGCATTCTGCTCGCACCGATTACCGCCTCTCTGATGGCAGATTTAATCCTGGAACAAAAATCTGATCCACTCCTGGCTGAATTTAGCTATCAACGTTTTCATCCTCCTGTAAATCCCGTAAATATGACTCTAAGCAACCCCACACAACCTCTACAAATTGCCTCAACTCCTCAAGCTGCGACTCCCACTACCCTATTGAGCGATCGCGGAGCATTCCCAGAGGGAAATCGCCTAATCGAAAATATAGAAGATGATCAGCCTTTAACCATTGCTGGACGTACCTTTAACTCCCGCCTGATGACAGGAACAGGGAAATACCCCAGTATGGAGGCAATGCAGGAAAGTGTCGCCGCCAGTGGCTGCGAAATCATTACCGTCGCCGTCCGTCGAGTCCAAACCAAAGCTCCAGGACACGAAGGGTTAGCCGAAGCGATCGATTGGAGCAAAATCTGGATGCTACCCAATACCGCAGGGTGTAAAACCGCAGAGGAAGCCATCAGAGTAGCTCGCTTGGGTCGAGAAATGGCAAAGCTATTGGGACAGGAAGATAACAACTTTATCAAGCTAGAGGTAATTCCTGATGCTAAATATTTGTTACCCGACCCCATTGGCACCCTAGAAGCAGCGGAACAGTTAGTGAAAGAAGGTTTTGCGGTGTTGCCCTACATTAACGCCGATCCTTTATTAGCCAAGCGTTTAGAAGAGGTAGGATGCGCCACCGTCATGCCCTTGGGTTCCCCCATTGGTTCAGGACAAGGGATTAATAATGCTGCTAATATTGCCATTATCATCGAAGAAGCTAAGGTGCCTGTGGTGGTAGATGCAGGGATTGGTACTCCCAGTGAAGCTGCTTTGGCAATGGAAATGGGGGCAGATGCCCTGTTGGTTAATAGTGCGATCGCCCTGGCACAAAATCCTGTAGCAATGGGAAGAGCAATGGGTTTAGCAGCGATCGCTGGAAGACTGGGCTATATAGCGGGAAGAATTCCTGTGAAACAGTATGCCGCCGCTAGTTCTCCGTTAACTGGCACAATTGTTTAAGTGATTCTTGCAATGAATATATTTCAAAAGAAATAATAATGGATGATGAATTGACTGAACGAGAAAAACAAATAATTGGGGAATGTCTTGATGCTCTGGTAAATGGTTCGTTTATCCCAGATTGGGAATTTAGTATTCTCTGTGGTCAAAAACGAGACGAAGTCGCACAGCTTGCCTCTATCTATCCGAATGAGGAAGATAGCAAAGATATGAAGTATGCCATTAACAACGCGATGAATAATTTGACGGGATATCCACATCGTAAGGATGAAGAGTTAGCCAGGAGAGTTTCTGTCTCGCGCGATGAAATCAGTGCAATCTACGCAAAGTGGCATCGCCTCAAGAAGTTCGATTGAATCTAGTTCAAGTCTGGCTAACTGCTAAATAGCGATCTTGATGCACCGAAACTTTGAAGTATACAGTTAAGCTGTCAAAGTTATCTGGGTCTGGTAGTCGCGGACGGTAACAACATAGGACGGAAGATTCTTTAACTTGCTATTTTTACACGGTTTTATTGGTAGGGCGATCGCCATTCTCAGATTTAGATAAGTGCAATTTTTCATGGAATAATTTCCAATAAAATTCAAGAAAAGCATCTGATATGGGAATCATATATTTATCCTAGTTAGCCTAAAGCACCCTTCCATGAAATTTCCACTACTACCCAAAATGCTTAAACACTGTTTGATTATTGGCGGTAGTCTTGCCTTGACGGGTCTTATATGTTTTATGCTAGTCGTGGCAGTATGTTACGTCATGTTGGATGCTATGTTTCCTTACGCAAGACAAGCTGCCAAGCTTCCTATTAATCAGCAAAAACCATCAGACTTCTCTCCTCCGACTTACGAGAGTCCACCAGTGACTACTGTCACTCCACCATTAACTACTAACGATAATCCTTCACAATCTTCCAAGAAAGCAATGACTTGGCGGGTGCTAAATACTACCACAATTGATGGTAAGAAATACGCCTTATTTGGCTCCGATAATCTCACAAATCCTTATCAGGGCGACACAGATATCAACGAAGTGCATCCTTTGCTTTGTATTCAAAAAAACAATCTGCCCGCACCATTAGGATTGCCAACTGCAATCACTACTCCTGGAGGAGCTTTACGAGGCTCTTGGTCTGGTGGGCGAGTTTTAACCTTAGCAAATGTTCAAGGCAGCATCCTAATTTCCCAAGCCTTCGCAGATGAAAAATGTCGTTTACGAGGGTTACAGATCACGGGCGAAAATGGTTTTCGGATGGCGAAGTTTCACGATGGAGATCAATTATCTGATTGGGCTGGTTGGGATTTCTGGGCTGAAGTCTGTTGGATAGAAGAATTAGGTAACACCGATATTCGTTACTGGGTTCACATTAACGATCAACCCGTTAATCATTGGTAAACATTACTCTCTTTAACGAGGCATAACAAAAGCTTTGCAACGTAACAAATCTTTACACGACATGGAGACCCCTACCTTAAGAAATATTAGTCGGAATTGTAGTTTAACTTAGAATTGGTTAAAGAGAAGCAAGATTTTTTGATAATGCTAAAACCTGCCCATAACCCCAGGATGATAGAAATATAAGGGCGATCGCAATAAATATTACGATTTTGGTCTTTAAAAATAAATCAACAGATTTAAGCCAGGAATAGTGCGAGAAAGCGTCCACAGCAGCAAAACAATATACAACACTCCTAAACACCATTGATACCAAACTAAAGCAGAAATTAGCCCTGGTAAATGTTGATCCCGCACCCGAAGATCGTTAAAGCCTAGCTTGAAAATATTATTTAAACTAAAGTCATAATAGTTGAGCCAATTCCAGCGTGTTTCCCAGAGAATGGGCAAAAAGCGATCGCGGAAAAAGACAAACCTGGGCATAATGGGCAACCGTCCAATGAGTAATCGAAATTGCCGCAATTCACCATTTTCGACAAAGTAGGAACTGTCTAATAATTTGTGATATCTTCCCCGATGGTAAATAAGGATAGTAATGAGGAGGGGAATTGGCAGTAACACAATGGCGATCGCTCCTAGAGTTAGCCAGGGTCGATTTGTGGTCACAAAGATATTAACTAAACTGAATAAATTAGCTCCACTATAACTAAGGAGCATCATGATGATTTCATCCCGACGAGGAATCACTGGCTGAGAAATATGGGGGCGATAGCGATCAATTAACCAGAATAAAAAGCTAAACAGGGCGATGGTAGTGATGCCAATACTAAAGATCAAAGTGATGTTTGTGCCATAGTCTCCTAAGAGTAATAGTAAATTTAAACTTAACCAAGGAAGAATTAAACTAATCCAATTTCCCGTGAATATTGTCCGCCAGGATTTAACGGAGAGGCGATCGCTAATGGCTTTTTCTTGTAATTGTTTTTCCTGATATTCGAGATAGTTAGCATCAGCAATCTGTTCCAAACTACGAAAATTGCGAATTAAATTGCGAAAAAGTGTTTCATTACCTTGTAAGCGATTAATCCTGAGATATTTACCAATTATCCCAGGCTGACCAATAATCTGCGATTCTGTGGCATCAAAAGCTAATCCCGAAACATTAATGCTAGCTTGGGGGGTATAAAAAGCATTGCTAAAATCTAGCCGACTTAATAGATGAGTATCCTGCAAGTTGATTAGAGAATTAAGATAAATGTCTCTAAAACTCACAGCATTTTCTAAACTACTATTAATAAAAAGTAGCGGATGTAAAAATTTGCTTTTAGTAAAAATCAGGCGATCGCCAAACCCAGCACGACTGAAGTCAACTGTATCAACAAAAGTACAGCGAGTAAAATCGGCAAGTTGAGAAAAAAAAGTCTGCTTAAACTCTGTTAACTCCTCAAATTGATTTTTATTGAAGTCAGTAACACCTTTGAATTTTGCTAAATCAAACTTTACTCTAGCGAAAAAATGACTTTTATAAAAGTTTAGGTTCTGGTTAAATACTGCATTGCTAAAATTAAATTCCTTAGCAAAAATACTTTGAGAGAAATCTACTATGCCATCGAAGTTAGCTTCCTCAGCAATTATAGATTGAAGGTATAAACTATTAGCAGCCTCAATATTGCCTGTGAACACTGTATTGTTAAAATATAGACTGCCTCGAAAAATATTTACCCGTGGGATGTCTTCTGTACTGTTGATTTTAAGAGGATAAAACTGATTAATTTTTTCTTGCTCTAGGGTCGTAAACAATGAAGACAATGCTCCTTCGCCTACAGAACTAGCAATACCTAATTGATTAAGCTGAAAATCCCCTTGAATAATTGAATTGCTAAAATCAAGATTTAGAGGGTCACTTGACCGACTAATAAGCTTATTAAGTTCTTGATAAAAATATTGACTAAAATCACTATTAGCATTGGTAAAATCGATTATCAAGTTACTTAAGTCAATCGTCTCCCTAGCTTCTTGTTGAGTCGGATTTTTGACTTTTGCTTGCAGTATTTCTGGCGTTAAATAGCTGCGGGAGATAGTTTGAGCATTTGTCTGGAGGGGTGAGACGCTCCATAAGATTAAGCTTAAACAGCAAATTAAACATAAAGTTAAAGTACCTAAAGTTTTGGTAACATTAGTCATGAACAGGAATCCTCTTTAGTTAAAGAGAATTATGAACTTAAATTGATTAGCTGACAACCGTTACTCAATTAACGAAAATTAATCAAAATTAACAGAAAAAAAATAGCAAAAAATTTCTGATATTATCTTGGGTAGTCCTTTATATATAATCGATCAATTATCGATACCTAAAAAATGGGTTTAAGAATAGTCAAAGACTTTGATGCAACTTTCACTTTAGACACCCAAGCCAAAGAAATTTTATTTACGCTGTTAACTAATCAGACATTTACTGAGCAAATTAGTCACAAACTACAGGAAGCTGGCATTCGGTTTACTGATTTACTGTTTCAACCAGTCCCTTATAGTCAGCAAACACCAAAGGGGATGCCGAGAGAATTTGAGCAGTATCATAACAACAGCGAATATGTGATTATTAACGTTCCGCCGAATTTTATGTTTCAAGCCAAAATTTTCAAGCCTAGTCGCTTGTGTGCGATCTACTCAGTGATTAAAGCTAGCCACTAATTGATTTGTTGAGATTGGTTAAAGGGAAAGGGGAAAAGGTTAAAGGGAAAGAGCTAAAAGCCAAAAGCTAACGGCTAAGAGCTTTTTAATAAATTATTTACCAGCAAAATCATGTCTACTCAAACGGAAACACCAGCTTTAGCAAGTTTGGAATACCAACCATACTTAACAAAGGAAGGTTGCATCAACGAAGATGTGGCAGGAAAGATTGGAGTCTATGGAATTTTTGATCGCGATCGCACGATGGTATATGTCGGATATTCCCGTGATGTCTACCTGAGCCTTAAGCAACATTTAATTAGACAACCCCAGCATTGTCATTGGCTGAAGATCCAAACCATTGACCGTCCTAGTCGGACAATTTTAGCTGAAATAGCCTCGGCTTGGATTGCCGCCAATGGAGCAACTCCTGTGGGTAACGATACGGAGGAATCCCTTTGGACTGAAGCAATTGATGCCAATCCAGCTATGACAGAGGAAGAAAAGGCACAGTATCAACAGAGCGAAGAATCAAAGCAAATTAAAATACGGAAGCAAGTGGCAAGACGAGTCGAGGCTCAGATCTTAAAACAGTTGAGCGATCGCGGTGTTGTCATGGAGATTAGATTTAATCCCAAGCTCAAAGAAAAAGGTTTACTGGATCTCAAATAAATCTTAAATAAGCTGAAGGTTGTTTTTTTGGTTCGTCGTTCTCCTTGACCCGCCCTAAAATAAGAATAGTCGAGTTGTTTTTAGATCAACAGCCGTTCATCTGACAGAAATATGACAGCACTATTAAATAACCGCTATCGCATTATTAAGACTCTGGGTAGAGGAGGCTTTGGGGAAACTTATCTCACAGAAGATAATCATATGCCTTCGGGACGCAAATGTGTCCTAAAGCAGCTTAAACCCATTGTGAAACAGCCCAAAATGCCCCCCTGGATGAAAGAGCGTTTTCAGCGGGAAGCAGCGATTTTGGAAGAGTTGGGTAATGGTAGCAGTCAAATTCCTCAACTTTATGCTTATTTTTCGGAAGACGACAAGTTTTATTTAGTTCAGGAATGGATTGAAGGGCTAACCCTGAACCAATATTGGGAGCAAGAAGGCAATCTGCACCGCGATGAAGTGAGACAGATTCTCCGTCAGATTTTACCCGTCCTCGACTATGTTCATAGCCGTCGCATTATTCATCGAGATATTAAGCCCGAAAATATTATTCTGCGTCAAGGCGATCGCTTGCCATTTTTGATCGATTTTGGAGCAGTCAAAGAAGCGATCGCCACCGAGGTGAACGGCAATTCTCTCAGTACCTACTCCGCTTCCATTGGAACTCCTGGCTATATGTCATCGGAACAGGCAGCAGGTCGTCCAATCTACTCTAGCGACCTTTATAGCTTGGGCTTGACGGCAATCTTTTTGTTGACAGGACTAGCTCCCAACGAACTAGAAACCGACCCTCGTGATGGGGAAATCATCTGGCAATCAAAAGCGGTGAATCTTGACCCTGAGTTAGCTGCTGTGATTGATCGCGCCGTCAGGTTTCATCCCCGCGATCGCTTTGCCACTGCCCAAGAAATGCTGGATGGATTAAATCAAAAGTCTTTCTCTAGTCAAGGGAATAATCTGACTGGGATGACTTTGAATGTTGCCCCCAATCGCAGTACCGACGGCAGGGACTTACACACCAATGTTTACCCCAACAAGACTGTGGCTTATGAACCCAGAACGCCAAAGCGTCCTAAGAAAAAGCAAAATCTCTTAGCTACGGTGGGTTTATTTCTTTTAGTCGCTACAGGAGTGGCAGCGGGGACATTTGCAGCGGGGTTTGCAGTAGTTTCTAATCTCTGGAGATCGCCAGAAACTGCTCCACCAACGACAGAAGTTGAAACAGCAAGAAATCAACCTGATTTATTTCCTGCCACCGACGAAAGTGAAGCAGCAAAAGCCGAAGCGGAAAAGCAAGCGGAAGCAGAAAAACAAGCGGAAGCAGAGAAAGCTAAATTAGAAGCGGAAGCGGAAAAACAAGCTGAGCTGGAGAAAGCCCAGCAAGAAGCCGAAGCCCAAGCCGAAATTGAACTGACAAAAGAACCAAAAGTCTCGCCAAAACGACCAAAAACTTTAGCAGATATTACCCTAGAGCCTAAACAAAAACCAGTCAATGAGCTAAATATTCCCATTCTCACCACAGGTTCATCTGAAAGTCAGCTAGTGAGTACCCTAGGTAAACCAAGCTCCGAAAGACCAGGTTTGAAGGCGAATAGCAAGGTGCTGGTTTACTATGATGTGGTTCCCGATCGCGTCAATCTTAGTTATCAAGCCGACGATACAGGCAGAATTCGCCAGACAGATATTGCCCTCGATCAGGATGTCAGTTTGGGAGCAATGCAGGAAACTCTAGCCAAAACCCTTGGGGGGGAGGCTCCCGCAGATATTCGAGATAAATTACGTAGTGTGTATAATCGTGAAACTAGCTTTAGTTTTTTTAAGGTTGGTAATTTAGAAGGGAAGGTTCAGCGAGATACTAGAGGTCGCATTACTATCTCCGTATGGGATAAAGGATGGCAGCCGACTTAAAATCAAGGATGATCTCCTCGCTAAATATTGTTGATGTTTGGCTTGAGTATGGTTTAGGCAATATCATGTCAAATATGTCAAAAATTTATTAAGTAATGAAGGACAGGACTGATTCCACCTCAAATATTAATTCAAATATTAATTCAGATATTAATCCCGATACTAATCTAGAAAATCTAGGAGAGTTGGAAAATGGCAAGGCTAATCTAGCGAATCTAGATACAGTTGCTTTATCTCCTGGGCAATCCGAGCCTCTTGAATCGCCTGGAATTAGACGAATAGCCGTAAATCAAAAAAATACTGGTCGGCGAATTAGTTTTTCCCAGTCCCAATTGATTCTCATTTCCCTGCTGCTGATGGCATTAGGTTTGTGGTTTAGACTTCCTTGGCTGGGATTAACTAGTGCGATCGCTGCTTTGTGTCTTTCTTTAGGAGTGGTGTTCACCTCCGTTCGAGGCTGGGTGATTAAATTCCTGACCATTCAAGAAAGAAGGACGATCTTGGCTTTTATTGGCTTTGTGGGAGCGATCGCGGGGCTTCTCAATTATTTTGGGTTTTACGGCAATATTGGCACTTGGCTGACCCAGTTTAAATATGATGAATTTGGCTCTTGGGCAGAATGGATTGGGGCGGTAGGACAGATTTTAATTGCGATGTTGGCAGTTTATGTCGCTTGGGCGCAATATGTAATTTCTAAGGATCTAACCATTCAACAAAATCGCATTACCCAACAGCAAACCATTGATACCTATTTTCAGGGTATTTCCGACCTTACCTTAAACGAAGAAGGTTTATTAGAAGACTGGCCCCAAGAAAGAGCGATCGCCGAAGGTCGAACCGCTTCAATTGTCTCTAGTATTGATGAAAACGGCAAAGCGAAAGTGATTCGGTTTCTCTCTCAATCAGGCTTATTGACTCCCCTCAAACGAGATAATCACCTTGGTCGAGCAATCTTAGATGGTAGCGGTGGCTATTCCGAGGATCGTGCCTATGGGACGAGAGTAATCGATCTGGGGGTGATGCTAGCAGGGGCATATTTAGTGGGACAAGACCTCCGCTGGACAGACTTAAGTGAAGCCAATATGGTGAGAGCCAATCTTAGTCAATGTGATCTGGTCAAAGCAAACTTAGCTCGGACGGTACTCTACGAAGCAAACCTGGCGGGAGCAGATATTAAAGGTGCGCGCCTGTTTTATGGTGAGGTAGAAACCGCTACTCCTCGGAGTATTACCGTGCAGCCTGACTATGAAACAGGAAAACATACGGGAATGGTGGTGGAGAAAGCCAATTTCTCGGGAGTTAAACGGATGAGTGAAGAACAGCGTTATTATATTTGCTCTTGGTGTGGGGAAAAGTCTCGCTCCACTGTCCCAGGAGGATGTGAGGGCATTCCCAATAAACTAGGAAGATGAAACTTTTCTGAGTTTTTAATTGGATGGACGAGTCATATCGAGTACGCTTGAACAGTTAAATATTTTGATGTGGGGAGTTAGGGAATTAGGCAACAACCTTATTTCAAGTGATTATCCGAACTTGATATCAGAGATCGTTTAGAGCTTACAGCCTAGAGCTTATGGCTTAGAGCTAGGAGCGAAGCCCCTTTATTCCCGTAAGACATAGCCAATTCCTCTAACGGTTTGGATCAATCTTTTGTGATTTTGGCTTTCTATTTTGAGCCGTAGATAGCGAATATAGACTTCGATTACATTAGATTCACCACGATAATCGTAGCCCCAAACATTCTCAATGATTTCTTCTCTCGTCATCACCTGCTGAGGATGGGACATGAGATATTTAAGTAATTCAAACTCTTTCATAGTCAGTTCGATGATCTGATCTCCTCTAATTGCCTGACGAGTACTTAAATCTAAAATCAAATCACCAAATCTCAATTGCTCAGAAACATCTGTGGCTGTCTGGAGATATAAGTTAACCTGCTCTAGTAATTTATCCTTCTGGTAAGGCTTCAACAGGTAATCATCTGCTCCCGCTTCTAGACAAGCAACTCGCTCGGCGACAGTTTCTTGTTCCACGAGCATCAAGACGGGAATATGTTCTCCCGCACGGCGTAACTGACGACACAGATCAAAGCCAAATTTTCCTGTAAAGCCGCGATCTACAATCACCATCGCTGGATGAAGGTTGCTCAGTTTAGACCATCCTTTTTGAGCCGTTTCAACTACAGTTTGATAACCTAAAGGTTTTAGATCTAAACTCGCTTGCTGGGCAAAAATATTGTCCGTCAGCAGTAAAATTGATGAATCAATAGTGTCGTATTTATGTAGCAAAATCTTAAACTCCTAGGACAACAACCAGATTAGCTTTAACTTAAGGCAATTCTACCGATGTCGGTTTAGCGATATGGGGTAGTCCCCAGCCTAACTTTTCTCGTAGGATACGGAAGAATTCAGGCGATCGCAAGCGAATAAACCGTGCAGGATAAATGGATTTCTCCACTGAAATATGGTCATCAGGCAGAATATAGCAGCCACCATTACCATCTACCACCATTACCATGCGGTTGGGGGTAGCAGGAAAAACCTTGACGGGTTCGCGATCGCTAAACACCAGAGAACGAGAAGCGAGGGAATGAGGACAAATTGGGGCAAGTTGCAAGACAGGTACATCTGGGGTTAAGACAGGGCCTCCAGCACTCAAAGCATAAGCTGTAGAGCCAGTGGGAGTAGAAACAATAATGCCGTCGGCGGCTACATCTACAGGGGCGTGGTTACCAATTTTTACTTCAAAATGACACATGCTGGTCAAAGGTTCTCGATGCAAAACCATCTCATTGAGGCTGAGGGCTTCCCACAACAGAACATCACCACGAAATACTTTCACTGCCAACATGGAACGTTCTTCGATTTGATATTCTCCAGCGATTAGCTTTTCTATGTCTTCGCTGAGATGGCTCAGATAGCTTTCCGTTAGAAAGCCCATGTGTCCTGTGTTAACAGTTAACAAGGGAATGCCATAGGGAGCAAGTTGCCGAAATGCCGAGAGAACAGTGCCATCTCCCCCCAAAACGATCGCAAACTTTACATCTGGATCAAAGTTGCTGGGGGTTAACTGCTCGATGGAAGTATGACCCGTAGGATGATCAGGAGTCGAGTATTCTAAAATCCCCCCCCCTCCAGTCGCCATACGTATATCCCAGCCAATAGCAGTTAGCTGTTCGGCAATTTCCGAGGCTACTTTACAGGCGATCGGCTTAATATCATTATAAACAATGCCGGCTTTGGGCTTTGGCACAACTAATTACTATCCCGTACTAAAAATCCTAATTACATCCTAGAGTTATAGATAAACCATAAACCATAACTTTAACTCTGGAGCAAAATCAAATATATCTATACGCCAGATGTAAATTAGCTGAGTTCAAATTTGCTGGTTTTAAGCTCTAAGCTTTAAGCCATAAGCTCTAAGC
>Ga0114940_10000361_pt1 | contig 22937 bp, 21 predicted proteins | sample ColdCreekSource_FD_87195 | JGI IMG/M metagenome (GOLD analysis project Ga0114940, IMG submission 87195) | Groundwater microbial communities from Cold Creek, Nevada to study Microbial Dark Matter (Phase II) - Cold Creek Source | ecosystem: Environmental > Aquatic > Deep subsurface > Groundwater ... | reverse complement strand
TTGTGACAATCTCTCTAATTGGTTTCTTGGGGGTGGATTTTATTTGTTTTTAATCCAAAAATTTCTGTGTTTAAAAACCGTCAAACTATTGTATTGTCTAGGTTCTGTGCGACGGCAGGAACTCAATCCCTGTTAACCGCGCATTTACCAATATAGGTCGATTTACTTGATATGTCAACCCTAATCAAGATTTATTTGCGGATAAATACCTTAGGGATGCTCAAAATCCCCCTGACTATAGCCTTGAGAGATTAAAATAAAGACTTAAAAAAAGTTCATATTTCTAGGGCTGATAATTTTTGAATTGTTCTTTAGCAGCGGCGAAAGATTCTTTCATTACGGACTGAATTTTGTTGGGATCGGGTTTCTTGCCACCCGTTAGATCGCCAAAATAGACACAAGCACCTTCTCCGAGAGACCAAGTATAAGCTGCTGCCCAAGATGCAGCGATAACGCTACCGAATCCTGGGATAAACTTGACTAATTCTCTGCCGATCGCCTGAGCAAAAAAGCCTCCTGCGATCGCACTAGCAATGCCTCCCGCTTGAGAAGGAGATAAAGTCTGTCCATATAGTTTCCCCAGCAGCCCAACTAAAGATATTTGTAAGGCCGTTAGAACAGGCATAGTGGCAAAGGGGAAAGGAACAGCCGCTAAAGTCGCAGCCATGATCGAGAATGCCAGAAGGTAGTGTCGGGCAGTATCGCGGTAGAGAGAACCTAATTCATCACTAAAACTATTGTCTAATAATTGATAGATAGTTCTCGATTCAGCTTCAGGAAGCAATTCTGCTAAAGCTTCGGTTAATGCAGACATACCGTAGAAAGTGGGATTGAACCCATCTTCTTCAAGGGTGAAATCAATCATTACCGAACGATAGCTTTCTTGGTTATCGGCATCGCCAAGCTCTTTGAAGTCCTGTTGAATTGCCTGAAATGATCGTTTAACCGCTTCATAATTGGGAGGATATTCTGGATGATCCACTAGATCATCTGGATAAACTTCGTGTAGGCAAGTAACCACTAGTAAACAGGGTATGTTGGGATAGTCTTGCCGTAGTTGTTTTGCTATCTGTCGGAGGGTGTCGGTAGCAAAATCATTGATTTTAATAGTCAAAATTAGAATTCTGGCCCGTTGACTCTCCTGCTTAAGTTCTAACTCCAGTTCTTGAATAATGTCTTGAGTATTGCGATCTATATCCCCTAAGCCGACGGTATCAGTAAAGATGAGCAGGGGCAGATCTTCAGAAGGATAAGCGTATCTTTTGGTATTTTGAGTATGGGGACGAAAACCCTGGCCAATAATCTCCGCTGATACTCCTGTTAAACCACGGACGATGGAACTTTTGCCAGCTTGTGGCTTACCAATCAAGATTGCTTCAGTGGTGGGTAATTTCTCTCTAATACTAGTCAGGATCTGGGCAACTTGGTCATCGCTGACGTTAAATAGGCTGGCTGTTTTTTTGGCGGCTTTATCTATGGGAAGCAACTTTTTAAAACGTTTTGCCCTATCGTTAAGATTCTTTTCTAAATTCTTTGTAGTTCGATGCTTCCAGTTATTGAACCAGGAAAATTTGCTCATCTCTCCCTAACATTTAGCTAAAATTATTCACCACAGCAACGATCTATCCCTAGGCTATCTAAAATTAAATCACTGACGGCATTAGCAACAGCAAATTCGCTGTAGAAACTTCGACTAAAATCAAAGGCTCTCATTTCAGCAATGATAGCAATTACTAAAGAACCCAAGTCGTTTTCTCCTTCTATTCGTTGGCGAACGAAGATCTTGGCTGCCCTTTCCGCTATTTTGGCATTAACTATTTCAGGCAAAAACTCTTCATCTAACCAGGTGTGCAGAGACTGCCTCAGCCATGTTTCTTCTTTCTCAGGATGTTCTACGTCTGGCAAAGTTATAGGAGCGATGGGTTGAGCAGGATCTGTCATGATAGTTAGTTGGGGTTAAATGGAAATTAAACAAGTCGATGATTAACTATAAGCGACTAAGTTTATAATATGGCGTGGAAAGACTCTTTTTTTTAAGTAGATACTTAAAAGTTACACAGTTACCTTATGGTTTCCAGAACAAAGCCAGAAATTATTCTCGATAAAGATTGTCCTGTTCTTCAGGTAATCAACATTGTCGGGGATAAATGGACATTGCCAGTTTTATATGTTTTAAAACAAGGTACAAAAAGATACAGCGAAATTCAACGAGAAATACCAGGAATATCTAAAAAAATGCTAACTCAAACCTTAAGGAGGCTAGAGTCAGATAATATCTTGAAGCGCAAAATTTATCCTGTCGTTCCCCCCAAGACAGAGTACGCTTTAACTTCTTTTGGCAATCAACTCATTAAACCTATAGAAGTTTTGGCTAATTGGGCATGGGAACATCAGGCAGAATTAAAGTTAATTTGCGATCGCCGTCAACAGTCTGTAGCCAAATCTGCGGTCAAAAAATCTTCAGATCCCAACAAACAGCCGAAATAAGGTTAGGCTACAGCTAAATTTCTGTTTCTTTTTCTTATTCCATGAAAATTGGTGCATTAAAATTAATTGATCCCAAGGGAGTTGGTTTATCCGTGATGAATCTCTACATCATCAAGGAATTGATTTTGCCATTCTTATTTGGTATGGGCATCTTTACCTCCTTGGGTTTGTCCATTGGTGCAGTCTTTGAATTAATCCGTAAGGTAACAGACTCAGGGCTACATTGGAGTGTCGCAGCTAAGATCATGTTGTTGAGAATGCCAGAATTCGTTGTTTTTGCCTTCCCTATGTCTATTTTGCTGGCGACTTTGATGACCTACAGTCGGCTTTCTAGTGATAGTGAACTAATTGCTCTTAAAAGTATCGGCGTGAATATTTATCGGCTGATGATGCCAGCGATCGCTTTTAGTTTATGTGTGGTGGCAATGACTTTTTGGTTTAACAATTTTGTGGCTCCCGCAGCTAGCTACCAGGCTTCATTAACCCTTAAACAAGCATTGGGGGAGACTCGTCCCGAATTCGAGACGAAGAATATTCTGTTTCCTGAGTATGCTGAGGTAGAGACGGAAAATGGTGAGACGGAAGAGGTGCTGACTCGCCTGTTTTACGCTGAAAAATTTAATGGTCAACAAATGACTAACCTGACAGTCTTAGATCGCTCCCGCAGACCAGTTAGTCAGATTGTGGTAGCGCGTTCGGCAGAGTGGAATGTTTTAGAAAATATCTGGGATTTCTACGATGGTACGATTTATCTCATTGGTGCTGATGGGGGTTATAACAATATCGTCCGTTTTGAGCATCAAAAGTTGGCCTTACCCAAACAAGCTCTCGATATTACCCAAACAAGCCGTAAAACTAGTGAAATGAACGTATTTCAGGCAATCAAATATCTTGAGTTAATTAGACCAGGTGGTGATGAACCGAGAATTCGTAAGTGGGAGGTACGAATCCACGAAAAGATTGCCGTTCCATTTGCCTGTTTAGTATTTGCCATGATCGGTGCCATGCTTGGAGTTCAGCCTCAAGATTCAGGGAAAGCCACTAGCTTTGGTATTTGCATCGGCTTGATATTTGGCTATTACTTACTATCGTTTATCTCTGGATCTTTGGGAATTTCAGGAGCGATCGCTCCTTGGTTCGCTGCCTGGTTACCGAATTTTATCGGCCTCGGTGCTGCCACTGGTTTATTAGCCAAAACGACGGATTAAAGTTGATACAGCACTTCGTCTGATTGAATGGCAAAATCTTGGTCAAGCCAGACTAAAGAAGCTGACTGCACAATTCCTTGGCGGAGAGTTACTAGGGAAAAACTGCGTTTGCTACCCTGAGCAGTTTTAATCACACGGGGGACACAGGCTGCATTGAGATAGACAGTTTGTTCCCGCACCTCCACTATTTTTCGCCGTTGACCAGAGGGAATTTTTAACTCATGGTGCATATGACCGAAAGTGACTAGGGGAATCCCTTTACCTAAGTTTTGGACTTGAGCGATCGCTGCTGTTAAGTCAGGATCGCCGTAATCTCCCCCTTCTACTTTCCAATCTCGCCCACAGATGGATTCAGTGGTTTTGCCTAATCCAGTCGGGCCATTATGGGCAATCAGAATTAGCGTTCCTTGGCTCGTATTTTGGGCGGAAGTGACTATTTGTTGGGTTGATTCCTCAAAACTCTTAATGTTGTAGCGATCGCGATAAAACTGGCTATTTCTCCAGATCGAGCCACCCCAGCTAAAAGGACGACTACCCACCACTGAAACCTCAAGTTGGGGAAAATCTAGCTTACTAAAGCCAACGTGAGTCTCTCCTAATAAATCTAGCTGCTGCTGGACTCGATCCTCTTGAGTGCGATCGTAGGGCGCTTTTTGTCTACCCCAGGAAGAGGCACTGTACCAAGCATCATGATTACCCATGATCACGGCTTTGGGGATGGGTAGGTTGGCAACTTCACGGACTACTTCTACCGCCTCGTTGCCAAAATCCCCGACAAATAGTACTAAATCTGCCTGTAGATGCTGCAACGCTAAACTATCTGCGGCTGACCATTGACCGTGAACATCCCCTATGACCGCAATGGTAATTTCTGAGGTAATTTCTGAGGTAATCTTTGACTCCTGCTGGCTCATTTCCATGCTTATAGTTTATGGGTCGTTGCATTCTTAATGTGCATTCTTAATTTTAAACTTCAGAACCCAGTGAAAGAGAGTTTATACTAATTTTTAACTAGAAAAATCCAAAAAATCATGACCATAGAACTAACAGTACCTGATATGGCTTGTGGTGCTTGTGTTACAACTATCACCGAAGCAATTCAGCATCTAGATGCCCAGGCTAAGATCCAGGCAGATCTAAAAACTAAACAAATAACGATCGCCAGCACTGCATCAGAATCATCTCTCAGAGAGGCGATCGCCACCGCAGGATATTCCCCTGCTTAATTGCTATGAACGTCGGCACCAAAATCCAGAACATTCAAAACATTCAGCAGATCAAGCTTAAACTTAGGGGCATGAGTTGCGCGGCTTGTGCCGGTGTTGTGGAAAAAGCGATCGCTGCTGTCCCTGGAGTTGTGGAATGCCAGGTTAACTTTGGTGCTGAACAGGCTGCCATTAAATACTATCCTCATCAGACCACGATAGAAGCTATTCAGAAGGCGGTAGAAAAGGCGGGCTATAGTGCTTCTCTTCTCTCCAGCCAAGGGATGCTGGTGGGAGAAGATGACGCTGAAAAGGCAGCTCTTAAAGCGGAATCTAGGCAACTACAACTCAAGATCCTAGTTGGTGGCAGCATTAGTCTGCTACTCATGGTTGGCTCAATACCGATGATGACAGGGATACACTTACCTTTTCTCCCTTCATGGTTACATAATCCCTGGCTACAGTTAATTATCTCCGCACCAGTCCAATTCTGGTGTGGTTATCGGTTTTATCTGGGGGCAGCTAAAGCTTTTAAACGCCGTAGTGCGACGATGGATACTTTGATTGCTCTCGGCACTAGTGCAGCCTATGGCTTTTCTGTATTAGCTACGGTTTATCCTCCCTTCTTTCTCAACCAAGGCTTAATGCCCGAAGTCTACTACGAAACCGCAACGGTAGTGATTACCTTAATTCTCTTGGGACAGTGGTTTGAGCATCGTGCCAGGGGGCAAACGTCCACCGCTATTAGGCAACTAATCGGCTTGCAGGCTAAGAATGCTAGAGTAATTCGACATGGACAAACTATAGATCTCCCCATTAATGAGGTGCAGCTTAACGACACAATCTTAGTCCGCCCTGGAGAAAAGATTCCCGTCGATGGAAAAATCATTAGTGGTAATTCCACTATCGACGAAGCAATGGTGACGGGAGAGAGCTTACCTGTGCAAAAACATCCAGGAGATGAAGTCATTGGCGCAACTCTTAATCAGACGGGTAGCTTTAAATTTAGAGTCACGAGAGTTGGAACAGATACAGTCTTAGCGCAAATTGTGAAGCTGGTGCAGGATGCTCAAGGCTCCAAAGCACCGATCCAAAAATTAGCGGACAAAGTAACAGGTTGGTTTGTTCCTGTGGTCATAGCGATCGCCATTACTACTTTTGTCCTCTGGTTCACCATCATGGGCAATATCTCCCTGGCTTTAATTTCCACCGTGGGGGTTTTAATTATTGCCTGTCCCTGTGCTTTAGGTTTGGCTACCCCCACCTCAATCATGGTGGGTACGGGGCAAGGTGCAATCAATGGCATTTTAATTAAGGATGCTGAGAGCTTAGAACTTGCCCATAAACTACAAACTATCGTCTTGGATAAAACTGGCACCATTACTCAAGGTAAACCGACGGTAACGGATTATCAAGTGATTAGAAATGTTAACCAGGATACAGCAGATACAGCAACGAAGTTATTGTCTTTAGTCGCAGCAGTAGAACACAACTCAGAACATCCTTTGGCTGATGCGGTGGTTAAATATGCCCAGTCTCTCAAGATTGAGCTATTAGAAACAAAAGACTTTAAAGCGATCGCTGGAAGTGGAGTTCAAGGGGTAGTGTCAGGTAAATTAGTCCAAATTGGAACTCAACCCTGGCTGTCTGAATTGGGTATCTCAACCAACTCCCTACAACAGTACCAAAGTCCTTGGTCAGCAGCAGCCAAAACTGTGGTGTTCATTGCCGTAGATGGTGAACTAGCAGGAATTATGGGGATTGCCGATGCGGTTAAACCTTCTTCTATTGCAGCTATTAGGGCATTACGCCAGATGAATTTAACCGTGGTAATGCTCACAGGAGATAACCTCCAAACTGCTGAAGCGATCGCTCGTCAAGTGGGCATCGTCAGAGTGGAAGCAGAAGTACGTCCTGAGCAAAAAGCAGCCAAAATTAGAGAATTACAACAAGCAGGGAAGTTAGTGGCGATGGTGGGGGATGGGATTAATGATGCTCCTGCTCTAGCTCAAGCAGATGTGGGTATTGCCATTGGTACGGGAACCGATGTGGCGATCGCTGCTAGTGATATTACTCTGATTTCAGGAGAGCTACAGGGTATTGTGACCGCCATCCAGTTGAGCAAAGCAACGATGAAGAATATCCGTCAAAATCTCTTCTTTGCTTTTGTTTATAACGTTTTGGGGATACCTATTGCTGCGGGAATCCTCTTTCCTTTGTTTGGCTGGCTCCTTAGTCCGATGCTCGCTGGGGGAGCAATGGCATTTAGCTCGGTTTCGGTGGTGACGAATGCTTTGCGCTTGCGTAATTTTTCTAGTACTTTTGCTCAAGCCAATCGGTAGCATTAAAAAGAAAACCCCAAAAGAATTATTTAAGGCTACTCGATTACTTTATTTTGAGCTGCAAAAAAACTAGTTCGATAGAAAAAACTGCACAATTTCTCTGGCAATATCTGATGTCCAGTGTTCCTGAGGGTAATGTTTAGCTGTTGGCAGTTCAATTAGAGTGATTTCTGAATTAGCAGCCGCTAACTTTTTAACAGCTTCAACATCGAGCCACGGATCTGCTGACCCCCAAATAATTAAGGTTGGTTGCGACCAATCTTTTAAACCTGCTTCTATGGTTGGAGTTACGGTATCAAGCTGTAATTTTTTGAGAGTTGTCATCAAAGCTCGACCAACATCGGAACTTTGCAAGAAAGGTTTCCGCAAGATATCCAGGTTTTTATCTTCGATCACAAAACCACTACCTTTTTCGAGATGGCGATCAACTAATAAAGGATCTTGGGTCATCATATCCCCCATGACAGGTAAAGTCATTTGCTTCATTGACCAAGGAAGTTTTGCCCCAGAAGTAATGGGCGTGTTGAGAATAATTAATCCTGCAATCTGTTCAGGGTTTTGCAGCGCATACTGAACGCCGACGGAGGCTAAAAATCCTTGAACCACTAAATAAAATTTCTCTAATTTGATAGCTGCAATAAATTCTCCTAAGCCTGCCAAAAATGCTTCGGGAGTATAGGCAAAATTCCGCTTATCGGGTTTATCCGAAAATCCTGAGCCTATCCAGTCTGGGGCAATGCTGGGAATATCTTCTTCTGCCAGCAAAAACATTAATTGCTCCCAAGTGTAGCTATGGGAAGGCAAACCGTGTAAAAAAAGCATGGGAGTCCCCTCCCTCTCAATTTCAGATCGCGTTTCCTGTGGGAGGATTTCCTCAGAAAAGCCGACCGTAGTGTGACGGTAAAACCACTGAAACTTACCAACCTGGACTTTATCTGTTTTAATCGACATTTTATTGCTTATTTTTATACTTGACTCTTTGAGGAAGCATACCCTATTCAAGGCAAGAATAATGATGGATCTACTTCTACCCAATTGAGAATACGCCACCGCGATCGCTTTTTCCTCAATGCCAAAAAGCAACTGATAGCAATCAGCAAAAAACAAGATATTAATCAATACCTCACTTCAATTAAAAATGCCATAAATCAATCAATCAGCATATTTACTGAAGTTACTAAATAATCTGATTATCGATTCCCAAGGGAGTTATTATCTTCTCTAAAACTTTATATAATCAGTCAATTTGTTTGTTAAAAACTCATCTTAAAAGTGATAGCTTGAAATTTCATAAAAATGCTTTTTTATTTTACACAAACTTTATGTATGTTTTTTGTATTTTAAGTTACTATTTGTACAGAAGTCTATTATTTCTTTCTAACAAAGACTTGTGTTAGCTGACTAAAAGAAGGCTGGCAAAAACCTCGAGATTTTTAAACATTAAAAGTAAGCTACTTATTAATAGTATTTGATATTGCTATTAATGACTATTTTACATATATATAAAATCACAAAGTACATTAAAATTATTTAAAATCATGGTTAATTTTTTAGGCACTGCACGTAATGATGACACCACTAACATTTGGTCAATAGCGCAACTAGTTAATAATGACCTTTTAAATGGTGATCTGGGAGACGATTTATTAAAAGGATTTGCAGGGAATGACACCATTGATGGCGGTGAAGGTAAAGATACTCTTGATGGTGGAAAAGGCAATGATTCTCTAAATGGCGATCGCGGTAACGATCGAATATTTGGTAGAGCAGGTAACGACTTCCTCAGCGGTGGCGAAGGAAATGATTTCCTGAATGGTGGTAGTGGCGATGATGTTATTTATGGCGATCGCTTTTCTGCTCAAAACAATGATTTAAACTTGGATGGCAAAGATCGCATCTTCGGCAAACAAGGCAACGACTTGATCTTTGGACAAGGTGGTAATGACACCATTGATGGTGGTGTAGGCAATGATTCTTTAAATAGCGATCGCGGAGATGATCAAATATTTGGTCAAGCAGGTAATGACTTCCTCAGCGGCGGTGCAGGAAATGATTTACTGAATGGTGGTAGAGGCGATGATGTTATTTACGGCGATAGTTTCTTGATGCAGTCGCTCATGAGGGAAACCCCCAAGACCTCGCTGCATCGCTTTTCTGCTCAAAACAGTGCTTTAGACTTAGATGGCAGCGATAGTATCTTGGGCGGCAAAGGCAATGACTTGATCTTTGGACAAGGTGGTAATGACACTATTGATGGTGGTGTAGACAATGACACCATTGATGGTGGCGTAGGAGACGATACCTTGAAAGGTCAAGATGGTAATGACCACCTCATGGGAGGAGATGGCAAAGATAGACTATATGGCGGTTTAGGCAATGATGTCCTAGATGGCGGCCTCGGCAACGATACTATTAATTTAGGTTCTGGTCAGGATACCGTTGTTTTAGCTTCTGGCAACGGATATGACGTTGTGGTGGACTTCAAAGATGGCGAAGACAAAATCCAACTTAACGGCGGACTGCAATTCGGTAATCTAGCAATCCTCAGCCAGGGACAGAACGACACAATTATTAAAAACCTCTTAACAGGAGAGAGCCTAGCCAAACTGAAAGGCGTATCTTCAACCAGCATTGAAATCAATGATTTTGTGATTAAAGATCTTGTTCCTTTGAACTTAGAAGTCCGTAGTTTAGATGGTAGTGGTAACAACTTACTAAATCCTAACCTTGGTCAAGCTGGCAACATTTACCGCAGATTTGGAGAAGCTAATTATGGTGATAACGGTAGCATAGTCAGTGATTTACCAAATGCTAGGTTAGTTAGTAACGTCATTTTTAACGACTCATTTGTCAACTTGTTTTCGGAAAATAATGCCAGTCATTTAGTTTCCATTTGGGGGCAATTCTTAGACCATACCTTTGGATTAGCTCAAGGAGGTACAGAAAAGGCAGGTATTACCTTCGATAACAATCACCCCCTAGAAGACTTTCAGAATGACTTCGGTGTCATTAACTTTACTCGTTCAGAAGGGGTATTAGTCAATGGTCAAAGAGAACAAATCAATACCGTTAGCTCTTTTATCGATGGCTGGTCGATCTATGGAGGAACAGAAGCCAGATTAGAATGGTTGCGGGAAGGAGTAGTAGATGGTGATCTTTCCAACAATGGTGCTAAATTACTCCTAACCGATGGTTATTTACCCCAGGCTGATGCTCGTGGCGACTCCACCACAGCACCACAAATGGCTTTAATGGGTCGTTTAAGAGCAAATCCAAGTTCCGCTATTGTAGCTGGAGATGTCAGAGCCAATGAAAACACTGGTTTGACAGCAACCCATACCCTATTTGCTCGTGAACACAACCGTATTGTCGATCTTCTCCCCGACTATCTTGAAGAAGAAACTAAATTCCAGATCGCTCGTAAGGTTGTAACTGCCGAGCAACAATATATTACCTACAACGAGTATCTACCTTCCATCGGCGTTGATCTAGATTTCTATCAAGGTTATGACTCCACTGTAGATACCAGCATTACAAATGAGTTTGCTGCTGTCGGCTTTCGCGCTCACAGTATGGTTCACCAAGATTTTGAATTCGATCTCAAGGATGTATCCGATGCCGACTTAGCTATTTTGATTTCCCAAGGAGCTACTCTCGAAGGAGATGAGATCGCCCTTCAGGTTGCTACTCAAGCTGGTAACCCTAGCATAATTAATAAAATTGGTTTGGGTAATGTCTTTGAAGGACTTTTTGACCATACCTATAACAACAATGAACAGATAGACAATGAATTGCGGAGTCTTCAGTTTCAAATTCCCCAATTTGGTCAAGGAGGTACTATTCAAGGGTTCTTGAACGGTGTAGTTGACCTAGGGGCAATTGATATTCAACGGGGAAGAGATCACGGTATTCTCTCTTACAACGACTTGCGGGAAGCTTTTGGACTAGAGCGGGTTTACTCATTTTATGACATTACAGGAGAAGATCCTGACGCAATCAAGGCATTTGTAGATTCAGAAGATCTCAAAAATGTAGATGGAACTAGAATCACTTCCGCCGATTTAATCTTCGACGCTGAAGATCTAGACTTAAATGACCCTCATATTCTAGACTTCATTGCCATTTTGGATAAAGAAGGCAAACTAGAAGCAGATCCTCAAGAAATCGCTGAATTAATTGCTGACAATGAACCAGTGGAAGGTATAACTGCCATCCGCAGATCGACCATTGCTGCTCGCTTGGAAGCTCTTTATCAAGATGTAGACAAAGTAGATGCTTTCACAGGCATGGTCTCCGAACAGCACGTTTCTGGTACAGAATTTGGTGAACTACAACTAGCGATGTGGAAACAACAGTTTGAAGCTCTTAGAGATGGCGATCGCTTTTTCTATCTCAATGATTCAGATCTAGCTGAGATTAAAACCAGATTCGGTATTAGTTACGAGCTTAGTTTCGCTGATCTTATTGCCAATAACACCGATCTAGATGGAGGAGATATTCCTGACTACGTTTTTGTAACTGAACAATCTTAGTCAGAAGAATAAGTAATAAGTAAGTACCTGTGCGAAATTAATTTTGCATAGGTACTTTTTAGTTTTAAGCCGATGATTACAGTCGTTCTAATTTAATTCCATATGCCAGCACATGATGCGAGAACCGATAATCCTCGTAAGGGCGATTCGCGAATCGCCCTTACAAGATCGTATATTTTTTATTTGAAGTGACTATAAATGTACAGAGAGACTCTACTATGTTAAATTTGGTATTTTTTAGATCCAAATTTATGTTTAGGCTCAAATCAAGTTCAATCATCTCTCGTATACAAAAACATCGAAGTTTTTTACAATCATTTTATTAATAAGTTTTTTACAATCATTTGTCTTAACAATTGGCTCTTTAGAATATGATTCATCTCTTATGATAGACATTCATATTCCTCTGGCTGCTTATGAGATTAATTTAGTAAATATTCTCTTCAAAATTTTACTTAGAATAATTCCTCTTTTCGTAATTCAATTTATTTTAGGATTATGGTATTGTTCGGCAAGAGATATAGAAGAAAAAAGAATTGTTGCTGTTATTTCATGCATCTCTCCTGTATTATTTACTCCCACTTATTTATTTTCGCCACTGTTTTCAGTAGCAGTTATTGATGGTTTTTTCAATGGAACTTTAACCCCAGAAGATATTGATGAAGGATGGATGCTTTTCTTGGCTGCTATGGGATTTCATTGTCTGTTTTGGTTATGTATTTTAATTAAAAATTTTGTATCAAGTAAAAAATAATATATAATATTACTTAACGTAGTTATCATGCATAAGATCACTATGTTTGAATCTGCTAAAATTAGTTAATTAATAGACGATTTATTAAAAAAATCTAGTCTGCTTGAATATATTTCTTAAAGAAAAATGAAAAATAACCTTAATAAAATTAATATTCCTTTTCCTTCAGGATTAACAACTTATTTAATTGGCGGTGCTGTTTTATTATTGGGCTTGACCATCTTTAAACCCTTTACCATTATCAATGCGGGCGATCGCGGAGTGGTGATGCGTTTTGGCAAAGTTCAAGACAAGGTTTTGGACGAAGGCATTCACCCGATCATCCCCATCGTTAATACCGTAGAACATCTGACCGTTCGAGTACAGAAAAGTGATATTACGGCTCAAGCTTCTTCTAAGGATTTACAGGATGTCAAAACTGACGTTACCGTCAACTGGCATATCGATCCTGCCCAAGTAAATCGTACTTATCAACGCATCGGTAATGAAGAAGAAATTCTCAGTGGGATTGTGTCGCCTGCGGTTAACGAAGTGGTGAAAGCTGCCACAGCCAAAAAGACGGCGGAAGAAATCATTACTAAACGAACAGAATTAAAACAAGAAATAGATTTACATTTGCAAGAGAGGCTCAAAGACTATGACCTGGCGGTGGACGACGTTTCTTTAGTGGATGTTTCCTTTTCTCCCGAATTTGCCAAGGCGATCGAATCCAAACAAATTGCCGAGCAACAGGCAAAGCAAGCTGATTTTGATGCCTTAAAAGCCGAAAAAGAGGCAACGGCATCAGTTAACCGTGCCAAGGGACAAGCCGAAGCCCAAAGATTGCAACGTTTAACTTTAACCCCAGAATTATTACAACAACAGGCGATCGATAAATGGGATGGTAAGTTTCCGACTGTTATGGGTGGTGAGAGTCTGCCGTTAATTAATCTCAGCCCCGAACAATTAGCAAAGTAAAGAGCTTCGCCCTGGTTATTAGTTCTTAGTTCAATGCTGGTTATATTTTACCGAGAAGAAAGGGAGAGGTAATTATCAATTATCAATTATCAAAAATTACCATCTAGCAGATTTATAGGTATTGATTTGCCTCTGGAAGGTTTGACAGACTAATTCCCCAGGACTGCCCGTAACAAAGGGGATAGGATACTTACCTTTGCGGGTTAAAGTGCGATCGCGACAGTTATAGATTTCTATGTTTCTCTGCTTCTCACCATCCAGGCTAACTTTAGCTCGATATTCCCAATAGTTTTTGGCACTGCGTTTCAGCTTCATGATACACACTTCTTGTCCATTGCGATCGCGACACATTACAGCTTCCGCCATCGGCGCAAACCCTAGCCAAAAAAGCAGTATTAGTGATAAAAATAACCCCAGCCAGCCTCTAGATTTCACTATTGTCAGTAAATAGATTAGTAATAGGTGATTGTAATTAATATAAGCCAGAAAAGCTGAGAAATGAGCAGAGCTTATTTTTCTAAGAAAATACGGGAAGATCCTCCGTTGACTTGACGAGGTTCATTCCTGCTTCGGCAAATCTTTGAAAAGCGAGATCTCCTTGTTCGGTAAAATCCACTACTCCAGGGATCACCACAGAAGAGGTACAGTCTTCCAGCAGATAAATTTTCTGCGCTAAACCAGGATCTAAAGCCTGAATTTCCGTCAATAAATTCTCAACTGTCCAGGCTACACAATGACTCTTTGCTTGTCCTGCAATGATTAAATAATCGAAATCAAGCAATTTTTGAATTAAAGTAATATTTTTCTGAGCGATCGCTTGACCATTGGCGGCAGCTAAAACTTCGGGACTTAATACGGAATAGTTTTCGGTCAGGGGATTATCTCCCTTAAGTTCAAAATTAGTTGGGCTATGGCGGACAATACTATGGAAAAAGATCGCCTCTTCGACGGCGGAAACCAAGGCATGACCAATCCCCCCCACCATCGAATGATAAGGCCAAATAGTTAGAGGATATTTACCTTCAGCACTCAATTTGCTTACATAATGTAGGACGTGTTGTTTTAGTTCTTGCAGATCCTGCCTCAAGCCAGATTGCAACTCTGGATTAATCTGCCACATCCCCCGCTGTACTTCTGCCAAGGTAATCATCGTTCCAGGAGTCGGATGCTGTTGGGCTTCATTGACCCAAAAGATCGGATGAAAAATCTGCATAGCAGTATGACTATCCAGCGTCGGGATGATCTCAGTAATTGACCCTAAATGACGATAGATAAATTGACAAAGCCTCTGATTGTCTTCCACGGCACCCATCCCCGAAACTCCCCCGACAAATAGCTCAAACTCAGGCAGACAGAAGGTATTCTGAACATCTATCAAGAGCAAACCGACTCGCTGTTGATCTCTGGAGGCAGGTGTAATTTGCTGCTCTTGTCTCCAGCTAGCTGCATCTATAGCCCTTTGCTGATAAGGAACACGGTATACTTCTGCTACCTGTGCGGGGTGATAAAAACTGGGAACAGATCTTTGTTTAGCTATAGTCATTGTTAATTATTGGTTAATTAGTTAAATTAGGATAGTGTTGTTTATACACGATATCAATATTCTTTAAAATATTCAATAGACTTCTTGAAAAATCATGTCCTATTCCTATGAACATCCTCGACCAGCAGTTACCGTAGACTGTGTAGTTTTTGGTTTAGATGAACTCCAGCAGCTAAAAGTGATGCTAATCCAGAGAGGAATTGCTCCTTTCAAAGATCAGTGGGCGTTGCCAGGGGGATTTGTCCAATGGGACGAATCAGTAGATGCTGCTGCTGCGAGGGAATTACAGGAGGAAACAGGGATCGCACAAATATTTCTCGAACAGCTTTATACTTTTGGGGAGATTAATCGCGATCCTCGCGATCGCGTTATTACCGTAGCTTATTATGCTTTAGTCAATATTGCTGAGTATCAGATCAGGGCTCAAACTGATGCGAGGAATGCAGCCTGGTTTCTAGTTCAGCAAGTACCAGATTTAGCTTTCGACCACCAGCAGATTCTCAAGGTTGCCCAACAAAGATTAAAAGGCAAACTACGCTATCAACCCATTGGGTTTGAATTGTTGCCCCAAAAGTTTACCCTAACTCAGTTACAGCGACTCTATGAAACCGTCCTAGAGCAAAAATTAGACAAGCGCAACTTTCGTCACAAGCTGCTCAAGATGAAATTGCTCATTGATACCGAACAAATGCAGGATGGAGTATCCCATCGTCCCGCTAAACTCTATCAGTTTGATGAAGCCAGGTATTTAGCCTTGAAAGAAACAGGATTTAATTTTGAAATTTAGAGTCTTTGAAGAATGTTGGTTCCGTGGGTGTCAGTGCCACAGGTACTATAAAGATGATGTTTCTCTGCTAGTCGCTGAACTATTTCAGTTTTACCAGGACTAGGCTGCCAAATTGCAGGGTTGTTATAGGCATAGTAAGTTTCTACACCATCGATATTTAACTGAGCAGCCGCAGGAATTAACTGGTTCGCCGAGCGGCGGTATCGTTCTGGGTGAGCTAAAACCGCCACTCCCCCAGCTTGATGAATGCTTTCAATGACTCGTTCGGCTTGAGCCGCTTTACCCAGAGGCTTGTCTCCTTGCAGGTATGGGCTGATGGCGGAATGCTCTGGATTAAAACCATAGCCTAAGATATGCACTTCAACTTCCAGTAACTTGGAGGTAATTTCTGTCCCTGTCCATAACTGAGGTAAGTTTTTGGGCTTTGAGCTATTTGAACTAATAGTGGCAAGATAGGATTCTGCTTGACGGAAGCCAGCTACAGAATGATGATCTGTAATTGCCAAACCTTTAAGTCCGATAGCGATCGCCTGCTGCACTAACTCTAGAGGGGTTAACTTACCGTCAGAAGCAATAGTATGTAGATGAAAGTTGTAGGAACGAGGGCAACTAGTAGCATCAATCGTCTCCCAGACACTTTTTAAGTATCCAGTATCCTGTGCCGTGGGTTTGAGAGGATAGGTAACAACCATATGCGTCAAGGGGGAGCAGAGAAATGTTTCTAATTGTTACAAACACCATAGCAAAATAAAAGACACGTTGGGAAGAGTCTTGAGGTTGGGCCAACTATAAAGAAAAGATTAAATGCCTTGACAGATATGATTTTGAGGTGTTCTAAAAAGGATTAACTTGATCCCAAATAAAATATATAAAATTCGTAATAATTCATAAATGACAACTTTGCTACCTGCTGTTCTTCCTGTAGGCTTAATTATTTTGATTGGCTTTGTTGTTGGTCGGACTCTCTCTCTTCAGCGTTCGACCCTATCCCAGCTATCTCTTTATGTTTTATCTCCTACCCTAGTCATTGACAGTTTATACCGCACTCAGTTGTCTTTAGATAGTTCTACCAAACTGTTAATTGGCTTTGCCTTAACATCCCTCTGTATTTACACTATTGTCACCATCATCAATCGCCTCTTGAGCCTCCCTGATCCCTTGAGCCGAGCAATTACCGCCGTGGTGATGTTTCCGAATAATGGCAATATGGGTTTACCCGTCGCCACTTTTGCTTTAGGTGCAGCGGGATTAGATCGAGCAATTATCTACATGCTCAGTTCTGCCTGTTTAATGTTTTGCTTTGGCCCCGCGATGATTCGAGGGAAAGGGATCATTGAAGGGTTGAAACTGACTCTAAAGTTGCCTCTGTTGTGGGCATTTTTATGTGGTCTAGCCTTGCGTTTTGGTTCCCTGGAGATTCCTTGGGGATTAGATAAGGGAATTCAGCAATTAGGAGCAGCAGATATTCCCATTGCCTTGGTTTTACTGGGGATTCAACTGTCGGAGACTCGTTTTCGACCAGAGATGAAAGAACTTATTTTAGCGATCGCCCGTTTAACCTGCGCGCCGATGATTGCCTATGGAATTGGTAGATTACTGCAATTAGAAATCCTCAATTTACAGATCCTGGTGTTAGAAAGCGCCATGCCCACTGCTGTTAGTTCCTTTGTAATTGTCAGTGAGTTTGGTGGCGATCAAGATTTAGTCGCCAGGGCGATCGTTACTTCTACTCTATTGAGCTTTATTACTCTGCCGATTTTATTGTCGTTTTTGTTAACTCTTGGCTCTTGATCAGGAAAGCCACAAAGCGAAATCCAATCTTGGGCTGTTTGCGTATGCAACAAGAAAGAAATTTGCCTATAGCAAAATTGACTTGCTCTCTTAGGGATTAGCGATCGCACTTAATTTTAGACTCTCTTGAGGTACTTTTTGTTTTCCGAAAAGACTATTATCTCTCGGCATCTAATTCCGCCAATAAATAAGCGACCAAATGAAGATTAGCTTCGCTTTCTTTGCCCACAATTAAATCATCTACCTCAGAACAATTATTAAACGTAGGCAAGGGACTAGCATTAAGCTGTCGCAATACCTGGGTGGCAGTCTGTCTTACCTCGTAGTCTTGATCCGACTGCATTTGCGCTATTTGTGTGATTACGGGAGAAACAAATTGATATAAACTTTTTAAGTCTCGCAAAGCGTTGAGTCTAATTTCAGGATGTTCATTTTGCAGGGCTACAAATAGTTCACTATTAATTGGTTGGAAAGTGCGTTGATTAATTTGCGTAACTGCTTTAAAAATCAAGCTTTTGTCCAATGTTCCCACTTGAGGCATAATTTCCAGCAAAGGCTCGATGCTGCGATAGTCTCCCACTTTAGCAAGTTTTTTAATTGCTTTGCGTCTGATGGAGATGTGGGGTGGTGAAGAAACAGAGAAAGCTTTGGTATCACTGTAGTTGCTTGGATTACCGTCTGGATAGCTGTCTGGATAATTATGATGATGCTGTAAATCGTTAATTAACTCCTGAACCACATCAATATCTGCGTCAATATCAGCAATAGGAGCATCAATCTGGCTTATTTCAGATTGGACTAATGATTTTTTGACCCTTAAAGAATTATGAGTAAATGTGTTAGCACCTGAGTTAGCATCAAATTGAGTTGCAATTTCGCCTTCAGTCCATTGATTTCCTGATGTTTCACGGGGTAGTGTTTTGACTTTTGCCTTATTTAGCCGAGGTTGCCGATTAACAGTGGCTACAGCAGTCAATTCTAATGCTAGATCTTCCTCCTGGTGTGGTGGCTTGCTAAAAAGTATCCAGGTTAAAAACAGAGCAATTGAGGAGGTTGCAGCCATTCCTCCAAAAAGCCAAAGCCGATTAACTTTCTGTGGTGCCTCTGGATGAGGAGAACTAGCTTGGGCGATCGCTTCTTGATGCAGTCGCTTATCCGAAGGTGTCCTAAAGGATACACCTGCGGATATACCCTTTAGGGCATGGGGGAAAGCCAAGGGGCTGTCACCTGAATTCATTTCAGGTGTTTGAAAGCCCCGCCCAAGACCGCGCTGCATCGCTTTTTGTTTTAGAGTATGCTGAAAAGCAGGATCAATCAATTCTTGTCTAGAGTAACTAACTGGATCATTGTCAAGTGTAGTTTGCTCACTGATGACGCCAGGGCTTAATGAATTTGATTTCGCTGCCCAACTATAGCTAGGACTGAAACCAGCTAAGGCAAAATAAACAATAATAAAAGCAAAACGATCGCAATTCATAAACTATAGTCAACTGTTAGTATAAAAATCAATTTTTATTAAAGTTATTAAAAGTGATTGTACTCTTAATCAGATGAGACAAATATAGTGTTTCTCGTAACTCGTGGGCTAAACTCTGGTTCTATGATTGTTGGAAATTGCCATAGCCATTGATATTAATCATTCATTTTAGATACTAACATTGAATTGAAGTCACATTATTGTTTTCAATATAGTTCAAGAGAGTTAGAAGTCACGGAGGAACTTCCCCTTAACCAAAGTTAAACTAGAGCAAAAGAAGTTAGTTTTATAATCAGGAGCTGGTTCATGAGTCAAGATAATGGTCAAAATGATAATCCTACTGCTGCTACATCCGAAAGTGATACTGTTCGCAACCCTCCCTATGGAAAAGTTAAAAGTTTAGATCAAGGACAAAGGTATTGCATCAATAAGATTGAAATTAATCCAGGGGAACATATGAGTACCCAAATGCATTATCACCGTAGTGAACATTGGATCGTCGTTTCGGGAACTGCAAAGGTGATTTGTAACGGACAGGAAACCCTCGTTATGGCAAATCAGTCTACTTATGTACCAATGAATACCGCTCATCGAGTGGAAAATCCTGGAGTTATTCCTTTAGTCATGATTGAAGTCCAGAATGGCGAGTATTTAGGAGATGACGATATTATTCGTTATGATGATTAGCGATCGCCTTTACAGCAGTTTTTAATTGAGGAGACGATGCTAAACACATTTAGGGAATTGCTCCTCACGGTCGGTTGAAGATTAATTAATTATTATTAGGATTAAAATCTTCAATCAAAAATTTCAGGCGCACAATTTCCTCTCCATCTTCATCTAGAGGCACTTCGATAATCTCCCCCGTCAGGGACTCAAGACAGGTTAAAAGCGATCGTAAATGGGGATTAGATGCCCCTGTTTCCACATACAGGCGATCTGCTACGTTACTAATACGCTTCCAAGTGGTATAAAGTTTGCCGACGGTTTGCTCAAGGGTAGTGGCTTGTTTAACTAAATCCGCAGCCGTGTTAATACAGTCGAGTCTCAGGGCTTCTTCGAGAGCCAATTCCATGTCTACTGCCTTATCCCGCAAAGTTTGCACCTGGGCAGCAGCATCCAGATATTTAGCCAGGTTTTTCGCTTCAGTGGTCATCATTTTGACCGTATCAATATCAGGACTTTCGGCAATTTCCCGTTTAATTTCAATTAAATGAGATTCTGGTAACTTTTCCATTTCGCGCACTAGAGGTGCGAGGTGACGGGTGGGTAAGATGCCCGCTGTTGCCTTTTCCTTAACCTCATCGGGGAGCAAATCCGAACTCATGGCAGTCCATTCATCAGAAAGTTGTTTCACTTCTCGGCGGGTAATGCGATCGCCTTTTTGAGCAGCCTCACTCACAAGTTGTTGAATTTCGGGGGCAGATTTAGCAGTTTCTACAAATGCCCGTTTACTGAAATTATTAATATTTTCTGCATCTAACACTCCATCTGCTAACAAGGTATCAGCACTATTTGCCAGTTGAATTAAAGCATAAGCCTGGGATTTAGTAATCTCACGATCTTTTAACCAGTTGAGAAACCCCGTTCCTCTGCCTTCACCGCCTTTCTTTTCCCGATCTCGTACCGAACGTAAAACTCTACCGCGCCAGATGTCTGTTTGGAGATCAAAGCGATCGCATATTTGCCAAATCGTATCTAGCTGATTACGGAAATCTATTTCCAAAATCTCTTCATCTTCAGGATCGGGCAACTGAAAATTAAAATCTGCGGGAATTTCTAAAGCAGCGACGATTTCTTCGTTTGATACGCTATTTCCATTAACTATGGTAGCTTCACTCATACGGGGCAAAATATAACAGTAAAAAGCAGATTAGCACAGATCGCCATAGCTTCAATAGTGAGGATCGCAGTATCCTTGTAGCTATAAATCTGAATATTTTTGATTAATATGCAGGAATTATCTGAATCTTTGACTGTTAATACACTCTTTTAATTTTGTTAAAAAAAGAGTGTATGATCGACTCAAAAGAAGTTTCGAGCTACAAAGAGCGGATACTGCTCCTTAATTAAATCGTAACGATGTATAGCTATGTTGATAAATGCTAAACTACCGTTTGATCTGAATCGTCTTAGTCTGGAAGACCAGACTTTGAGTTTAGCAGGAATGACTTGGGCAGATTATGAAAGGTTTGATAATCCAGAATATTCAGGTTATCGAGTTTCATATTTTAACGGGGTAATTACTTTAATGTCTCCTAGTCAAAATCATGAAGTTATAGCCGAAGTAATTAACTACTTAGTAGTTGCCTATTGTAAGAAAATCAGCTTAACCTACTACCCGATGCGTTCGACTAGGTTAATTAATAAGCCTTGGGCGGGAAAAGAGCCAGATGTTAGTTTTTCTTTCAAATCTAAAAAAAACATACCAGATTTAGCGATTGAAGTGATATTTTCCAGCGGTAGTATTGATGATCTTAAGAAATATCAGTCCATCGGAGTTGCAGAAGTTTGGTTTTGGCGAGACAGTGAGATTACCTTTTATCAGTTAACAACAGAAGGGTATGTTGAGATTGCTGAGAGTGTATTTTTGCCGAATTTAGCTGCGAAAGATTTAGCAGGTTTTGTTAATCGAGGATTTAATGAAAGTCCTTTGACGATTGAAGCGGATTTTCTGAACTTTATTACCTAAAGCGGATATGCAGGAATCACCCGAATCTCTTCAAGTCAATTTTGTTAAAGAAAGAGAAGATGCATATAAGCGAATCTATAAGCGATCTCCAATTATTTCTAGTGCCTCCGTTGGTTGGGAATCTTTGAGCATTGCTTACGATTGGTATCCTGCTGGAGGAACACCAAAGTTGGTGTCGAAGCAGCATGGTATTGGGATCTTTACCGATATGCCATCTCCTGTGATCACAGAAAGACAGATAGATGGACGCTTAATAGAAGAGCAGGTGGTTCAAGGGAGTTGTGTGATTATCCCTGCTAACCTAACTCAGCAAGCAGCATGGGATCGAGGTGGTGGTGCATTAACCCTGGCGATCGATCCGATGATTTTTGCTCAAACCATATACGAAGTAGTCGATCCAGATACCATTGAATTATTGCCTCTGTTTGCTACACCCGATCCATTTATTTATCAAATGGGTATAGCACTTAAAGCAGCCTTAACTCGGAGTAACACTAGTAGTCGTCTTTATGCAGAATCTTTAGTTAACACGCTAATTCTTCATTTATTAGAGCATTATTCTACTACTCGCCCCAATCTACGAGAATCTATAACAGGACAACTACCTCAGCATAAGTTGCAGCAGGTAATTGATTATATTAATGCCTACCTCGATTGCGATCTAAGCCTCCAAGAGTTGTCTAATCTGACGCAAATGAGTCCCCATTATTTCTCTACGCTTTTTAAACGAAGTACGGGTGCTACCCCTCATCAGTATGTAATTCGTTGCCGTATTGAACGAGCTAAACATTTAATGGCACAAACGAAATTACCTCTTGCGGAAATAGCAATTCAAGTAGGTTTTGTAGATCAAAGTCATCTTCATCGACATTTTAAGCGCTGTGTAGGAGTTACCCCTAAAAATTATCGAAAGATTTAGAAATCATAGCGATCGCTCCTTAGGGCTTACTTCAGAAAAAGGTAAAACTTCTGACTTCATATTTCTGACTTCTGACTTCGTGAAAGCGATCGCCTATAATTAGCCAATGAAATTAGCCACAGTCTTCTAACTTCCTGAGACACTGGAACTAGAACTGGAACTAGAGCTAGAACTAGAAGAATTACTAGTCACGGTAGTTGAAACATGTTGACTGGTTTTTGTCTGGCGATCGCCAGAAACGAC
>Ga0114940_10000360_pt1 | contig 22963 bp, 21 predicted proteins | sample ColdCreekSource_FD_87195 | JGI IMG/M metagenome (GOLD analysis project Ga0114940, IMG submission 87195) | Groundwater microbial communities from Cold Creek, Nevada to study Microbial Dark Matter (Phase II) - Cold Creek Source | ecosystem: Environmental > Aquatic > Deep subsurface > Groundwater ... | reverse complement strand
CGTTACTTGGGCCCGCCCGGCTGCGGCCCCTTTTTAAGCTGCGCTTGCATCTGGCGGTTAACTTCGTTGGTGATTTCCACGTACTGCAATTTTAATTCGCGAATGGCTTCGGTCAGGGCACGCACTTCCTGCTGAGCAAGGTTGCCTTTGGTCTTTTCCTGGATCACCGCGAGCAGTTCGATCGAATAACGTGCACCTTCCAGGTCCATTTCACGGCCTCCAGAATATGGATTTTCGACCAACCCGAGTTGCATGAAGGCTTGCTGCATAAGACCTGTAAGAAAGTTTAAGAAAATCTTATTCGGTTTCGAGCTTTCTACCGGTGCCTGTCCTGGATCGGCTGGAGTTGCTGCAGGGGACTCTCCAACTTTTGCGGACGTGCCCGGCGCGGCCTTGGCACCGGGTACCGAAACCGGACCGGCGCTAGCCGCCTGTTCGGCCTGCCGCTTGGCAATTTCACGTTCTTTGCGAATCTCGTCTTTCCAAGACGTATCCACCTTCTTATCGGGAACGCTAAAGCGCGGGAGTTCGTTGTTTTCAGACATCTTGACCTCGGGGGCTAGGGATCGTGGTATTGAGTTTAGGGATCAACTACACGGGCACAAACTATCTGGCCTTGCCCAGCTTGCCAGTGCCCTCCAAGCGCTCCAATCGTGCGCCGGTTACTCCACGCTATTCTGCTTCGGTCACTTGGCCTGTTTCCGCTTATCAAATTGTGCATCAAAAGCGATGACACTGGACTTGAAGTCCAGAGCTTTGACGAAACGACAGGCCTCGACGGCACCGTGTTCGCGATCCATCTTGCCGTCTTCCCACTCGACAGACAGCGGGCCTTGATAGCCGATATCGTTCAAGGCGCGGATAATTTCTTCAAAATCAACACTGCCACGGCCCAACGAACGGAAGTCCCAGCTCCGGCGCGGATCGCCGAAATTGATATGCCCGCCGAAGACGCCAACTTCCTTGAGCGAGCTGGCGACGTACGCGTCTTTCATGTGGACATGGTAGATGCGTTGGGCAAATTTGCGGATGAAGAGCACGTAATCAACGTTCTGATAGATGAAGTGGCTCGGATCGTAGTTGAACCCAAAGCGCCGGTGTCCGCCGACGGCCTGAACCGCACGCTCGGCGCTGGCCACGTCGAACGCAATTTCAGTGGGGTGTACTTCCAGCGCAAAGTTAACGCCAACCTTATCGAAGGCGTCGAGGATAGGTTTGAAGCGCCGTCCGAAGTCGGCGTAGCCGTCGTCGATCATCTTGTCCGAAACGGGCGGAAAGCTGTACAGCAGGTGCCAGATGCTAGAACCGGTGAAGCCGTTAACCACTCCGACGCCAATGTTCTTCGCGGCCTGCGCAGCAAGCTTCAATTCCTCCGCAGCGCGTCGGCGCACGCCTTCGGGCTTGCCGTCGCCCCAGACATGCTTGGGTAGGATAGCTTCATGCCGCGCGTCAATGTTGTCGCACACGGCTTGACCAACCAAATGGCTGGAGATGGCGTAGACCTGCAGGCCGTGGCGCGCAGGGATTTCCCTGCGCGAGGCCGCGTAGGCTTTGTCCTTGGCGGCGCGGCGCACATCAACGTGATCTCCCCAGCAGGCCAGTTCGATGCCGTCGTACCCGAAGCTAGCGGCCTTTTCGCACATCGTCTCGAATGGCAAGTCCGCCCACTGTCCTGTGAAAAGCGTTACCGGTCGCGGCATAGAATCCCCCTTGAAATGAAGGCTCGTGGTTCCGTTTGGTGTTTTGAAGCGCGTCCAGAGTATTCAGGGAACAAGAGGCGTCAACGGCAGGTCATCGTGGTTTTTGAAAAAACACAGGACCGAAACAAGGGACACTTGAAGTGCGGCGTTGAACGGCGACTGACAGGCGGCGTCGCGAGCAGTATCTTGCGCGGCGTGGACCGCGAAAGCATAGTACGCGCGTTGCAGGCAGGAGCAAAGTCGGCAGCGCACAACGCTGTTTATCTCGACTGGAACGCCACCGCACCATTGCGTGCGGAGGCCTTCGCGGTCATGCGCCCGTTTCTTGAGCCAAGTCCACGGCAACAATTCGGCAACGCGGCAAGCCTGCATCGTCAGGGCCAAGCCGCGCGCGTGGAACTCGAACGCGCCCGCCGCATCTGTGCGGAAGTCCTTCAGTGTACGCCCGAAGAAATCGTCTTCACATCCGGCGGCACGGAAGCCAACAATCTCGCGCTGCGCGGGCTGGCGTGGGCCATGCGAAACTCGGGCGAGAACCCGCGCCTGATCGCATGCGCCCTTGAACATGCGGCGGTCCATGAAACGCTGCGCGGCTTGGAAGCGCAGGGATTTCCCACGGTGCTGGCCACAACCTGCGAAATGGGAAGCGCCGATACACTGGCTTTCGAGTGCGCGCTCGAAAAGGGCACGGCGGTCGCGACGCTGATGCTTGTCAATAACGAAACGGGTGTCGTGCAGCCCGTGCAGGCTGTGGCTGAAGCCGCTCAATCACGCGGCGTTCCGTTCCATGTAGATGCCGTGCAGGCCGCCGGAAAATTGTCCCTTCAGGTCGCTGGACTCAACTGCACAACCTTGGCCCTGAGCGCGCATAAATTCGAAGGGCCTCCAGGGGTCGGATTGTTGTACGTGCGCCGAGGCACCAACCTTATTCCGCAAATCACAGGCGGGGGGCAGGAAGGCGGCTGGCGCGGAGGGACGGGAAATGTGGCCGGAGCCATGGGTCTAGCCGTGGCGCTAAAACTCGCCGAAAGCGAGCGTATGGTTACGACTTCGCACTTGAAGAACTTACGCGAGCGCTTTGAAAATCAAGTTAAGAGCACCTGTCCTGGTGCGGTGATCCACGGCGTGCTTGCGCCACGCGTGGCCAACACAAGTTTTATCTCGTTCCCCGGCTGCGACGGAACGACGCTGGTGCAGGCGCTCGACGCAGAAGGCATTTCCTGCTCGACCGGCGCAGCGTGCTCGGAAGGCGTGGGGAAACCCAGCCATGTGCTCACCGCGATGGGGGTATCTGCGGCACTGGGCCGCGCCGCAGTGCGGTTTTCTTTAGGGAGAACGACGACCGAGGAGCACGTGCGGCAAGCAAGCGCGGTGGTTGCGCGTATCGTTAGACGACAATGCTCGAACGTATGATCTGCCTACACATGCTAATGCGAATGCAGGGCTACTTGGGGTTCTGCTTTCCCTGATCGTCTTCGAGCGGCAGAGCGCAAGCGCTGGAGCACGGGATCGCCATCGATGAACTCCATGTCGCGTTTTGACGCGTGCGCTTGGGACAACAGACCTCATTTTCCAAGCACATGCCGCAAGGACGCTTCGAGCGTGGAGTACTTAAAGCTATATCCGCTTTGCTGGAGTTTTTGGGGCGCGACGCGCTGACTGGACAGTAGCAGGTCGTTGGCCATTTCTCCAAAGGCGAGGCGCGCAGCGAAGGCCGGCATGGGCAGAACCGTGGGCCGCCCCAGCACGCGGCCAAGGGTTTGGGTGAATTCCAGGTTGGGCACCGCGTTCGGCGCGACGACGTTGACCGGACCTTCCATGCTGGGTTTTTCCATGGCGTGAAGGATGGCACCCACGGCGTCGTCGATGTCGATCCAGCTCATGTACTGCTGCCCGCCGCCGATTTTGCCGCCGAGGCCCAGCTTGAACGGCAGCAGCATCTTCTTGAGCGCGCCGCCTTGGCTGCTCAGCACCACTCCGAAACGTAAAAACACGACGCGGATGCCGTGGCCACGGGCAACTTCGGTGGCCGCCTCCCATTGCTGGCATACTTCAGCGAGAAACCCTTGTCCGGACGTGCTGTTTTCCGCGAGACGCTCATCGCCTCGGTCGCCGTATACGCCGATGCCCGAAGCGCACAACAAGGTCAGCGGGAGCGGCATCAGGCGCGCAATGGTTTCGGACAGCAGCGTGGTGCCCTTGACTCGGCTTTCGAGAATATTGCGCTTCTTTTCCTCGGACCAGCGCCCCGCGACGTTTTCACCTGCCAAGTGGATGACCACCTCCGTCTCTTCGATGGGTGCCGTGTCCAGCTTGCCCGCCGTGGGACTCCAGTGGACTTCGCCTTTGAGCGCGGAAGGAACGCCACGCACCAGCCCAGAAACCTCGTGGCCCGCAGCTTTCAAAAGCGGCACCAACGCGGAGCCGATCAGTCCGGTGCTGCCACTGACGAGAATACGCATACGGGCACTCCTGGATTGATCGTTCAGTCGCCTCATTATGCCCTGAAAAAGACTGGGTTAAAGAGCGCAAAAATCTGCTTGCGCGTGACGCACAAGCCACAAGTTGCACGGCGCGGAACGCGCTTGAATGGTCCGGCGACTGGCACGCCCGGATCTATAGTGAGCTTTCTCCCACGAACACCATGTCTCCGGGGCGGATGGCGAGGTCAAGGTCAAGTTGGCCGTTCTCCATCACGGCTTTCATATCGACGCGCACGGCCTGGCCGGGTTTGTCCTTGAAGACCACGATGACTTGCGATTTCTTGGCGTACTGGTCGAAGCCGCCGGCCAGAGCCACTAGGCGCGCAACGGTCATCGGGCCGCCGGGCGAGGGATAATAGATGCCCGGTGCTCGCACACGACCGGTGATGCTGATGCCTTCGCTGGCGGGCACGATAACTTGGTCGCCGTCTTCCAATACAGGGTCTTGTTCCAGACTGCCTTGGGTGAGGGCAGCCTCCAGATCGAACTGCAGCACCTTGCGGTCGCCCGCCGGATTGGTGCGCAGAATACGCATGTTTTTTCGGTCGGCACTGGGCTTGGTGCCTTCCGCACCGGTTACAAGGTGGCTCAGGCGCACCGGCAGCCCAGGTGCCAAGCGTACTTCCTTGCGGCTGTAAAAGCCCGGCTTCTGCACTTCACCGGTAATGGAGAAGGCTTCGGAGGTGGGCACGATCACCACGTCACCTGAGCAAAGAATGGGACCTAGGTCGTCCGTACTGGGCTTGCCGAAGTGGGTGGCGTCAATCATGTGGGTCTGGTTGCCCTTGGCGGAACGGCGCACCAGTTTGATGCGACGCAAGTCGGCGTCTTCGGTCGTACCGCCGGCCTCGGCCAGCAATGCAGCCAGCGGGTAGTCGTGGTCCTGAGGAAGATGCAGCGCCTGTGGGAATCTGACCGCGCCCTGAATATAGATGCGCCGCGCAGGCAGCGCAGTGATGGCCAGCGATACCTGTGGGGCCTTCAGTCCGCGGACCTCCTTAATTTTCTGCGTCATAGCCGCACTGGCCTCGGCGAGTGTCATGCCGCGTATATTCAGCGTGCTGGCACCGGGCAGGCTGACGAAACCGTCGGATGTGATGATCTGATTCAAGTCCACGCGCTGGTCGTAAAAGACCTGCACCGTGACATTCTCTCCGCCGGAGAAACGAAAAACGCGAATGGCATCTTCCTTCGCGGGTTCTTCGCTCGAACACAGGAACGCCGCCAGCAGCACCGGTAGGCAAGCGGCGAAAGCGTTCAAACGCGGCATGGCGAACTCCTTCAAAAGCGCATCTGGATGCTGATATCGACGCGGTTGACGCTGATGTCGGGCGAGACGTTGGTGGTCCGGTCAAGGCGTGTGTAATTGAAGTGGCCCGACCAGCGTTTGGCGATTTGTCCGCTCAGGCGGCAATCGAATTGCGCGGTGTCCTGCGTCAGCCCGGAGAAGCGGTCGCTGCGTGACCAGATGTAACTGCTATCCAGCCGAACGCGCTTGAAAATCACGTAACCGATGTCGCCCGAGAATTCGGTGACATACGCCGCGCCGGTCAGGATGCCGGCGTTGAAGACTCGGCGTCCTCGGAAACCAACCTTGATGCGCCGGTTGGCTTGGTAGCCTAGGCTGAACTCCAAGGACAGGCCGTCGTTGCTGTCGTAAGGGTCGAGCGCGATGGCGCGTTTGTTCCCGGCCGCGAGGCTTAAATTAAACTTTCCAATATGGGTGGTGGCGGAACCCATCATGGAATGCGTATCAAAGTGACCACGGTTGGCATGTGCTGGCCGGAAAGCGTCGTAGTTGTAATCCAGCGCGGTGAGCAGGCGGTCGGTGACTTTGTAATACACCTGGGCCAGTACGTGGTGGGTATGGAAGTCGCCTGCCGTGGAGGTTTTCCCGAAGTAATCCGTCAAGCCAAACGTGTAGGCCGCGTTGTAGCCGAGTCGTTTGCGCTGGTAACTGGTTATGACCGTGAGGTTGTTGCCTTGCGCTCGAGTGAAGGACCGGAGTTCGTCATCGAAGACTTCGGTATGGGCGGTCTGCGAATAGGCGTTGGAGACGCCGAGAGTAAAATCCTTGTAGAAAAAGTTTTTCCACGTGAACCCGGCGCTGGCGGATTGCGTGGCGTAGTCCCGAGCCACGTCATCAAGGTAGTTGTGCCAGCCGAATTCGTAGGCCGCGTTGACTTCCAAGTCGCGCTTGGGCCGGTACCGCAGCCGCAGGCCAGGGCTATTGGAGTAAATCAGGTCCTGGCTGGGAGCTTGGGCTTTCGGGCGGCCAAAAATATTGTCGTCATAAACCAGTCGGGTGCTGTACGTCGGAAACAACGTCACTCCGCCCACGCGGATGCCATCCAACGCTCCAAAGCCGGGGATTTCGCGCGGCCTGCGCGTTTGCAATGGGTCGATAAACACAGGCGTGGGCGCTTCAATGGGCGCACTGCGCAGGTTGGATTGTTCTTCCTTTATTTTAGAAGGCTGTTCGGACCACGCTGGGCAGCCGACCAATACGGCCAGGGTCAGCATGGCCTGCGTAAAGCGTAGCCGAGGCCAGCGCCTTGGCGTGCTCATAGCTTTGAAAGCAAAAGCGTGCCGCATGAGCACCCCGTGACGAAAGCACGTTCAAACACATGGTTCCATAGGGCTACACAAGCACAAGTCCAACCTTCTTTTGGGCGATGTCAATATGTACGACGCGAGCAACCACTTTGTCGCCAAGACGGAACGCTCGGCCTTGCTTGCGACCCTGTAGAAGGTGTTGGTCTTCAAAGTATTCGTAGTAATCGTCTCCCAAATCCTGCACACGGACCAAGCCTTCCACGTAGCAATCCTGCAACTCGACGAAAATGCCGAAGTCGCGCACGCCCGTGACCACGCCGGGGTGACCCTCCTTTAAATTCTGCTTGAGATACTGGATCTGGCGGAACTTTTTGACTTCTTCCTCGGCCCGAGCCGCAGTGCGTTCGCGCGCACTGGTATGCACGGCTAAGCCGCGCAGGTCGGCGAGGCGCGCGAAGTGTCCGTCTGCCTGCTCACCGCCCTTGCGCTTTTTGCCGTGCTGTGGCAGCACCCGCTCGCCCGGAGCGAAACGCTCGCTTAAGGCCCGGTGCACGATCAAGTCAGGGTAGCGTCGAATGGGGCTGGTGAAATGCAGATAGCGCGTGAAGGCCAGCGCGAAATGGGGCAGGCATTCGGCGGAATAATGCGCCTGCTTGAGGCTCGTCAGCAGCGCGAGGTGGACGGCGTGCTGGTACTCCTTGCCGCGGACGCGATCAAGCACATGCCTGAGCTTCGGCCGGTCGTACGGGGGGCGTATGCCGAGACCAAACTCGCGTGCGAACCGAGCAAACTGCTCCAAAGACTCCGGCTCAGGGTCCTCGTGGATGCGGAACAGCCCCGGGATTTCGTGCTCGACGAGGTACTCCGCCACCACGCGGTTGGCGGAGAGCATGAAGTCTTCGACAAGCTGATGCGCCCAGTGGCTTTCTTCCTTTTGCCAACCGGTGACTGCGCCGTGTTCGTCAAACAACAGTTTGACCTTGGGCAAGTCCAAGTCGATGGAACCGGCATCGAGGCGCTTCCGGCGCAGCGCGGCAGCGAAGCCTTTCATGGCTTTTAGCGCGTCAAAAATTTCCTGAGATGGAAGCTGGCTGGGATCCTCCGCGTCGATGGCCTGCTTGACGCGATCGTAAGTCAGGAACGCTGCGGAGCGTATGTAACTGCGCTCGATACGCCATTCCAACGGAATCATGCTTTTCGAGAACGTGATCGCGCACGTCAGCGTCAGGCGCAGTTGGCCCTCTTTAAGCGAGCACATATGGTTGCTGAGCTGGTGCGGCAACATAGGCAACACTTGACCCGGCAGGTAGACGCTGGTGGCGCGCTCGCGGGCCTCGAGGTCAATAGGCGAACCAAGCGTGACGTAGTGCGCCACATCGGCAATGTGGACCAGCAGTTCGGTCTTGCCCTCGCCGAGATTGCGCAGCGCTACAGCGTCGTCGTGGTCCTTGGCGTCTTCCGGGTCGATTGTGAACGTGACGGGCGAGGTGTAATCGACGCGGCGTGCCCGTTCCTCTTCTGAGATGGATTCGGGAATGCGTGCAGCCTGTTGTAGCGCCCCTTCGGAGAATTCGATGCGCAAGTCGAAGTTGTCGATCACGGCAGCAATGGCCGCTTGGGCTTCATCCGCGCCGCCATAGACCTTGACCACGCGACCGGAAGGCAGCTTGCCCGAGTGGGATACCTTTTCGGGTTCAATCAGTTCGACGGCTACTTTGTCGCCGCTCTGTGCCGCGCCACGATCCGCAGGAAGAACCTCGATTTCACCGAACACTCCGCGCGTATCGGGCACGATGTAACCGCCCAGGCCCCCGGGCGTGTCGTGCTTCGTGCGCGTGCGTTCGTAAAAGGTGCCGACAAGTTTCGAGTGCGCACGTTCAATGATATCGACCACGCTGCCGGTAGACTTTTTGCCGCTGCTAGCAAACCAGCGCCGACCTTGGCGGCGGCCCTGGTGGCCGCCCTTAGGCACCACCGCAACCAGATCGCCGCTCAGCGCTCCGCCCAAGTCCTCCTGCGCGATGTACAGATCGTCGCCGGGCGGGTCAGAGAGCAGAAAGCCGAAGCCGCCGCGCTTGATCTCGATGCGGCCCACGCGCGCGTTCTTGGGGACGCGGTGACTTGCAAGCTGTTTGGGCACCCCGCCACGGCGCATGTTGGGTTTCACCCGCGGCCCGCCGTGTGCAAAGTCCTTGGCCTCTTGATCGCGCTCAGGATGAAGGCCAAACTTCCCGTGCTTAAGCTCCGCGATTTCTCCTCGCTCGGACATATCTTCGAGCATGTGGCGAAAATCGACGTAATCCTCGTCGTCTACGCCGAGCTGCTTGGCGATGCGGCGTTTACGCTGCGGCACGAAGCTCGGCGCGCTCATGAGTTGTAGGACTTGTTGGCGCAGGTGTTCCAGCTCGGCTGACATGCAGAACGTTTAATGCTTTTTTCTGGAAATGCCAATCGAACGCTGACTTCAATGAGTCAGGATGCTGTAAGAATAGCTCCTACTGCGGTCGTCATTCGTCTTCAGTCTGCGGAATGCGCGCACTGATCATGCGTACGCGGTTGCGAGTCTCGAGGTCTTCGTGATCCCAGTGCCGTACGAGCACCCCACGCGCTGCGGCACCTTGGCGGGTTAGTGCGACGTGTGCCGCTTCGCGAACTTTCACGTCCGTATCACCAAGTTGGGCGACAACGGCGTCCAACTCCTGCTTTTCCTTGTCGGGGGGGAGCGCAAAAGGATCGTCGTAATGCTCGGCCATTTCCACGGAGATGGAGAGTTCCTGCCCGCCTAGTGTCTTGAACGGAATGCGGCCCTGCTTGAGCCGCCCCGGCAGCATCGCACCGTCCCACAAGGTCACTCGCACGCCCTGCGGCGCTCCGGCTCGTGAACGCAAAGCGCGGATCTGGTCGCAGCCCGTGCGCTGCTCGCCGAAGGGCGTCTCGATATGCATCTCGCCATTCACGGCATGCAGCCGACCGCGCAACCGGTCCCCGTTCACCAGCCGCAGTAGGGGTTCCTGATACGGAGAGGGCGTTCCATTTTTACGTGGGTCAGCGTCCATTTCCGCTTCCTCGTTGGGCACGAACAGGATTGCTTCGAGACGGCCCGCATCGAGCTTTAAGGTTGCGCCCGCACGGCGAAAATCCAAGTCGGAGGTGGCCAGGAGACCTGAAAATAAGCTGCCGTCCTTCAATACGATAATCGGCACGCGGAGTTCGGACGACGAGAACGTAATGCTTTTCAGCGCCGAGACGGGAACACTCAACTCACCGTACAAGGTGTGCAAGGCCACTTTCGCGACGGTGAGTTGGCCGATCAGCCGGTCTCCGCCGCGCAGGATGAAAATCGGCTCAGTAAACACGAAACGCTCGCGGTGGTCTTCTTTCTTCTTCGCGGTCGGGGCGTCTTGATCCTCCTCCTGATCTACTTTCGACAACGCAGGAACTGCTTCGGGCGGCAGCCGTCGTCCGTAGCCCGCAACGCGTTCCAGCGGTACGGTCAGGTCCGTTCCACCGCGCAATTGCAGCACCAGCGCACTTTCCTTGGGCCGACCCGTGAGCACCTCGCCGTTCTCCAGCACGACACGGATCATCCCGTCGGGCGCGGAGAACAGACTGAGAATGCGCGCGACCTCACAGCGCAGCTCGCCGAAGCCAGTGGCCAGCGTCAGCGCGTCGGTCTTGAGCATGCCGGTGAGCGTCTCGCCGGATTGAAGTTTGATGCTGTCGCTAGTACCGCCACGGATAAGTTCCAGGCCGCCTAGCTCAAACAGTGCGTCGCTTGAACGCACGTTCACCACCAGGCGGAGGTCTTCCTTGGAAAGCTCGCGTAGCAGCTTGTCCAGGTCAATGCTTTTGGCAAAGTCTAAGGCTTCGTCAACCCCTCTGCGCTGCGCCGCGACATGGATCACGGCCACTTTCTTGTGCGGTCCGAGGGCAATGGGTGTGAAATTCTCATCGATCATGTCACCCCTGTTGTTAGCCGTGACGCCTACTAGCGCGCCGTCCGTGGCATAGCGTCGGCCTACACAACAGGCTTCGCCTCCCTGTACCAACACGCCGTAGCAGGAATGCGGCTGTTTACTTGCAGGTGCCTGAAGGCGGAAGCGGTCGCCGCCTGGGTCGGAAACCAGCGACAAGTTGAACGTCGAGCGCCGCTCGCCGATGTTTTCGATGATCTCCAGAAACACTACACAAGCATGGTTCTCAGGCACGATGACTTTGCGCATGACCTTCAAATCACCCATTTGCTGCGGATCTACTATCCATTCACGCACCGAAACTCCCTGACGCAAGCCCGCGCCCCGGAAGCGCTTGCCGTTCACCTCGAGTCCCAGCCCACCGTCGAAGGTATCGTCGGTTCCGTCGTTAATCGACCCGTCGGCTTGGATGTCCCACATGAAACCACCGCTGTCTTTCACCTCGCCAGCTTGAAGTAACCACATGCGAGAGGAAAGCACGGCAAGAACCAACACGCTCAACCCAACGGCATCCTTGCGCAGCATCAGACACCTCCTAGAGAAGTCCTGCTAAAGTATAACGACGATTGGAGGGCAGGAGTTGTCACAAATATGTGTAGAAGCAAATGCTATGGGCCCAAAGCCCAGCGTTCGACGGCTTCGGCAACGCCGTCGTGGTTGCAGTCGGAGGGCGTGAGCGCGTCCGCCACAGCGCGGACCTTTGCGCGCGCATTGGCCACGCCGACTCCCCAGCCGGCCATGCGGAGCATCGGTACGTCGTTGTCCGAATCGCCGACAGCCAAGACCTGTTCCATGTTCAAGTTCAACATTTTAGCCAGTCTCTGCAAGCCCAAGCCCTTGTTTACCGCAGGGTGCATGAACTCCAGGTACTCAGGATCGGTGCTCGTGATGGTTGCACGCGGAGAAAACTGCGGTTCGAGTTCCGCGCGCAAGCGGTCGCGTAGAAGTGGATCAACGATAAACAGGACCTTGTAAGGAGCGCGCTCCAGGTGCGCACCGCCACATTCCACGAAGCAGTAAGGCGAACCCGTGCGGCGAATGTACAGGTCGATGTGCGGCCGCAGATGTGGCAAGTCCTCGCTGTAGACAACGCCGTCGAGATACCAGTTGAGGTGGAGCTTGCGAGCGCTGGCAATGCCCAGCAGTTCCCGCGCCACGTCCAGGTACATGAACTGCTCGTAAAGCACACGCCTACCTTGCGCACGCGGAGCGACCATTTGCGCACCGTTGTAGCCGATCAGATGCACGTCGAAGCCGAGCAGCTTTGCGGCAAACTCCATGGATGGCGTCATGCGTCCGGAATTGAGGACGATGTGGATGCCCCGTTCATGCGCTGTCTGCAACGTGCGGCGCGTGCATTCGCCGAGCGTATGGTCGTGGCACAGCAGAGTGCCATCGATATCCAATGCGATGAGTTTGATTTGCCCGGATTGCGGCTGGGATTTGAAGGCGCGAATTTCCATCGGCGTACCTTAGCTTGGTGCGCCACGCTTACTAGCACCATCGACTGAGCGCGTGGCCTCGATGAAGCGCCTATGTTTCTGACGAACGATTCAAAACGCGCCTACAAAACGAGTCACCGAATGTGCCCGTGCGGCGAATGCGGCTCAAGTGTTCCTTCGGGCCGGACGATACCACAGGGTTGGTTCAGTACGTCTTGTGGCTTCTAGGACAGCAAATCCATGCTCCGTACTTTGGTGATCTTATTCATCCCGTGGCTGCTGGCCGCTTCGGCACAACCAGCCGAATCCAGTCCATTTGTATTACCCGCGTTGCCGCCGTTGCCGCACAGCGATGGCCAACCACCCGCAGAGGTTGTCGCACTGCAACCCCAACCGAAGCAGCAAGCCCAGCGGCCCAGCGGGAAACTTCAGGAGCCTCCGCCTGGATTCAAACTCGTGCTTTCGGGAGAGTTGACCGAAGACCTGGTGCTGGGTCCGGAAAAGTCGCCCGCTTTGGTACGTGGCGTGTTGCTGGTGCCCGCCGGCCGTGTGCTCGCGCTGAAGCCCGGTGCCGTGCTCATGCTGCAAGCTGACGAAACCGCGCAGTCCGTACCCCCAACCACACTGCCCAGCCCAAGTCCAGAAGGCCATCTCTGGGTCGTCGGCACGTTGCACGCCGAAGGTGCACGCATCGGCAGCACGACAGGCGGTAGTATTTTCCTCTACGGGAAGGAAGCCAGCATGTTGCGCGGCGTTAAGCTCGAACGCCTCGCTGTGACGCAAACCAGCGGTTCGGCTCAGTGGTTGGGCTGCACGTTTCAGGAGTCCCCGCATTATGCACTCGCCGCCGGTGCCGCAATCTTCGTGCAGTGTACTTTCGCGCACTGCGGAGGCCTCTTGGCCGCCTACGACCAAGGTCCGTGGGCACTGATGGCCGTGAACAATTCTTTCGAGGCGTGCCGCGAGGGCTTGGTGATCGGTGGTAATCCCGGCGACGAAGGCCTCATCTTCCGCAAGAATTCGTTCGTGAATACCGCTGGAGCCAACCTGCGCGCGCAACCGGCTCAGACCGACAAGCGCGGGTTAATGGAAGTGCTCATTGGCGAGAATTGGTACGGTAGCGCCGAACCGGAAGCCATCGACGGCAAGATCATCGATCACCGCTCCAACCCGAAGATACGCGCACGCCTGAACGTCCGCCCGCCCGCGCAAAAAGCTTACAGCGCGTGTGGCGCGAAGGTGTCCGCCGAGATCCTGGCCAAGGCATTCAGGGAGTGGGAGCCAGTGGGAGCACGGCTGCTGGGGACGTATGAAAAGAAGGCCAGTCCGAAATGGGAAGCACGAAGCTCAAAATAAATGCGGGTGGCAGCCTGCCGCATTATTCGATCACCGCCGGCACCCGGAAGTATTCATCGTCATGGTCCGGCGCGGAATGCAACGCGTCTTCGCGCTTCAAACAGGGACGGGGAACATCTTCGCGAAAAATGTTGCCGGAAGTCGTGGCGGTAACCATGGGTTCCACGCCCGTCGTATCCACCTGATCGAGCTGCTCGACGTGAACCAGAATCTTACCGAGCTGTTCGGTGTAATGCTTGACCTCTTCATCCGTGAGGTGCAGCCGCGAGAGCAGCGCCACGTGGCGAACTTCTTTCTCGGATAAAGCCATGTGGCACCTCACCGTGCTGGATTCAGGGATACGACGACTGCGGAATCCTATAGGGCGCGCAGCGTCCGTCCACTACGAACCATAGGCGCTTCAGGCCTGGGAGCGCAGGCGTCCCGCGCTTGCCCGTTGTTCGGAGTGAACAGCAAAGCCGTTCTTTGTGGGCTTTGTGGTGAACGGTTACATTTTCTGTATAGTCTGGCCGCGCCCCGTGCTTCTGTGGTGAAAACGTTCCATGACTGTTCGCATCGGCTCCGTCCCTTACCTCAATTCCAAGGTGTTGATTTACGGCTTGGAACCCGCTGGACACACGCCGGATGGCACGCCCTACTCGCTGGAATTGTTGCCGCCCAACCAGCTCGCTAAGAAGCTGGCCGCCGGAGGTCTCGATATCGCGCTGGCCAGTGTCATCGAGTACTTCAGGCATCCTGAATATACCCTGCTGCCGGACCACGGTGTGTGTGGCGCGCAGCGCATGTGGAGCATCCAGCTTTTCCACCGCGTGCCCCTTAAGGAAATCCACCGCGTTGCGCTCGATCCAGCCAGCGAAACGACCAATGCGCTGGTCAGGATCGTGTTGGAACAGCAGCTAGGCCTCAAGCCACAGTACGTGGCCTCTGACACCGAACGCAGCCTGACGGACCCCGCTCTGGCCGTGGATGCTTTTCTCAAGATCGGCGACCCCTGCCTGCGCCTGGCAGCCCATGCGCCTGGCTGGCAGACTTTGGACCTGCTATCCCAATGGCACGCACTAACGGACCTGCCCTTTGTCTTCGCGGCCTGGCTGGTGCGCGGCGGAGCGGATCTGCACGGCGTGCCGGAACTGCTGCGACGCGCAAAAGTCAATGGGTTTGCGTATGCCGATGGCATTGCAGAGGCTTGGCACACGCAGGCCGGGATTTCACGCGAACGAGCACTTATCTATGTGCAAGAAATAGTGCGGTACGATCTGGGTGCGTCGGAAATTGAAGGCTTGCGCGAGTTTCAAAAGCGACTGCTGGGCTTGGGACTGCTCGTTGCGGAACGACCCGTGGGTCCGCCACGCCTATGACCTTCAAGGCCAGCATGACGCTCGCGTATTGGGTCTGGCCGATCGTTGCCCGAGTGCTACGCATTGCCGAAGCACAGCGCGCGGCTGCTCTGGGGTTCAGGCTGACCATGGGCGCGCTGGCCATCACTGCCGCGTGGCCCTTACGCTTGCGGCGAGCGTCCTGGTGGCCGTCGTACTGTTCAAACCAAGGAGCGCGGCAAAGTCTTCCATGTCTCAACGAAACGGAACTCCAAAGTAGGGTCCTATGCGAGCATTGATCGCCATCTATATGCAGCTAGTGCTTCCCTTGGGCTTGATTGCGCTGTTCTTTTTCATGCTCTATCGGGTCATGCACAAAATTCTCGCGGACGGACAGTTTTTCTTGTCCGAATTGGTTTTGGGAGTGCTGTTTGTAGGACTTATAACCGCCATAGCCATGAATCGATTTGTCACGACATCAGTTATCATGGAGCAAGATAGCTTTGTCATGATTCTGTTTATGTTCTTCATCCTAGTCAGCGTGCTCGCGGGGACAGCCTGTGCCCTACACGACCTAAAAAAGAAAAACATCACCTGTCAAAGGCTGCGCAAATATTATCTGCTGATCTATTGGTCACTCACCTGTGGTCCTTGGCTCTGTATTCTTTATGCCCTTATTAAAATTGGTTAAGCTGAGTACATGCCCCCCCATCTCCCCACCCCCGTCACACCCCTCGTAGCGCTGATCTTCGGTCGCGCGGAACTGTATGCGCTCGCGCTGGGAGAATTGGAAAAGCTTTTCGGACCGTGCGAACTGGAAAGCCCCACGTTCGCCTTCGACAAAACGCACTATTATGAGCCAGAACTGGGACTGGACCTCAAGCGCCGTTTCATCACGTTCGAACGCCTGGCCGACCCCGCCTTGCTCGCGGAATGGAAGCTGACCACCAACGCGTTGGAGCACCGCTTCGCGCGGGAACACGGAGCGCCAGCGTCCTCCTTGGCCAGCACGATTCACTACGAGGTCGGGCAAGACGCCCGTGCTACGAAACGCTGCGTCAATCTGGACCCGGGCTATCTAACGGGTGCCAAACTGGTACTGGCCAGCACCAAGGACTTCGCGCACCGGATCTATCTACGCGACGGCATTTTTGCCGAAATCACTCTGCGCTTCAGTTCAGGGCAATGGATTGCGCACGAATTCACTTTCCCTGATTTCAAAGCGCCGGATTATCATGTTTTCCTGAGCCAAGCACGCGTGGCCCACCTGCGCAAGACACGTCATTTTCCGCCTTTAACTCTCGGTAACCGTTCAGTCGTGTAGGGCGGGCACTGCCCGCCTTACAGGGAGCGCCGACCTCTGTCGGCTGGGTTGTCGGCGTCCTCGCCGACCTTTTCTGGTCATAGGTCGGAACGTGAACGACCAAGCTGTTCTTTGTGGGGTTTGTGCCTTAGTGGCGAACGGTTACAACTCACGGAGACGAAAGCGTTTCAGTGTCGCCAAGCAATAGGCCGGAATGCCGTGATGTTGAGTTGCAAAATATTTTTCCGTGCTCGAATGCGTCCCTCTTTGCTCCGTCTCATGCTACGAACACGTACCACACAGGAGCATATCCATGGCCAACTTCGTAGCGCAAACGGGTGAATCGTGGTGGTGGGAATGGAAGCACTACCCGCGAACGGCCGCTGGTGCGGCTGGTGCGCTAACCTTGATTCTGATTTTTATCTGCTGGACACTAACGGAACGAAATGCTCGCCAGCTAGCCGAGCGCGCGGGTACAACCGTGCGTGAACAACTGGACGTGCAAAATAGGGAACTTGCGCGGTTGTCAGAAAACGTACGCGTGCAAACGAACGCACTCGCCGCAAGCACCCGCAATAGAGAAGAAATCGCGGGCGCGCTGACGCAGGAATCGCTCAACCATCGTGCCACCTCCGACCGGATGCTGAACGAGAAGGGCGTGTTGGAAACGCAGGTGGGTGATCTGAACACGCAGGTTCAAAACCAGGAGCGCCGCGTCAAGAATCTCATCGAAGACCTGCGCGCCGCAATGGACGGAAGTCGCAAACTCGAAGAAAACTTGGTCGCTGAACGCGCCGCAGCCACCGGCGAGCGTGCGGACGCCGAAGCTTCACTCCTAAATGCTCGTCGCGAGACCGACAAGGTGCGTTCGGACAAGCAGAAAACCGCCGACGCCCTGCGCAAAACCGAACTAGAGGCCCGCGCTGAGCAGGAACGGCTATTGAAGGGTTTGCAACGCGCCAACACGACGCTCGATTCCGCTACGCGCGAAAGTCAGAATTTGTCAAACGAGCTTAACCGTGCGCTGCGCGACCGCGAAAGCGCGTTGACCGTGGCGCATAACATGCAACATGCCCTCCACGACGCCCAGCACGGGTTAAACGCGCGCGACCAGCAAGTTGCGGCATTGAAGCTGCAAGTAGCTGCCCTGCAGAGTTCCAACCAGCAGCTCTTGCAGCAAATCAATCTACTCAACGCGGAGATTGCACGGCTGAAGAAGCCGTTGCCGCCTGGAAGACCCTAACGATCCATTCAAAACTCGAAATGCTAACGGCGTTCCTTTTGAGTACGGTGCAGGCGGAAAAATCATACATCCACTTCGCTTGCTTCTTATTGCCTATGAATTAACGTGTTGGCCATTCAGGACCGCGTGCGCGGCCCTGTTTTTTTGTTGCCGTGCTGGACATGAAAAGGAAAGCAGGGAATTCCAGGATAGCCGTACGCTAGCAGAGATCCTTTTCAGCAGCAGCATGCAGGGCTATCCTGTTCCCATCTGTAAAGACCCCATGCCGATCAAATTGGCCCGCCGTATCCTAGAAGTTCAACCTTCCGCTACCTTGGCTGTGGACGCTAAGGCCAAGGCCATGAAGGCTGCAGGCAAAGACGTTGTTGGTTACGGCGCGGGTGAACCGGACTTCGACACGCCACCACACATCGTCAGAGCCGGCGTCGCGGCCATGACTGGCGGAGACACCCGCTACGGAGCCAGGCGAGGCCTGGAACTGAAGCAAACCATCTGCGAGAAGTTCAAACGCGAGAACCATCTGGCCTACGAACCATCGCAGGTGGTGGTCAGTAACGGCGCAAAGCAGTCCATCTACAACCTCCTGCAGGTTCTCGTAGACGAAGGTGACGAGGTCATCATTCCCATGCCGTATTGGGTGAGCTACCTCGAAATGGTGCGTCTATCAGGCGGCACGCCCGTTATTCTGGAGACCAGCGAAGCAACCGGCTTCAAGATTACCTCGCAGCAGCTAGAGAAGGCGATCACACCGCGGACCAAGCTTTTCATGCACAACAGCCCTTCGAACCCGACGGGCGCAACCTATTCGTCTGCTGAAGTGCGGGCCATCGCAGCGGTAGTTGAAAAGGCAGGAGTGGTGGCGATCTCCGATGAGATTTACGAGCACCTTATTTATGGCGACACAGCGCACCTGAGTCTCGCGGCGTGTAGCCCAAGGCTGCATAAAGAACTGGTCGTCACGGTCAACGGGTGTTCAAAGTCCTTCGCCATGACCGGCTGGCGCATTGGCTATGCTGCGGGACCGCTGGAACTCCTGAGCGCCGTAGCAAAATTTCAGAGCCATGCCACCAGCGACCCAGCGGCCTTCAGCCAAGCGGGAGCCGCAGAGGCGTTGTCCAACCTGCGCCTTTCGGAAGAGGCCGTCGTGCTGATGCGCGGTGAGTTCGCTGCGCGCCGCCTGCTTATGGTCAAGCGCCTGAACGCGCTCAAGGGTGTCCATTGCCTGGAACCGTTCGGGGCGTTCTACTGTTTTCCTAACGTCTCCGGAACATTTGGCCGGACCATCGGCGGCAAGAAGATTCAAAACGCGATGGACTTCACCGGCGTGTGCCTGGACCAGGCGCTGGTCGCTGTGGTGCCTGGCGAGGCGTTCGGCTCGAACCAACACGTGCGCCTGAGTTACGCGTGCAGCAAGGCGCAAATCGACAAGGGACTCGACCGGCTGGAAAAACTGTTGGCCTAGGTCGGCTGAATCTGTCGCGGAGCAACTACATGGCCACACCCATGACTCAAGCAGGGCTGGACAGACTCAACGCGGAACTCGATGAGCTGGAAAACCGACGCCCGCGCATCCTCTTGTCCATCAAGGAAGCCCGCGAGAAAGGTGATCTTTCCGAGAACGCCGAATACCACGCTGCACGCGAGGAACTGGCGATGACGGAGGAGAAGATTACCGATCTGAAGTACAAGATCGGTGACGCCACCATCGTAGATCAATCCAAAATCGGCGGCGATGCGGTGGTGTTCGGAGCGACGGTCACAGTCCGCGACATGGCTTCGAGAGACGAGGAGGATTACGTTTTGGTCGGCGAAGGCGAAGCCGACCCGCTGGCCAACCGCATTCTTACCACCAGCCCAGTCGGCAAGGCACTCTTGACGAAGAAAGTCGGGGATGTGGTCGAAGTGCCCGTGCCGAAGGGCAAGTTAAAACTAAAAATTCTAAAAATCAGGTTCGGCTAATAGACAACGAACTTCTGTAACGCCATGCAATCCTAGCGATTTGCATGCACGAGGCGACAGCTTACGCCGACCGTCACGACGGCATATCGCCATCCGCGCCCATCCAGCAATTAAACGTGTTCAATTCTTCACGACCGCAGGACTTCAGGTAGAGAAAGAGCTGCATCTTGTACGCAGCCAGGAACTTGAACGGGAACCCGAGCAGCGCGTCGCCGAGGGGGATTTTGTTGCCTCCGGGCAGCGTCGTCAGTTTATTTTGAAAATCAGCTTCTGGAATCTTGTTCACGCGTTCCACGAACATAGCTAGCTCACGGTCCATCGTGGCGTTGAAATCCTTCCGTGCATCCTCGCGGATCTGCTGAAAGTTCGCGCCCACGTCGCTCCAGTCATCGGCGATAAGTTGCTTGGTGACCGCCAGATTGACGGGCAAATACTCGAGCAGTTCCTGCAAGGAACGTTGCTTCGGCGTAGGCCGGTAATCCAGATGATCCTTGGGCACCTTGGTGTGAAGGTGCTTGATGACGTTGACTTCGTGCCGCACGGAGTTGAGGAACTGTTCTCGTGTAAACATGGCGATCTCCTTGTGCGCCGGGTTAACCGGTGAGGTTCGTGGTTGTACGGATGCTCACGGAACACCAAAGTGCGAGGAGCATCGTCCAACTTATTTATGCGCGTACTGGTGGTTACCCAAGTCGCGCCGCCAGCGCCGCTAGATCCGCCATTCGATTCGAGAAGCCCCACTCGTTGTCGTACCAGCTGACCACTTTCACTACGCGCTTCTGGACCACGTTGGTAAGACCGGCGTCCACGATGGAGCTGTGCGGGTCGTGGATGATGTCGCTGCTAACGATGGGTTCTTCGGTGTAGTCCAGAATGCCTTTCATCGCGCCTAAGCTGGCTTTCTTCAGGGCCGCGTTCACGTCTTCCTTGGTCACGTCCATAGCCACTTCGATGGAACAGTCGATGAGCGAACCGTTGGGTACGGGCACGCGGAAGGCCACGCCCTCGAGTTTGCCTTTTAGTTCAGGTAGCACTTCGCCGATCGCTTTCGACATGCCGGTGGTCGTGGGAATGATGTTGATGGCCGCCGCGCGCGCACGGCGCGGGTCTTCATGGATAAGGTCATTGATACGCTGGTCATTGGTATACGAGTGCACGGTGCTGATGCAGCCCTTGACGATGCCAAAGCTGTCGTGCAGGACCTTTACCACCGGCGCGGTGCAGTTGGTGGTGCAGGAGGCGTTGCTGAACGTCAGATGTTCCTTCTTCAACGACTTTTCGTTCACGCCGAAGACGATGGTCGCGTCCACTCCTTCCTTCGCCGGCGCGCTAAGAAGGACTTTTTTCGCGCCTGCCGTGAGGTGATCCCCGAAGCCGCCTTTGTCGCTATCGCGTTTGGTAAAAATGCCGGTGCACTCGGCGGCAATCTGGACTTCAAATTTCTTCCAGGGTAGTTCTTTCGGGTTGCGGAGCTTTACGCAAGGAATCTTGCAGCCATTAACCACAAGGGCCTCGCCTTCAGCTGCCACGTGGCCTTCGAACTTCTTGTGGACCGAGTCGTACTTGAGCAGATGCGCCAGCGTTTGGGCGTCGGCCAAATCGTTGATGGCCACTACGTCGAAGTCATTGGGCCGCGTCGCCAAAACTCGGAAGAAGAGGCGTCCTATGCGTCCAAAACCGTTGATTGCAACACGAATACCCATGCCATCCTCCTGCGAAGTTTGAAGCCCACACCACGAAGTAACTACGAAGCGACTACCTTATTCCGCACGGATGCTAAGTCAAAGGGCTTGTAGCTCGAAGTCTAGTTCGCGCGTGCCTAGCATTACAGGTAGGCAAACGAAGCCTTGAAGCCCTTTCTTGAGAGCGTGGCTCTGTCGTGACGGCAGGTAACTGCCGTCACTTGCTCAGTCCTGCTTGCTTAGGTACAAGCGTCACACATTCAGCATGAAATTTGGAGTTGCGCCAATGCCCAATAACGAAGGCTTCACTCTGTGCACCTATCCCGAAATCGGCCTGCCGCCCGAGCGACAGGAACTGAGCGACTTGGTCAAGGCCGAGAAAGCCTTTAACGACGCCAAGTTCGCTGCGGTGCTATGGCAATGCCGACCGCCGGGCGAAGGCTTGGGCTGGATCAAATTGAAGGAGAAGGAAACGCCTCCGCCGGCGCCACCAGGAGTTGCCAAGCCCGCTGCCACAGCGCCCACGGCAAAAAGCACAACCCCAGAGACGGCCGCCTCGGCGACTGAGCCGGGAAAGTGAAGGCAAAGAGTTAGCTAAAAATGCATTCGGTGCTTGGGGTTGCTTTTCTAGTCATCGCTTGGAGTACGCACATGCCTGTTCCTTTTCAAGCCGCTGGTGCCTGGACTGCCCTGGTCACGCCGTTTGAAAAAAGCGGCAAAGTGAATTGGGACGCCTTTAAGAGCCTGTGCAAATTTCAGATTGAACAAGGCATCACGGGATTGGTACCCGCCGGCACGACGGGTGAGTCGCCCACGCTTTCGTGGGACGAACATAAACAGGTCATAGAAACGGCTATCGAAGTCGCCAACGACCAAGTGGGCGTGCTCGCCGGCACGGGATCAAATTGCACCGACGAAGCGGTGGCCGCTACAAAACATGCGCGCGAAGCCGGTGCCAGCGCGGCGCTATTGGTGGATTGCTACTACAACGGCCCGTCGAGCTTGGAGCTGCGTACCGAGTACTACGCCAAAGTGCTGGAGTGGGTGCCAGAAATCCCTTTGGTTCCCTACGTAATTCCTGGCCGCAGTGGGACCGCTTTGGGTTCTGAGGACCTGGCGATACTACACCTCCAAAATCCACGCCGAGTGCCTGCCGTCAAACAAGCCACCGGCGACTTCGACCGCATGAGGCGTGATCGCCAGCTTTGCGGCGCTAACTTCACCATCCTCAGCGGCGACGACGACCTGACCTTGCGCATGATGCAGGACGTCGAGATACGTTGCGCAGGGGCGATCTCCGTCATGACCAATATCGTGCCGGGCGCGGTGGTGCGTATGGTTAAGGCGCAGACCTCCGGGGATTCTGCCCAAGCCAACGCCATCGAAAAAGCACTCTTGCCACTTTTCAAGCTTGTAGGGTGCAAGGTGTTGGGGAAAAGGACGCTGCCTGATGGCCGTGTAGCGGAGGTGGAAGACCGCTTTCGCAACCCTGGTCCCGTCAAAACGATGATGGCAGGCCTCGGTTTTCCCGTCGGACCATGCCGCGCGCCTTTGGGCAAACTGACGGCACCGGCGGTACAAATCTGTCGCGAGGCGCTGAAAGAAGTCTGGTCCATGCAGCCCGAACTCCTACGCCCGATAGGCCAGTTTTTCGCGCTCGATGTCGAGAAACGCCTGAGCGATGACGCCGTGTGGGCCGCATTGGCACGCACGTAGCGTTCGTCAATAATTAGTTCCTGTTTCCAAACCGTTAAATCGGCGCGCCGCTCGGCTCCGAAATGGCCCGCAAAACGGGGCAGGTGCCTCAGGACCTGAGGCCGCGCGCCTCGAAACGCGGGGAAACTCACCTTTTTCGAAACTCGGAGACAGAGCTTCCCTGCGGCTCTTCCGACTTACGCTTCCTTTCCCTTCGCGCCTGCCCACTCACCTGCGGGCTAGTTGCACCAGGT
>Ga0114940_10000359_pt1 | contig 22975 bp, 46 predicted proteins | sample ColdCreekSource_FD_87195 | JGI IMG/M metagenome (GOLD analysis project Ga0114940, IMG submission 87195) | Groundwater microbial communities from Cold Creek, Nevada to study Microbial Dark Matter (Phase II) - Cold Creek Source | ecosystem: Environmental > Aquatic > Deep subsurface > Groundwater ... | reverse complement strand
GCCGCCTGACTGACCCCTGGACGGGTGTACAGGTATTTTACAGTACCTTCGAAAAGATGAACAATATCAATCACTTATATCACCTCACGAAGTGGCTGAAAACATGCCCAATCGTTGGGCCAACAGAACGATTGATCAGTGTCCCAAAGCGAGACCGATCGCAAATCGAGCATAAAACAAGCCTCATCAGAACAGCCTAAATCATGCTGTTTCGTGAGGTTCAGGTTCCGATGCGATGCCGATCCAGTTGTCTCATCACCGCAGCGAGCCCGAGGGCAGGTGCCTGCAGTAGTGCTTTGTCGATCGTTCGCTGCAGCATGGGCTTGCGTGGCCTTGGCACGAACGGATGCGTGAGATCGTACACCTTGAGGATCTCTGGGTTCCTCTTACCCCCCTTGAGCCTATAAATGCCCTTGCGACGCTGAAACTCGAGGTAGGCAAGGCGACTCCCATCCTTGATCCCTTGCTGGATCGCGCGCGCGTTGCGTGCCTCCCTGGGGATGGCCTTGGATTGGCGTCGTAGCTTGGGGATGGCGCGCAGATAGAACGCTTTTTTCACGGGACGTTGGCGCCCCCCAGGGAGCGAGCCCTTGGCTTGCCCGGCGGCGACCTCGGTGGGGATGGCCACCGCCTCGCCTGTGGCGTGATCGCCCGCGCCATACTCGAGGCGCAGCATGTATTCCTCGGTGTGGCCGAGCACCGCCTGCATTTCGGCCATCTTATAGCCGGTGACCTTGCGAACGATCGCGCGGCGGGTCGTGAACGCGTTGCGCAGCGTGAGGCTCGCCCGCATTTCATCCTGCCAAATCGCGCGCCCCGCGAACGCGAGCCCGTTGAGCATCTCGCGCGCCGCGTAGGGAACGGCCTTTTTCGCCATTCTCTCGAGCTCGCGCTGCATTTCATCGAGCCCGCGCAGTTCGATGCCGACGCCGATCATGTGCCCATCGTGGTGCCCACCTGTTGCCCAGGGGCGGGCCCGCGCCGCGCCCTTTTAGAGGATCGGCGCCCGACGTCCCGTTAGGTCCCGTTCGCGCCCGTGGGGCGCCGCAGCAGGGGGCGCACGCGGCGGCACAAAGCCTCTAGTTTTTCGGCGATCAGCAGTTGCTCGAGGCGCAGCCGCTCAAAGTCCCGTTGCACGTCGCTGGGCGGCCCGGCGAGGGCCTCGCGCAGCACGGCGATGCACACCAGATACTTGCTCGCCTGGCGCCCGCGCGGCATGCGCTTGGATCCAATGGATCGCAGCAGGCGCCCGTAAAGCTCGACGTCGAGGCGCCGCAGCCGCCGCAGCGCCTGCCGCTTGCAAACGCCCATCAGCGCCGCCGCGACGGCGACCGACACCCACGCGGCGGGTTCCTTCGGCGGGCGCGCGCGCACGGGCGGGGGGCGGCCTCACCGTGACGCGCGGCGGCACGCGCCGAACGATTGTGCGGAGCTGGGCGCGATTTTGTACCAGCTCGGAACAGTGACCCAGCTCCGAACGAAACTGTGCGGAGCTGGCGCGGATTTTGTACCAGCTCCGAACACTGACCCAGGTCCGAACACGACTGTTCCGAGCTGGCGCGGATCCGTACCAGCTCGGAACGGAGCTCCCACGCAAACGGAGCTCGTACCAGCTCGGAACAGTGCCCCAGCTCCGAACACGGCGCCGATGTGTTGCCCGTGCCCCTGCGCGCCGTTAACCACCCACCCAGGTTAACACCGCCGCGCGTCGGGCGCCCTGCCAAGCGCGGTGGGCATGCGACAGCGCCCGCGTGGCGAGGCGGCGCGCGTCGGCGAGGCGCCGCCCGTTGCCTGCCCCCGACGGGTGCCCACAGGCGATCTCGAGCGCGCGCCGGTCACTACAGAGCGCCAGGGCCGCCGGTGCCAGTTGCCCGAGTTGCGACGTCACCCCACCGTGGCGGCAGGCGGGGGCGGTGTAGTGCACCTGCAGCACGTGGCGCTCATCGGGGGCGAGCAGCACCCACGCCCCGCGCAGGCGCCGCGCGCGCGGCAGGTGGGGGCGAGCCCGTTCGATGGTAGCCCAGGCGCCGTCGCTGCCCTGGGCGCCGCCGGGCCCGCGTTCGAGGGCCGCCACGAGGGCGCCGTGCCCCGACGTCGCGCCGAGCAGCGCGGGCAGAACGCATAAGTACCACTCGAGATCGGGATCGCGTAACAGGTCGGCCACCGGTTAACCCTCCGCCGCGAGCATACCCCCGAACAAAACGACGCGGGCCCCGCTTTTGGCGAGGCCCGTTCGTGGAGGGCGGGGGGCCGCCCCCGCCCGTTCGAGGGTCAGGCGGCGACGCCCTTGGCGATGCGGTACGCGGCGACGAGTTCGAGGCGCTGGGCGCGGCTGCAGTGGCGGGCCACCATCGCGCTGCAGTCGCCGCCGTGCGCCAGGATCGCGCGGGCCGCGTAGTGCGCCGTGCTCATCCCGTGGGCGAAGTCTGCGACCTGTTCCTCGACGGCGTGCACGTCGACCTTGCCGGTGAGCACCGGGCGCCCGGCGACGATCTTCACCTCAGCGATCCGGTAATCCACCACGCCCGCAGCGGTCTGCAGGGCGCTGAGGGCCTCTTGATGCGCGGGGCCGCGCAGCGCGTCGAGGCGGTCGGTCGCCGCCTGGCAGGTGGGGCAGGCGAACTCGACGTCGCGGCGGCCAAAGTGGCCGATGCAGTAGCGCCAGGCCCGGCCGCGCCCGGTGCATCCGACGATCGCGCCCCACACCGAGGGGAACACGTTGCAGCGTTTTTCGTTCTTAGAATTCGTCCAGGCCATGTTCATCAGAACGACGCCCGCGGGCTCGCCTTGAACGAAATCTCGCTGCCCCGGGACGGGTCAATCGTCGCCGTCGATGCACCCGTGTAACTCGAGCGCGAACCCGAGGGCGAAATCGGCATCATCGGCCCAACCGGCGAGCCCGCGTTCGCACGCGGCCGCGACGTGGGGATCCCCCAGCAATTCGGCATCCCGTTTTAGCTCGATCAGGGTCCGTTCCTCACCAGCGGTGAGCTTGCGGGTGGTGTGGGGGCCCATGTGCGTTCTCATACGTCACCAAAGTACGGCAGGGCGTCGAGCGCTTGCGAGACGCGCGCCAGGTCGTTCTCATCGCCAGCGAACGAGCCCAACTGGGCGAGCACGTGCTGCAGTTGCGAGACGATCAGCGCCTTGCGGGCGGTGAGCAGCGCGGCGGCTGCGGCGCGCACGGCGGGGGCCGCTGCGGGCGCTGGCGGGGGCGCGCAGGCCTCCGCCGTCGCGGGGGCGGCCACCGGGGGGGCCGCAGCGTCGGGCGCGCTGGTGACGTCGTTCGAGGGCGCGGCGGCCGCGTCGGCGAGCACGGCGGTGAGCAGGCCGCGCGCCGCGAGGATGCGGGTCAGGCCCTCGGCCGCGTTCTCAGCATACAGCGAGGCCACGTGCCCGCCCTGTTCGCTGCTCTCCCACACGTCGAGATCGTACCGGGCGCCGCCCTCGGTGACGTGCAACGGGCCGAACGAGCGCTCGCCGGCATCCCACATCGCCCGGATCGTGGCGGTGGCCGCATCGAGCAGGCCATGCGCGTATCCGACGTGCACGAACGTGTTCCCGCCGCTGAGGATCTCGCCCTGCTCATCGCGGTCGATGCGTTCGTGCGCGGTGGCGAGTTCCTCGATCACATCGAGGGCGATGTCGGCGCGGCGCACCGTGACGTGCACCGTGGATCCCATCGAGTAGCTTTCGTTCCTCACCGAGACGTCGGCGCGGCCGAAACCGGCCGCCTTTAGTGCCCCCCGAACCGCCTCGGCCGTTTGCTTGCTCATGACCATCAGAACGACGCCCGGGGGCGCGCCTTGAACGAAATCTCGCTGCCCCGAATCGGGGCGGAGCTCCTGTTCCGAGCTGGGCCGATCCGGTTTTCACCAGCTCTGGAAAACCTAGGGGGCCCGAGTTCCCCCCCGCCCTGGGGGCACGCCCCCCAGGGGGGGGCCGCGCGGGCGCTGGCGGGGGCGCGCAGGGCCTCGCCGCTGCGGGTGGCGACGTGGGGCGGGTGCTGGCGTCGGGGGCCGCCTCGACGTCGGCGGGGGGCCGCTGGCGGGCGGGCAGCGGGGGGGCATCCTCGGGCGCACAAAACGCCGCGAGCCCCGGCGCGCGCGATGGCGGCCGAGGCTCGGTGAGGGGGCGGGGGGCGGTGTTCAGCGGCCGACGTAGGGGCGGGCTACGCTGATGTAGACATTGCCCACACCGAGCACCGCGTCGCCATCCTGCGCGGTCATGACCGATTCAAAGGGCCGGGCCACCTGGCGCACCGTCTCGAGGGCGATGTCGGCGCGCTTGACGGTGACGTGCACCATGCCCCCGATGCCCACCTTTACCGCGACGTCGTTCCGGCTGAAACCGGCCGCCTTGAGGGCCGTGCGAATCGCCGCTGCCGCTGCCGTGTGCTTGCTGCTCATCACCATCAGAACGACGCCCAGCGGCGCCCCTTGAACGAAATCGTGCTGCCCCGAAATGGGGCGAGGCCCGGCTCGCCTCGCGGGCGGCCGGGCCAAAATGGGGGGGCAGCACGCTGCCCCTTGCATTTATCCGATGAGCCACTCGCCGGCCAAATTCTGCCGGCGCGTGCGCAGAAAATACTCGGTGCCGTCGGCGATCGCCGCCTCCGCCGTGGCGCGCGCGAGCAGGCTCACGTGCCCGGGGGGGCCGTCTGCCATGAACATCGTGCGGCGTTCGGCCGACGAATAGAACTCGCGGGCGGTGATGAGGGCGGGTCGGTCGCTGGTCTGTGTTGCGTCGCTCATGACCATCAGAACGACGCCCGAGGCCTCGCCTTGAACGAAATCTCGCTGCCCCGAATCGGTGCGACAAAAGCACCGAACCCCGGTCACTCTTTCGAGGCCGGGGTTTGCGGGGAACGCGGCGGGCGGGTTCGGGGGTCAGGGGCTGTCGGTCGCAGCGCTCCCTCGCGGGTCTGGGCGCCTGGCAGCTTGTTACCGTCGGTCGCAGCGCTCCCTCGCGGGTCTGGGCGCCTGGCGGTCTGACTCGTTCCGTCGTTTGCTTTCAATCATCAGAACGGCGCCCAGCGCCGAGCCTTGAACGAAATCGTACTGCCCCGATCAGGGGCGGGGGGCGTCGCCCGCGAGCACGCCCGCCAGTCGCCCGCGTTCCGCCAGCGCCCGCGCGATGGGCTCGGCGCTATAATAGGCGCCGAATTGGGGATGCAACGGCATCACCAGTTGCCCAGCCTCATCGCGCAACTCGCGGCCGTCGGCGGCCACCTGCAGGCCCGCGAACGATGTGACGCCCGCAGCGAGCATCCAAGCAACGTGGCTCACCGCCGCATCGAGCACGCCGTTATCGTATCCCACATCGAGCACCATGCCCGCGCTGAGCAGCGGCGCGCCCAGCGCCTCGATGGCGAACCGGCTGATGTCGGCGCGGCGTAGCGTGACGTAGATCACGAAATCGATCCCATCGGCCTCGCTGCTCACCGTGATGTCGGCGCGGCCGAACCCGGCGGCCTTCACCGCCTTGCGAACCTGCGCGGCCACTTGCTTGCTGCTCATGGCTCGCCCTTGAACTGCACATCGCACGACGCGGCGAGGTACGCGCGCACCGTGTTCGCGGGCCGCGAGTCGCTGCCCGCGATGAACAGATCCAGGGCGAGCAGTTCGCAGCAGGCCGGCGACTCATAGCCCTGCTCGCGGCCGAGGGTATCGGCGCGTTCCGAGTAGATCGAGCACAGGCCGCGCACCAGCGCGGCGAACTGCTCGCGGGTCAGATTCATCATCGTCATGGCCATCAGAACGCCGCGCGGCGGCGACCCTTGAACGAAATCGTGCTGTGCCGATTTGCGCGCCCCAAATCGGGAATCTCTGGGCGAGCTCGCCGTACTCATCAGATCGGCGCGGCGCCGCAGATCTGGAGTCGCCCCGCGAAAATCGATCGCCGAAACGGCTCACCGCGCGGGCGCGGCGGAGCTCCGTTCCGAGCTGGTACAAAATCGCGCCCAGCTCCGCGCAACGCGCTGCGGGTCACCGCCACCCGATCGCCGCGAGCACCGCCAGCGCCACGAGCAGCGGCACCGCCAGGGCGAGCAGCACCAGCGCGGCGCGTGGCGGCGCCAAGTCCCGCAGCAGATCGTCGGGCCTGCGCGTCACCAGTGAACCCGTTCCTGCGCGGGATCGCCCCCAGGGCGGCGCCGTCCCGTGCCCGGATGCCGATACCACCCGTCGGGCTCGCCCTGCCCATCCCAGCCCAGCGCGGCGCGCCAAGCGGCATCCGTTTGCCCCTGCTGATAACACCACACATCATCGTAAACGACGGCGCCGAACTCGCCGACGGCGAGGCGCAGATTCCCGAACGCCATATCGCACAGGTAGACGGCGCGCCCATCGCCCAGCGGCCGCACCGATAGGTGCCCATCGCCCTCGCCCGCGAGCCGCGCCGCCCAGCCGACGATCGTGGCCTCGAAAATTGCATCCTCAGTGACTTTGGCTGTTGCCATTTCGTAACCCCCTTTTTTTCATGCCCGACGTGGGCATAACACGGCACGCGGCCGGGCCCCATTGAATTCATGTGGCGGGCCCCCTTGAATCTGCCAGGCTGATTGGATGACCACTCTGGAAACGTTGAGCACCGCGCAGATCCGGGCGCTCGAAACACAGGCGTTTGCCGCTGGCGATCTGATGATGGGCTACATCTGCCGCGTCGCGCTGGGCGCCGAGTATCTGATCGAGGAATTGAGCGATTCCTCCGCCCTCGAGCCCGACGAGCAGCGCGACATCTGCGATCTCGATCGCACGACGGCGCGCGAACTCGTGGTCGCTGCGATCCGCGATGCCGAGGCGGCCGACGATCGCGCCGATGATGATGATCGGATGGCGTCGTGAGCATCGCGCGATCGACGCTGCGGGCAGCGGTGCGGGCGCTCGAGCCCCCGGGGGCGTTCACGCTGCCCGATCCGCCGCTGGCGTGGGCGTATGCAGCGATCGACGGATCCGACGAGCCGCCCGCGCCGCGCGTGATGACTGAGATCGCGACGGGCGATCGCCGGCGATCGGTGGCGCTAGAAATGGGCGTGATGTGCTGGCAGATCACCACGCTATGCAAGGGCGATCGCCGCGACGCCGATCTGCGCCTGCTCGAACGCTTGCCCGATCTGGTAGCGACGCTGGTGCGGCGCTAGTGCCGTACGCGAACGGCTGTCGTGGGTGCGGCGCGCCCACCGATGGCAGCACGCGCTGCGCCCAGTGTCGGCGCCTCCGCCGCGCGCAGGCCGCCATCCTGCGCGCCCATCGGCGCGAGCAGGGGCTATGCCTCACGTGTGGCGCGCCCGTCGCGCGAACGAAACTCGCGGGGGGCGCTGCGGCCAAGCGGGTTCGGGCGGAGGCTCGTTACTGCCGAACCCACCTCGATTACTACGCCGCCCGCGGGCGCGCGGCGGGGTAACGTTTCGGCAGGTCGCACAATGTCACACCTAAGAGTCGGCACTGTGTCGTTTTGGTATGGTCTGGCGCTGATCGGGGGTATAGGGTGCGTCGCTGGGAGGGTAACGCTTATGGTGGGTGGGCGTAAGCCACCGCTGGCGAGCAGCGGGGCGCAAACGGGCAGCAGGGCACGGGCGGGCGGCGCGAGCCTGCGCGCGGTGAGGCGGGCGGCATGATGAGCCCGTCTAGCAACGATCCGGGATGGGCGGTGCTCGAGGGCACGGCGGGCGCCCTCACGATGTTCACCGTGTTCAGTTTCCCGCCCGACTATCCACGGCACTACGTCGTGCGCCGTTCGTTCGTGCTGCCCATCGGCGAGATCGTGCACGACGTCGTTCCGCGACTCGCGGCCGATCTCGAGGATGCGCGCGAGCACATCCCCCCGGGCCTGTTCTGTCAGCCGCGCATGCGCGGCGACGAGCCGCACATCGTCGAGGCTTGGTTTTGAACCCGATCGTCGAGGTGCGCCAACGGCTCGAGTCGCTCATCGCGCGCGGCCGCATGAGCGAGGGCGAGGCGCGCGAGGCGATGGCGTTTTTTGATCAGCTTGCCGACCGCGAACTGCGCGGGGAAATCACCGCCGAACAGGCCCTCGATGCGGTGATCGAATTCGGCCTCGCGCAGGTGCGGCGACGGGGGCTCTCGTGAAGATCCACGAATGGGCGTGGGGCGACGTCGGGCGGCGCACGTGCTGCGGGCTCGAACCGCTCGAACCCCCGGCGGCCCCAGGGGGCGACGCGCGACGCGGCGAGCCAGGGCGGCGCCGCTTGCTGCGGGCGGTGAACGATCTCGCGCCCATCGCCGACGGCTACCGTTGCAGGAACTGTGAACGCATGCGGGCGGCGATCGGGGCATCGAGTAAACCGGTGCTGGCGCTGGCGGATGCGCCCATCGACGCGCGCGCGGAGCTGGTGGAAAATTTGCTGGATCGCGATCGCGACATCATCGAGCACGCTACGGGATGGCGTTCGAGGTGGCCACTTTATCGCAACCATTTCTGCGCGGGCCCGTATCACGCGGATTGGGAAACGATCCAGGCCTTGATCGCGCGCGGGCTCATGCGCGTCACCCGTCAACCGTCGGAACTCTCGGGCGGCGATAGCGTGTTCGGCGTCACCGCCCTGGGCATCGCGGCGCTCGATCGGGATCGGATGGGCTCGCGCCAGGCGGCGCGGCCGTCGCGGCGGCGCGAGCTCGAGACGTACAAGCGCGGCCTGCTGCGCGGGCTGCAGGCGGTAAAGGACGGCGGGCAATGAGTCGCGGCCACGTGTTAGCGGCGGCCGAATCGGGGGGGGGCAGCAACCATATGAGGGCTGAAATGATGAGCGATCCGCTGTCGTGGCTCGAGGGCATGTTTCGCAAAGTGGTGCGCGAGGAACTCGCGGCCGCCGCGCATCCCTCCGACGGGTTCCGCGATCAGCGGCATAGCGCCCTCGGCCCGCGCCGGCATTGCCTGGCGGTGCGGCGCCGCCTGCAGTTGGATGCCCACGACCCGACGGCCAAGATCATCGGGGATCGCTACCTGTTGACGCCCGACGCGATCCTCGAGGAACTCGATCGGGTGGGGCGGAAACCAGACGCCCCGGGCGCGGGCGTGGTAACGGGCGAGCCGCCCGCGCCGCTGTCACCAGAGGCCGAGGCCGTTGCTCGAGTGAAACGCAGATTGCAGGAAAAATAGGATGGCTAGCAGACTACGCAAGAAACAAACCGGTTGGGGTGCGCGCGTGAGGTTCGGGGAAAACCTGGCGCGCGACGAATGGATCCCGCTCGACGTGCCGCACGATGATGAGCCGCGCGCCCGCGATCGCCTGGCGCGCCTGCAGGCGCTCGCCAAGCGCATGAGCGCGATCGGGCAGCACGTCGCGGCGCGCAAGGTGCTCGAGGAGGCGGGCGCGACCCGCCATGAACGCGGGTTCCACGCGATCGAGCAGATGGTCGCTGAGATGTCGCCCGAGTTGCAGGCGCCGCGCCAGCGGCAGACGTTCCGCGACGTGGTGCGCGATCTGTCTGATGGCACGTTGCACGAACAATACCCCGAGGAGGTCGAGTTCAAGACGCCCACCAGCCTCGCGCAGACCCGTGCCAAGCTCGCCGTGTTTCTGCCCGTGCTGGGCGATAAGACGTTCGAGGAACTCACCCGAGAGGATATTCAAGAGGCCAAGCGATGCGTGCCCAAGGGGCTCAAACTGAACACGCGCGCGCGCTACCTGCGCGAACTGCGGCGCGTGCTGCGCCTCGCCGTCGAGCCCCTGGGGCTCTGTGAGAAAACTCCGACGCTGAGCGTGCCCAGTGGCCAGCCTGGCGGCGTGTTCCAGTTGCTCTATCCCATCGAGGAGGCGCAGTTATGCGCGTGCGTCGAGATCCCGATCGAGCGCCGGTTCCTCTATGCGTTCATGGCTCGCAACGGCGGGCGCATCAGCGAGACACTCAAATACACGTTTCAGTGCATCGACGATGATGGCGTGATCCACGTCGAAAAAAGCTGGACGAAAACCAAGCGCGCCCGTTATTGGCCGCTCGCGCCCGACGTGCTCGAGGCGGTGCGCCTGCGCCGCGCGCAGATGCCCGAGGATGCAACGCACATGTTCGTGCTGCCCCCACCCACGGCGCGCACGCGGCTGAAGAAAATCAATCGGCAGTATGTGCTGCGGATGCTGCTGATCGATCTGAAAACCGCCGGCATCAATCGGCAGGGGCTCATCACCGCCATCGATGGCGAGCGCAAGCTATGCGTGCACGACGTGCGCGCCAGTTTCGTGACGCTGGCGCGGGCCGCCGGCCTGACTGACCGATGGATCATGGATCGGTCCGGCCACGAATCGGCCGCCGTGTTCGAGAAGTACGATCGGGGGGTACGGCACGCGCGCGAAATTCATCTCGGGTGGTGGGCGCCCATGGGGCTCGCGCTCGGCCTGCCCGGTGCCAAATGCCTCGCCACCGCGGTCGACGCGGCGCTCATGGTAAAGGCCGGGCCAGGGTCGGGCCAAGGCCGGGCCAACGGTCACAAATACGCGGTAAATGGTGCCGTCCTGACAATCCAACATGGGATGTCAGAGGGGGCCCCGCACCCCTTAAACTCCGCAAATTCAGGGGGTGAGGGTCGGCCAAACGCCGCAGACGCACCCCTTGGCCCAGCCGAAAAATCGATCTCGGGCCAAAGCTCGACGCCGCCCGAGGCATCCGACAGCCCCGTCGAACAGGCCCTCGCGGCCGCCCTGGACGGCGCGCGGGCGCGCGAACAATGGGATGTCGCCCTAGCCATCGTTCAGGAACTCGCTGAGCGCAGGCGGGCCCGCCTGGCGGTGCCCAGCCTCGCCGACGCCCGCCGCAAGCGCGATGAACGGGGGGGCGGGAAGTGACCGCGCGGGGGGGGGCGCGGCCGCGCGGGTTCACGTGGCGCGGGCTCGCGTTCGATGCGCCCTGGCCCGGCGATGAGGTGGGCGGGTTCTACTCGAGCCCGCGCATCGAGCTCGAGGAACGATCGGCCGATTGGAAATGCCAACGGCTGGCGGCGACGTGGCACGCCCGCCTGCGCATCGGCGCCGATCGATTCCCTGGCGTCGGGGCGACCGCAGCGGCGGCCCTCGACGCCGCTGCGGCGGAGGCCGCGAACGTCGCCGCCCTCATCGCCACGATGCTGCCGCCAGGGGGCGCGCCGGGGGGCAGTAAGAAACGCCCCCGCCGAACCCGCAAGGCGGGCCGGTGAGATCGCGGCGGCTGGTGCTCTGTGGCGGGGGCGCCGAGCCCGCGCCCGCGAGGCGCGCCGCCGTCAAGCGGCGCCTGGGGGCGCTCTGTGAGGCGATCTATACGGGCATCTATCACATGACGCCCCGCGAACGCGGCGTCGCGATCCGGGCGCTCGAGGGCCTCACACAAACGAACTGCGGGTGGATCATCTATCGGATGCGCGACGTGCTCATCGGCTTCATCGACGATGCCAGCACGTTGCGCGAACGCAAAGCACGCGCACGTGCGCGCAAGGGGAAGCAATGACGCATCGATTTGTTCCTGACTATCCGGGCGCCGATCTCACGACGGGCTCGAGCATCTCACCGCCTGCGCTCGCCGCCCTGTTCGGGCGCGTGCCGAGTAAGGCGGATCTGCGCCGCTTGCGCGATAAGCTCGAGGGCCATTACCCGAGACTCGCCGGGCGCATCGTGATCGGCGACGGGATGATCACGGTGCTCGGTGAGGCGGAGGCGATCCATCGGCGCCTCGGGTTCGCTGCGGGCGCGACAAAGGCGAGCATTCATCACGCGCGGCGCGGCAGCGAAATCGATTCGAGCCAGCTCCAGCCGATCGAACGCAAGCGCGCCGACATCGAGCAGATGGCGCTGCAGCGCCACGCCATCGCGCAGGGCGCATCATTGAGCGCACTAACCGACAGACAACTAGGCAGCGGCCTAGAGGGGAAGGATCGGAAATGACCACATCAATATTCACGCAACTCAAAGTCCGCATCATCGGCATCGCGCCGCTACTTCAAAAGAGCGAGATCACCGTCGATGCCCTGCATCCCCGCGTGCAGGCCTTCAAAAAACTATCCACGAAACGGGCTAAGACCGTCGCCGATTTCGAGAACCTCAAACGGGCAGAATGGGAACTCGGGATGCACCGCGAGAACGATGCGCCCGTGACGCCGGTCGACTGGTGGCTCGCCTGCATTTTCGAGGCGGCTGCGAAAAACAAACTCCGAAAGCAAGCCAAGGCGGGCGTGTTCCCTGTGTCGGCGGCGTTCCCGCTCGAGTATGAGGGCCCGAAAGATCTCGAGGGCATGTGGGCCTCGGGTCGGTTCATCGACTATCGCGGCGTCGGCCAAGCGCAGCGCAGGATCATGCGCGCGCGGCCGCGCTTCGATCAGTGGTCGGTCACCGTGATCCTCGACGTGAGCGAACAGATCATCAGTTGTGATGATGTCGTGGCCGCGCTGCGCATCGCGGGCACGCTGATCGGCGTCGGCGACTATCGCCCGCGGTTCGGGCGGTTCTCGGTGGCGGCATGAAGATCCACGGTTGGGCAGGGCAAGGCCTGGCGCGGCAGCGCCTGGCGCGGCTCGGTGTGGCGTGGCTTTCCCATCGGCGCGGCAGAGTCTGGCAGGGCATGGCGGCGCGGGGCAGGGCGAGGCGGGGCGTGGGTTTATCCAGGGCACGGCGCGGCGCGGTCGGGTGTAGCCGGGCTCGGCTAGGCCTGGCGAGGCTCGGCCTGGCGGGGCGTGGCGTGGTTCTCCCGCGGCATCGTACGGCAGGGCGCGGCGCGGCAATGCCGGGCACGGCGCGGCAGCGCTGGGCGCGGCAAGGCGGGGCGTGGTTTTCCTTGGGCAGGGCGTGGCTCGGTGCGGCGTCACACGGCACGGCTAGGCGGGGCCCGGCACGGCGTGGGGTTCCCACGGCGTGGCTCGGCGTGGCGAGGTCTGGCCGGGCGGGGCGAGGCGAGGCGGGGCAGGGCGTGGTTTTCCCTTGGCGTAGTTGGGCATGGCACGTCGAGGCCTGGCGCGGCCTGGCGCGGCGAGGCGGGGCGAGGCGGGGCGTGGGGTTTTCCCTCGGTTCGATAGGGCGTGGCTAGGCGTCGCTAGGCCGGGCAGGGCGTGGGGTTCGGGGGGGCGGTCGGGGGGGGAAGGATCGAAATATCATGAGTGAGAGAGCCTGGAGTTTTCTACACACCGTCGCGGTGGTGGGCGTGGGCCTGCTATCGGGCGCGGCGGTGGCGGGCGCGGTGAACGCGATCGTTCACTGGTGGCGGGGGGTCCAATGATGATCGATATGGATCCCGACGATGCGGCGTTTCATCCGCCCACGTGCACGTGTTGCCTATGCGCCGCCCGTCGCGAGCGCACCGAGCGACGGCCCATCATCCCTTTCGATTTCGTTCAAGAGGACGACGGGGATCCGCAATGAGCACCGCCATGATCTCGGCGTTCCCTCTGTGCTGGCCTGATGGGTGGCCGCGCACGAAGTCACGCCGCACCAGCCCATACAAGGTCACGACCGACGCCGCGATCACGGAACTGCTCGGTGGGCTGCGCCTGATGGGCGCGCGTGACATCATCATCTCGAGCAACGTGCCCTTGCGGCGTGATGGCACGATGTATCGCGGCGACCACTCCGATCAGCGGCTCGGTGATCCTGGCGTCGCCGTCTATTGGGATGCGCCGAACAAAAACGGCTACACCGCGCCGCGCGTCATACCGTGTGACGTGTGGCATACGGTCCGCGAGAACGTTCGCGCCCTGGGATTGGCGATCGACTATCTGCGCGGCCTGCAGCGGACGGGCGCGGGCGAGATCCTCGATCGGGCGTTCCTCGGATTTGCCCGCCTGCCTGAGACGACGGGCGGCGAGCGGTCGTGGTGGCAGGTGCTCGGCGTCGAGCGCGATGCCGATGCTCGTTACATCCGCGGTGTCTACCGATCGCTTGCCGCAGAACATCATCCGGACAAAGGCGGCGCGGCCGCGACGATGGCGCAAATCAACGACGCCTTTCGCCAGGCGACGGCCGAGCGCGCGGATCTCGCACCATGAGGCTCGTTTACATCGCGGGCAGGTTTCGCGGCGCGAACTCGTGGGAGGTTCAGCAGCACGTGTTCGAGGCGGAGGCGGCAGCGCTGCGCGTCGCCGATCTCGGCGGCATGCCCGTGGTGCCTCACTCCCTCGGGCAGCACATGCTCGGAACGGTCACCGAGGAATTCTGGCAGGCGGGCACGCTGCTGCTGTTGTCGCGCTGCGATGGGATCCTGCTGCTGCCGAACTGGATCCACTCGGAGGGCGCCAGGGCCGAATCAGACTACGCCGAGCGGCACGGCATCGTGCGGTGGGGCCTGGGGGCGCTGAACCGCGGGGATTTTTTTCAGTGGCTGAACCGCCCGCTCGAACGCGGGCAAGCATTGAGGCCGCCCCCGAAATGACCCTGCCGCCGTTCTTCACGTACTTTGGGGGCAAGTGGCGCGCGGCCCCCAAGTATCCGCGCCCGATCCACGGCACCATCATCGAGCCGTTCGCGGGCTCGGCGGGTTACTCGCTGCGATACGCCGATCGAAAGATCATCCTGATTGAAAAGAGCGAGGCGATCGCCGGGATTTGGCGTTACCTGATCGGCGCCACCGAACGAGAGATCCTGGCGCTGCCGCTGCTCGAACGCGGGCAAAGCATCGACGCCATCGCTCTGCCGCAAGAGGCGCGCGGCCTGCTCGGGATGTGGGTGGGGCGTGGGCTGGCGAGCCCGCGTAAGAGCCTGTCGATTTGGCCGGCGCGGCCCGAGGATGGCAGCAAAGAAATGTGCTCGTGGTCGGCCGTCGTGCGCGCGCGCATCGCGCGGGGCCTGCATCGGATCCGCCACTGGATCGTTCGCTGCGCCGACTATCGCGAGGCGCCCGACGTCGAGGCCACATGGTTCATTGATCCGCCGTATGAAACGCAGGGCGTCAACTACGCATGCGGCAGCGCTGATCTGGACTTCACCGAACTCGCCGGCTGGTGCCGATCGCGCCGCGGGCAGGTGATGGTCTGTGAGGCGACGGGCGCCGCCTGGCTGCCGTTCCAATCGTTCGGCGCGTTCAAGAGCGCCCAGCGTACGCACGGGCGCGTGCGATCGGCGGAGGCCCTTTGGATGAACGAGTGGCCTGGCTCGGCGCTATGGCTGCCCGCGAGGGGGATCGCGTGACCTGGCATCGCGTCGCCAAATGCGATCCGGTCTGCGCGGCCTTGGCCGATCGGCACTACTCGCGCCGCACCGTGGGCTCGTTGCATTTCATGCCCCCCGGGCAGACCATCGTTCTGCGCGCGCCGTCGGCGGTGTGGGGATGGTGGCGGCCGCATCCGAGCAGCGGGATCAAGAGCCTGAACGGCCTCGACGGCTGGACGTGCACGATCTTTCGCAATGAGAGCCGCGAACTGTCGAGCTCGATGATCCTCGAGGCCGAGGCGTTCATCGAGGAGTGTGGCCCGGATGGTCTCATCACCTATGTCGCCGACGCCAAGATCCGCAGCAGCAATCCGGGCTATTGCTTCAAGGTCGCCGGCTATCGCGTGACCGGGCGCAGCCAAGACAATCGCAAAACGCTGCTGCAGAAACCATGGGCGGGCGCGGTGGGCGCGCGCGCGCTGGCGGGAAAACAGGAGCTCCTATTTGGGGCAAAGGGGATCGCAAAATGAACACTCTGGTTTTGTTGTCGGGCGGGCTCGATTCGACGGCGGCCCTGCTGTGGGCGCTGCATGGCGGCGCGGGCGACGTGCGCGCGCTGTTCGTGCACTACGGGCAGCCTGCCAGCGACCGCGAGATCCGCCGCGCGATCGCGGTCACGACGGCGCTGGGCGTGACGTTCGTTCGCAGCGATCTGAGCGGCGCTTTCTATGGCGCGACGTCGGGGCTATTCCTGCCCAAGGATCGGGCGCTGCTCGAGGGCCTCGACGTGGCGTTCGTGCCCGCGCGGAACCTACTGCTGCTCGCGGCCGCCGTCGTGCGCGCGCGCGTGCTATGGCCGACGGGGCCCGTCTCACTCGTGGTGGGGTTCAATCGCGAGGATGCGGGCGGGTTCCCCGATTGCTCGGTCGATTTCGTCGAGGCCACCGCCGACGCCATCAATCTCGGGCTCGGGTCGGCGGGCAATATCCACATCCGTTCCCCGTGGGTGAATCACTCGAAACGTGAGGTGATCGACTGGGTGCGCCAGCATGAGCCGCGGCACGTCTCGCTGCTCGAACAATCGTGGAGTTGTTATCAATCCGACGGGCCTTGCGGCAGGTGCACCGCGTGCGTCGTGCGCGCGCGCGCCATCGAGGAAAGCACGGGGGGCGGATTTTGATCCACTATCTCACCGGCGTTTCGACGGCGGCGTCGGAGGCCTGCGCGCTGGCGGCCGGGATCGGGCTGATGATCCAGCCGCGAAATTCCTACCACCCGAGGATCCACCGCTATCCCCTGTGGGCGGCTGACAACGGGGCGTTCACTCGGCGGGCGGAGGGGTTCAGCGCCGACGCTTTCCGCGCGATGCTGCAACGGCCGCTGCTGCGGTACTACACGCCCCGCTGTCTGTTCGTGGCGGCGCCCGATCGGCTCGAGGTGCTGCCGACGGGGCAGGTGATCGGCGACGCGGCGGGCACGCTCGAGCAGTTCCCCGCGTGGGCGCGCGAGATCCGAGACGCTGGTTTCCGCGTGGCGCTGGTGGCGCAGAACGGCCTCGAGGCGCTGCTCGATCGGGTGCCGTGGGATGCCCTCGACGTCCTGTTCCTCGGCGGGGGGCGCGAGGCGCAGTTCATCACGGGCGACAACCGGTTCGGCGAGTGGAAACTATCGGAGGGCGCGCGCTGCTGCGTCGTCGAGGCGCGGCGCCGCGGGAAACGAACGCACATGGGGCGGGTGAATTCGGGGCCGCGACTCGCCAGCGCGGCCGCGATTTTCTGCGACACCGCCGACGGGAATTTCTTGCGCTTTCATCCGGGCAACATCGATCGCATGCTCGCATGGTTCGACGGCCTCGCGCCGGGGGTTCAGGCTCATCTGCCCTGGGGGGCGCACTGATGGGCAGGGGCTTTTGTGTGGCGCGCCGCAAGCCACTCGAGGATCTCACCGGGCAGCGATTCGGGCTCGTGATCGTGCTCGCGCCGGCGGCGAGCAGCGGCACGGGCGCGCGCTGGCGGTGCCTCTGTGACTGCGGCGCCGTGGCATATTTTCGTGGCAGCCAGCTCCGCCAGCGGCCGCCGCAGACTCATCGCAACTGCACACCGAGGGAGAGCAAATGACCGCACGTGATAAATTCAACGGGATCCAAGCTGACTTTTGGGATTGCGCCGACGTCGATCGGCTCACGCATCTCGATGCGGTGAGCGCGCTCGAAAGCGTGGTCGACAGCCACCGCGCGCACGACCAAACCACCGAGGAAACGGTGCGCGAGATGGGCGAGATCAGCGTCGAGGCGTATCGCCGCGCCAAGCATCCGGCGACCGACATCGACGATGCGACCGATCGCGCGCTCGAGGTGGCCCGCGAGATGCTCGACGATGAAACCGAACTGGGCGATCCCGAGGGAGAGCGCCCGATGTTTAGCATCGATGTGCTCGCCAAACATCGGCCCGCGTTCGAGGCCGCCGTGCGCGCCCTCGCTGCCGACGCAAAGGTGTGGCAATGCGATCTAGTTCAGAGCGTCGAACTCACGCCCGATGAGACGCTCGAGATCCTGCGCGTCGAGCGGCCCGAGTGGTTCGAGCCGCCGAGCACGGCAGGCGCAGGCCTCCCGGGGGATCTGTGATCACGGTGGCCAGCGTCGACTATTGTGAGCGCTGCAGGTGTAAGACGCTGCATGTGCCCACGCCCACGGGCGATCGCATTTGCGAGTGGCACGTGCCCACGCCCGCGCCCGTGCTGGTGGGCAGCCAGGCCGAGGCCGACGCGGCGCTCGGTGCGGGCGCGATCCGGTTCCCGCGCGCGGGCGGGCCCGTCGTGCTCACGCCCACCGAGCCCGAGGATCGGGGGCAACGGTGATCGAGATCCACATGCCCCAGGGGCCGCCCGAGATCGCGGCCCCCGCCGAGCCCGCCCCCGACAACGTGCGGTATGCGAGTTTTGGGCGGCAGAGCGAACTCGCCGCCGAACGCACGGCGCGGTGCCATCACCATTCCTACAAGCTCGAACTCGGGCGACGCGCGGTGTGCTGCGGCGGCTGCGGCGCCGAGCTCGATGCGTTCGAGGTGCTGCTCGAGTACGCGCGCAAGGAACGCACGTGGCGCCATTGGGAGGGCGAATGCATCCGCAAGCGCGCCGAGATCACCAAGCTGCAGCAGGATGAGCGGCGCACCAAGGCCCGGCTCAAGCATGCCTCACGCAAGGATGCGGCGGCCGCCGTGGCGGAGGAACGCACGCGCGGCGAGCGCGAACGCATGCAGATCATCGAGGCCGCGCGAGACATTGTCGAACGAGCCCGCCGCGTCGAGCGGCTCGCGAGGAGTCGCCCCCTTGTCTAAAGCGAAAGCAGCACCACGCCCGATCGGCTATCGGCAAACGATGCACCTGGGGCTCAACGCCCGCGACATCGAGAACCTCGAGAAGATCGCCGCGATGATGCGCCGCGATCCGATGCTCGCCAGTCTGCAGGCCAAGATCGGGCGCGAGAAAGCGGCGCGCTATGCGATCGCGTACATCGTGGCGCATCCGCCCGCGCACATCACCGGTTAGAGGGAGGCAGCATGATCCTCATCAAAGAGGAATTTATCGGGGGCGAGAAGTTCCGCCGCGCGGGCAAGCTTGGCGGCAGCGACGCGATCGTGATGTGGCTGGCGATGAAATGCTATTGCGCGATGCACCCGAGCACCGAGGGGTTCGTTCCCGATGAGGATCTCGACGGGCTACCGGGCGCGCCGCGCCGCGCGCGCCCAGCGCTGCAGGCGCTGCTCGGGTGCGGCGGGCTGTTGCCCGGCGGCGCGCGGGGCGCTGGGCTCGTCGAGGCCGCGCAGGGCGGCTGGCAACTGCACGACTATCTCGATCACTCGGCGCCGCCCGAGGATCTCGAACTGAGCCGCGCCCGTGCCCGCGCGCGCAAACAGATCTACCGCGAGCAGAAACGCCGCGAACTCGCCGCCCTGCTCAGCAGCGAGGCCAAGGCCCTCGGCCCGTCCCGCGATTGTCCCGCGCTGTCCCCGGGACATTTGGGGGACACTGCAGGGGACAGCGCGGGACATTTGGACGGGACAGCGCGGGACATTCAGGGGGACAAAACGCGGGACGGTCCCCCGGGCGCGCCCCCGCCCGAGGGCGCGGGGGCGCGCGCACCTACGCGCGGGCATGCGCGCTCCCAACCCAACCCAACCCAACCAAATTTAAAAACTCTTTCTGCGCTTACAAGCAAGATCCGAGATCCCCGCGGGCGCGCGCGAGGGCCTGCCGTCCTGGGGGATTTGCTGGGCGTCGCGCCCCAGGCGGAGGCGCCGCCGACGGTCGTGGCGAGCCTCGAACCCTGTGAGGCGCACCGCCAGTTTGCGGCCGAGCACGGCGTCGATCTCGAGCGGATCGTCGCCGACGTTCGCACCGCGCCAGGGGGGGCCGCCCTCACGCCCGACGACGCCCGCGCGCGCATCGCCGGCCGGCTCATGAGCGCCACCACCGAGCAGCGGCAGGGCGTCGAGGGGGCGGCATGACCGACCGCGATCCGGATGGCGAGGGCGAGCCGCGAGACGAGCCCGACGGGCGGCAGCCGGCCGAGGTGCCGTTCGAGGATCTCGATCTGAACGACGGCTGCGATTGGGAGTTCGAGCCGTGAGCGCGCCAGGGCCGCGCGCTGGCGTGCATCCGCTCACGGCGCGACAGCTGCAGGTGCTGCGCATCATCGAACGATCGGTCGCCGCCCGCGGGTTCCCGCCGACCTATCGGGAATTCACGATCGAACTCGGTCTGAGCCGGCGCAGCGGGCAGACGGTGCATGATCACATTTGCCACCTCGCTGCCAAGCAACTGATCGTGAGGCACGCGCGCTCGGCGCGCGCCATCTCGATCACCGATGCCGGCCGCGCGCTGCTCGAGACGATGCGCGCCACCGAGCCACCACCGTTAGGAGTCACCACACCATGACAGTCGAGAGTTACGACCGCAGCGAATACGTCGAGCGCGAACTCACGCCGCTCGAGATCGAGGAACGCAAAACGCTTCACATGAAACTGGGCAGCGAACGCGATGAGAACCTCGCCGAGATCGCAGACAAGCGCAGCGAGATCCGCGCGCTCAACGTGGCCCGCAAGAAACTCGATCTACGCTCGGCGCAGATCCGCCGCGAGGTTCAGAGCGGCAAGGTGCTCGAGCCCATCCCGTCGCGGCAGGTAGAACTCGCGCTCGATCTCGCGCTGCCCAATCCGTTCGACGTCGAGTATCCCAAGGCGCGCGACGCCGAGGGGTTACATGCGGCGCTGGCGGTGGTGCTGCAGGGCGTGCTCGTTCCGAGCATCGTGAAACTCGAGACGTGGGATCCGACCGCCGCGATCTTCGATGCCGTCGCGCAATGGGCGCGCGTGGAACTGGCGCACATGAACAAACGATCGCACCCGCATCTCGAGTTGCCCCCGCGCGTGCTCATGCCCATCGAGCTCGACGATCTGCGCGTGGCCCTCGAGCGATCGGGCAGCAAGGCCCGCAAGAAAAAAGCGGCGCGACGCCCCCGGCGCGGTGCGTGAGGCCATGCGTGAACTGGCATTATTTGCAGGGGCAGGCGGTGGAATCTTGGGAGGCATCCTCTTGGGATGGCGCACCGTCTGCGCTGTCGAGCTTGATGCCTTCGCGCGCGGCGTGCTGCTCGCCCGACAGCGCGACGGGATCCTCGAGCGGTTCGCCGTTTGGGATGACGTGCGCACGTTCGACGGCGAGCCCTGGCGCGGGCACGTCGACGTCATTAGCGGCGGGTTCCCCTGCCAGGATATCTCGAGCAACGGACCACGGCTCGGCCTCGCCGGCGCACGCTCAGGCCTGTGGGTTCACTTCGCTCGCATCATTCGCGAGGTTCGACCGCGCTACGTGCTCGTGGAGAACTCCCCAGATCTCACTGCTCGAGGGCTCGGCGTCGTTCTCGGAGATTTGGCCGCGCTCGGGTTCGATGCGCGCTGGGATGTGCTGGGCGCTTGCGACGTCGGGGCGCCGCATCGAAGAGAACGGATCTGGATCGTGGCCTACCCCGAGGGCGATGATGGGCGCCAAGGGATCGGGCGTCACATTGGAGAACCGGCGCGGCAGCAGGGGGCAGCAGCGGCAGAGCCCCAGGAAACACGCTTTCATGCTCGAGCAAATGGAAACGTTTGGGCGGCAGGTGCACCCCGAAATGTTGGAATGGCTCATGGGGTGGCCGATCGGGTGGACCGCGGGCGCACCATTGGAAACGGGCAGGTTCCTGCAGTGGCTCGCCTTGCATGGGAAACGCTAGCGCCCCGGGATGCCGACCGATGAACGACGCCGCAGCACCGTGCGCCGCGTGCATCGATCTGCGCGCGCGGCTCACGAACATCTATCACCTCACGCTGAACGGCGGCGACGCTGCGGGGATCGTGCGCGCCATCCGAGCCGCGAGCGGGCCCGGCGCGCCCGCGCCCGCGCGGCTCGAGTATCCGTACACGGGCAGCGTCGAACACGGGCGCTGCGGTGTCGACTGCATCGCGTGCGCGGCAGGCGCGCCGCCGAGGGAGAAATCGAATGCATGATCCATTTCGACGATTTGACAGACAAGGAAATCGAACTGCGGGAGCTGCTCACGCGCAAAAAATCGGACTTCGAACGACGCCACACGCCGTTCGCGCGCTGGTGCCAGGAGCTCCGCGACGCATGGGCGCAAAGTCCCGAGGGCAAGCGCGCGATCGCCGAGGCGCCAAGCAAGCGGGACAAAGCACGCCGTCGCAGCTGATCCGACGGGCGCAGCGTAGCCTCGCCGAACGCGCCTTTGAACTCGCCTGGCGGATGGCGCCGCCGCTGCGGGGCGTGACCCTCGAGTCTGAATTCTGGTTTCACCCGTCGCGAAACTGGCGGCTCGATTTCGCGTTCCCCCCGTTCAGGGTCGCGATCGAGATCGACGGGCGGGGGCGCGGCAAGCCTGATGCCCTCGGCCGCCATCAGACGGTGGACGGGGTACGCAAGGATCTCGAGAAGCATCGCGCGGCGGTGCTGCGCGGCTGGCGCGTGCTGCGGTTTCCGGCGACGGACAAGCGCCACGCGGCGGCGTGGGTGCGCGAGGCGCGCGAACTCATCGCCACCATCGAGCCCGAGTTCGGGCAGTGCTCGGTGTGCGATTGCACCGATGATGACTGTTCGCGGTGCATCGAGGCGACGGGCGAGGCCTGCTACTGGGCGCGGCCTGGCGTCTGCTCAGCGTGCGCGGCGCGCATGCGCCCGCGCGCGGGCTAGCCCTCGGGCGTGAAGTGACTGCAGGCGCCGACGCTGCAGGCGAGTTCGAGATCGTCGGCGGTGATCCGGTGGCCAACGTGGGCGCACATCAAGGGGCGATCGTCGCCCTGACATTCGGCGTCGTCGATGTGCACGATATCTAACTCGGGCATCCCGATATGCAGGGCGTGCCCGAGTTCATGCGTCGCGACGTCGAGATCCAGCGAATAGAGTTCCACCCACCGCACGCCCGCGAACACGTGCCCGCGCCCGACGGTGCGCGTTTCGGCGACGGGGGCACGTTCGGGCACCAGCCGCACGGGCGCGCCGCCAGGGCCGATCTGGATCCGATCCGCATCGATGCCGGCGGCCTCCCATCGGGCGTCGGCGGCGCGCAGCAGTTGCTCGAGTTCGGGCGTCTCGGGCGTGAGCACGACCACCTGCACAGACTCGGGCATACACGCGGTGAGGGCGAGGGCAACGGCAGCCAATCGGCGGATCATGTTGCCCCACCCGAACGGCTCGGCGGGCCCGACCCTTTAACGCGACGCGCAGGGCAGCGCGGGCGCGCCCACCGCGCGCGCGTACGCGGGCCACCGAACGGCCACCGCCGCGCTGCCCAGGGCGAGCAGCAGGGCGAGCACCGCGCCGAGCACCGCCAGCGCCCCCAGGTGCACGGCGTCGTGCCCTGCCGTG
>Ga0114940_10000358_pt1 | contig 23160 bp, 22 predicted proteins | sample ColdCreekSource_FD_87195 | JGI IMG/M metagenome (GOLD analysis project Ga0114940, IMG submission 87195) | Groundwater microbial communities from Cold Creek, Nevada to study Microbial Dark Matter (Phase II) - Cold Creek Source | ecosystem: Environmental > Aquatic > Deep subsurface > Groundwater ... | reverse complement strand
TCATTCTAATGTTTACCAACTAAAAAATGGTCTTCTTCGAGATTACCTGATTCAGCAGCTTAAAAATCCTTCTCTCGAAATGATTCTTGCGTAAGTCCTATAAATATAAGAGCTATATGTCTAATAACCGCTAAGATTAATTGTGAGATTATTTTCTGGGCTTCCCAGTCCGGGGCGTTTGATTGAGTATTGATGAACTGTGATCAATAGCCCAGGGAAAACCAATAGCGGAACCTAGCCGTCTTCTGCTGCACATAATGATAAGTATCAAAGCGAGTGTCTGTCTATGTTTACACAACTGCCAGAGCCTCGAATGCACTGGATTCGCTGGGCTTTGACCATCGCATGGCTCTTGGTGATTGGTTCACTATTTTATGATCCCTGGACATCGGCATTAACCGAACCCAATCATCCCTGGAGTCTGTTGCGGCTTCCCAACACCTGTGTCCAAGTGCAAGGGCAATGTTTATCTGAGCAACCCTACCCATTGGGAACTACCCTCTTCTGGGGAGCCATTGTCCCAGCCGCAATTTTTATTTTGTTGGTGTTTGGACATGAGCTATGGCGACGGATTTGTCCTCTATCTTTTTTATCTCAGATTCCTCGCGCCTTAAGATGGCAACGACAATTCAAACGGGAGAATCAAAAGACTGGGAAGGTGCGCTATGAATTGGCAAAGGTTAACTCCGATTCGTGGTTGGGTCGAAACTATCCTTATGTGCAATTTAGCTGGCTGTTTGTGGGACTGTGTGGGCGAATTTTATTTTTCAACGCTGATCGTTTGGTGCTGGCAGGTTGGTTGCTATTGACGATCGCAGCCGCGATCGCAGTCGGCTATTTTTACGGCGGGAAATCCTGGTGTCAATACTTTTGCCCGATGGCACCCGTTCAGAGCATCTATAGTGAGCCGGGGGGCTTGTTGAGTAGCAAAGCCCATATGAGTGATCAGTCTATTACTCAATCCATGTGTCGCACTGTACTACCCGATGGTAAAGAGCAGAGTGCTTGTGTAGCCTGCCAAAATCCTTGCATTGACATAGATGCTGAACGCACCTATTGGGACAGCTTAAAGAAGCCTGAAACTACTTTGCTGCGATATGGTTATGTGGGTTTAGTAGTTGGCTATTTTGGCTATTACTATTTATATGCAGGCAACTGGAACTACTACTTTTCTGGTGCGTGGCTCCGACAAACCGATCAGCTAGCCTCTCTGTTTAGCCCCGGACTCTATCTATTTGGGCAGGCTATCAATGTTCCCAAATTAGTTGCTGTTCCTCTTGTGCTGGGCGGATGTACCGCGCTCGGCTATGGGGTCGGACGGTGGATCGAAAAACGTGCCAAATCTTACAGTCGGCAACATCATACCAAGCTGGCGATCGAGATGATTCGACATCGCATTTTTACCCTTTGCACCTTTGGAATTTTCAACTTTTTCTTTATTTTTGGAGGTCGTCCCCTGGTTCAGCTCCTGCCCTGGTCGGTGCAATATCTCTACGACTTGGGTCTTGTCTCGCTGAGCACCCTCTGGCTCTACAAAACCTGGCGGCGCAGTCCCGATCTCTATTCTCGTGAAAATCTTGCTAGTCGATTCCGCAAACAATTGGAGAAATTGCAGCTCAATGTTTCACAGTTTTTAGAAGGGCGTGTGCTTAGTGACCTCAATACCCATGAAGTCTATGTATTAGCTAAAGTACTTCCCAGCTTCACCCGCGAGAAACGACACCAGGCGTATAAGGGTGTTGTTCGAGAAGCGTTGGAAGAAGGGTATGTGAACTACTCCAGCAGTCTAGAAATCTTGCAGCAGATGCGCCAAGAGCTAGGCATTACCGATGACGAACACCGCATCGTGTTAGAAGAATTGGGCATTGAAGATCCCGAGTTACTCAGCCCCAATCGTCAACGCAGTTTAGAAAATCAGATCCGCTTGAGCGGCTACCGCAAATCGCTAGAGCGGTTAATGCTGCTGCAAAGCAAACAGCCCGAACGCACGGCATTTGAGCAATTATCTCTCCAAGATTCAGCCGCAATTCGTTCTCTGCGCCGTGAATATTCGATCACAGCACAGGAAGAAGATTGGATTCTGAGTGGATTTTCAGCGAATGCAGGCAGTGTCAAAAAGGCAGATTTTCTACTAGCACGACTACCCGAATTGATTGACTGCTACCGCGCTTTAAATCAACCCATGCTCCAGGATCATCAAGCAGTGTTAACACTGCTGCGAGAAAACATAAGGCATAAAAAAGAACTCATTGTGCGATCAATTTTAGAAACGCTGGTCATTCTACAACAGGATTCCAATGCTCCAGCTCTCGCACAGTCTTTGCAGCAGTCTTCGCCTGCGATTTTAGTGGAACTTTTGCAACAAGAGGACTGGGGCGAGCGCCTGCCGCCAGCGATCCTGCAATTTCTGACTCAACCTGGAGAAACTCCCGTGGCTTGTTCTCTGGACGCTGCTCCGGAGGAGATTCTGGGTCATTTAGAAGCCCTGCTACAAGATCAAAATCCCATGATTCAGGCGGCAGCGCTCTATATGGTTGCTCAATTGGATACAGAACGCAGTCAGGCGCTCGCCCGAGATCAGCATCATGAGTCCAGTCCTCAGCTCGTGCAGGAAACTGCCGAACGGCTACTATCTTTGTCAACGCCAAACCCGTCTCTTACCGAATTTCCGACATTAGAGAAGTTGGTTTATTTATTCAATAGCGATTTCTTCCACCGAATGCAGAGTGAAACGCTGATCGCACTGGCCCATCGGGCAGAGGTGAGAATCTATGACCGTGGTGAGGTGATCACAGAAGCGGGAGACACCTGTCGAGAGCTGTTACTTTTGCTCGAAGGCAATGCCAATATTCACTATCAAACTGGGGCTGAGATTCGTGTTGAGCAGCTTCATCCCGGGCAAACCCTCGATGAGCTAGAAGTCTTGGCACATAGCAACTCAGAAAATACGATCATTGCAGATAGCGAAATGACTCGAATTCTAGCGATTTCCGTTGATACCTTTGACGACTTACTTGACCATGACCCTGATTTTGCACGGCGGGTTTTGGAACTAGAAAGTCGGCAGTTACAGCGATTTGTGCGCTCGATGCAGCCCCCTTAAAGTATTGTTAAGTACCTAAACAAAATTAATTACATATTCACTGGTGAGTAAGTAGGTAGCCAAAATATTTCTAAATCTTTCTGTTGCTTACAATCAAGTATAAGAACGAACTCTATCTAATAACCAGAAAGTAATCGCCACAGCTAAAACCAATAATAAGAAAGTTACCACTACTAAAGCAGCTCCATAGCCAAAATCTAAATAACGCATCACTGTTGAATAAATATATATCGAAACTGTCTCTGTTGATCCTGCTGGGCCACCTCCTGTCATTACCTGGACTAGATCGAAAACACCAAACGATTGAGCAAATCTAAACAATAAAGCAATTAAAATTTGTGGCATTAATAACGGCAAAGTAATTTGCTGAAAACTTTGCCAAGGACTAGCTCCATCAATAGTATGAGCTTCGTATAAATCTTGAGAAATTGACTGCAATCTAGCCAACAAAATAATGCTAATAAAAGGAGTAGTTTTCCAAACATCAGCAACTATTAAAGCTGCCATTGCCAAAGTTGGTGTTCCCAGCCAACTAATTCCCGTATCAATGAATCCCAATCTTTGTAGAATGTCATTGACTATCCCATATTGATCGTTAAAAACCCATGCCCAAGCTAACCCCATCACAGCCGTTGGTAAAGCCCAAGGAATAATAGCGATTGTACGTACAATTCCTCGACCAAAAAAAGATTTATTTAAAACCAAGGCAATAACAAGGCCTAATAATAATTCGATAACAACACTAATTAGAGTAAAGATAGAAGTATTAAACAGACTTTGCCAAAATCGACCATCTCCCAACATTCTTTGATAATTAGTTAAACCCGTAAAAACAGGTTCTAGTTGAGTTCCCAGATTTTCCGCAAACCAACTCAGCCAAAAAGCCCGGGCAATAGGATAAATAAACACTGAAGCTAATATAAGTAAAGCTGGAAATAGCAATAGCCAGCCTGTAATTTTTTCTTGCTTATTAATAGTCATTTGCTGCCTACTTACTAGATATTGATTATTAATTGTTTTTCAGTAAACGTCGTGTTTCTGCTGCGGCTGCTTTCATTGCTCCTTCGGGGCTCATTTCATCTGTTAAAGCCGCACTTAAATAACGCTGTAAAATATCAGAAGCCTGAGCATACTGAGAAATAGGTGGTCTTAACGTCGAACCCTCTACTACTGACAATAACTTGGGATAATAATCGTACTTGGCAACAATTTCAGGATCGTTGAACAGAGATTTACGACTGGGTACAAAACCAGTTTCTAGAATAAATTCTCGCTGTGAATTCTCGCTGCTCAAAAATTCAATCATTTTCCAAACTGCATCTGGATGTTTGCTGCTCGTAGAAATGCCTAGTCCCCATCCTCCCTGGCAAGCAGCACTTTCTTGACCAATGCCATGAACCATCGGCTTGATCCCAAATTTTCCTGCAACTGATGAGGTTAAAGCTGAACTGTATACGTATGGCCAATTTCGCAGAAAAACCACCTTGCCATTTTCAAATAGGAGGCGACTCTCTTCTTCAGCATAGGTGGTTACCCCAGGAGGAGCGATCCTTTTTTCTATAGTAGTGCGTAGAAACTTAACTGCTTCAATTGCCTCTGGTTGCTCTAGTCCAACTTCTAAAGTGTCCGCATCTACCCAGAAAGCGCCATTGCCTTGGAGAATTTCAACAAACATGGCAGCTAAACCTTCATACTGCTTACCTTGCCAGACATAACCCCACTCTGCTAATCCTTTTTGTTGTAAATCCTGAGATATTTGAATTAGTTCGCTAAAAGTCTCTGGCGGTTCGTATCCTTCCTGTTTCAGCAAATCTTGACGATAGTAAAGCATCCCCGCATCAGAGCGAAAAGGAATACGATAAAGCTTGTCTTGATACATTCCACCTTGAACATCCCCCGCCAAAAAATTGCTCGCTTCAGCTTTGGAAAAACGAGCCGATACATCTCTCAACCACCCTGCTGCCGCAAATTTGGAAGTCCAGACTATATCCATATAAACTAAGTCGTAGGGAGAATTACCAAGTAAGAAAGAAGAGGTATATAAGTCTTCTACTTGATTACTGTCATTAGGGGCTTCAACTATTTCTAAATTAATACCTGGATTTTGTTGAGTAAATTGTTTGACGAGGGGTTGGAATTGTGGAACTTCATCGGCTCGTATTAGGGTTTTGATCGTAATTGGCTCCTGAGTAAATGCAGGTAAAATACCAAACTGAATCCCCAAAACTGTAGCAGTCAATAAGAGCGTGAAACGTGAAATTCTAGAAAAAGTGGCGAGATATTTTTTAATTTTGGTGAATAAACGAAAAATAAACATTATAAGGTTGGAAGATTTCAGTATTTATACTAATGCTTTGAAAACAATAAAGAAGTAATATTTAATTGTCGAAAAGACAAATTATATTACTATCTATGTTTTATTGTTCATTTGGATAAATTCCTCTTGCTCTATAACCCTACTTCTTAAGCCAAGTGGGGTTTTTTGTATTTGTTTAACTTAATTGTTTCTCTTCTGTAAGATTACTATGGTTGATTAGTAATTAAATCAGATCAATATCAGAAATAAACATTCCCCTTGAAAATGGGCTATACTTTACGATTGATAAAGTTAATAGTAGCTCGTCCTTAAAAGACGTAATACTATACTGTCCACCAGATTAAGGTAGAGTTTAGGAGGAGATTATTCCTGAGCAGCTAAACCTGACCGTAAGCTTAAGAGGCACCCGCGAAGTCAGGGAAAATCATCAAATATTTCGTCTTACTGGATTGCTAGATGCCTTTTCTGAACCAACATTTCGTAAAGTCATCAGTACCTGTATTGACGAGGGACCAAAAGACCTGATTTTGGTTCTTGCGCAGATTGATTTTATTGATAGTTCTGGTTTGGGAGCTTTAGTACAACTTGTTAAGAAGGCACAAACTGGAGGGGGGAGTTTGCAGGTTGTTACTAACCCACGAGTAACGCAAACCGTAAAACTAGTTCGGTTGGAGAAATTTCTTTCTCTTCAGCCTTCTGTAGAAGTCGCACTGGAAAACCTTAAAAAATAACGTCCCGTTTGGATGTGAATTCACTAGAACCAGATATAAACAACAACACACCAACCGATAGATCTCTAACCAGGGGGAATTTTGGTGTGGTGTCGGATTCGACAACGGCTGTTCAATTTTCTCAAATTGAACGGTTGTCGCCGATCGCATTAGCATATATAGGAGATGCTGTGTATGAACTATATGTTCGTACTCAATTCTTAATGCCCCCAAAACGGATGGCTGATTATCACGGTCAAGTTGTAGACCAAGTGAGAGCCGAAAGCCAAGCAGCTTATTTAACTGTTCTCACACCATATTTAACCGATTTAGAAAAAGAAGTACTGCGTCGTGGACGTAACGCTTGTGTAGGGAGACCTCGACGCTTATCTCCACACATATATCAGCAAGCAACTAGCTTAGAAGCATTAATCGGCTATCTTCATCTCAGTGATCCCCAGCGTCTAGATGAGTTGTTTGCCAAATTAGAAATCAAGGCAGTTTGACACAAATTTATAATAAGTTATTGATAATGACACCAAATATTGTTAATCGACAGAAGCAAGGAAAAATTAAGCCCCTAAGTAATTCTTCACCGACAATTGTGCCTAAAGGGACAGAGGAGCAAGAAAATACTGACTTGACTTATGGTCGTCACGCAGTATTAGCTGCTTTAAAAAGCGATCGCCAGATTAATCGGATTTGGATTACCGAAAAGTTGCTCGCTAACGGTCAGTTTTATCCTCTAGTCAAGGGGGCTAAAGCCGCAGGGGCAATTGTTGATGAGGTTGATTCCCGCCGTTTAGGGCAGTTGACTCAAGGAGGTAATCATCAGGGCATTGCTGCTCAAGTTGCCCCTTATTCTTACTGGGAATTAGCCGATCTGATCGAGCAAGCTAAGAAAAAACCCGATCCTGTCATTGTTATTGCTGATGGCATTGAAGATCCTCATAACTTGGGGGCGATTATTCGTACTGCCGAAGCGATGGGAGTCCAAGGTATGGTCATACCCCAAAGAAGAGCCGCTGCAATTACTTCAACAGTTATGAAAGTAGCGGCAGGAGCATTAGAAAATTTAGCGATCGCCAGAGTGATAAATTTGAATCAGGCGATCTCCACCTTAAAAGAGGCTGGTTTCTGGATTTATGGCACTACTACCAATACGGACAGGCTGTTACACACTACAAATTTTAGTGGCGCAGTCGGACTAGTAGTCGGCTCAGAAGGCAAAGGTTTAAGCCCGTTAACTGAAAAGAATTGCGATCAATTAGTGGCAATTCCACTGTTGGGCAAAACACCTAGTCTCAATGCTTCTGTGGCAACAGCGATCGCACTTTACGAAATCTGCCGTCAAAGACAGGGAAAATAACTAAAAATAAACTGAAGAATGTTATATTTTTGGGTAATTTTGGGAAAGATAACAGTGTAAACCCTGAAATATTAGTTAATTTCTTAAGTCTTAAGTCGATGAACCTAATTAGAGTTTTAACTATCGCCAATAACGGTTTCCAAGAGGTTATCCGCGATCGCATCCTCTACTTTATTGGCTTCTTTTCCCTATTACTGATCCTCGCCCAGAGATTGATCCCAGAAATTGCGGCTGGTACTCACGAAAAAATACTCTTAGATTTTGGCATTGGTGCGATCGCTATACTTAGTGTAATTGTCGCTATTTTTGTTGGCACAGGATTAATTAACAAAGAAATCGAAAAACGCACTCTATTGATGCTAATTCCCAAACCCATTAGCCGCGCCGAACTTATTTTAGGCAAGCACTTAGGGCTAACCACGGTTTTAGCTGTCATGGTAGTGATTATGATGGTAATCTATTTGGGGATGCTAAGTTTTTCGGGTATCACTTACCCCGTAGGAGCATTAGCTACTGCTGCTATTTACCTTTTACTAGAATTGGCTCTTCTAGTAGCGGTGGCTATCTTGTTTGGCGTGTTTACCAGCTCGATTTTAGCTACCCTGCTAAGTTTCGGGGTTTATCTAATGGGGCATTTCAGTCAAGATTTAGTTGAATTAGGAAAATTGAGTAAAAATGCCAGTATTGAAAGTTTAACTACCAGTCTTTATTTAGTATTGCCTGATCTTTCTCGATTAGATTTGAAAAATGAGGCGGTTTACGGTTTACTTCCTAATTCTACAGAGCTAGTCAATCATGCTCTTTATGGTTTGCTATACACCGCTTTGTTGCTAATTATCTCGATGATGATCTTTTCTCAAAAAGAATTTTAAACCAGCGAGCAAGAAAGCCAAGATAGCCATAATATGGCTATAAAACGCTAAAACTAAATGAAACTACCATATTTTTAGTTTTTTTTAAGGACTTTAAGTAAAGGTTTATATAAAATAGAAATTGTTATGCAAAGTTGACAGATACTATAAAAACTAAATGAATATACGTTAAATTCCAGAGAAGCATTTATATAGCTATGTCAGAAGATTCTGGATCGATTTTACAGCTACAACCAAAAGCAACAGCATTAAGTAATGTGAATCTTCTTATTGTGGCAGACGATCCTGCTGATGTTGAAGCGATCGCCAAAACTCTAAAATCAGCAGAGATAAATTTTACCTACGATACAATTTCGATTAGCAAATCAGCTAATGGTAATTTTGTTGACAAAAAATATAATGCAATTTTATACAACCATTGTTTATTTCCTGATTATCAGATATCAGAATCTCCTCTAGAAAAATTGAAATGGTTGTGTCAACTATACCAAAATACTCCTCTAATTTTGATTACGGAAGTTTTGGGAGATGAGACAGCAGTAGAGTTAATTCAATCTGGAATTGGCGGTTATATTCTAAGACATAAAATATATAAATTGCCTGATGTACTCAAGAGTACCCTAGTAAATTTTATTATCAAAAAACGCAAATATTCAAAGCAGATTGAATTAATTCAACGACAGCAAGAATATATTAAAAAGTTAGAAGTAGAAAACCAAAATTGGAAAACACAAGAAACAGCGAGACAAGAACATATATCGCACTTAAACCATGAGTTACGTAGTCCCATATCTTCAATAATGGGATTTGCTGGAATGTTAAAAGAGCAATTTTATGGCCCTCTCAATCCGAAGCAATTGCAATATGTAAGCGCAGTTCTTACAGTAGGAAAACATTTATTAGATTTAGTTAATAACTATCTTGATTTAGCTAAAATCGAAGCTAATAAACAAACTTTAGAACTAGAAAAATTAACAGTAGAAGATGTTTGTCAAGCTTCTTTGTTCATAGTTTCAGAAAAAGCCAGAGAAAAACAACTCGAACTGATTTTAAAACTTGGAGACAAGATAGATTTTTGTATTGCTGATTCAGTTCGTCTTAAACAAATTTTGGTTAACTTGCTTAGTAATGGGGTTAAATTTACAGCAAAAGGTTCGGTAACTTTGCAAGTTGATCTCAAACAAGATATTCTTTATTTTGCTGTTATTGATACAGGTATGGGCATATCCACTGCGAACTTAGAAAAACTGTTTCAACCTTTCCAACAGCTAACAAATCATCATGAGGGGACAGGATTGGGTTTAGCCTTATCCCGTAAATTGGCTCAGCTTCATGGTGGAGATATAACTGTTACTTCTAAAATTGGCGAAGGTAGTTGTTTTAGTCTTCAGATACCCCGTCATATTGCATAACTGCATAAATCTCTAAGGATATTTCCACAACAGAAGGTACTTAAAATCTGTCTTTTGTCGGGAGTATTGACAAAAAATTTATCGGACTCTCTTGGCAAGAAAAGATAACTCATTTTACGGATAATCAATCGTATTTCGACAATACAACGCTGCAATCATTACAATATAGTTAGCAATTGGTTGAGTAATGAGTAAGCATAAATTAGAACAACTAAAAGATTTATTTGAAGAAATGGAACGGGCTTTGATAGCCTATTCAGGAGGCGTTGATAGCACTCTGGTTGCTAAAATTGCCTACGATGTATTAGGAGATAGTGCTTTGGCAATTACTGCCGTCTCTCCTTCCTTACTTCCTGAAGAATTAGTAGATGCTCAGACACAAGCAATGCAAATTGGAATTAAGCATGAGTTGGTAAAAACTCATGAAATGGACAATCCTGATTACACCTCGAACCCGATTAATCGCTGTTATTTCTGCAAAAGCGAACTTCATGACACCTTAAAACCCTTAGCCATCGAGCGTGGTTATCCTTATGTAGTAGATGGGGTGAATGCCGATGATTTGCAAGATTATCGCCCAGGAATACAAGCGGCGAAAGAAAGAGGCGCGAGATCGCTTTTAGCTGAAGTCGGAGTTAGCAAAGCCGAAGTCAGAGAGATTTCTCGCGCTCTAGGATTAGCTTGGTGGGATAAACCTGCTCAACCCTGTCTTAGCTCGCGTTTTCCCTATGGCGAAGCGATCACTGTTACTAAATTACAAAGGGTAGGTAGAGCCGAGATTTATTTACGTCAATTTGGCTATCAGAATTTACGGGTACGTTCTCAAGAAGATACGGCTAAAATTGAATTGCCCGCCGATCTGATTCAAGATTTTGTGCAGAAAGTAAACTTACCTGAGTTAGTTAAGGCGTTTCAAGATTTAGGTTTTGTTTATGTCACTCTCGATTTAGAGGGTTATCGTAGTGGAAAATTAAATCAGGTGCTACAATAAATAGTATTATGGTTACAAATTATCTGGTTCAAAAGTAAATAGCTATGGTTGAAAGACTAAAGCGGTGGGAATCACCCCGCAAAAGAGGTCGTAACGACAAAGGAAAAGGCGGCTCGGCTAGAGCCAGACAAGTTAGAAAACAACAGCAAATGCTGCGACAAAAGCTAAAAGGCAGCGCCGAAAACGAACAAAAACGCGATCGCGGGAGGGAAATTATTCCCTCTCTTTTTTTTGGGAATATGTATGATAGTCAATCATTACCAAATAATTAATTTATGTCAGTAGAATTAATCATAGCGATCGCTGCAATTATTATTATCTGGCTACTGTTTACCTGGTTAATCAAAGTTTTTAAAGCCAGCATCAAGACCGTATTGATTATTGGTGCAATTATTTTGCTGCTACAAGTTTTTTTAGGTATTCAATCTCAGGAAATTGTGCAGGAAGTTATTAGAATTATCCAAAATATTGAGCAACTGATTTTGAAATTTTTTAAATAAGGCAATTTTAAAGAAGAGGGGTTAAGCTGGGTAGCCAAATAGCTAAATTAACCTTTATTCACCCTCTTAGATTGAGATAATAGTTATGTCCTCAAGTAATTTGAGTGATGGCTCTGAAAAATCTTCCGTCAATCCCAATTTGGCTTCTAGCATCGTTCATAAGCCATTTTCTACAGGCAAGATTAACATCTTTAATCCCTATCGAAGTAAGCCCAGTAACGAATTAGCTGCTCCTAAACTATTTTTAGATGCTGAACTAGAAGAGACGCAGCAACCAGAGGCAATTCTAGAAGATGAACAGAAAAATTGGTTAGATAGCTTATTAAGCCCCTGGGGACTTAGTGCGATCGCAATTATCTTTTTAGCTAATTTAATTTCTAGTGCAGTTATTTGGCGTAATTCGTCAACATCTGTTAGTAATCAACAGATTCAGCCCAAAACATCTATTGTTGGTAATTCTGATTTGGCAGCCCAAGAATTCATGCCGTTAAATCTCAGTACCCTTAGTAATATTCATACTTCCGTCAATACTATTGAAGATTACCAAACTAAACAGATATCTCCAGATGTATCCCTTAATGGAGCGATGGCTTTATCTCAAATCAATTCTCAATATCATTACGTGCTAACAGAATACACTGGCGATCGCTCTTTATCAATAGCACGGCAAAAAGTTAAAAATGTTTCTTTAGTAAATTTTCCTCAGGGAGTATTTATTTATCTTGGTGCTTTTACGGGCAGAAGCCAAGCCGATGCTTTCGTGACGCAGCTAAAACAAGACGGGATGGATGCTTATATCTACCCACTAGATTAGAATTCTTGCACAATTCTCCCAAACCCTGTTGTTCGTGAAGTCCCTAGAAGCTAAGGGTAAATCAAAAGTCAAATAGCTAATTTACTTTTAGCCGACAAAATTAATTTATACATAATCATACATTTTGTTTTTTTGATAAACAGTACACTAATGTAATGTGTCACACTAGAAACGTGAATACTGAATCACTGTCTTAATAAGTCATTTATGGCGGGCTTAGTATCCTTGAGCTTGCCAAGCCTACACTAATTTTGTAAACGATTAAAAGGATATACATTCATCATGGGATTATTCGATCGTCTTAGCAGAGTTGTTCGAGCCAATGTTAACGATTTAGTTAGCAAAGCTGAGGATCCAGAAAAAGTACTGGAACAAGCCGTAATTGATATGCAGGAAGACTTGGTGCAGCTTCGCCAAGCCGTTGCCAGATCAATCGCAACTCAAAAACGTACAGAGCAACAATACAATAAAAACCAATCAGAAGCTAATACTTGGCAGCAACGAGCGCAATTAGCTTTATCTAAAGGTGATGAAAATCTAGCTCGCGAAGCACTAGTACGCAAAAAATCTTTTAGTGATACTGCTGCTACTTTAAAAACACAGTTAGATCAGCAAAGTGGTACTGTAGGTACTCTCAAGCGCAATTTAATTGCTTTAGAAAGCAAGATTTCTGAAGCAAAAACCAAAAAAGATATGCTTCGAGCGAGATCTAATGCCGCCAAAGCTCAGAGACAGCTACAGGATACCGTCAATAACATCGGTACTAGCAGCGCCATGGGAGCATTTGAACGCATGGAAGAGAAAGTAATGCAACTAGAAGCGGAATCTGAATCTGCCGCCGAATTAGGTGGTACTGGCATTGAACAGCAGTTTGCTGCTTTAGAAGCTGGTAGTGGCGTAGATGACGAACTAGCAGCGATGAAAGCTCAATTATCTGGTACTTCCACCGAAACACCAATATTAACGCCTGCTGAAGCATCGACGAATTCTCCCCAAGATTCTGTAATTGATGCAGAATTAGATGAGCTACGTTCTAAACTCGATAAATAAAAGTTAAGAATATTATCTCGGCTTTAAACAGCAATCAAGCAGGTACAAGTTGCCTGCTATTTTTTATTATGGGACTGTGTAATGATCGCCATATCCAATTTTAAATATTTCAGGAGTAATAAATTATGAGTAGTGTACTTGAGATTGATGACCAAAAATTTGATGGGGAGGTATTTAACTCTGATAAGCCTGTATTAGCCTATTTCTGGGCTTCTTGGTGTGGTCCTTGTCGTTTAGTTTCTCCTTCAATTTCCTGGGCGGCTGATACTTATAGAGATCGCCTGAAAGTAGTCAAGCTAGAAATTGATTCCAGCCCTGAATCAGTAGCTAAATGTAAAGTAGAAGGTGTACCTGCCCTAAGATTATTTAAAAACGATGAAATCATCTCTACTCACGAAGGAGCGATCGGTAAACAGCAATTGCAGACTATGTTAGATAATAACCTGTAAGTTTCTGGATCTAAGGAAGCAGGATTTGCTGATCTACTTAATCCCTAATTGCTAATTGCTTTTAGTTATTTGCAGATAACAGGCTTGAGCTTCTTTTTGTTTGCCCTGACTCGCAAATATTTTGCCTAAGATCAAGTAAGCATCCTTGAAATTAGGCTTTAATTGAATTGTACGACGTAAGCAGGCGATCGCTTTTTCGACTTGATCTTGCTTCAACAAGCTTTTTGCCAAATTATAATGGTCTTCTGCTTTAGCACTATTTGGCTCTAGAGAAAAAGCACTATACCAACAGTCAAGCTCTTTTTCATTGTGTCCCATTTTGCGATAAACCCTAGCTAAATTACGATAGGTTTTCCCACAATTAGAATTTAATTGGAGTGCTTCTTGATAGCAACTGATCGCTTTTTGCCACTGCTGTTTTTGAGCGTATAGACTGCCTAAATTATTCCAAGAAACGGCGGAATCTGGTTTATCTAGAACAGTAACAGCCGCAGCTAGCAAATTTTTATTAGCCAAAGATTTAGGTTTCGGTGATAACTGGGGAGGAACGCTGGTTGGAGATGGAGCGATCGCGCTTTTAGGCTGGGATCGAGACAGCAAATTTCTAATTGGTTTATTAACTGGTTGCTGAAGAGCGCGATCGCTTGAAGCTTTTTGTAATCTAATTAGCTGATGATAATAAGCCACAGCTCGTTGCCATTCCTGAAGCTGCTCTAGCATCTTTACTAATTGAGCCAGCTCCGTTTGAGCATCAGGATTTAACTTTACTCCATGAGTATAAAAGATACTTGCCTCTCTTATTTTTCCCTGTTGATATAGTTGATTGCCAAAGCTAAAATATTCCTGTGCCGTTAAAGTTTTGGGTGCAAGATTTACCGCTTGGCAAAGACATTCTACAGCTTTATCTGTTTCTCCAAGTTCTTCCCAGATTTGCGCCAGGTTACGATAAGCCCCTGCCAAATTTGGGTCAATAATTACAGCTTTTTGGAAATAATCAACTGCCTGTTGCCAATTTTCTTGTTCAGCGTAAAAACTGCCTAAATTAGCATATATTGCTGCTGAATCGGGGTCAATTTCGAGAGCTTTAGCATAACAACCCAAAGCATCAGCTTTTTTCCCCTGGCGTTGCAGAATATTGCCCAATATCTTATAGGCATCTGCCGTATCAGGTACAATTTTCAGGGCATTTTGACATGAAGCGATCGCTTTACTCCAATTTCCCTCACGAAAATAAATTAACGCTTGTTCCGAGTAGATGAGAGCAACTGACTTTTTTTGTTGCAGCGTCGGGCGATCAAGGGTGTTAAATTGTTTGATTAGTGAGAGCGATCGCATATCAGAACTAGGAGTTTGATGATTATTTTGTGACTGGGCGACTAGGGAATCGGAATTATTAATATTCATCTAAGCTTGAAGACTGCCAGAAACGATTAACGATTAACGATTAGCGATCAACAAAAAACCACGGTGTTTGCTACACTTCATCCAATTAAGGAACGCTATGTACGAGTATCTTGAACTCAGGTATATAGATAACGAGTACTAATGATATCTCAGGCAATTACAAATCGCCACACATTTAGAATTTAGGATTTAAAATTATCGTAACTCCCCCGTATTAAGTTTTGGTGTTTTACTCAATAAAATCGGTATAAAATGCAATTTGCCAAGCGTTTACAGGCTCTCTCTACTAATGTATTTGCCGATATGGATCGAGCAAAGGCTCAAGCGCGAAATGCGGGAAAAGAGATTATTGATCTGTCTTTGGGTTCATCTGATCTACCAGTTGCCGAACCGATTATCAAGGCTATAGAAAACTCTTTGCGCGATCGCCAGACTTACGGCTATCTGCTTTATGATGGTACGAAAGACTTTAGAGCAGCAGTAGCCCATTGGTATACTCAGAAGTTTGGCATTTCCGTAGACTCTGAAACCGAAGTTTTGCAATTAATTGGTTCTCAAGAAGGTACGGCTCATTTACCTTTAGCCATCCTTAATCCTGGGGATGTAGCCCTATTACAAGACCCTGGATATCCTTCCCACGCAGGGGGAGTTTATCTAGCTGGAGGACAAATTTATCCCATGCCGTTGTTGGCTGAAAATTACTTTTTACCAGTCTTAGAAGCTATTCCAGCTTCAGTATTGGCAGTAGCCAGAATGATGGTACTCAGTTACCCCCATAATCCCACATCGGCGATCGCAAATTTAGCCTTTTTTAAGCAAGCGGTGAACTTTTGTGAGCAACACGATCTAGTATTAGTCCACGATTTTCCCTATGTTGATTTGATATTTAGCGATCATAGTTCGGTTCTAGACACTCAATCTCTTGCACCCTCAATTCTGCAAGCAGACCCTGATAAAAAAGTATCTATTGAATTTTTCACCCTGTCTAAGTCCTATAACATGGGAGGGTTTCGCATAGGTTATGCCGTAGGTAATGCTGCCATAATCAAAGCCCTGAGACAAATTAAAGCCGTAGTCGATTTTAATCAATATCGGGGAATTTTGAACGGTGCGATCGCTGCATTGTCTGGTTCTCAAGAACCAGTTAAAGAAACTGTGGCTATTTTTAAACGCCGCCGAGATGTGTTTATCCAAGCCCTCAAGGAAATTGGCTGGCAGGTAGACTCGCCCCAAGCCACCATGTATGTCTGGGCAAAACTACCTGAACCTTGGCAAAATGACTCAGTAGGATTTTGTACCCAACTAGTAGCCCAAACTGGAGTGGCTGCGGCTCCTGGGGCTGGTTTCGGTAAAGCTGGAGAAGGATATGTTCGTTTTGCCCTTGTCCGAGAGCCAGAAATATTACAGTTAGCCGCTACAAAAATCGCCCAATTTTTACAGTAGGGACGATTTGCCCCTACTACCTCTGCCTTCTGCCCTTATCATCCCCTTGTGGGACTGCCTTCTGCCTTCTGCCTTCTAACCCTGCATTTACCATTCGTCATCATACTCTTCTAGATTTGGTCTATTTTGATCTTTAATTTCTGATGAAATTTGATTGAAAGATTTTATTGTTTTCTCAGCATCTAGGCTTTCTTTCGCTAGGGAAGAATTAGTTTTAGTTTCTAATGTTTCAGAGTTTGCTGAAGAGTCCATAAATTTGTTAGCCGTATTGTCTAGCTGAACTAATTCCCCTTCAAAACTTTGAGTTAGGTTGTCTATGGCTTGCTGCAAATAATTGGTCGTATAATCCTGTTCTAGATCACTTGTTACAACCGATTCTGAGCTTGTGGGAACATTAAATTCAGTAAACTCAGTTTTAAGAGGCGGCGGTAAAACCGAGACTTCACTGACGGTAGTAGCTGTAAAAACTCGCGGCTTAGGTTCTTCTAGAACTTGAGTTGCAGAGGCTGTAACCATTCGCGTTTGAGTTACTTGGCTTTCATTTATGTTTATGTTGCTTCGACCTAAACTTTTGATCTCAGGTTGCACTTCTGGAATTGGTGATGAGCCTTGAGCTTGATTTAGCGATCGTTTATACCATGTTATCCCCTTGTGGGACAAGGGTATGTTATCCCCCTGTGGGACAATGTCCTCGGCTTCCGAGGGCAATTCTGTAGTAGAAGTTGCTGTGATTTGCGCTGGAAAAGTAGTAGGTGCAGGATTGTTGCTAGGAAAAACAGGATTCTTACCTGCTCGCTGATTGGGAGTTTCTACTTCTAACTGGACTTTAACCTTACGTTGACAGACTTTTTCAAAAGCAATTTCGATATTGCTAACTTTTCCCTGATGCAGTCCTCGTAATTCTTTAGAACTAATCCCCACAATTGCACTTCCTCCTTCTAGGCTAATCAAATGGCAGTGTTGACGTAACAATGCTTGTGTTAGAGGCTGAAGGCAACCAACGACTTTACGCCAAATTTCTTCATTAGCAAGATTATTTAGGGCTGGAGATGGTTGATTTGTCGTTTCAACTTTTGAAGACTGCGCTACAATTGGCTCTCCATGAACTGGAGATTCTACTGGTGGTGCAGAATTAGTTTGACCTAATGGCGATCGCCGAGCCTCAATTGGCTCTTGATGTGCTTGGGATTCTATTGGTGGAGCAAATACTGGTACAGAATTGTTTTGACTCGATGGCGATCGCTTAGCTGTCTCTTCGGGTAATTGCAACGGTTGATTAGTAACAGTCGCAGACGGTACAACTGGTGAAATTGAATTAACACCAGGTAATAATCCTAAAAGAGTTACTTCTAGCCATAGCCGTGGTTGAGTTGTGTGTTTAAGTTGAGTTTCAGCTTCTTTAAGATGTTGTTGCCCGCGCAAAATTAGCTGCATATCCCAGTTAGTGGCTTCGGCGCATAATTGCTGCCAACAAGTTTGTGTTACAGCCACCAGATCTGGACGCTGGGGAGCCGCTTTGGCAATCAATAAGTTGAGATAGAAGCTAGCCAAATTTTGCAATACTACTAAGGGTTCTCGCCCCCGATCTAAGAGGCTGCGACATTGTTGTAATATCTCTATATGGCGATCGCTTCTAATCACCTTCAACAGTTCTAATAAATCTCGCTCAGGTACGGCACCGACTAAATCCCAGACTTTTTCTACCGAGATCGTTTCTGGCAACAAACTTAACTGATCTAATAAGCTTTCAGCATCTCTTAATCCACCATTGGCAATTTGGGCAATTAGAGTCGTTGCCTCATCAGCAATGGCTATTTTTTCTTCCCTGGCAATATATTTCAAATGAGACACCATCGCTTCTAAAGGAATGCGACGATAATCAAATCTTTGACAGCGAGAAATAATTGTCGAAAGGACTCGCTGTGGATCAGTAGTTGCCAGGATAAATACTACGCTGGGGGGTGGTTCTTCTAAAGTTTTGAGCAAGGCATTAAAAGCTGCCGTACTGAGCATATGACACTCATCAATGGCGTAAACTTTGTAACGACATTGAACTGGAGCAAATCGCGATCGCTCGATGATTTCGCGGATATTATCTACCCCTGTATTACTAGCTGCGTCAATTTCCAGGACATCTAAAGCTGTTCCTTGGGCGATCGCTCGACAAACTTCACACCGACCGCAAGGACTCGGTGTTGGTTTGCTGCTTTCGAGACAATTAAGAGACTTGGCTAAAATCCGCGCACTAGAAGTTTTTCCCGTTCCTCTTGGCCCTGTAAATAAATAGGCTGGAGCAATTCTTCCTTGTTGGAGCGCATTCGTTAAAGTAAGTGCGATCGTTTTTTGACCTACCAAATCGGCAAAAGTTTTTGGTCTATATTTATGGTGAAGCGGTTCGTAGGACATATGTAGATATCGATTTTTTTATTTTCCACTAGTTGGTAGAAAATTATGCCTGTACAATTGAGCAATATTTAATGGAATAAGTTTATTTTCCTCTTGAAACCAGTATATTTGATCTAAGGTTATGAGTCACACGATCGGGTCAGTCAAACAATATAATCAACAGTTAAACTCTAATTCTTCCCAACCTAGTCAAGACCCACAAAAGCTTGACGAAAATACAGCTACGTCTGTTTCTTCTTTAACAGATGGTGACTATGAATTTTTGTTCAACCAACTTCTAGAAGGAGTTTCTCATGGTTGGCACCATATACGAATTGTTAAGTTTTTTAATCAATTAGGAGACCGAGGACAACAACAAGATTGGGTTGCTTGGTTAGAACGCCTTAGTATCAAAATATCGACCCTGCCAATTGATTCTAAGCGACAATTGGGAGCGATAATGATTCGTTTAGGAGAATTAACTCAATCTACTCCTGAAGTACAGCAAATTGGCATGGCTTCCAATCTGATTGGACGGCAACTACTATTTGGTAATATCAATGATTTAATTTGGGAATATAATGGGCCAGATTTAGAATTAGACTCCCAAGAAATCGAAGTCGAAGACGAAACTTTATCCGAGAGATTGCCTAAAAATTTCTACGAACTAGCATCTTCTTCAGTTGAAGAAACAACAGAGGCTAATTTAGCTTCAGAAACAGCGCTTAGTGAAGCAGATCAACTCGAACTCACCACCGAAGACTTAACCTCAGCGAGTGAAAGTCCAGAAGATGATTTTGAAGAAGATAGTTTTGAAGATTTTATGGCGATCGCTGAAATTTCTGAACAGATCGACGCTCAACCCGATGCTCATCAAGACTCACAGCCACTGACATCTTCTACTGAAGAAAAATCCTTAGATGATTTAAGTTTAAATATACTCGAATCCGAGTCATCTTCGGCGGCAGAGAGAGATAATTCTCCAACATCTGGCGATAATGAGCTTAAAGCCATTAACTTACAACAAATTATGGCTTTAATTCAAGAAGATCCAGAATTAGCTCAACAAATATCACAAAAACTTAACATTCCCGCTACTCAGGTAGTCACCAATGCCGAGGAAGAGAAGCAACAGTTAGATGCGATCCCCGTCAATGCTTCTGAGCAATCCAGTCTAGACCTAATAGAAAGCTGGTTTAATCTAGGATTAAAACAAGTCAGTGCGGGAGAATTTAGCAATGCGATCTCATCTTGGGAAAAAGCTTTGAAAATCAATCCCAATTTATCAGAAGCTTGGCACAATCGAGGTAGTGCTTTGGGTCGTTTGGGTCAATACGAAACAGCAATTGAATCTTTTGAGAGTGCTTTAACCATAGACAAATATAATTACCAGGCTTGGAATGATCGCGCTCATGCCTTATATCAACTCCAAAAATGGCCTGAAGCAGTGGCAAGTTGGAACAATGCGATTAAGATTATGCCAGGTAATCATCTATTTTGGTACAATCGCGGCTGTGCTTTAGAACAATTTAAAAGTTTGGCGGAATCCATTGCTAGTTATGAAAAAGCACTAGAAATCAAACCCGACTTTCAACCAGCCCGTTCAAGATATATTAATCTAATAGCGGATAACTCTCCTACAAATTAGCTAAGATGACGGTAACAAAGTTATCGGATAAACTTTAATCGAAAAGATGTAGTTTCATCTGCAGACCTAATCAAAAGTGTTTAAATTCTAGCTAGCTATGACGGAATCATCGAACAGCGCAATGGAAGAAATCAGACTATCAAATGAAGAAAGAGTTACTCAGTTAAGAGATTTAATTGATACTCTGAGAATCGCTGAAGAAATAGCTAGCAAAGGTTATCTAATCAGCAGTTCAGAGCTAGCAGATTTAATGGATATCAATGCCAGTGCCGTCACTAGCAGGGGTGATCATTGGTCCTGGCGCAATTGGGTCGTCTCTAGAGTTAGAAGAGAAGGCAATCAAATTTTATGGCAATTAGAAAGGGTTGACTAATTAAAAACTATGACTTCATCCGTACCCGATAACCATAAACTTATCGTCCGTCCTCTGCAATATCGCGACGTAGATGCAATTAATGCCCTAGTGAGTGAATGCGTCGCCAAAGAGACTTCAAAGCGTCTGGTAACTATCGATAGAGAACTAGAACAGGTCGGTTCTTGGTACGGACTGAAAAGATTTTTAAGTCTTCTCCCCCGTTCTTACTATCATGGTTGGCGAATCTATGTTGCGCAACAAGTGCAAGAAGTTCTTGGTTTAATTCAAGTTGCCTCTCTCAATAGTACTCGTAGCACTTGGCGAGTCGAGCGAGTACTGTTAAATAGCAACTCGCCAAAACTAGAGTTGCTTCAAAGTCAGAAAGAAATCGGTTCTCAACTGCTGCGCTACTGTTTAGAAAATATTTGGCAAGCGCGAACTTGGATGCTTGAGGTAAACGTCAACGAAAAAAATCATTTAGCTCTCTATCGAGAAAATGGTTTTCAACCTTTGGCTCAGATGACCTATTGGCAAATTTCTTCAGAATTGATTGCTCAACTTGCTCAACAAGACCCAGATTTGCCAAATTTCCTGCCAATTAGTAATGCCGATGCACCTTTACTGTATCAATTAGATTGCGTATCGATGCCTCCGTTACTCCGCCAAGTCTTTGACCGTCGTGTAGAAGACTTTAAGACTAGTTTGGTTCAAGCTGCGGTCAGTCAAATTCGACAGTGGTTAAATGGTACGGATGTAGTCAGCGGTTATGTTTTTGAGCCACAACGGAAGGTAGCAATTGGTTATTTTAAACTAGAGTGTTCTCAAGACGGTTATCGCCCCCATAAAGCGCAACTAACAGTAAATCCAGCTTATACTTGGCTCTACCCCAAATTAACCGTCCAGATAGCGCAGATAGTTCAGAAATCTCTAGATCGAAAACAGGTGATGGATGTGAATCATCAGTTGCATTCCCAACCACTGGAAATAGTTTCTGCCGACTATCAACCAGAAAGAGAAGAGTACTTTAATAAAATTGGTGCTACTGCTGTCGAGCATTCTCTGCTAATGTCTCGCTCTGTATGGCACAAAATTAAGGAAGCCAAGCCATTAGAAGGATTGCAGTTGTCAGACGTATTACAGGGCCTTAAACCTGTTCGATCTCCCATACCTTCTCGTATATCTTGGCTTAAATCCCTTTCTAGTTCTTACCAAAATATTGTGAGACAAAAAAATATCTTTTCCTCTAAGTCTAATGATGTTTCTTCATCAGAAAACACCCAATCTACGGAGTCTTTTAAGCCTCCTAGTAGTGGCTTAATTCAGTAATCGCACTCGAAAGTTTAAAAATTGAAGTTTAAAATTTGAAAATTGAAAAAGATTTCGGCTTTAGGATTAGATGTCGGTAATAAACGCATGGGAGTGGCTGGCTGCGACGGCACTGGGTTGATCGCAACTGGGTTGACTACTATCTACCGCACTTCTTTGGCTGAAGATATTAGAAAGCTTCAGACCATCATTAAAGAGCGAGAAGTAGAAATATTAGTAATTGGACTGCCCTATTCTTTAGATGGCACAGTCGGGTTTCAAGCTCAACAAGTCCAGAAATTTGTCGACAAAATTGAGCGCATTTTAAAGTTGCCGATTGAATATGTAGATGAGCGACTGACTTCAGTAGAAGCGGAGGCACAACTCAAAGCCCAAAAAAGATTTTCGACTTACGACAAAGGTGCAGTTGATCGTCAAGCTGCCGCTATAATTTTGCAGCAATGGCTCGATATGCGCCGCCAAAGAATTTGGCGTTGCTGAATTGAGGTATGATTTCCTAAAGCAATGCGATCGCGAATAATTCAAATAATGGTGTATAGGAGGTGTAGAGTAATAATAAAGTTAGAAACTGTGATCGCTTTAAAACATTATTCTACCCTTATAAAAATTCAATTTTGAAAAAAACAAAGTTGGAAACTAGGTAATGATTAAATTCGTCCTATTTTCATCATAAAAAAGTTTCCAACTTTTTCAAAGTTATACAAAGCAGGAATTATAAGATAACCAAGAATTATTTAAGCATAAATCTAAAAAACTAATCTAATGCTACTGAGGTTAGTGGTGGGAGTTTCTCGTCCCAGAAGTACACGAGTTAAAGCCCTTACACCAGTTTTAAGAGCTAAAGCTTTAGTGGCGATCGCTATAATTCTGTTAAGGTTCAACTAACATATTCATTCTAAAAAGTGTCAAAATTTGCTCTAGTCCAAATCTACATTTTCGCTGTGCTTGAGCCATATTGTTAAATCCAGCATTTCGATATAAATTAAGAGCTAAATTCTTAGCAATCGTCATA
>Ga0114940_10000357_pt1 | contig 23173 bp, 17 predicted proteins | sample ColdCreekSource_FD_87195 | JGI IMG/M metagenome (GOLD analysis project Ga0114940, IMG submission 87195) | Groundwater microbial communities from Cold Creek, Nevada to study Microbial Dark Matter (Phase II) - Cold Creek Source | ecosystem: Environmental > Aquatic > Deep subsurface > Groundwater ... | reverse complement strand
TAGCTTATTTGTCGGTTTTGTTAATCAATCAAACCGAAACCAACTATTTTTGATCACTTTAAGTAACTATTTGTAGATGTTTGTCAATGGTGAAATAGTGAATTTTGGTAAATTTTTCTGACGAAAAATATTGCAAATTATTTTAAATCCTCCCCAAGCTAATAAAGTGTCCCTCCATCATGTTAATTTTGGGCATGGGTTTAATCTTAATTACTAAACAGCAGGAGTCAAGAAATCTTGGACGTTCAACCTACAACACCAGAATTATGGCGAGAAGATATTAGCGAATATGTGGCTCAACTACAGCTACACATGGCTTTACAGGCTCGTAACCTAGTTCCCAGTCTGACTAACACCACGATGAACAATAGCCGACACCAGATGTTGCAGGAAACTCAGGCGATCGCTGAAAAACTGGCCTCACGTCAATCTTTGTAGGATTCAATTAGGTTGAATTCCAATAAATACAGCTATAGCGAGTCTAAGCTCACTTCATTATTTAGGCTCGTTTCGGTGGAAAGTTTGGTCTTGAAACATTTAAGCATTTATCCAGATAGTTATCTTCAGCCTGGATTTTGAACTCAAAATAACTCAGGTTATTCTCCGTGATATTGTCAGTTTGATGCTAAAAACTAATAGTTTCTATCAGGGAATATACGCAAAAATAACATCATTTTCAAAGAAAATAATTAGACTGTGATCATCCTTGTTTGCGTCTCAAAAAATAGATGATATAACAGACTTATAGTTCAGCAAAAGGTTGCTCCCTCATGTTGTACAACCATTTTATTGTTTGATTTTTTCTTGGTTAAACCTTCGTTAAATTTTCAAGCCAGAGCAATAGTTGAAAGTTCAAAAGATATCTAATTTAACCATTGCTCATTACCAATTAGTGGTACATGAATAAGTATAACGAGAAACTACAGGAACAAATATTAATCGTCGATGACTTGCCCGAAAATGTCAGACTGCTGTCATCCCTACTAAGGGAACAAGGTTATAGCGTTATCTCCGCCACCGATGGCAAGATGGCTTTGTCAATGGTTAGACAGGAACATCCCGATCTCATTCTGCTGGATATTATGATTCCCCAGGTGGATGGTTATGAGGTTTGTCGTTATTTAAAATCAGAAAATCACACCAAACATATCCCGATCATTTTCCTCAGTGGTCTAGATTCAGAATTTGATAAGATTGAAGCCTTTAAAGTTGGCGGAGTGGACTACATTACCAAACCATTTTTTGTGGAAGAAGTAGTTTTGCGAGTTAAAGCTCAACTATCAAGTATTCAACAGCAACAAAAATTCCAGCAAATCCTGAAGGAGCAAATAGCAGAGCGAAAAATTGTTGAACAAGAGCTAAATAAATCTCGTGCCTTACTTACAGGAGTTTTAGATAGTTCCCTCGATGGAGTTGCCGCTTTTGAAGCAATTCGCGATCGCCAAGGCAGAATCGTCGATTTTCGCTGGTTAATTGCTAATCCTGTAGCAGCGATGACTGTTGGAGGAACAATTGACACCCTTCAAGGAAAAAGATTGTTTGTGGAAGGCTCCCCTGGTCACTTATTTGAAGGCTTATTTGACCTTTTTGTACAGGTAGTGGAAACCTGCACCGTATTAGAACAAGAACATTACTATAATTCTTTCTCCCTGAAAACTTGGTTTCACATCGTCGCGGTTAAGCTGGGGGATGGTTTTGCCATGACTTTTCGTGATATTAGCGATCGCAAACAAATTGAAACCACCCTCAAAAAAGCCAATTTACGTCTCACTTATCAGGCAAATATCGATAGCCTAACCCAGATTGCCAATCGTCGTCGATTTGACGAATATATTACTCAAGAATGGTCACGATGCGCTCGTGAGAAGAAACATTTATCTCTTCTGCTCTGTGATGTAGATTTCTTCAAAGTGTATAATGACACCTATGGACATCAAGCAGGGGATAGCTGTCTATACGAAGTGGCGAAAGGCATCGAACGAGCTGTTAAGCGTCCTGCTGACATCGCATTTCGCTATGGTGGAGAAGAGTTCGCTGTCATTTTACCCCATACCGATGGACAGGGAGCAATTAAAGTGGCAGAGGAAATTCATCAACAGATTCTGGAACTTAAGTTATCTCATATCGCTTCTAAAATTAGCGATATTGTAACCCTGAGCATCGGTGTATCCAGCATTATTCCTGATACTCGCACCGCACCTCATCAGTTAATCTCCGCTGCTGATAGTGCATTATATGATGCCAAGTTTAAAGGTCGCAATCGGGTAATTTTCCGTTCTGTTGAGTTTGCTTAAATACAAGCTCTCCAGCATTTGTCAAGGATCGGTCAAATATTTATTAAATGATAAATTCCTGTAGGATGTCATTTTGCAAGAGCAAAACATTGAGTGTTGCCAGCATCAATCGATCATGAACCAAAAAGCTTTGGGCTTTTATGAGAGCTAGGACAAAGCCCTTTATTACAAGCGGTTTATTTGGCTTAAAATACGACGATAACCTGGTTAGATTACCCAAAAATATTAGCGGTTTTAACTATAGACTATTGTTAATAGATTGTTAGCAGCTTTTGAGTCTCTAAACTTTATGCTCATTGACTCGACGGAAGCCTTAAAACCTCTTACAGTTATGAAGATGTTCCCTTGTTAATTTGAGGTTCAACCTTAAACCCTTCAAGAGAAACAAACCTAGATATATAAATTTAGATACATGACTGTAACTAGTTTGAATTTAGACTTTATTGAAAAATAAGCTTGTATTTTTACTCAATTTCCATTAAAAATTAAAATATTATGTATTGCTATTTATCTATATTCATATGTTGTTGAATATTAGGAGATATTCGTGATTAAAATACTAATAGTAGACGACCAAAACTTCACCAGGCAAGCATTGCAAACAATTCTGGAAACCGAAGCAGATTTTGATGTGGTGGGGAAAGCTACTAGTGGTGTAGAAGCAATTAAGTATTTGGAACAAAGCAAGGTTGATATTGCCCTTGTGGATTTAGAAATGCCAGAGATGAACGGTCTAACGTTGACTAAAATACTGAGCCAACGTTTTGCTGACACTAAAGCGATTATCCTCAGCAGTCATGATGGAGAGGATGAGATTAACTCCGCAGTCGAAGCAGGAGCTAGGGGTTATCTGCTCAAAAACACCTCGGCTCAGGAAATTGGCGATACGATTCGCGCTGTCCAACGGGGTTATTTCCAGCTAGGACCAGGGTTGTTTGAAAAGCTATTGTCTCATTTTATCAAAGAGCAGGAGGAGTCTGCGGAGAATTTGCTCAATCTCCAGAATAATCACCAGCGATCGCTTTTGGAACTAGAACAGAAAATCGTCGCTAAAAATGATCTAGACAGAAAGGAGATGTATCAAGAATTAGAGCTTCAGATCCGCAATCTCAAACAAGATTTTCGTCAAGGATTAGGCAATTTCCAATCCCAGGTGAGCAAACAATTACAAACTGGAATCGAAGCCGCTGGGGATCAGATGAATCGTTCGGCACCTGATATGTACAAAATAGAGATGCAGATTGACCACCGAAATCTTGAACAGCAAAGGTATATCAATACCCTCTTTGCCAGCAGCAAACAAGCACTCAAGAAGATAGAAAATCAAATCTACGTCTTGCGTTATTTCGTGATTTTCCTCAGCATCATCTTTTTCATCGTGGGCATTGGAATGCTAATCTTGAACTAACTTTCCGAAAACTAACGCAATTCGGTAATCCCTACAAGACTAATTAATTTAATAATTTAGATAATATTTTTAGCACTCACTACGGAAGAGTGCTAAATTTGCAAGTGAAAGATGTAGCGAAAGGTCAAAGAAAATCCTATGGCGAAGATTGTTTCGTTTAATGAAGAGTCCAGACGAGCATTGGAAAGAGGCGTAAATGCTCTAGCTAATGCGGTTAAAATTACTCTTGGGCCTAAAGGTCGTAATGTTTTATTAGAAAAGCAGTTTGGCGCACCACAAATTGTCAACGATGGAATTACCGTCGCCAAAGAAATTGAACTAGAAGATCCTTTAGAGAATACTGGCGCGAGATTAATTCGGGAAGTAGCTTCCAAAACTAAAGATAATGCGGGAGATGGCACAACTACCGCCACGGTAATTGCCCAAGCATTGATTAAAGAAGGTTTGAAAAATGTGGCAGCGGGAGCGAATCCTGTCGCCTTGAAAAAAGGTTTAGACAAAGCTACTGCCTTTTTAGTCAAAGAAATTGCTACTGTTGCCAAGCCTGTTGCAGGAGATATGATCGCTCAAGTAGCAACTGTATCCTCTGGGAATGACGAAGAAGTGGGCAGCATGATCGCCCAGGCGATGGATAAAGTTACCAAAGATGGTGTAATTACCGTCGAGGAGTCCAAATCCTTAGCTACTGAATTAGATGTAGTTGAAGGGATGCAGATCGATCGCGGCTATATCTCTCCTTATTTTGTTACTGATCAAGAACGACAGCTTGTTGAATTTGAAGGGGCAGTAATTTTAATTACCGATAAGAAAGTTAGTGCGATCGCTGATTTAGTTCCTGTTCTCGAAAAAGTTGCTCGGGAAGGCAAACCCTTGCTCATCATCGCTGAAGATCTTGAGGGAGAGGCTCTGGCTACCTTGGTGGTAAATAAAGCTAGAGGAGTGTTGAATGTAGCAGCCATCAAAGCTCCAGGATTTGGCGATCGCCGTAAGCAAATGCTCCAGGATATTGCTGTCCTCACAGGGGGTCAGTTAATTTCCGAGGAAGTCGGTTTAAGCCTGGATAACGTTGATGCCGATATGTTAGGTACTGCTGACAAAATCGTGATCGATAAAGAAAATACTACCATCGTTTCAGGTTCAGGAAATACTACTGACATCAATAAAAGAGTTGAGCAGCTACGTAAACAGCTAGCGGAAACCGACTCTGACTATGATAAGGAAAAACTTCAAGAACGAATCGCTAAATTAGCTGGGGGTGTTGCCGTCATCAAAGTAGGAGCAGCAACCGAGACTGAACTCAAAGATCGTAAGCTACGCATTGAAGATGCCCTCAACGCGACCAAAGCAGCGGTAGAAGAAGGTATTGTTCCTGGTGGTGGGACAACTTTAATTCACTTAGCCAAAAAACTAGCTGAATTTAAAACCACCTTAAGTGATACAGAAGAGCAAGTAGCTGCGGATATCTTTGCCAAAGCCCTGGAAGCTCCCTTGTGCCAACTAGCCAACAATGCAGGGGTAGAAGGTTCTGTGGTGGTAGAGAAAGTGAAAGAAACCGATTTTAATATTGGTTACAACGCTTTAACTAACGAATTTGGTGACATGATTGCAGCGGGAATTATTGATCCTGCGAAAGTTGTGCGCTCCGCAGTACAGAATGCTGCCTCGATCGCTGGTATGGTCTTAACTACCGAAGCCTTAGTAGTAGAAAAACCTGAACCCGAAGCTGCTGCACCTGGTGGTATGCCTGGTGGTATGGGCGGCATGGGTGGCATGGGTGGCATGGGTGGCATGGGCGGCATGGGTATGATGTAATCCCAGTTACTCTTTTTATCGTCATTGACCGTAAGGGCGAACAGCCGTTCGCCCCTACAAAAATTAGGTGTTGCGTTATCTATTTAAATTGGTACAACTAAAAACTAACGACTAAAAACTAAGAGCTATTGAACGTGTCTATTATTGCCGTCGATAACCTGAGTAAAATTTATCCTGTGGCAATTAAACAGCCAGGATTAACAGGTACTTTAACCCACTTTTTTCGTCGTACCTACCGAGAAATCAAGGCGGTGCAGAATGTCTCATTTGAAATTCAACCAGGAGAAGTTGTCGGGTTTTTGGGGGGAAATGGCGCAGGAAAAACAACCACCCTAAAAATGCTCACAGGTTTGATTCATCCCTCAGAGGGAGAAGTTAAGGTAGCAAATTATGTTCCCTTTCGTCGTCAACCACAGTTTTTAAACAAAACCAGTTTGGTCATGGGGCAAAAGCAACAGCTACTCTGGGATTTGCCCGCCCTAGATTCCCTGAGAATAAATGCTGCCGTTTACAATATTCCTGATCGCATTTTTAAGCAGCGTCTAGAGGAATTAGCCACAATGCTAGATGTGCAGGATAAACTACATCAACCAGTACGGAAGCTATCTCTGGGGGAAAGAATGAAGGCGGAGTTATTGGCAGCGCTGCTACATCACCCTCAAGTATTATTTCTCGATGAGCCAACTTTAGGTTTAGATGTTAATGCCCAAGTAGCAGTAAGAGAATTTTTGCAACAGTATAATCAACGTTATGGGGCGACTATCCTGCTAACTAGTCACTACATGGCAGATATCACCGCACTATGCGATCGCGTTTTATTAATTCATCAGGGGAAATTAATCTACGATGGTCTATTAGAAGATTTACTAGATCGTTTTGCCCCCTATCGTCAGGTTAGAGTAGAGTTAGCTCAGGCTTTATCACCAGCAGAACTAGCAGGTTTTGGTGAAATTGAATCCATCCAAGGACAAGAAGTTCGCTTCCTCGTACCCAGGGAAAAATTAACTGCAACTATCTCTCGCATTCTGGCACAGCTACAGGTACAAGATTTAAACGTCAGCGATCCTCCCATTGAAGAAATTATTGGTCGGCTATTTCAAACAGGAAAAGCTAATTAGCCGCTAGCTACTAGCTACTAGCATTTAGTTTTCTTGATTTTCTTACTTAGAGCTTAAAGCTTAGAGCTTAGAGCTTAGAGCTTAAAACCAGCTAATTTGAAGGAAAACTAATTTAAACCAGACGTAAAGTATGAATCAATGGGAATTTCAACCGCCACCCGAATCAGAATTAGGCGATCGCGATTTAGCCTTAGAATCGACTCATTTACAATCTAAGCGCATCGCTTTGTTGGTAACAGGGAGCATTGCTGCGATGAAAGCGCCTTTAATTGCTCGTACTCTCCGTCGTCAGGGTGCCGAGGTGGTGGCATTTGTCTCTCCTGAAGCTCTGCGCTATACCACTATTGATGCCTTGGAGTGGAGTACGATTAATCCTGTGATTACCAAGCTTACAGCTAATGCCGAACACCTAAGTGATGACCATCCCTTTGCTGCTTATGTAGTTGCTCCTGCCACTTATAACACCATCAACAAGATGGCTTTAGGTATTGCCGATGGGGTAATCACTGCCACCTTGGGTTCAGCGATTGGCAGAATGGAGCGGGGTAAAACCCAAATTCTGGTAGCACCAACGATGCATGGTAGTCTGCATAATTCAATCCTGACGGAATCTTTGCATAAGCTAGAACGCCTGGGAGTTAAGATTATTCCCCCTCAAGTTGCTTATGGCAAGAACAATCTCCCCGAAGAAAAAGCGATCGCCTTTGCCGTCTGTCGAGCAGTTAGTCAATCTTACCTCAAGGATATCCCCATTTTAGTTACAGGAGGCCCTACCCCCGTCCCCATCGATAATATTCGTCGTCTCACTAATCGTTTTACAGGCAGACTAGGGGCTTGTATTGCGGAAGAATTATATTTGCGGGGGGCAAAAGTAAAGCTCATTCATGGACAGGGTAGTTATGCTCCCCCGAACTATCTCCCTCATCAAATAGTTACTACCTACGATGAATATCTCAAGGAAGTTATGACAGAGTTACAAAACGATTATCGTTACGGTATTTTTTCCGCTGCGGTAGCCGATTACCAACCTGCTCAAGTCTTCCCAGGTAAAATTCCTAGCGGTGAACTGTCTAAAATTGATTTAATACCAACGGAAAAAGTAATTAGTAAGGTTAGAGCAAAGTTTCCTCACCTCAAGATGATTACCTTTAAGTATCAAGAAAATATTGACCATCAAGAATTGATTGATATTGCGAATAATAAATTGCAGCAAGGTTATCAGATGGTGGTAGCTAACCGAGGGGAAGAACATCAAGCCACAGGCGCACAAGTAGCTTATTTAGTTACCAAGAACGACGCTCCACAAAAAGTAGTGGGAAAAACAGAAATTGCTAAGGCGATCGCTAATTATCTAGAAGCCAACTCAAGGGGAGGTAACTAATTCAAATAATTTGCTAAAAAGTAGACCGTCATGGTGTCAAAGAAATTGTTCTCAAAAAAGTGATTCTGAATTTTCACTATTTCGATCAATTGCTCAAGCTGTGGAGCTAAGGTGAAGAAAGCTCTAAGCACCAGAACACACAAATGTAAGTGTGGCTGCATTTTAGATCGTGATGAGAATGCCGCCAAAAATATTCTCTCATTAGGATTAAACACCGCAGGGCGTGCGGTGCGGTCACGTTTTGAGTAAGAGTATTCTTACTCATTTGCGAAGCTTATCCTTTAGGAAAAGCTGACCTTGTCAGCCTGGGGAGACATAACCTCTATTTAAGCTGGTGCAAACCTGCTTTTAAGTAAGTTTTGTCTGTGAACCAGGAATCCCCGCTCCTTGACCGAAGGGAATCCTTTAGGATAGGACGGGGAGCGTCAACTTACAACTCCCAACACCAAACAAATACACCCTTAGCGCCTTAGCCCTAAAGGATACCGCTTCGCATACGTCTTTGCGCGAAACCAAAAATCCCCCTATCTTGTAAACTTTTGTAAAAAACCACTAGAAAATGCTGAAATCATTCAAAATCCTAAACCTAGACTAAGAATTAATGCAAAGATACTAATAAGCATTAGTTCAATAGAGGAAGTTATTAACAAGATATGATTCCGTTGCAGTTAACTTTAAAAAACTTTCTAAGTTATCGCCATGCAACTTTAAACTTTAAGGGGTTGCATACTGCCTGTATCTGTGGAGCAAATGGTGCAGGAAAGTCATCTCTACTAGAAGCAATCACTTGGGTGGTGTGGGGTAAAAGCCGTGCCGCAACGGAAGATGATGTGATTAATGGTGGTGGTCAAAGCGTTCGGGTTGATTTTGACTTTAGTTGCAATAATCAAATTTATCGGATTATTAGATCCCGCACTAGGGGCAGAAGTAGTTCTTTAGAATTTCAGGTAGAAACTAAAGCAGGGAATTTTAGATCAATTACGGCCAAAGGATTACGGGCAACCCAGGATGAGATTATTGCTTGTTTGCGGCTGGACTACGACACTTTTACCAATTCCGCTTATCTCCGTCAGGGAAGAGCAGATGAGTTTATGTTACGTCGTCCGAGTGAACGGAAGCAAATTCTAGCGGATTTATTGAAGTTAGATCGCTATGAACAGTTGTCAGGGAAAGCAAAGGATACAGCTAAGGAATATAAAGGCAAGTTGGAACAGCTACGGCAAAATTTAGCACCCTTAGCAATAGAACTGGATAAAAGAACAGAAATTGCCGCCGAGTCAGTACAGGTACAGCAAGGGTTAGGCAAATTACAGCAGGTACAAGATAGCGATCGCCTGCGGTTACAGGAGTTCCAGGCAATTGAATACCAGCGACAGACATGGGAAAAGCAATTGACCATGCAGCAGAATCAGCACCAAAATTTGGTACAAGACTGCGATCGCGCTACCAAAGATATTCAGGGAATCAAAAGCCAACTGGCAGCTTTGATGAGTTTAATTAACCAAGGGGAAGAAATTAACCAGGGACATAATCAACTACTCGCTTGGCAAAGGGAAGAGCAAGAATTATCCACTAAGTTTGCGGCTCATCAAGAAGCACAACAACAAAGACAGCAGCTAGAGAAACAGCTATCTCAGCAGAAAAATCAGCTAAATCTAGAGATCAACCAAACTCAAACCCGCATCAGTAGTATTGAGCAGCAAGAACAGGAGATCACCAAGGTTTTAGCCAAAACTCCAGAGGTAGAAGCTGCTTTGACTAGGTTAGAAAAAGCCCTGCAACAGCTTACGGAGTTAGATCGAATCCAGCAGTATATTTCTCCCCTAATTAAGCAAAAAGACAATTTAGAAAGAGAGATTAATCGCGAGGAAGCCAAACTTTCCGCCAAGCTAGAACAGCTACATAGTGCCATCCAAAAGCTAGCTGCGGATATTGATAGAGTTCCTGAACAGCGAAGCCAATTATTGACCGTCAATGCTCAAATCGGCGAATTAGATAAAAAGCGTACCTATCGCGATCGCGTTAAGGAAAAAGGGACGGAAAGAAGGACTTTTCAGTCTAAACTTCAGGAGAACCAACGCATCTATGAAAAACAGATCCATGATATCCAGCAAAAGCTACAAATGCTGGAAAACCCTGGGGCGACTTGTCCCCTGTGCGATCGCGAACTAGACGAACACCATCGTCATCAGGTAGTGGACAAAACTCAACAACAGCAGCAGGAGATCCATGAGCAGATTTGGGTGATCCGCGAACAATTATCCACCTGCGATCGCGAAATCCAATTGCTGATTCAAGAACACCGAGAAATATCCCAAGAAATTTCCACCTACGATATCCTCCAGCAACAATATGGACAATTAGAAGCCCAATTAGAAGCCACCGAAGCCATCTACGATCAACTACGAGTGACGCAAACAGAAAGAGATGGTTTAGAGCGATCGCTGCAAAATGGTAACTATGCCGAAGAATTACACCAAGAAATTAAGCGCTTGACAGGGGAACTAACCACCCTCAATTACGATGAACGAACCCATGCCTTAGTTCGGGGAGAAGTGAAAACTCTTCATTGGGCAGAAATTGAACAGGCAAAAATTGAAGATGCCAAAAAACGTCAGGCAAAATTAGATGAGCAAAAACCCCAACTGCTGCAAGCAATCAGCGATCTTCAGACTAACTTAGAAAAACTGCACATCAACTCAGAAATCCAACAACAAATCAATGGGATCGATCGCCACATCAGTGAATTAGGCTATGATCGCACAACTCACCAAAACCTCTTAAATTACCTCCGACAAGCCCAATCTTGGCAGCTAAAATATCAGGAATTACAGAAAGCCCAGCAAGAATATCCCCAGATTGAGACAAAACTCAAAGAATTAGAACAATTATTACAAGCCAGACAGGAAAGTAAACAAGCTAGCTACGCACAACTCCAAGCTCATCTGGCACAGCAAGCAACCATTGTGGATCATCGTCAGGAAATTAACGTCCTAGAACAGCAAATTCACCAGCGTCGCCAGCAGTTAGACGAACTAATTTCTCGCAGTGGCAGATTGCAACAGTCTTTAACTCAGATCGATCAACTCAAAGTCCAACACCAGGATACCGAGAAGCAAGTTCAAGACTACGAAAAACAATATCGGATCTACCAAGAATTGACCCAAGCCTTCGGTAAAAATGGCATTCAAGCCCTAACCATTGAAAATATTTTACCCCAATTAGAAGCGGAAGCTAATCAGATCCTAGCTAGGTTAACAGGTAACCAATTCCACGTGCAGTTTCTCACCCAAAAAGCTGCCAAGGGAGCGCCCAAAAAGCAAACCAAACTCATTGACACTCTAGATATTGTCATTGCCGATGCGGGGGGAACTCGCCCCTACGAAACCTATTCTGGGGGAGAAGCATTTCGGATTAACTTCTCCGTAAGACTAGCCTTAGCCAAACTACTAGCCCAAAGATCGGGAACATCGTTGCAAATGCTAATTGTAGACGAAGGATTTGGCACCCAAGATAGTGAAGGTTGTAATCGCTTGGTGGGGGCGATTAATGCGATCGCCTCAGATTTTGCCTGTATCCTCACCGTGACTCATATGCCCCAGTTTAAAGAAGCTTTTCAAACCAGAATTGAGGTGTATAAAGATGAACAGGGTTCTAGTTTACAGGTGTCTAATTAGTTCGGAGTTCGGAGTTCGGAATTCGGAGTTCGGAATTCAGAATATGGAGGAGAACTTCATACATCAGAGCGAAGAGTTCTCCAGTTTGTGTAGTTAGTTTTAGGAGTTTCTTGATTCTGCTTGACTTGCTCCAGCAAACCAGAAATTGCTAAAAGTTCTTGAGTTGCAGCTTCACTTTCAGCATCTGCTAAATAAGTCGCAAAATCAGCAAGTACCTTTAATCGTTCTGGTGACAGTTGCTTGAGTAAATCATGCAATTGATGCTGTAACTCCGTCACAGATATTGAAATCCCTGACTCTGTATCTTCTATTGGAGAATTATCTGCGGAATTCATTACTTGTCTGTTTAATCACAATGTTTAGTTTCTATTGTAAGACTATTTGTTAGAGCAAAATCTTATTGTCCATAGGTTTGCATAATCGCACCAATAGCTCAAGAGAACATCATCACCAGTGCTGTAATTAGCAGTACTAAGACGACTAAAAAATAGCGATCGCGACTATCCTTTTCTCTTTTCCCCTTAACCCTTCTTGAAGCAGTCCTAAAGGATACACCTGCGGATATCGCTCTCGACGGAAACCGCCAAGACCGCACTGCTTCGCTTTCACAGTCTTCACAGATCAAGGAGTGGGTAACACCAGTTAATCAGGAATTGATCTTGCTAAAGTTGGTAATCACTGACCTTTAATAGCCGATGATGAGTAATTATTTCTTGTGTCATGCTTAATAGTGAAAGGGTTTTGAGCGATTCTTAAATGAGAATTAAACCGAGAGCTTAAATTGTAAAAAAATGCCACTGTCGCACTAAACTATATATCATGTAATCTTAGTAACCTTAACTAACTGAGTTATGTAAAGTTACTAAGTTGTTTTGCCTTATTTACAATTTTTACAATTCTCAATTAACTTATTAAGTCAGACCAGAAATATAAAATATTCTATGTCATTAATACCACTTCCTCTGGCTCATAAACAGATTGGAGTAGCTGTAATCAATAATCAGCAAGGAAAGGTTCTAATCGATCGCCGAAAACCATCAGGTGAGATGGGGGGACTATGGGAGTTTCCTGGAGGCAAACTGGAGCCAGGAGAAACCATCGAAGAATGCATTCGACGTGAAGTCAAAGAAGAACTAGCGATGGAGATAGTAGTAGGCGATCGCTTAACCACTATTACCCATACCTACGAGACTTTCATGGTGACTTTATACGTTCACGACTGTCAACACTTAAGCGGACAACCACAAACCCTAGAGTGCGAGGAAATTCGCTGGGTAGAGCCTGCCCAGATGAATCAATATCAATTTCCTCAAGCCAATACCCAAATCATTAATCTTCTCCAGCAAAGGAGTGTAAGTCAATGAGTTCCCGAAAAACTTCTGACAACTTAATCATTCGAGAATTTAATGCTCCCAAGCAGATTAAACTGTTTACTTCCTTACAAGAAGCGCATATTAGTGGACAGTTAACTTTTACCGATCCAGTTAAAGGTAACGAATGGCATCTTTATCTCTATTTAGGAGATCTAGTCTATGGTACAGGGGGAGTTCATCCCATTCGTCGTTGGCAGCGGAATTTAATTTTAAACTTGCCTCAAGTCCCCTTTCAGCTTTCTAGTCTCCAAGATGAATTGACTGAGCGCAAAGCAGACTTAACAGATAATATCTGGGAACATGAGCAGCTATCCCAATGGGTTGAACAGCAAATTATTACCCCCCAGCAGGGAAAAAATGGGATCGCTTTTGCCATCAGTGAGATTTTGTTTGACTTAACCCAGGCAAGACAAGTTATTTGTCGTCTCAACCAAGATCGAATCTTAGCGCCGACTATAGAATTAATTGAACCTCAGACTGCCATTGCCGAAACAGAGCAGGTTTGGTCTTGTTGGCTAGAAGCCCAAGTGGCGGATCGGCTGCCCAATGCCGCGCCTGTGATCCTTCAACCCAAACAGCTTCAGGAAAAAACCTCAATTTCTGCTTACCAAAGCCTCTGTAAGCTACTCAATGGCAATCGAACCCTCAGAGATCTAGCTGTTCAGCTAAGAACTTCACCATTACAAGTTGTCTGTTCTCTTTTGCCTTATATTCAATCAGGAATTTTCGGCTTAGTTGGTATTCCCGATTTACTAGAGGTGATCACCCCGCATCAGAGTAATTATCAAACCGAAGATCGTCCTTTAATTGCTTGTGTTGATGACAGCTTGATGATTTCTCATATGATGGAGCAAATTATCGGCATGGCAGGCTATCGTTTTCTGGCAATTAACGATCCTTTGGACGCAGTGAGGATTTTGAAGAGTCGTCAACCAGATCTAATTTTCTTAGATATTGTGATGCCCAGAATTAACGGTTACGATTTATGCGCCGAACTTCGCCGACATCCAGAATTTACTGACACACCAATTATTTTTCTCACTAGTAATTCAGGCATTATCGATCGCCTGAGAGCTAAAATGGTCGGCTCTTCTGACTTTTTACGTAAAACTGTAGATGCTGATGAACTATTACAAAAAATCGTGGAGCATTTATCTTAATGCTTAATTAGTCATGCAAAATTAATTACCTAGTTAAGATTGGGAAAGGGGAAAAGCGATGCAGCGCGGTCTTGGGGGTTTCCCCCATGAGCGACTGCATCAAGAAGAGCAAGTCAAGTGTGTAATTAATTTTGTTTAGGTACTTATCAGCTTAATCATTAAGCCAGTGAGCGAAATCGGTGGCGAAAGTTCCCTTGAAAATCGCCTCGCGAATTTCTTGGGTAAAACGGATTAGTTCTGTAATGTTGTGGAGGGAGATCATGATGTGACCGACCATTTCTTGCGATCGCAGCATATGATTCAGATAAGCCCGACTAAAATTCTGGCAAGCATAACAAGTACAGGTTTCGTCCAAGGGTCGATAGTCCCGTTTATAGGGAGCATTTTTAATATTAGTCCGTTGTCCGCGGATTAAAGCTGCTCCATGACGACCTAAACGAGTAGGAATTACACAGTCAAATAAGTCGATTCCTGAAGCGATCGCTTGTGCCATTTCTCGATAAGTCCCCACTCCCATGAGATAGCGGGGTTTATTAGCAGGTAACAACGGTGCAGTATGGCGTACTGTAGCATTAATTAATTTAGGATCTTCCCCCACACTCACCCCACCAATGGCATAGCCTGGAAGGTCTAGCTCTGCTAGTTGTTCCACTGCTTTCTGTCTCAGATCTAGATGTATTCCCCCCTGGACAATGCCAAATAAAGCTTGATCTTCCTGATGTTGGTGTTCGGTAATGCATCTTTGTAACCAACGATAACTGCGATCTGTGGCAGCCTGCACCTGCTCCTTGGTGGCATCTGCGGGGGGACACTCATCAAATGCCATAATTACATCTGCCCCTAAAGCGTGTTGAATCTGAATCGAGCGCTCTGGAGTAATGTTGATCATGCTACCGTCACGGGGAGACTTGAAGATCACTCCTTCCTCCGTCACTTTACGCATTTCGCTCAAGCTAAAAACCTGAAATCCGCCCGAATCCGTAAGAATCGGCTTGTCCCAGGCCATAAAACGGTGCAGCCCCCCTGCCTCCTGGATGATATCTTCCCCAGGTTGCAGATGCAGATGATAGGTGTTCGCCAAAATCATCTGGGAATTAGCAGCCTCAAGCTGTTGAGGAATTACACCTTTAACCGTAGCCAATGTGCCAACGGGCATAAATCTTGGTGTCTCAACAATTCCATGAGGAGTGTGAAACACCCCTGCCCGTGCTTTAGTGTGGCTACAATTAGCCTGACATGTAAATGAAAATCCCACGATCGCTCTTTTTCTTAGCTTATAGCTTATAGCTTACAGCTTATAGCTACTGTTCTCATCTCCTAGTACAGAACAAATCCCTTTATTAGCTTATAGCTAATCTAAAAGTCATCATCATCAAGCTGGACATCTAAACGGGCGGTCAAAACTTCCGTGACCATCGCTTCAATTGTCTCGGCATCAATATTTTTGGCGATCGCTTGAGGTTGCGCGTTACGGGGAATAGGAATTAGACTTAGCTGGCGATTGTCTTGAATCAGATCGAAACAGGCTTCTCCCTCTGTAGATTTACGGAGATGAAGATAGTCAAAACTCTGGGTATTGATGTAGATCTTTTGATTAGCAATCAAAGTGGACTGATGACAATCACTGAATATTTCTTGAATGTATCCTTCCCCTTGGCTGGTTTCTTGTTCACCAATTTTATGCACATATTGAACATGACATAAATCAGCTAATAAGCGTCTCATATCATCAGGGTTGATTACAATGCCTTCATCTACAATACAGGGGGCGGGTAGCGATTCCATGCCGTGATGTTTGGTCATAAGAAGTATATTTGAAGTCTCAAATTACCTAGCTAAATATTGTGGGGTGAGAAATATGCTGTAAAAATAAAGTAGCTTATCAAACAATATTAGCCCAACTTTCCCCATATATTTAATCAAATTTTAATCAAATATTTTTTCTGGTTCCGAACCCTGATAAATCAACTTTGGTCGTCTATTACCGATTTAATCACCTCATTTACAAGCGGAGTAATATTTTATACAGTTATACCATTACCTAGCCGATGGACAAATAATTGGGGGAGAATTGCTCGTTGGTGTCCTGTAGTGGGCTTGTTAATTGGTTTATTACTAACTTTATGCGCCAGTTTACTAGAATTAATTGGCATACCGACTCTCACCCGTAATGCGCTGACGATCGCAGCCTGGGTTTTCCTCACAGGGGGCTTACATCTTGATGGGGCAATGGATACCGCCGATGGCTTAGGGGTCACCAATCCTGAAAAACGGTTGGAAGTGATGAGAGATAGTGCAACAGGGGCTTTTGGAGCGATCGCTGCTATGATCATTCTCTTGCTCAAAACCGTCAGCCTCACCGAGATGTCGCTGCCTCTATGGTTGGTGTTACTTTCCACCGCAGGCTGGGCAAGATGGGGACAAGTGTGGGCGATCGCCTTTTATCCCTATTTACGACCCACAGGAAAAGGCTCATTTCACCAAGAGAATTTACGCTTACCCCAAGATATTTTGTTAGGCTTAGTTGTCTTGCTGGGTGTTAGCAGCTTGTGGCTGACGGTAGATTATCTATCCTGGTGGCAAATCAGTTCAATTGTGCTAGGGAATATAGCGATCGCCCTAGCTACAGGATACTATTTTCATAAACAACTTGGGGGACATACAGGAGACACCTATGGGGCGGTAGTAGAATGGAGTGAAGCTTTGATGCTGTGTTTTTTCACGTTGTTTTAAACTTAGCTATAAGCTATAGGCTGTAAGCTATAAGCTCAATAAAAGCTTTTGTAGGATGGGTTAGGCAGTTTTCGACCTGAGTAGTCAAGTTCCGAGTTTTAATTCGCCGTAACCCATCAATTGCAAAAATTACCAATATATTAACTAAGCAAGTGAAAGAGAAATGGCGAGTTTTAGCTCTTGTAGGATGGGTTAGGCAGTTTTCAACCTGAGTAGTCAAGTTCCGAGTTTTAATTCGCCGTAACCCATCAATTGCAGAAATTACCAATATATTAACTAAGCAAGTGAAAGAGAAGTGGCAGCTTTTATCGACAGAGACAGCACCGCCAGAGTTTGTTGCAGGGGTGCAGGGAATTACAGGCAAAGATAGTAAATATTGCGCTCAATTGCTGTGGCAGAGAGGAATCAGAGATTTAGCTCAGTTACCTAGATTTTTGGATTCGGCTTTATACCAGCCTACTGCTGCTAGTGCTTTTGGGACGGAGATGGTCAAGGCGATCGCCAGGTTATGTCAGGCGCGGTCAAGCGGCGAGAAGGTGACAATTTGGGGAGATTTTGACGCGGATGGTATTACTTCTACTAGTGTCTTGTGGGATGGTCTAGGGCAGTTTTTCCCTAAGCATTTACAGCTTGATTACTATATTCCCAATCGCCTCAAGGAATCTCATGGTTTAAATTGTCCTGGAATAGATCGATTAGCAGCAGCAGGAACTAGATTAATTGTCACCTGCGATACGGGGAGTACTAACCTAGAAGAAATTGCCTACGCCACAGAATTAGGCATTGAGATCATTGTCACGGATCATCACACTCTGCCTGATATTCGCCCTGACGTTACTGCCATTATTAACCCCCGCTATTTTGAGTCATCCCATCCTTTGTACAGTCTCTCTGGGGTTGCAGTGGCATATAAGTTGGTGGAAGCACTCTATGAGGCGTTGCCCGATATTCCTCGTCAGGCGATCGCCAATTTATTGGATCTGGTAGCGATTGGATTGATTGCCGATTTGGTGGAGTTAAAAGGAGACTGTCGTTATTTAGCCCAGTTAGGGATTAAGCAGCTACAAAAACAGGTAAATCCCGCTACCATGACTCGTCCTGGAGTAGCTAAGTTATTACACTTGTGTAAACGCAATGGCGATCGCCCGACGGATATTTCTTTCGGGTTAGGGCCGAGAATCAATGCGGTGAGTCGGATTCACGGGGATGCTAGTTTTTGTGTGGAGTTGCTGACTAGTGAGGATGAACAACGCTGTAATTATCTGGCAGAAGAAGCGGAGTTGGCAAATACTCGTCGTAAGTCCTTGCAAAAAGATACGATCCAGATGGTGAGGAAGAAGTTAGAGCAATTAGATTTATCTACGACTTCTGTAATTGTCCTGGAAGATCTCCAATGGCAGGGTGGGGTTCTCGGTTTAGCTGCGGGGCAAATTGCCCAAGAATATGGTCGCCCTACGGTGTTATTGAGTAGTGGTGGGGTTAAAGATAGCGATGAAATCATGGCGCGGGGTTCTGCCAGATCCGTAAACGGCATCGATCTCTATCAGCTAGTGAAATCTCAGGCCGATTTACTCCATCGCTTTGGAGGACATCCCTTTGCTGCGGGTCTAAGTTTACCCTTGGGGAATTTCCATCTCTTTAGGGAGGGTATCAATCAACAGCTACGACAACAGCTTAATCTTGCCGACTTAAGACCACAGATTGAGATTGATTTAGTGGTCACCGTGGCAGATCTGGGGCAGGATTTATTTAACGAACTAAGACAGCTTGAACCTTATGGCATGGGAAATCCTATTCCTAAACTGTTAATTAAAAACTGCTGGTTTAAAAACCCTTGGAATAAAAATATTCAAGATCATCGGGGTCAAAAAATTCAATATATCAAGACTAGCTTTAGTATCTGGGATGATTCGGGTAATCAAGGATTTCCTGGGTTGTGGTGGGGACATTATAAAGATGAAATCCCCGTCATTGGCAAGTGTGATGCGATCGCTGAATTGGATTTTAATACCTTTAGCAAGCGTTATGAAATTCGCCTCGTTTCTCTCGGTGTAGCAGCAGAAAATTCGGCCCTAAACTCAGAATTACATTCAACCCATCAATTAATCGATCGCCGTTCAACTCCCCAAGAATTAAACAATTTAGCCATTCCCCTAGAGCAAGTTAACCTCTTACAACAATGTCCAGATAACTGGGGAGATCTGCACCGAGAATATCGACAAGCAGTGAGCAGCGATCGCTCTTTGGTATTGGCTTATGAACCAGACGGACTAACAGATGCCATCAACCTTTGGCAGCAATTGGTGGGGATTGCCAAATATCTCAGTCGTACCCAAAAATCAGTAACCAAATCACAAATCCAAGACAAATTAAACTTAAGCGATCGCGCTTTTGCAGCAGGATTGAAAACTTTGACCGAGGTGGGATTATCAGCTACATTCCAGGACAATTTATATCACTTTAACTTGGTGGAACAACAACAAGATACAAACTTAAATAAGGATCTTGAATCTTTCTTATCCATCATTCAAGAAGAAAACTTTCAACAACAATACTTTCATCAAATTCCACTAGAAACTATTAACCAACAACTCATTAGCTATAAGCTATAGGCTATAAGCTATAAGCTCAATTAAAGTTCCTCGATTTCGAGTTTTCTCTTCAGAGGCACACGCATCGGCTGAGTATCGGCTTGGGGTAGTTCGATTAATTCTTTCTCTTTCTGTTTGACTTCTTTGGGTAACAGCACAGGTAAAGGATCTTGTTCGTCTTGCCAATAGCTAGCCACGGGTAAAGTATGCTCTAGATCTTCCAGTAATCGAGGAATAATCATCACCGCATGGAGTTCCCCGATTCGTTCTGCCTCCTGCATTCCTGCCTCGATCGCGATCGCCACATTAGCTATCGAACCTCTGATAATCGCAGTACACAAGCCATCTCCAATTTTTTCGTAGGAGGCTAACTGCACATCGGCAGATTTTAACATCGCATCAGCACCCCCCACCATCGCAGGAAAACCTCTGGTTTCTAGTAAGCCAATGGAACGATTACTTAAGCGACTATAACCTCTTCTTTTTTGAGTTAGTTCAATCAAATGGCTACCAATGGGGAATATAGCTTCTAAATTGGGCATGGGACGGGCAATTACTAACTTAGACACTAGTTGTCCAAACTTTTCGGCGGTTTTTGCTCCTTCTTCTACTGCCAAGCGGACATCGGCAATGTTACCCCGAACCACCGCAGTACAGTAGCCATCACCAATTTTTTCGTAACCCACCATAGTCACTTCTGATGATTTCAGCATCATGTCTGCTGTGCCAACAATTGCAGGAAAGCTTTTTGTCGATACCAAACCTAGCGCACTGTCTTTGAAAGGATGTTCGTTGTGGTAGATTGGTTCTCGACGAACATAACTTGGTTGTGTCCCAACTGCGCCTAATGGTGTCCTTCTACGTTCGATGTTAGACATTAAGTATCTCTTTTCTCTACAAGTGTGCCACGATGAGCAAGCATATATTTTCCTATATTTAATATAGTCAGGAAAATGAATTCATAGCGTCAGTTCTAGTTTAGCCGATCGCTTTGGAAGCGAACTATAACCGCAAGTTTAAATCTAGAATGTTTAATATTAATTGAATTTATAATTGGCGATCGCCGTAGTCAAGCCTTCTAAGGTATATTCTGCTGCTTCTAAATCCACTCTGCCCAGTAATTCCTGGCAAGTTTGGGATGTTTGGGGCCCAATGGAAGCAATACAAACCTGGTCTAATAAATTATCCTGGATGTCTAATGATCTAAGCTGCTGTTGTAATAGCTGATCAAAGTTTTTGACGGTTTTAGAACTGGCAAAAGTGACCACATCTACTTGCCTCTGCTGCAAGGCTTGCCATGCTGATTCATCTATAGATGCAGGACATCGAGATTGATAAGCAGCTACTTCTACCACCTCTGCACCCTGACGGGTTAATTCCTGAACTAAAACATCTCTGCCACCTGTTTCGACTCTGGGGAACAAGAGTTTTTGTCCTGTCAAAGCTTCAGGAAAGTGTTCTACCATCGAATCGGCGACATAATTGGGGGGAATAAAATCAGGATTTAGCTTTCTGCTTTGCAATACCCCCGCCGTTTTCTGTCCCACCACGGCAATTTTAGTTTGACCTAAAGCACGAGCATCATAACCTAGTTGTTCTAGGCGATCAAAGAAGTAATTAACTCCATTAGCGGAGGTGAGAATTAGCCATTGAAACTCTGACAAATTGGCGATCGCTTGATCTAAAGCAGCCCAGTCTGAGGGTGGTGTAATGGTTAAAGCAGGCATTTCCACTACTGTTGCCCCCTGTTGTTGTAGCAAGGAGGTAAACTTACTCGATTGTTCCGCAGCGCGAGTGACCAAGATCGTCTTATTAACTAAAGCCAGAGAAGTTTGGGGCGAATTCTGATTACTTATTTGATTACTTAGATGCACAACCTCACCTATAACAATAACAGCGGGAGAAATCGATATTTCTACGGTTTTGTCTACTATATCGGTTAACGTACCCCAATAAACCTGCTGTTGCGGTCTACCACAGTGACGAATAATCGAGATTGGTTCATCAGGCGATCGCCCATTTACCATTAAATACTGGATGATTTGGGGCAGCGATCGCCCTCCCATCAAAATCACTAAGGTGTCAATTCTAGCTAAGACTGACCAATCTAAATCTTCGGGCTGATGTCCACTCAACACCATAAAACCTCGACTTAAATTCTTATCCGTCAGGGGAATTCCTGCTAACAAGGGTGCTGCTAAAGCGGAAGAAATACCTGGTACTAATTCAAAATCACAGTCCGCTTGTTGTAAGGCAGCAATTTCTTCATTCGCTCGTCCAAAAATAAACGGGTCGCCACTTTTTAGCCTGACGATCTGTTTCCCCTGGAGGCAATAGGCCACTAATAGCTGATTAATTGTTGCTTGAGATGTACTAGCTTGACCACCGCGCTTGCCAACGCAGATTTGCAGACAGCTAAAGGGAACTAACTTAAGCAAAGAATCATCCACCAAGGCATCGTAAATTAGCACCTCAGCAATGGTCAGCAACTGTTTGCCCCTGACGGTTAGATAATCCTCATTACCAATCCCCGCTCCAACCAAATAGACTTTTCCAGACTGGATCATATACTCTATTAAATTAACGATTGACTATTGCGTCGACTTCGGCAACAAGCTCTGGGTTCATGGTTAATTCCAAGAAGATGAGTGTTGAATTTTATACATTGTCTTTGAAATTTACTTGCGTGTATTTACTCACATTAACCTGTCATATTAAGTGTTAGTATAAATTACAAATTTAGAATGTTCTTTTAGGCTATTTTGAACAGACTCAATCAAGCAAGTAATTCGTCATCAGTAAGTAACATGATAAAAGTACCAGAACTTTTAGAGAATCCACCTTTGATCCATGAGGAAGCTTCAGGTAAATTAACTTCATGGCAATTATCTGATCAAGTTCTTTATTATATCAATGAAAATGTTGATGAAAACTCTATCACTTTAGAAACAGGAGCAGGAATTAGTACTATTCTTTTTGCTCTTAAATCTTCTCATCATACTTGTGTTAGCCCTAGTCTAGAACAAATTGATCGGATCAAGAAGTATTGCCAAAATCATCAAATAAGTACTGACAAAATTAACTTTAAAATAGATTTTTCAGAGAAAGTTTTGCCCTCTTTAGATATTGATAACATCGACTTGATTTTGATCGATGGCTCTCATGCTTTTCCGATCCCTTTTATTGATTGGTTTTATACATATCAAAAACTAAAAGTAGGAGGAAAAATGATTATTGATGATACTCAGCTTTGGACAGGTCTAGTTTTAAAGCAGTTTTTAACTTTAGAACCAGAATGGCAAATCAATCGAAATTCTCCTCCAAGATCGGCAATATTTACTAAGGTGAAAAACTATGCTGAAGCGAAATGGTATGCCCAGCAACCTTATGTTGTCAAAAACAGCTATTTTTTAGTTTTCACTGCTAAGGTAAAAATCTTTTTTCAGCTTCTATCAGACAAAAAGTTTGATAAGCTAACTAAACTGCTTTTCAACCAAGTTAATCAACTAAGAACTCGGTGAGAGTAAACTGGTGTTACGTGATTCGGGATAAAATTAGGACTTGGGGACTTGGGGGCTTGGGGGCTTGGGGGCTTGGGGGCTTGGGGGCTTGGGGGCTTGGGGAAT
>Ga0114940_10000356_pt1 | contig 23197 bp, 13 predicted proteins | sample ColdCreekSource_FD_87195 | JGI IMG/M metagenome (GOLD analysis project Ga0114940, IMG submission 87195) | Groundwater microbial communities from Cold Creek, Nevada to study Microbial Dark Matter (Phase II) - Cold Creek Source | ecosystem: Environmental > Aquatic > Deep subsurface > Groundwater ... | reverse complement strand
TCGCAATTCCTTGCTGTTTCAACATTTTCACTGGGGTACTCCTTCGCTCTGGTGGTTTTTTTCGTTCCTGCGGGAAACAACATATCGTTATGGCGTTGAAACTCCTATTGCCAAAAGCCTTTACCTCGCGTTGCCTGCTTAATCTTCCTGGGGTTTTTTGTTTTACTTTCCTGCCCCCTTGGTTTTAGCTGCTTTCTTGGTTCTTGGGTTATGACGTAAGCAGAACCCTTTGACTGAACTCTTATTTGTACTTGGCTCTCGCTTGCCTCGTTTCGCTTGCTTTGTTTCTGGTGTGGCTTTGCTGTGGATTACTCTGTTTTTTCGCTTTGCTGTCCTGGATAAGTTGGGTTTCTGTCCTTACCTTTCCCTTTCTTTCGTCTTGTAGCTGCTTGCCTAAAGAAACCCTTCTTCCCTCTGGTGCTTTGTTTGATTGTGTTTTTTTTCCGCTTACTTGTTAACTCTTTTCGTTAGGTGCCCCGTTCCTTTGCGCCTGTTATTCACTTGTGTGGTTTCTTCTTTTGTTTGGTTAACTTGTTTGAGTTATTGTTGTTGTGTCGTTTGACTTTGCTTTTTGCGCGAACGTCCTGTACTGATGTTGATGATGATGTAGTTAATAGAATCATTACTACAACAAGCACAGCAAAGGCCATCAGCCGAGTCACGGCGGTGTTTATAAAGGAGCGCTGAAGCGATGAAACTCGAGGTTTTACGTGAACCGTTCATGGCGGCCTTGGAAGCTGCGGCTGCCATTGTACCGTTGCGCGACGTGCGTCCGTCTCTCAGAAACGCGTTGTTGGTCGCACGTTCCGACGGCCTAATCGAAGTGCACGCCACGGACTTGGAAGTGGGGTTGCGCTACAAACTTAAAGCCGAGTCCATCAGCGACCCAACTTCACTGTGCCTGCCGTGCGGAATGCTGGCAGGCTTGCTCAAGGAATGCACCGAAGAAAGAGTAACGCTAGAATCCGAAGGCGCAAAAGGCATCCTTAAGATAGGAAGTGACCGTTTCGAGATACTCGGACAGGAAGCGAATGACTTTCCCGAAGTACCGGAACTGGGAGAAGGCACAACGGTCAAGATTCCTGGAGAAGAGCTAGGAATCATGATCGACCGAACCATCTTCGCAGCGGGGCGTGAACAAGGACGCTACGCCATCAACGGAGTCTTCATGCAGTACAAAGAAAAACTGCTGGAACTCGTAGCTACAGACGGGCGTAGATTAGCGTACAGCAAGAAGAAACTGAAGGCCGGAGGAGGTCTTGACGAAGGCGTGGTCGTGCCGATTAAGATGATGCAAGAGATTAGAAAACTCTGCGGACGCGTCGGAAAAGAAGGCGCCGTGGAGATCGCCGTACGAGGCAGGTCGGTGTTGGTGCGCGGAGGCCCCGAAGAAGCGCAGATGACATTAACCAGTTTGGTGGTGGAGGGGACCTTCCCAAAATATCAGCAAGTGATTCCCAAGGATTGCGAAAAAGAAGCGGTCTTCAAACGCGAAACGATCAGTCAAGCCTTGAGAAAAGCCCAGTACCTCACCAGCGATGACACACGAACCGTAAACTTCACCTTCACCCCAGGGAGCGTGTTGATCGAGACGCGCAGCCCCGACAAGGGCGTCGCCGCAGTAACCGTCGAAGTGGAATACACAGGAGAAAAGCTGCGCGTCGCTTTCAACCCGCAGTACATCCAGGAAGCACTGAAAGAATTGACCGAAGAAAAACTGAGCCTCGAAATGAAAGACGGAACGCGCCCCGTTGTGCTCCGGGCAGGGCAAGATTTTTTATACGTATTGATGCCCGTGGAAGCGAAAAACTAGAGAACCGCGCAACCCGCCCACCGTAGTTTTTTAAGTAGCAGGGACACATGGAAACAAGGGGGCGGAGAACAGCACAACCCGCAACGCCCTCGATAGGCGACATCCTCCAGCGCGTAATCCGCAAGGAAGGGCTGGGCAAGAAGGGGCAACAAGGGCAAAGGCTGGCGCAGAAGGCCCTGACGGAAGCACTCGGAGCGGACCAAAGTCGGCATGTGTTGGTAAGAAGCGTGAAGAACGGAGTTGCCGTAGCGGAAGTGGACTCCGCAGCGCTATTTCAGGAACTTGTAGGATATCGAAGCGAAGAAATCACAGCGGCTCTGCGCAACGCCGGGCTAAAGGTTCGGGAGTTGAAAGTGCGGCTGAAACAAGAATAGCAACGCGAAGTCGAATATCGAAGCACGCAGAAAAGAACCGCAGGACAAGAAAAGTCCCCCGCAAGGTCCCCCGTGCGATCCAATGGACACCACGAAGAAAGAAGCTGGGAAGGTCTATCTCGTCGGTGCCGGGCCAGGAGATCCCGGCTTGATGACGGTTCGCTGCCGCGAACTGATCGAGACCTGCGAAGTGCTGGTCTATGACGCGTTAGTCAGTGCTGAAATTCTCGCCATGGTGAATCCTTCTGCGGAACGACGCTACGTCGGAAAGCGCGGCGAGACGCATACGGTCGAGCAAGTGGACATCAACAAGCTGCTGGCAGAGTACGTTCGCGCGGGCCGCACGGTCCTGCGCCTAAAGGGCGGAGATCCGTACCTTTTTGGCCGAGGAGCAGAAGAGGCGCTCTACCTGACGGAACGAGGCGTGCCCGTGGAGGTCGTGCCTGGCGTCACCGCAGGGCTTGCAGCAACGGCGTATGCCGGCATTCCGGTAACGCACCGCGAACAGGCCAGCGCGGTGGCCTTCGTCACGGGGCACGAAGACCCCACGAAGCCCGAGAGCGCACTCGACTGGTCCGCGCTTGCGAAAGTCGGAACGCTTTGTTTCTATATGGGCGTGAAAAACCTGGGGCGAATAGCTGCAGAACTCGCGCACCACCTTCCACCGACCACTCCCGTGGCCGTGATCCAATGGGGTACCACGCCGCGGCAGAGAACGGTGCTGGGGACCTTGTCCGACATCGAACGCCGGGTGCGTGAAGCGCGTCTGGAGGCCCCCGCGCTGACCATTGTAGGCGCGGTCTGTGCGCTTCACGGGAAGCTCAATTTCTTTGAACGTAGACCGCTCTTTGGCCGCCGCGTGGTGGTCACTCGTGCGCGCGCGCAGGCCAGCGAACTTGCCACGTGCTTGGCCGGACTGGGTGCCGAAGTGTTGCGCTTCCCAACGATTCGCGTCGTGCCGCCTGAAGATACGCGCGCGCTGGCCGCCGCTGCGCGACATCTCGAACACTTTGCGTGGAGCGTGTTTACCAGCGTCAATGGCGTAGAGGCGCTCTTCGCGCAGCTTGAGGATCAAGGGCGCGACGCGCGCGCGTTCGGGTCGTGCAAGGCGGCGGCGGTCGGTCCAGCCACGGCTCAACGCTTGTTGGATAAGGGCATCCGCGCCGATCTGCGACCCGCGAACTATGTGGCCGAGGAAATTGTTGCGGCGTTGCGTTCGGTAGGCGTGTTTCAAACGCCGCTGCCGCCGCGCATCCTGTTGCCGCGAGCTGACCTTGCGCGCACCGACCTGCCCCAACAACTGCGTGAAAATGGAGCGGACGTAACGGAGGTCATTGCGTATTGCACGCGACCGGAAACCGAGGGACACGAAGAAGCCGTCGCCGCGCTTGAAGCGGGGAGCGTCGATGCGGCGACGTTCACCAGCGCGTCCACGGTGCACCGGTTCGTGCTAGCGCTGGGTCCAGAGCGGTTGAAGACCGTCCTCGCTGCACCCCGGCTGAAGTGCTTGTCTATTGGCCCGCAGACCACAGCGGCCCTGCGCGCCGCCAACATGCCGGTGCATGGTGAGGCCACGCAACACGACATTCCAGGTCTGGTGGAATTGCTGCAAAGCGCATTGAAACCATGAGCGTCTTACTTATCGGCACGGACCTCGAAGCGCTGGCGCAACGCTGCGCGTCAGACCTTGACGAAGCCGCAGTCCTGCACGATCCGCTCGCGCCCCACCGGATTGTCGTGCCGAACCACAATTTGCGCACGTGGCTGCGGTTCTTCATCGCGCGTCAGCAAGGCATAGCCTTCAACCTGCACCTGGGTTATCTGGAACATGGGTTGTGGGAGGTGCTGCGCGAACTGGACCCTCGGGAAGAAGCGCGTGAACTTCGCTTGGTCCAGCATGAGAGGTACCGGCTCATGCTGCTTTCCTTGCTGCTCGATCCACCTGCGCGAGCCAAGTCGGACTTGGCCCCGTTGCTGGATTATCTTGGCACGGGCGAGCGCCATAGTTCGCGTGATTTCGCCCGCCGCGCATGGCAGCTTGCCGACCGCCTTGCCACGCACATCCGCGATTACGAATATCACCGCCCGGCGCTGATTCAGGCGTGGCTGAACAACAACCTATTTTTCGATAAAAGCGCGCCGTTCGTGGTTGCGCTGGAACGCGCCCAGCGTGCGCTGTTCCAGGAAATCGTGCGCCCTGACGACGGCGTGCGTGAACGTTGGGGTCGCACGGCTGGCAAGCGTTGGGTCACGCTGCCCCAGTATGCGTACGAAGTCTTTGAAGAATTGGACCGGCGGCCACCCGCGCGGGTAGCGTCTGGACCCATCCATCTTTTTGGATTATCGCAAATGTCGGTCTTTCACGAAACGCTTCTGCGTCGGCTTGCCGCGTGGGTGGAGCTGCGTCTGTATCATTACAATCCGCTGGCCTCCAGCTTGGCCCCACCGTGTAGTTCGTCGGCGCAGGCATTGCGTAGGGCGGCGGATCCCGCTTCCGCTCCGGAACCATCCGCACGGCTGCTTAAGGGCTGGGGTGAGGCCGGTCGCCGCACGCTGACGTTGTTGGCCGGGCTACTGGAGGGCTCTAACCCCTTTAATCTGGAAGTGGTGCAAGCCCCTCAAGGCAAAAAGAAGGTTGGTCCGCCGAACGTCTTGACTCGCGTGCAGAATCAACTGCTGGGCGCAGAGGAGAAATCAGCGCAAAGGCTGGAGCAGGATGTTTCCCTGCAAGTGGCCAGCGCGCCCTCGTTGCAGCGCGAAGTGGAAACGGTCTATCAGAGCATTTTGGATAACTTGAAGCGCGACCCGTCGCTCGGGCTTGGCGATATCGCCGTGCTCGTGACGGACTTGGACGCGTATCGGACCGTCATGCGGTCCGTGTTCGAGCGCGAACCACGCCAGGTAGCCTACAACCTCAGCGATTTCAGCGCGTCCGGCCAAAGCCTGTATGCGCAAGCCCTGACGCAGTTGCTGGAATTGGCGGACGCTCCACTCAAGCGCGACGACGTGCTCGCGGTGCTCATGAATCCCTGCTGCTTGCAAGCTGTGGGCGCGAGCCGCGAGGACGCGCTGGTGTGGAACGCGTGGGCACGCCGCTTGCGCGTTTTTCATACGCTGAACGCACGGGACAAGGAAGCCTTGGCCTGGGGGAGCGGCCCGCTCTACACGTGGCAACTCGCGCTGCAGCGGTTACGGCTCGGGCGCATCATGGACCTGCAAGCGCCAGGCACCGCCGAGCCGCTGAGTGCGTGGAAAGACCGGGTGCCTTTCGCCGATTTACAAAGTGGCGAGGCGGAACATCTCGCGGCTTTTGGCCGCGCGGTGGAAGCCTTGCTTTTTCGCCTCCGTGAATTGCGGACGCTTTCCGGCAGTGGCCACGTGTGGCGTGACGCGTTGCGCGCGCTGGCCGAGGCGCACTTGGCGGTTCCGCCTGGCCATGAAGCGGAAGACGACGCACGGCGCGAGTTGTTTGCGGCCTTTGATGAGTTGGCGGAATTGGACGCTGTCGCGGGCGGTCCTCTGTCGCTGCCGCTCGTTCGCGAGTTTGTCCTGGCGCGTACACAAGAACTTGAAGGCGCGCTGGGCGGCGGGTACCTCTCCGGCGGCGTCACGGTCTCGGCGCTGCGTCCCTTGCGACCGGTGCCGTTCCGACTGGTGTACATCTTGGGTCTGGGCGAGGGACTCTTTCCGGGGCATGAAATCAAGTCGGCCTTGGACCTGCGCCAGCAGGAGGAGCAGCCCGGCGACATCCGTGTGCCGGAGGCCAATCGTTTTCTGTTCCTGGAATCCCTCCTCTCTGTGCGCGGCAAGCTGTACCTGAGTTACGTCGGGCGCGACTTGCAAAAGGACGCGGTCCACTATCCGTGCTCGGTGCTCGAACAACTGCGCCGCCACCTAGAAGAACGCGTGCTGCCGCAAGGCGTGAAGTTTGAATCGGTCCAGATTCCATTTTCAGCCGGGGACGCGCGGTACTTCCAAAAACGTCCGGAACGTCCGCAGGCGGACGTGCTGGCCGAGCACCGTACCGCCGCGCGTTGGATGGCGCTTCACGACCCTGCCACGCGCCCGCGCATCCAACTTACGGCTACTCAGCAACGTCAGCTCAACGAGCACGCGCAGCGGAGCGCGCACGTACTGCCGGTCGCCCGTGAACGCGAGCAGGCGCGGGATACGCTCGTGACGCTGCGCGAACTGGTGCGGGTGTTGAAGAATCCCGCTGCGGCCGGGATCCGCAGACATTTGCGGTTGCAGGACGAGGACGACGACGATCCCGGTGAGTTCGAACCGTTCTTTACGGCAAGTTTCGATGCCGCGCGCCTCAAGCACGCCGCGTTGTGGCGGTACCTGGAACTCGCAGCGGACGGCGCAGGCCCCTTGCCGCAGCGAGAGCGGTTGCAGGAACTCTTTGCGGCCGAACACCGTGCGGCTCGGCTGCAAGGACTGGTGCCGGAGGGGGCCTTCGGCGAGTTGGACGCCGCGCGGCTACAGCGCGAACTGGAAGCCCCGCAGGCGCAGCTTGAAAAACGTTTCGAGCATTGGCGCGCGCAGCGGTTGTACCGCAGCGTGGTGCTCGGCGCGGACCCTTTGGCCGTACAAGCGGGCCTGCGCTTTCCTGCGCTACGTTTGCCGCTGGGGGGCAGCGCAGTCAGCATCACGGGCAGCCGAGGTTTGGTCATGTACGGAGCGGACGCGCTCGAAACCGTGGTTCTGACCCAGCACGCCAAAGTGGAACAGGGACTTCCTGCGGTACTGTTCGAGCCTCTGTTGTTTTATCTCGCGCTCGCCGCCGGTCAGGAATCGGGAGAACACGGCTCGTCGGCCGCATGGCTGGCGGAGCGACCGCTGCGCGTGCAGTACGCGTGTCGCGAGGGGGCGGAACTCCTTGAGTTCAAGGTCATGCCCGCTTCCCAAGCCCGCGAATTTTTGACGGATCTTTGCGCTGCATTCCTGGATACCGGGAGTTTCGACCTGCTGCCTTACGACCTCATCCACCGCAACAAGGAATTGTATGCGGCGTTGCTGAATGACCCGGCGATGCAACCGAAGGAATTTAGCCAGGCGCTGGAGGAGGCCATCGAGGAGGACCAGGATGCGGAACACGGTTCGTACTGGCCCGAGGACGTAGAACGGCTGGCTGCGCCCTCCGTGCCGACGGACGCACTGGAAAAACTGCGTCGGCGTTTCCAGCCTTTGACCGCGTTACGGGTGAACGCGCCCAAGAAAGAGGCTGCCGATGAGTAATGCGCAGACTTCTTTTGACAGTGCCGCGCTGGACCTGGATCGGCACGCGGTGATCGAGGCCTCTGCGGGCACAGGCAAGACGTATTGCATTGAACGCATCGTCGTACGGCTGCTGCGCGAAAAAGGCGTGCGGCTGGACCAGCTTCTAGTGGTCACGTTCACCGACAAAGCCACCGGCGAACTGCGTCAGCGGTTACGCAAGGCCATCGAGCAAGAACTGGCGCTGGATTGTGCTGCGGACGAGCGCGCGCGCTTAGAGCGCGCGCTGGATGAATTCGACAGCGCGTCGATCTCGACGATCCACGGCTTCTGCCTGAGCGTGCTGCGCCAGCATGCGTTCGAGAACCGCCAGCCGTTGGGCTTGCTGCAGGCTCGCGAGCGCGACCTGTTGCTGAGCCGCTTGCGCGAGCGCCAGCGCACGTACTGGCCGGAATTGCTGGCGCGACACCCAGGGTTGCTGGGTTTGTCGGGCTACGACAAGGTCCGTGGGAGCACAAACCACTGGGAAGTGCGCGTGCTGCGCGTCGCCGCGAATTACCGAGAGCAGGCTAAGGACCAGCTCCGGCCTGCGGCTGCGGCGAGCTTCGAGGCCTTTGAAAAGCTGGACCGCCAACTGACGGAATACGTGCAGAACCTACGGGAACTGCTGGGGCCATTTGACCCCGAGCAGCCGGAGGCCAGCGCCTTTGTGTTGGGCTTCCAACAACTCAAGATGAATGCCAGCAGTCGCAAGTCCAAGCTTGCCAAGCTGGTTCTGCCTCTTTTCCGTCTGGTCCTGTGGGACAGGAAAGAGGGCTCGCTGGCCGTAGCCTTGCGGAATTTTCTTGAAGCGAGTGAAGACAAAACACTAGATTCCAATTGGAACAAAGGAACTCGCAATGTGGACATGTGTCCGAACTTCGACGCAGTTCACAAAATAGTTCAAGAGTTGGCGGCGTGCCGCACGGCGCTCGACGAGCTGCAGCAACAGCTCGCCGTTCACACGGTCAAGGAAGTGCAGAGCGACGTGGAGGCCTTCAAGGCCGAACAGGGCGTGTGCGGTTTCGACGACATGCTCACGCGCGTCCACGAGGCGCTGCAGGGGCCTGGAGCGGAAGCGCTTCTGGCGGCTTTGCGCGGACGGTACCGTTACGCCGTGGTAGACGAATTTCAGGACACCGACCGTATTCAGTGGTCCATTTTTGAACGTATTTTCATGGGCGAAGGGGAGCAGCGCCTGTTCGTCGTGGGCGATCCAAAGCAAGCCATCTATTCCTTTCGAGGCGCGGACCTGCATGCGTATCACGAGGCACGTACTGAAATCCTGAGCCGTCTCAAAAAGCAGGGCACGAACGCGGAAGCGCACCGCTTGGAAGTCAACTTCCGTGCGCGGCCCGAACTGATCGCAGCGCTCAATCATGTGTTTTCATACGCCGAGGATTGGTTCGAGGGATCGTACCAGCCGGTTCAGGCACCATGCGCTGAACTTTTGCGCACGCGCTTGGCCATCGACCGCACCGACCGCGCACCGTTGACGGCGGTCGCGTTGGAAGGCTTTCAGAATGCCTCGCGTGCGCGCACCGGCATGGCGAGCTTCGTTGCGCAGGAGTGCCGCCGTTTGCTCGCGCTGGACCGTGGCGCGCCGCTCTTGGTGCTCCAACATCACGGCGAAACACGGCCTTTACGCGCGGACGATGTGGCCGTACTGGTTCAAACGCGCCGCGAAGCGGAAAACGTGCTGGGGATGTTGCGCGCCGCGAACTTGCCTTGTTCTCTGTATAAGAAACAGGGCGTGTGGCAGTCCGAAGAGGCGTTGCATATTGCGGTGCTGCTTGAGGTGCTCGCCCACCCGTTGGACCTGTCCGGCCTGCGCAAGGCTTTGCTGACGCGTTTCGTGGGCGTTCCGCTAGTGCACTTGGAACTTTACCAGGAATTGCCGCTGACTCATCCCTTGTGGGTGCGACTGGAAACGTGGCGTGCGCTGGCCGTGAAACGGCGCTGGCCTGCTTTTTTTCAAGCCCTTCTTGAAGAGAGCGGCGTATTAGCGCGTGAAATCGGGCAGCCCGACGGCGACCGTCGCGTGGCCAATTACCTGCAACTCGCCGAGATGCTGCAACGTGCGGCGCTTACGGAGGGTTTGGACGCCCTCGCGCTGGCCGAACGCGCGCAGGACTTGCGTGCGACCGCTCCGCTGAGTGACGAGACCGAGCACGTGCATCGTATCGAAACCGAACGGCCCAAGATTCAGGTCATGACCATTCACGCGGCCAAAGGGTTGGAGTTTCCTATCGTCTTCGTGGCCGGCGGATTTACTCGCAAGGACCCGCCTGGAGAACCTTACAAATACCATGAAAACGGACGTATCGTTTTTGACTTGCGTACGGACGTCGAAGCGCACGTTCAAGAAAAGCACAACACCGAACGAACTCAAGAGCTGCAACGCCTGTATTACGTGGCCTTCACGCGCGCCATGTACAAGCTGTACGTGCCGCTGTATTCCGCCAAGCGCCAGAGCAACGCGCCCGTTCCTTCCTTTGTAAAGCACGCCTTGGACAAAGCGCTCGCGGCGGCTCCGCCTTCCGAAGTGCTTCACAAGATCATCTATGGTCCGGGTGCCGAGCCAGGTACCGCGCCGATCTGGCAGGTTGTCCCGGATGCAAAATCAGAGGGCACCGGGCACGGCAAGCCGCAGGCGGACAGCGGACGGTTTGAACCTGAGGGCGATTTATTCCCAGAGCAGGGCCTGGATTTCACGCGACGCAGAACGGTTCTGACCTCCTTCACGGCGCTGTCGCGGCAGCAGCCGCGGGCCAAGGAGGAGGTTCGCTACGGCGAAGCGACTGCGCGCGAAGAGGACGAAGCCGCTGCGGTTGGGGGTGCGGTGCTGCTGCCTCACGGCGTGGACACCGGCATTTTGCTGCACTCGCTGCTGGAACGGGTCGATTTTAAGGCGCTCTGTTCGACTGAATCCATGGAGCATTTGTTGCGTGACGAAAGCCCGCTGCGTCGGCGATTGGATGTAGAACTGGCGCGCTTGTCCCAGTGGAACAGGTTCGCTGTTGCTCAGCAGCACGCATTGCGGTGCGAGGTGGTGGGGTTGTTGCGCAATACGCTGCAAACGCCGCTGGCCGAGGCGGGAGGCATGCTGGGCACGTTGGCCCCGCAAGACCGGCGGCATGAAGTCGAATTTCTTTTGCCCTGGCCGGAGACCGCCAAGCGTTCTATGCCGCAGGTCGAAGACTTTTCGACCAGGGAGCGCTTTTTGAATGGCGCAATGGACCTGATCTTTCGCCGCGCAGGTCGCTATTTCCTCGCGGATTGGAAAACCAACTATCTGGTCAGAGGCTACGACCCTGCACAACTACGGCTGGCCATGGACCAGCATGGGTATGGCTTGCAATTGCACCTGTACGCCATGGCGCTGTGTGCGTGGCTGCGCCGCATCCGAGGCACGGCCTTCCAGTATGAGCACGATTTCGGCGGCGTGTACTACCTGTTCTTGCGTGGGGTGAACGGTGTCGATGAAAGTTCCGGCGTGTATTTTCAGCGCCCTGCAAGCGAGGCCGACATGCATGCTTTTCTGGAGCCGTGGCGATGAGTCTCGGAAGCGCGAACGAAACGGAACCTGCGGACCTGCTCGTCGCGTTGCGCGTGCTGCTTGCGGGCACGTCGCCAGAGTTGCGTGACTTATACGCCGCAACATGGGCGCACGCGAAGCTCTCGCCGACGGACTTCGCGACCATCTGCGACCTCGTGGAGCTTTCTGGGTGCGTTGGCGAGGAAATCTTGGCGCTGTTGCTGGTGCAGTTCCTGGCGCTGGAGCAGGGCAGCCTGTGCCTGCGGCTTTCGCACGAGGGACTGACGCGCGTTCTGAGCCGCGTGGTGGATGCTGCACCGGCGTCTGCCTGGGCCGTGCGCCTTGAACAAGCCTGCCGGAAGCCCGGCGCTTTCGCGGAATTGCTGGGGCGCGACGGAGAGGTGGCACCGCTGATTCGGGTGGCACACCGCGACGGCGATTTGCTTTATTTCCAGAAATACCACCGTTACGGGCAGACGCTGGTCTGCGGTCTGCGTTCCAAAATGGCCGCGCCGATCCAGCTATGTGATGGACTTGAAGGCGTTTTGCGCGAGGTCCTGGTTGAAAATCCGCTTCTGGACCGCGAAGGACCGCTTGCCGCGTCGATAGCCTTGAGCGCTGAACAGCAGACGGCGCTGGGGCTGGCGCTGACACGCAATCTGACCGTGATTTCCGGCGGTCCCGGCACCGGCAAGACCTTTCTGATTTTTACGTTGCTGCGCTGTTTGGTGCGCCTGAACCTGCGGCCTGAGGAGCTTTATCTCGCCGCACCTACGGGCCGTGCGGCGCGACGCATCAAGGATTTCCTAACCACGGGCTTGCGCCAGTTGCGCGCGCCCACGGACCAGGACGCTAGACTTGAACACATCGAAGCGTCTACGTTGCACGGACTGCTGGGCTACCGACCTTCCGACGGGACCTTTCGTCACCACGCTTATAATCCGCTGCGCGCGCAAGCGGTCATCGTCGATGAAGTATCCATGGTGGACGTGGCGTTGATGGCGCGGTTGCTTGAAGCCCTGCCTTTGTCCGCGCGCCTGATCCTGTTGGGCGATAAGGACCAGCTTCCTCCCGTTGGGGTCGGTGCGGTCCTGGCCACACTGATTCCTGGCGCGGAACACGCCGGCGTGACGCTGCAAACACAGGCGCGCCTGAAGCAGCTTTTCCCCCAGCTTCCGCCGTTGGAAGTCAACCCGCGTAGCCGCGACGCCGTGGCGCTCTTGCGCGAGAACTTTCGCTCGCAATCGCACATCCGCGAACTTGCCGCACGCGTCAATGCTGGAGATGTGACGGCGGTGGACCTGCTCCAGCCGTTGCCGCCGCTGCGTATGGACGCTGTCGGGCGTCCGGCTTGGCCGACCGTGGAAGGACAGGGTTGTTGGAAGCTGGAAGCTCACGCTGCCACGGCGGGAGAATTGCAGCAGGTCGCGGAGGCGTGGTGGCGCAGCCATTATGGGGAACCTTTGGTCGGCGAGCGCCGCAGTTTTGTCGAGCTGGTGCGACGTTTTCAAGTTGCACCGGAACTGGAGCGCGAGAGCCTCCTGACTGCGCTGTTCGATGTGCTCGAGGCCACACGCATTTTGACGGCCGTGCGCCGAGGGCCGTATGGTTGTGAGGAACTCAACGCACGCTTGTTGCAACTCCTGCGCGTCGAAATGGGTACCGTCCAGGGAGCTACAGGGCTTGTAGGCGCGCCGCTTATGGTGACGCGAAACGATCCCGTGCGCGGGTTGTTCAACGGAGATGTGGGCGTGGTACTGGCCGAACCGGACGGTCGGCTGCGCGCCGCGTTCCGGCGTTCTTGCGGCCACGTTCTGTTCGGCCTAGAAACGCTGCCGCAGCTAGAAGGTGCCTTCGCCACCACGGTCCATAAAGGGCAAGGGTCGGAGTACCGCCACGTTCTGTTCGTGCTCCCGCCGGACGAGCGCCATGCGCTGCTGTCGCGGGAGCTTGTGTACACCGCCATTACGCGCGCCAAGGAACAAGTGACTTTCTATGGCACAAGTGCGTCTCTGCGGAAGGCCGTAGCAACCTTCGCACAACGTGAAAGTGGAGCGGAGCTGTGGGGGTAGAACTTGGTTTTTGGCTGTCACAACGTGCGCCAAGCGACACTATGGTCGAGATGTAGGGAGCCTAACGTCCAAAGTCTGGAGCCGCACGTGGTGCCCATGAACGAGCTTACCGACGCTATTCGCAAGGCCCGCAGCGGCGACGAGGCCGCCTTTGGCGAACTGGTGGTTCGGTTCAGCCCAGCAGTGCGGGCTACGTGTTTGATGAGCACGCCCGACCCCGATGCCGCCGACGACTTGGCACAACAAATTTTTCTTACCGCGTGGAATCGTTTGCCGACACTGCTGGACGAGGAACTATTTTGGCCGTGGCTCAAGAGCATCACGCGGTACCACCTGCTTAACGAGTGGCGGCGCCTCAGTCGCGAGCGGACCTTTAAGCGCCATTACACCGTGAATTGGCTGGCCGAGCACGCGCTCGACGTGCCCGACCTAGACGTGACGCCGGATATGACCGCGTCGCGGCTTGAGTGTTTGCGCGGGTGTATAGACAACTTGCCGGAAGATTTACGTGAGATCGTCCGACTAACCTATGAAGAGAAGTGTACCAGCGACGAAATCGGCAAACGCGTGAAGCGCTCGTCCGACGCCGTGCGCCAATCACTGGTGCGCATTCGAGAGCGCCTGAAGCTATGCATCGAGCGCAAGCTGGCCGCTCAGGAATGGAGTTGATGGCAACCGACCTCCCCCCCCTGCCGTCCGAACCGCGCTTTGAAGAGCTGCTGGGTCGCTTCTTCGACGGCCATATGAAAGTCGCCGAAGACCGTGCCTTCGCGGAAATGCTGGCGCAAGATCCGGAATTGGCGCGGCGCTTTCTAGAACAATTGAGCATTGAAGGCATGGTCGCGGGCCTGCTGGGGGATCGCCGCACGGAAGAGGCGGCCTTCGTAGCTGGAGTGCGCCGTGCCTTGGAACTGACGTGCGATGAGAGCGAGACGCGCCACTTCGCGCAGCGCGTGGTCGCACTGGCCAAGCGGATCCGGCGACCTGGCCGCGTGCGATCTCCGCGCAAAGGGACGCGCGATAAAATTCTTGGACTGCCGCCCCCGGTACTGGGCCTAGCTTCCGCTGCCGCGATTTTGCTGCTGGCGCTCGGGGCGTGGTATTGGAGTTTCGCCCAGCCGCGCAACGTGCCTGTAAGGGCCAACGATGCACAGACTGCGCCGACGCGCGAGGCGCTGGCAAGGCTTTCCTCCGTGGATGGACTCGAGGTGGCATGGGACCGAGATGGGGTCCAGGCTCCCGCGCTGGTCGGGGATGAAGTTTATGAGGACGACCTACTGGTTATCACGACCGACGCAGCGGACGAGCGGGGCGCCGCCCAAGTACACGCCGTGGTGGCCCAGTTGCGCGACGGCTCCAAGCTGATCTTCAGCGGTCCCGCAGCGCTGCGTTTTAGCCTGCGGGGCAATGTGCTGACTCCGTTGCTGGAGCACGGATCTCTGCGCGTGCAGGCCGCGCCGCAGTTGGCGGGCCGCGCGTTGGTGGTGCGAACGCAGCAAGGCCCTGAAGCCGCAGTGCGCGGCACGGTGTTCCGACTCCATGCCGAACCCGACGACCGCCGCGTGACGTTGGAGGTGGAAGAAGGACAAGTGCGCTTTACTAACCAGGGCACGGAACAAACGGTTAATGCGGACTTGGCTTGCGTGGCCCTGGATGGTGAGCCGCCGCGCACGCCGTTCGTCTTCCGGGCCGAAGCTGCACGGCTGGTTGGCAAAGTCCTGGACGAGCAAAGTGGCGCTCCGGTAGCCGAGGCCATCGTGCACGTGGTCACGATAGCACGCCGCCGCAGCGATTTTGACCGTGAAATGATTCTTGAAACCGCCTCCGATAAGGAAGGTAATTTCCGCTTCGACGCACTGCAAGAAGGCCCGGTCGTCATCTATGTAAAGATGGACAAGAAGAGTCATGCGCTGTACGGCAAGAGCGGGAACGCATGCGTCTTGCTGAAGGGCGGCGAAAAAACATACGCCGATGTGCACCTCCACAAGTATACGCTGCTGTATGGCGTCATCACGGATGTGTCCGGGAATGTGATACCCGATTGCGATGTGCAGGCGTTACCCGAGGGCAGCAAAGGTCTGGTGCCGCGTTGCACGTTTGCGTTTAATTACCCTGCGCATGAATTTCGCGCGGCGGTCATCCATGGTGAGGGCACGTACGGCTTGCAAATCGAGAAAAAAGGCCATGTGGTTAAAACGACCCAGGTGCCGAGGGTCAAAGTTCCGCCGGAGAGAGCTGGGGCGCTGAAGATTTCCGCCAAGCTTGAGCCTTCCGCCGCCGTGCGCGGTCGGGTGCTCAATGCCGAGACCAAGCTTCCTTTCGTAGATGCAGGCGAGATCTACGCGCCACGAGCGATACGTACTATCTTGACCCTCCAGCGTCCTATCGGGCGAGAAAAAGCGCTTACTCCAGAGGCCGACGGTAGTTTTGTTTTCGATACCGCGCTGGAAGCCGGATGCTATGAGTTGAAGGTCGAACGGTTTGGTTGCGTGACGAAAGTGCTGAAATTCGATTTGTCCGCAGGACAGACCGTGCAGAAGGATATTATCTTGCGAAGTGGCAAGCGAGTTGAACACGAGTAGGGTTTGTATGGAGTACCCGCTTAGGGCGAACGTTCGTTGCGGATCTTTTGGCCCGGCCCACCGTAAACACGTTTCGGCGAGTTCAAGCCCACGCTCCACCCCATTTGGTCACGACGCCCACTTTAGTGCCGCAATGAAACCCGACCGCGCATCGTAACCTTTTCCAAGTATGCTTGTTTTATTCCAAAGCGAGAGCAAGGAGGAGGAGCAGCATGCGAACTCTAACCTATATCCTAATCGGATGGTGTCTCTGCTTCGCGTACGCCTACGGGGAAGGAGAGGACAAGGAGAAGGCCCGGATCAAGCCTATCGTGGCGGATGATTTCGATGACATCGTGAATAACTTTGGCTATCTGTTGAAAGGGGTCCGCCGAGTGGTTTGGATTCTGGACCAAAGTCCCTCGATGGAAGATGACATTGTCGAAGTCCGTCGGCGTATTGACAAGTGGTTGGAAGATATTGACCCAGTTACTCAGGTCGGGATTATCGTCTTCAGCCAGAAACCTCAGGTGCTGCTGCCCTTGACCAAAGACCGCGCCGCGATCAAGGCGGCCTTTGAAAAGTACAAGACCCAGAATTCAAGCCAGGAAAACGTGTATGCGGCCATCACGGAGGCCATGACGATGTTGCCTGGCAAAGAAAGTTCGGCCATTTTAGTGGTGACGGACGAGACGGGTGATGACGACAAGCACCTGGCGGTCGTGCTTCGTGAATGCGCAGCGCGCAAATTGTTCTTTTACGCTCTGACGCCCCATGCCAGCTTTGGGAATAAAGTGTGGAAATGGGCAGAAACCGATTTCAAGGCCAAGAGCACGAAGACTTACCAGTCTTGCAATGGCCCCGAGAGCTTCACACCCGAGGCGCTTTTTAACTTTCATTTCGTGCAGCGTACCAATTGGACTACCCGCAACGCCCCTGAAGATAGCCGGCGCTGGGCGATAGATGCCGGATGGGCACCCTTCGGGCTTCACGTGTTGGCCGAGGTCACCCAAGGACGAATTTACGAGCTGAAGAACGATACACTCCAGCTTGCCACGTCTATCGACGAGAAGAAACGTTCGCGTTATGCGCCCGACCTGGACGTGCAGAATATCCTGCAGAATATCCAACGCACGCCCTGGCGTCTGGCTGTTCAGCAAGTAGAGACAAATTGGACCAAAAATTTCAGGGACATTCAGCGCGTATTTGTGGGTGCCGGAAAGCAATCGTTTCTTGCCGGATGTGCGCGGCAGATGCCTGTGATTCAGGCCAATACACGTGTTGTTGACAACGTGTTGGAGCAGCTTGCCGCAGCGTTAAAAAACAAGCAAGGAGGCCGCTCTTCCACCGAATCCCAGGACAGCATTCCGCACCTACGCTGGCGCGCGAACTTGGAATTGGCCTATGCGAGCGCCTCGGTGGCGCGCTTTCACCTCCACCAGATCGTGGCGGATTTCGCGCGCTTCAAGAATCCCAATTATGAGCTGCCGGGTGCGGGGGAAAACTTGTTCGGATACCTGCTCGATTGCAATTCCGACGGAACATTCGGTACGGATGTGCTCAGCGGCACTCCCGATGCGCAAGGTTTTTACGATATGCTGGACGCGGCCGAATATTCGAAGGCGCTCACGCTGGATCAAATGCGTACACAAGTGGAGTGCGCCTTGGCGGTGGTAATAGCCAATCACCTGGATACGCCTTGGTCGAATATGGCGAACAATCTTAAGCACATGCTTGGGAGCTATGAGCCTCGGGCAATTCGGTTAGGAGATTGGGCGCACGGAAGTGGTAACAAATAGGGGCGGTTGGTGTCGGAAAGCAGAAGACTACCGGCGAAACGATACGGTAATGAGTTAGCTCCTGTGCTTATTTTCCGAGCGTAGCGTGACGATACAGCCTACGTGCGTTACGCGGGGTGCCGCGTTTCCGTCTCGCACAACGCTGCCGCACGGAGCACCGCTCCGCAGAAGTCCGTGGCGCACAACCTGGCGTAGCTGGCATCGGCAGCATGTTGTACTCCGACCGAAACATCGGCGGCGGCCCCATTGAAGCGGTTATCTGATCAACCCTCCGGTTCGTGCGGGACTTGTTAAAGCTTGGCCTCCGCGTTGGAATCGAGAATCGAAAAGGAAAAGGAAAAGGCGTCCGACGCGGAGGTCGGACGCTACGGACGTTCGCGGTCCGCGCTGCGCTCGAAGCGCTCACGTTCGCGCTCGGTGCGCAGGCCCTGGGAGATAAAATCCAGAAGGAAGTCCTTGCTGTTTGCTTTTACCTCTTTGCGGACCTCGGCATTTTTAATCTTGTCCACATCCTCGCCGAGCTTGCCCAGCACCTTAGGCCACGGCACCGCCAGTTCGGTTTCACGAAGGCGTTGAGCGTAAAAGACAGACAAGATGTGCTTGCGCGCTTCCTCGAACGACGGCGCTGCATAAAGATGCTGGCGGAGGCGCTCCAGTAAGCGTTCTGCACCCTCTTTGCTTACCCCAACCCCGACCTCGTCTCGAATCCGCTGAAGCTGTTTGATCGGGAGCAGCCCCATTTTGGAGCGAAGCCCATCGTATTCACTGCTTTCCAAAGGCGACATTCTGAACGTGGGCTGTCGGTACAAGTGCATGTAGCGTAGGCGCTCTTTTTCGGACAGTATCTTCAGGCACTCCATATCGCCCAGTTCGCGAAGTTTCTCCAGTTTCGCGCGTGCGTGCGTGTTGGCGTGTCGGTTGTCGTCGGACGGATCGTAGGATTTTTCTGGAAGTCCAGGCGAGGTTGCAGGGCTTGCGGACTCGCCAGGTCCCGATTTTTCCAGCGCGGCTGGGGCAACAGGGTCTGGAAGGAAGTGCAATGTTGCCAATTCGTCGGCGTGGAAGGTTTGGTCGGATGAGCCGTCGAGCGGGCGTAAGGTCAGGGTGCCGTCTTTGTACGAGAGCATATAGCCGGTGCGCTTTGCGCCTTGCGGAGACTCGATTCTAGCTTCCACCAAAGGCCCAGGCGAAGGAGTCGTATCCAAGGCAGAAGCGGTCCATCCCAGTACGCTGCTGAGCAAAAATCCCATGCCGGGTTTAACCGCACTCATGCTGGAAATCTCCACGCCCCATAAGTCGATGCGCCGCTTACCGACATCTCGTCGAGCGTACCGCACGAAGCGTGCCGTGAAATCCATAAAGCAGGCCACGCCGCAGACATGTTACGGCTCTTTTTGCGGAATAAGGGCGCGATGAACAATCGCGGATCCGGGAGACACCTACACCCGTCCAATGCTAACTTTTCGCGCTACGGTCGCGGCTCGGCAGCGCACAAGCAGATGACGCGATCTTCAATCACCACGCGTAAGTCCGCAGTCTGGGCGAGGTCCGCAAGGACTTCACGCAACGACTTCCCGCGTAGGTCGAGCGCGGGGATCTTGAGTGACGCGGCGCGCTTCATGGCGGCGGGGTCCACGAGCAGCGAGGCGCGGAGGTTAATAAGCACGCCCGAGCGCAAGGCGTAAGCGAAAAGACCCGCCGCAGACGTCTCGGTACGGCACGGCTCGGCTAGGTTCTTGTCTAGCTCCATGCGCCATGCCGGTTGCCAGCGCGCCATGTCCAGTGTGGGTGTTTTTCGCACCTCCTGCTGCAACGCGTGCAAGACCCGCTGCGCAGCGGCGAGCAGACGGCGGTTGCCGTTGAACACGAGCCGGTCCTGAAGCAGATGGAAGTCCACGCATTTGAAAAGTTCAGGGAACCACGCACGAACGTGCTGTTCAGCCAGCCGTGGCAATTCGCGCCGTGCTTCCGGCGCAAGTGCGGCCAGCGCATCCAGGCCCAGCACCTGCCATTCCGGCGCACCAAAACAAGTTTCGGGTTGGTCCATGACAAGCTGGCCGGCTTCGGAACGTACGCCCAGGCCATGCAATCTCGCGGCCCATTCCAGTGCATGGCCCAGTGGCATGGCACGGGCCGAAAAGCTCTGCGCGGGGAACTCGGCATCGTCCGGGATCTTCACGCGGATGTTGCGCTTTGCAGCCTCTGCCGCGAGTTCCTTGAAGCTCCGCGCGCTGACCGAGTGCTCGTCAAGCGGTGCGAGCGGCGAATGTACGGTGGAGGAGGGCAGGCGCAGCTTTTCGAGGAAACCAAGCAGCTTCCGTTCCACGCCCACACCGGATGTATAGACCAAGTTTCGCGCGGGCCTAAGTTTCAATAGGGCCGGATCAAGACCCCAATCCAGAGCCTTTGCCGTGAGCACACTCAGCAAGCCTCTTTGCCAAACCGCTTGTACCGGCGTGCCCGTCCATTCCTCAAGGTTGACCGTCCGTTCGCAACACGTCAGCTCTTCGATGCGCCGCGCTTCTGCGATGAAGATAAGCCCGTCGTACCAGGCCAGATCCCAATCGTCAGGTAAGCGGTTATCTACCCGCAGGTTGAGACGAGTTTCGTCCTCTTTCTTTTCACAGAAGACATTCAGCTCTGCAGCTTCGGATCGATAGGCCAGTGGATACCTAGCTCCATGCGCATCTGTGGGCACTCGTTCCCAGGCTTGGTTGGCCGCAATCGAGAACCGGCCTGACCGATCAAATTGAGAAAGCTCGGCAGGCCCTTCCCATCCTTGGGGCGGGAAAACCATACCTTGCTCACGATGGAGCCAGCGGACCACCGCAGCGAGCGGGATGGAATAGGGTAAACGCAACCGAGATGTTTTTGTTTTTGCGGTGCGTTCAGCGTGTGCGGCCAGCGCGTCCAGTTCCGGTTCACCGCCGATGGTTCGAGAAAGCAGTCGTAACGCTTCGGGCAACGTCTTACCCGTAAAGTCGCACTCAAGCTCAAGGGTAGCTTTCCACCATTTACGGCCTTGCACGCGAGGCGCAAGGGGTGTCAAGGTGCCTTGGCCAGCGGGTGGAGTTGGCCGCTGAGAAATCCCGTTGGGCGCTAGGGCGGACGGTATCTGGTTCGCGAGCACACGCGGGCGTGGTGCCCAGGCCAACAGGCCGCTTTGCGGTGCACGCGGGCCATTGAAACCTCCGGAGCTGACCAGAGCGCCTTCTTCTCCGGCTAACAACACCGCGCGGCTGCCGGAGTTTGGAATGATTTCGACGCGGCCCTCATCCACGGCCACCGTGACATGGCCAGGATTCTCGGACGGCACCACGACACCGAAAGATGTGCCCGTAACCTCGACCAAGCCAAGACTCGTCTCGACCGAGTACCGCTCGCCGGGCACTTGAGGACGGTTTTTGTTGACCTCGAAATACGCCTCGCCTTTGATGAGAAAATACTCGTGCCGATTCGTGACTTTAAGCACCGCGCCCGGTCGCAGATGAACCACTGCCAGTTCGGCGTTACCGCTGGTGAGCGTCATACGCAAAGGCCGCGTGGCATGCAGTCCAACGCGAACCACATCGTCCTTGGCCAGCCGGTCGCCTGTTTTAAGCGGGGTCGCCTTTCCCGCGTGTACGCGCTCGGCCACTGCGCCTTCCAAGTCGGCCACCATAGGAGGAGCGTCGCTGCCTTCGGGCGTGATGCCCTGCGTGACATACACAGCGGTCAGCGCGAGCAGAATCACCGCAGCCAGTGCGACGGGCAACCGGTAGCCGCGTACAAGCCACGCCAGCGGTCCCATGCGTTCGTCGCTCCGCAGGCGCACCAAGGCGTGCGCCACGGTCCACGCGTCCTGGTCGCGCTCGGAACTTTCCTTGCTCTGCCCGCGTGCGGGCAGAGTTTCCAGCACGCGATCCGTGAAGTCAGGCGCGGTGTCGATCTGGCTAAACGCCTTGCGCAGGCGCAACTCGAGTGTACGGCGTACCTCCAGGTCGGCTTTGCAGGCGGCGCACTGGCGAATGTGACCGAAGAGCAGCATGCGCTCGCTTTCGTTCAAGCCGCCGTCTTCCACCAACAAATCGATCTCGCGACGCGCAGCTTGGCAAGAAAGCGGGAAGTCTGCGGAGGGTGGGGTGTGTTCGACGTTCAAGCGTCCAGCCCTCCCTCGGGCCGCCGTGCGCGTGCGCTTTCGTTCCTGCGCGTCGGCACGCCCAACGCTTTTTGAAGATGGAGCAGCGCGTGGTGGATGCGACTGCGCACGGTGCCGCGTGGTTCGCGCAAACGCTCGGCGATGTCCTTGGGCGAAAGTCCATGCAGATAGCGCAGGGTGACGACCACACGATGCTCCTCGCTCAATGCACTCATTGCACCCAGCACCTGCGCCGTGTCTTCACTCAAGCCCACCGTCGCGCGGTCGTGTGGCGGAACATTCTCGTCTTCGCGTGCCACGCCGTTCAAAAGCTCATCGGAAGCGCTTTGTTCCCGATCCCGACGGCGTCGAGCGCGAGCAGCATCGGCCATGACGTGTGCGGCGATGCCGTACAGCCAGTGTTCAAACAGAGTACGGTCCTTCAAGGCCGTCAGGCTGCGGTAGGCCTTGATGAAAACGTCCTGCGCGACATCCTCGGCTTCAGCCGCCTGAAACCCGCGCTGCAATGCCAGTGCATAAACGGTACGCCGATGCCGTTCGACGAGCTTCCCGAAAGCCTCACGGTCACCTTCGAGCGCCTGCTGCACCAGCTCCGGGTCGGTCCAAGTCACGGCCGCCTCGCCTCGGGGGGTTAGTCGCTTCGAATGTTTCTGCTGTTGAAGGGATTCCGGAGTCACCTACGGCATTCAACTCTATGACGCTCGTGAGTTTGCCTTTAGACAACGGAAACCGTTCGCCACAAAGGCACAAAGCCCAGGCTTGTCGTTCACGTTCCGATCTATGACCAACAAAAGTCGGCGCTCCATGTACGGCGGGCAGTGCCCGCCCTACACAACTGAAAGATTACAGACAACGTATAAGCACCTCAGTCCACTATTTCGACGGCGCGCTCAGATACCCAAGGCAAGATGATCCATACAATAATTCAGCGGCGACCGCACGGCACGTAGCACATGGGCTTGAGCTGCGGGCGCACTTATAGCGGCAGCGACGGCTCGGCCACTGCCCCGTTCTACTTCGCCGTCTTCGCCGCTTCAGGCACGCTGCTCTTCTCGTTGGGTAACGGCAGCGGTACAGCGCCCGTTCCTACAGGCGTTTCTTTCTTGCCTCCACCTTCCGACGGTGCGGTAGGCAGTTGCGGGATGTATTCTTCGGCTTTTGTGACAATGAGGATGAAGTCGGCCTCGCCGGGACGTTGTTCGACCGTGCCTGCGATCACCACGCGCTTGCCCATGAGGTCTTTGCACAGCTTCTCTGCGTTATCAGATTTGGCGACGTAATACGTTTCTTTCAAGGCGTCGGTGATCTGCGCGAGGGCACTTGGCTTGGCGGTTTTCTCAAGCACTCCGCGGATACGTTCCTCGACGGCGGAGGCGTGAGCAACGGTAAACAAAACGGCACAGAGCGCTGCCGAAATACAAAGCCGCAAGCCGTAAGCCGTATCCCGCAATGAAAAAATCACTTTCTACCTCCCTTTCTCGATGCGCCAAGACGCTTGGTTTCGTCTTGCACCCAACACAGACAGGTTACGCCGACGGAAAAGCCCAGGCCGGTCATGGCCAAGATCGCGGCGTGTTCCAACTCGGCTGGAGTGCAGCCCACATCCAGCGCCTTGCGCACGGCAGAATGCGAAGCGCCTTCGA